>Ga0209635_10001989_pt1 | contig 15498 bp, 18 predicted proteins | sample DeeMarSWOR230_32_FD_187463 | JGI IMG/M metagenome (GOLD analysis project Ga0209635, IMG submission 187463) | Marine sediment microbial communities from White Oak River estuary, North Carolina - WOR-2-30_32 (SPAdes) (version 2) | ecosystem: Environmental > Aquatic > Marine > Intertidal zone >... | reverse complement strand
GAAGAATTTTCTTCTAAAAATATCCTTTTAGTTCCTGGAGCAGATGAAACTCTAAAAAATATTAGTGAAATTATGCCGAGTTTTATTGTAAGTACCAGTTATGAACATTATATTCGTTCTTTGTGTAAAAAAATAGATTTTCCATTTGAAAATACATATTCAACAAGATTGAGGATTGATGATTATGAGATAACTAAAAATGAAAAGGATAGGTTAAGAAAAATTGTTGAAGAAGTTATTGGGATGCCTATGATAGAAATTCCAGAATCTAATTTGTTAAGAGATTTTACTAGCGTGGACAAAAGCAATATAATTAGATTAGATAAAATATTTTGGGAAGAAATTCCTCAAATGAAAATAGGCAGGGTCTTAGAAGAGGTTAATCCTGTTGGAGGTTATGAGAAAGCTAATGCAGTTCAGGATATTGTTAAGAGGCTGAATAGTAGTCTTGATAATGTGATATATGTAGGTGATAGCATTACAGATGTTCCAGCTTTCAGGTTGGTGGGAGATGGTGGAGGATTGACAGTTTCTTTTAATGGAAATAATTATGCTGTTAGAGAAGCAGAAATTGGGGCTACTTCACAAAATGCTGCATTTTTAGAGTTTATTGCACAATTATTTCAGCAAGGAAGTAAAGAAGAGGTTATCAAATCTTTAAATATTTTTCCAGATAAAGTTTTAGTTTTAAATTCTGAAAACAGGAAAGAATTTGCTGAATATAGTAGTAAATTTAGAAAAACAGTCAGAGGAGAATCTATAGGAGAGTTAGGCTAATTCTTAAAATTAAAATATTAACCAAACAAACCAGCCAAACCTTCTACTGCTTGCTCTGCTTTCTTCTCTATATCTTCTTCTTTCTTCTCTTCTTTCTTTTCAGCTTTTGTTTCTACTGGTGCAGCTGCAACTGGCATTGCTGCTTTACTTATTGCTTCATCTATGTTAACACCTTCTAATGCAGCTACTAATGCTTTAACCCTTGCCTCATCTGGTTGTATACCAGATGCTTGTAAAACTTTTGTCACGTTTTCAGCATTTACGTTTTGTTTTGCTGCATGTAAAAGCAAACTTGCATATACATACTCCATATTCACACCTCATTTTTAATGATTTTGTTTATTTTTTCCATAAGTTCATCTTTATCTTTGTAATATCCTTCTATTTTGCCTATTAATTTTCCACCTTTAAAAAATAACAAAACAGGTAATTCATTTACTTTATATTTTTTTGATAAAATATCATCATCTTTTATTTTTCTATATTTTACATCAATATCATCGAATAGTTCTTTTAAAGGTATTGAATGAAGTAAACATTTTATTGATTTGTCATTGAATAATTCTACTACAGCTAATTTAGTTGATTCAAGAATTTGAATATCAAACTTATTTTGCGGAATGAAAAAAGCAATATCTATAGGCACTGCTCCGTATCTATCTACAAATAGATCTGAAACTTTTCTCGGATCTTCATCAATCTCCCTTTTTATTTTATTATATTCCTCTTCAGTTTTAGCTACCCTTATTGCATTAACAGGACAAGATGGCTCACATACGCCACAACTAATACACTTGGAATTATCAATAGCTAGTGTTTTATTTTCTTCGTCCCAGTAAATCGCTTGTGTTGGGCACACTTCTATACCATTACAATCTTTTGAATTATCACAGATCTTGAAATTTATTAAAACTGACATTTAACCGACCTTCTCCTCTTGTTTTTCTTCTTTTACTGGTTCCTTCTCTTCTACCTTTGGCTCCTCTTTCGCTTCTTCTTTAGGAGTTCCTTCAGATTTTTCCTTTTCTGGTTCAGGCTCTTCAGTTTTAGCTTCCTCTTTTTTTCCAATATTTAATTCAGATTCTAACTGTTTTGCGTTCATCTGTGCTCTAGCAAGCATGAGGACTATTGTTTCCTTTGTTGGGAAATCAGCATTAATAGATAAATTAAATGCATTTTGTATTGCAACATGAATATCATTAAACAGTTTTTCCTCATCTATGAACAACTGTTCTTTTCTGTAAACAACTCCTTTTTCTTCTAAAACAATAACGTTTAAGCTAACTTCCATTGGTTCTAATTTCAACAATTGTAAAGCTGAGGCTAAATCTAATGATACTTTTTCTCCTGCCTTACAAACAATTTTATCTTTCATAATAGCTATTTTACCTGCCTCAACCTTAGCAGGAAGCTTAGCTTTGGTTAAAGTTGAAATAGCAGGACCAGGCATTAAATCAGTTGGACCAGCCTTTACTTCTATATCTTTTTCTGGAGTGTCACCTGGTTTTGCAGATGCAGGAACCTTTTCCCTTTGTGTTATTAAGTAAAGTTTGAAAGGGTCTTCATTGGATAATATTAAAGCAGGATAACCTACAAGAAATTCTTTTAAATCTTCTTTTTTAGCTTTTTCTAATGCAAATAAAATTATAGTTTTTTTAGCAACCTTTATCAAGGCTTTATCCTTCAAACTCATTTTTATTTTTTGTAAAGCTGAAGCAGGAGTTTTATACAAATTCAAAATTCCTATAACTGAATATTTGTTTAATAGATTAGCCAAATCTTCCACTGCTTTTATTTTCCCTTCCTTTGTCATAAAATCACAATTTGAATTTAACAGGCTTGCCCATTGTTAATTTAATTACATAATTTTTGATTTGTTCTTTCTTTTTTGGTAAAGCTGTTATAACAGATTTAATTACAGTATCAACATTTTCTGCAATCTTGTTATCATCCATATCTTCTTTGCCAACGCATAGATGAATTGCTGGAGAATCTTTTAACTGAATTTTTATAACATTTCTTCTGTTTTTTACAACCGATTTTAAATCAGCTGTTGGAGGAATTGGAGTTGGCATCAAATTTCTTGGAGCAAGAATGGGCCCTAAAAATCTCCCTACCAAAGGCATTAACGGAGCTTCAGCAATAAAATATGAACACCCTTTTGCAATTTTTCTAATAGCTTTTTTATCCTTTCCTATTTTTTCTAGTTCACCCTTTTTAATAACAACAACATTTTCCAAATCTTTTGTTTGTGAAATTAAATTATCAACTATAATTCCGATCTTAGTTTCTCTTCCTGAACTATGAGGTAAATTTATTTCTGTTTTAATTCTATTCTCAGGCTTTTTCAAGTCTATGTTTTTTATATTAATGGCTAGATCAAAACTCTGTTTAAAGTTTCTTTTCTTCATGTCTCTAGCTTTTTTAATTGATTCTAATATTTTTTCATTAACCATTTTCAACAACTCATATACGCACAATGCTGCTCCCAAAGGAGTTATTTTTATTTAAAATTATAATTATTTAAAATTATCTTTTTTTAGAATAAAACCTTTCAATTAAAGATTCTATTATTTTTTTAGATGACTCCAAAGGTTCTTTTAAATTTACTTTGATTTCTAATGGCTCAATTGACTTAAAACTTTTACCTTTTCTTACAGATACTAAAGTTATTGGAGATCGTCCTTCGATATAGAAAGCGTAATTTCTGTTGGGTGGTTCATTTTCAGTTTCTATACCCATTCCTAATGCTTCTGCTATTTCACCTAAACGATTTCTTTCTTCTGTTGTGCGATGATAATTCATTCTAGTTCTAGCTACTAACAAACCCTCCTCTTCTTTTACACTTTCTATGGGTCCAACTTTTTCTGAAAGAAAAGAAAGCATGTTACCTTTTCTTTCATTATACTCCGTATCTTCTGAAGGTTGTGATGGAGATTCAGGAACAGCTCGAAGAGATTGAACCCCCTTTCTGATTTTCAATTCAGCATTTGGGTTAATTCTGGTTTTATATGTTATTATGCCTCCTACTTTTGCAACTATTATTTCAACATTACCTCCTCCAAACTTTCTTCTTTCTTCTTCATATTGTTTTAGAAGACGTGAACCATCAGGTGTTAATTGATAACCTCCAGGAGTTTCTTCTACACAATCTCTTTCTTCAAGACGCCAAATTGTACTTGGACTGATTTTTATCAGATCTTTACGTATACCACTCTCATTTCGATGTTCCTTGGCATAGGTAATATCCCTTCTTGTGAATGCCCCCTCTCTAACAGATTTTAATGCTTGGTATATCTCAGAAGTTTTAGTCATATTAAAATAAACCTCAATAAAAGATTTAAGTCTTTTCTTCAGATTCGTCTATATAAACTAATTCTCCAAGAGAAAAAGATTGTTCTTCAGGTTTCTCTTCTTCAGCCTCTTCAGTTTTTTCCAAATCTTTAACTCTGTCACTTAATTTTGATACAGAATCTATCAAACCATTCCCAAACTTGTTAACCCTTTCTTCCAATTCTAATGTTTTTTTTGCCATCTTATCTAAAAGATAACTTATATCATCGCTCTGTTTTTTCAATTTACTTTCGAAATTTGAGACATCTGTTTTGGTTACATGATGGAATATATCCATACAAGTTTTTTCTATGTTATCAAGTTTATCGATTTTTTCGAGTTTTGGCATCATATTGGTTTGTATACCATTTGTTGGATTATTTTTCCTTTTTCCTAATTCCATGCTTGCTCCTAATGTTAAGAAGTCAATTATAAGCATGATTATAATTGTTCCTATAACCTGATATCCAACCAATTGTAAGCTTGCAAGAATTATTGTAATTGCTATTACGAATAAAAACAACTTTGATAAATGCATAAGTATAATGTGATGCAAAAAGATTTAAATTTTATTTAACACTGACGATTTTTAGTTCGTTGGGATCTTCTGTCTCTTGCATTACAAATTCTTTAAAATCATATCTGCTACTAGATAAAATATGTTCAAGCATTATCAGGTCTGTTGGAATAACTTTAGATTTAACCCTTTCTTTTAATGGCAAATCAAACCATTCAAACCTTTCAATATCAGTCTTCTCCAGTTCATCTGTTAATTTATTATTAACATGAGCTTCACACACCCTGAATATGAAATGATCTTTTGGGTTTTCATCTTTGTCAAGCAATATTTCACTATATAAACCTCTAGTTTCTATCGAACCTTCTTTAACAGAAAAACCCGTTTCTTCTAAAACCTCTTTTTTAACAATATCTCTTGTTAACATACCAAAAGTCTGTCTCCCTCCTAATATTCCATAAAATCCTTTGTAAGGTTCTCTCTTTCTTTTAGCTAGGAGAACTTTGTTTTTATCAAACAAAGCTATTAGAACTACAGTTAATGGATTTCTTTCTTTATACATATCAAGAGACATAAAAAACACTAGTTATAATAATTATTTATTTTTTTCTTTCTATAAAATTATCATGTCGCCTAAACCTCTTTTCTCGCCTACAGATTTTAGATATCCAGTTCCAGAATTATATCCTTATCTAAGTAATGAGGCTGTGGTTAAATACGAAGCTAGAGTTGAAGCAGCTATACCAAAGGTTTTAGCAAAAAGAGGAAAAACAACACAAAAAATTGCAAATGAAATAGAATCAGCTTGTTCTCAAGTAAAATTAAAAGAAGTAGAGATGGAGGAAAAAAATACAAAGCATTGGAGTAGGGCTCTGGCAAATGTTATAAGAAATAAAGTTTCAGATGAAGCGAAGCCTGTAGTTCATTTGACTGCCACATCTTTTGATATTGTGGATACTGCCACTGCTTTAAGATATAAAGATGCTACAAAAAACGTTATTATTCCAGATATGGTAGAATTAGAAAAAATTTGGATTCAATTAGCTATAGATAAACATCTTACAAAGCAAATTGGAAGAACACATGGTCAATGGGCAGAACCAATAACTTTTGGTTTTGGTATGGCTTGGTACATAGATAGGTGGGGAGGTAGAATTTTAAAAGTAAAAGAAGCCTCAGAAAACTTAGTGGGAAAACTTTCTGGGGCAGTTGGAGCTTATAATGCATCTTCACTGTTTTTTGATAAACCAGAAGAATTTGAAAAAGAAGTTTTAAAAGAACTAGATTTAAAACCAGCCTATATTTCCACTCAGATAGTCCCTCCTGAACCAGTAACAGATTATATGCATAGTATAATATCAGGTTTTGGAGTTTTGACAGATTATGTAAGAACAATGAGAAATTTACAAAGGTCAGAAATAGCAGAAATCGGGGAACCTTTTGAAGAAGAAAAACAAGTCGGAAGTTCAACAATGCCTCAAAAACAAAATCCAATAAATTTTGAAAATGTAGAAAGTGCTTGGAAAGAATTCATGCCTCGTATGATGACAATGTATATGGATCAAATTTCCGAACACCAGAGAGATCTAACAAATTCAATGTCACAAAGGTATAGCGCAGAAGCTTTGGTTATTTTTGATTCTTCAGTTAGAAGAATGATAAAAATTTCTAAAAAACTTGAAGTTAATAGAGAGAATATGAAATTAAATTTTGAAAGAAGTAAAGACAGAACGGTAGCAGAACCTTTGTATATAGCCTTAGCTGCTCACGGCCATCCAGATGCTCATGAATATGTTAGAAAATTAGCATTAAAGGCAAAAAAAGAAAAAAGACCTTTGAAAAAAATTATTTTTGAAGATGAAAATTTAAAACCATACTTAGGTAAATTTACACCAACTCAAATCGCTGCTATCAGAGATCCATCTAAATATACTGGAATAGCAGATACAAAGACACTTAAAGCTGCTAGTTATTGGCAATCAAAATTAATAGAAGAAGGTTTATGGTTAGATTAAGATTTTATTTTTTCATCCCATTTTCCTTTGTTAACTTCTTCTAAAATTTCTTTAGGTTTCTTTTCTTCAATATAAACCCCAGAACTAACACAAAAACCAACAACTTGTTTAACAGCTTTTTTCAAATCATCAGTTTTCATATCTTCCATTTTCATTTTAGCAATTTTAACAACTTGATCGAAACTTAAGCTTTCTTTAAACTCTTCCTTGATTTCATCTTTCTCAAAAACATTGAAAGGAGCTTTAGCTAATTTTTTCACTTTTAACTCTTTTCTTATTAGAGCTGTGATGGAGGGCGTACCAACAGAAATTTTAAATTTTTTTGTTGATGGATCTATTTCTATTGTTACAGGAACTTCCATCCCATCTAGTTCTTTAGTTTTTTCATTTATTTCTGAAATAACCTCTCCAGTATTAACTTTTGCTGCAGCTAATTGGGGACCTAATGGTGGAGCTGCTTTAGCTTTACCAGCTTGAACCATAGCTTTTATTATCATTTTTTATCACTCTTTTCAATAGGTTCCACAACCCTTACAGACTCTATTGGAACCGTGATAGGAATTGGTATTGCAGCCTCTAACAATTCTATTGTGATCTCCTCTTTTGCCTCATCTACTCTTGTTACCTTACCTTTCTCATTCTTAAAAGGTCCGTTTGTAACCTCAATAACATCTCCCCTGTTTACTTTGATTTCAATTTTTTTGACTTCCAAGAATTTTTTAATATCAGTTATTTTAACTTCTCTTCTAATTATACCTTTGATGTGGGGAACAGCTTTTATAACCTCAGTTATAGCTTCCTCTCCACCTTCCATAAATATATAACCTTTCAATTCTCCTGGATGAAAAACTGATTTTATATCTAATGTTCTATGTTTTATTTTACTGATTAAAGTTTCAATGACAGCATTCTCCCTTCCTACAGTTGTTCTGATTGTATAAATCATATTACCACAATGTCCTAATTAGAAAATATAATAAGAATATTATAAAACCTATGAGGCCTATTAAAACTATTCCTGTTCCAGTTATTTTAACAGACGATATGAATTCTTCTTTTTCAGGTTTTCTTGAAATATTAACAACCCTTTTATATTGTGTTATTTTATTTTTTATTTTACTAAATAATCCAGGACCTTTAGGTTTTTCAGTTTTTTGACTAACTTTTTCTTCTTGTTTTGATTCCTTTGACTCTTCCATTTTAACACCTAGAAACTAATTTCTATTATACTGAATAGTATTTAAATGTTTATCCAAACCTTATTTTTTATTATATAAATTCTATTCCAAGTATCTTTTCTATTTCTTTTTGTTTTTCCATTGAAAAGAACCTTCCAGTTCCATATAATTGAGATGCTTTTACGCCTGTAACTATTAGCAATGCTCTTACCATATCTCCAAGTTCTTTTTCGATCTGTGCTCCCCAAATAACTTTTGCATCAGGAGATATTTTTGCTGATATTGCTTCAACAATTTCTTGACATTCTTTTATTGTAACATCTGTTCCACCACTAACATTAACTAAAGCTCCATTTGCTCCTTCAATATCAACATCAAGCAATGGATTGTTCAAAGCTTTTTCAACAGCCTCCACTGCTCTGTTTTCTGTATTAGATTCTCCTAAACCAATCATTGCTAATCCACCAGAAGACATTACAGCTCTTATGTCTGCAAAGTCAAGATTAACTAAACCAGGTTTTGTTACTAATTCTGTTACACCTTTAACTGCATTAACTAGAATTTCATCACAAATTTTAAATGCTGTAACAATTGAAACATCAGGAACAACTTCTAGAAGTTTATCATTTGGTATAACTATTAATGTATCAACTATTTTATCTAATTCTTCTAAACCATATCTAGCATTATCCATTCTTTGCTTTCCTTCCATTGTAAATGGTAATGTAACAACACCAACAGTTAATAATCCTAATTTTTTTGCAATCTCTGCAATTATTGGTGAAGCTCCTGTTCCTGTTCCACCACCCAGTCCACATGTAACAAAAACCATGTCTCCTCCTTCCAAAGCTTCTTTTATTAATTCTCTACTCTCTCTTGCAGATTCCATTCCAACTTTTGGATCAGCACCTGCTCCTAAACCTCTTGTTAAATCCTTTCCAAGCAAAACTTTATCATCTGCATCAGTGTATAACAAATCTTGAGCATCTGTATTTGCTGCTATTACATGTGCACCTACAATACCAACTTGCATCATTCTAGAAACTGTATTGTTACCAGCACCTCCAACGCCCATAACTTTTATGTCTGCTCTTCTTGCTTCTAATAATTTTCTCAAATCTTCATCTGTATCAGAAATTTTTTCTCTACCTTCTATGCTTCTAACAGCCATTGATATAACCCCCTGTAAATTCATTTTGAGAAATAAACTTTTATAGTTAATTAAAATTTTATAAGATAAAATATAATCAGTTTTCTTTAGGTTTTTCAAAAGTTTCAATAAATCTTACTTTTTCAAAACCTAAAATTTTCATAACATCATCAGCTATTTTTTTCTTAAACAAAGAATTTATTAAAGGTGGAACATCAATATCAACCTGCTTTTCTTTTATCAGAACATTGATTTTACTTTTATCAACCTTCATATAAATTTGGATTAATGATTTTATTTTGTCTTCAATACTTTCAATTTTTTGTTTTATTTCTACATTATAAACCAAAGTTCTTCCTGCTAACGGATGATTAAAATCAATCCTAACCCTACCACCAGAAACAGATAACACTCTCCCCCTTCTATTATCTGCTTCAATAAACATTCCAGGAACTGGTTTTGTTCCGTGTCGTCTAAATTCTGCAATTGAAACTAATTTAATTAATTTAAAATCCCTATTTCCAAATCCTCTTTCAGGAGCTATTTCAATAGTTTTCTTATCCCCAACACTCATTTGCTTTAAAGCTTCTTCAAGACCTTTTAATACATAACCCTGTTTTATTATCATTGGAATATTGTCAGCTTTGTCAAATTCTCGGTTTGTTTCTCTTATTTTTGCTGAGTAATTTACTATTATAAAATCGTTTTCTTGCATGTAATTAGTTAGAGAAAGTAATTTATATATTTATAAATTCAAATATAATAACATGGAAACAAACGAATTTTGTTCTATGTTAAAGGATAGCAAACAATTCGATGACTTGGAAATAAGAATTATCAGAGCAATGTTAAGACTTACTAATAGAGATGTATTAAAGACTAATGCAAACGATATAGCAAAAGAAGCAGCTATATCAGTTACTAATGCTTACAAATATCTTTATTCTTTAGAGAGGAAAGGTCTAGTAGAAAGTGGACAAGATAAAAACAAAGTTTTTTGGTTGGCTAGATCTACAAATCCATTTCCGAGAATAATGGGTTATGTTGCCAAAGACTACATAAGATTAAAGGAGTTATTTTCCAAATTAGAAAAAACTTATAATGAATTTTTAGAGTTAAGAGGAAAAATTGTATGGCATGGAGAAAAAGCTTATGAGCAGTATGAGGGAGATTTTATAAGAAGAGCAGCACTTCTTTTTGACATTGCTGATGATGAAATTCTAATAACAACAAACAAATTCTATGATGATATCGCTCTTTTAGAAGCAATTAAAAGAGCTGTTGAAAGAGGAGTGAAAATAAGAATAATTGCAGCTGAATTGTTTCCTCCAATGAAAGACAAGCTTAAGAAAATTAATATTGAGATGAGATTGGGAAGGGCTTTACCGTATCTTATAGTTGCTGATGAGAAGCATGGGATGACTGTTGATGAGGGTGACAAAGGGATTTGGTTCTTGAATTGTAAGACAGATTATAAGGATAGATTCGAAGAGTTCTGGGAAAAGTCACATGCTATATAAGTTAATTTTCTAATTATAATTATGAAAATAAGAAAAGTTGCACTTATAATTTTTTATGATGAAAATAAGAGAATTCTTTTACAAGATAGAAGAGGAATAAGCAAACTTGGAGAAGAATGGGGATTTTTTGGAGGAGAAATTGGAAAAGGAGAAACTTCTGAACAGGCGGTTGTTAGAGAAACAAAAGAAGAACTTGATTTTGATTTAAAAGAATACAAATATGTTGGAGAATATAGTTATAAAATCAAAGACATTTTTGTTATAGGTAAAGTATTTATTTCACCTTTGAAAAATAATCTTTTGAAATTTAAACAAATAGAAGGAAAGAATATGCAACTTTTCTCTTTGGAAGAAGCAGAAAAATTAAAAATGGTATGTGAAGGAGATATAGAAATGGTTAGAAGATTAAAGAAGATTTTAAGTGATTAGATGAGAGAAGAAAAAGTAGAATTTTATAATAGAAAATACCAAAAAATTGTAGGTTTATTATCTCTTCCTGAAAAAGAAAACCCACCAATAGTAATTATAATTCATGGTTTTAAAGGTACAAAAGAATATTATCCATTTGTAAATAATTCTATAAAACCATTAATAGATACTGGCATAGCTGTTTTAAGAATAGATTGCCGAGGTTCAGGAGAAAGTGATTTAGAATTTAAAGACATGACAATCAAATCTGAATCAGAAGATGTATTAACAGCAATTGAATATGTAAAAACCTTAAAAAATATCGATTCTAAAAAAATAGCTTTGATAGGAATAAGTATGGGAGCTGCTGCCGTTATTGTAGCAATGAAAAACAATCCAAGTATAAAAATTTTAGTTTTCTGGGGCCCAGCATGGTACTTTAATGGTGATAAATATTATGATACAGCACAACATAGGAAGACCATTAAAGAAGAAGGAGTTTTTTATATTAAACAAAGACTTACTGGAAAAGAAATGATAGCAGGAAAAGAACTTTTTAAGGAAATTACTACATTAGATATAAGACCATTTATGAAATTTATAAAAACACCAACTTTGATTTTGAGAGGTTCGGAAGACGAAGTCGTAGGACTAGAAAGAGATAAACAAGCCGCGAAATTACTTAATGCAGAATACATAATTATAGAAAAAGGAGATCATAACTTTATGAATAGAGAATCGGAGAAAGAATTGATAAGACAAACCATAGATTGGTTTAATAAACGGTTGAAATAATTATTCCCAAATACACCTTCCAGCTTTCCTAGCCTTATTTTCTAAATCTAAAAATAAAGAAGAATATTTATTATTAGGTTCAATTTCTTCAAACCTAGCTAATCCTAATCTAATCATTTCAGAATTCACAAACAAATCATCAATATAAACATATCTTAACAGTCTTCCATACCCATCCTTATCTTTAACATCTTTCTCAAGCCTTACTTTCTTATGTTCAACTAATTCTTCTAATTTTTGTTTAGCTTCTGAATAACAAGCTTCATTAATTTCAGGAGCATTAATTCCTATTAGCCTAACAATTTTATTATCTCCGATTCTAATTGTATCTCCGTCAATAACATCAGAGACTCTTATTTCTTTATAATCTTCAATATAATTTGTAACAAAGAAAGCTATTACAAGAATTAAGAAAAATATTATTACTGACTTATTCATAAGAGAATTACTTATTAATTATTTTTAGTTTTAATTTACTACTGATAGTAGTATATAAACAGAAATTCTATATTAAAAAATATGAAAAGAATTATTTTATTTAGATTTCATAAAAACCTAAAAGTTTGTGAAAACAGATTAAATCTGTTGAAAAGGCTAAACCCCAATGCAAAAATTTTTGGTTATATAGAAGAAGAAAAAAGACATTCTAGTTTAATACAAAAACTGAGTCCTCTTTTTGAAAATATGTATTTTATCAAAGGAAAAAAATCAAAATGGTTCTGGAAAAATGGCGACCTTGCACTTAGAATATGGTACAAGAACTTTGGTAACAATCTTAACTTTGATGTACTTCATATTGTTGAATGGGACCTTTTACTTCTAGATTCTTTGAATAATATTTACAAAAGAATACCAAAAAATGGAATGGGTCTTAGTGGTTTAACATTATTATCAAATGTTGAAAAGAGATGGGATTGGATGATTGAGGAACCATCTAAAATACAATGGAAAAAACTACTACTTTTTATAAAAAATAATTTTAATTATGAAGGAAAAAATTTTGCTTCTCTTGGACCAGGAACATGTCTACCAAAGAAGTTCTTAGAGAAATATAGTAATATTTACGTACCTGAACTTTGTCATGATGAATTAAGATTACCACTTTTTGGTCAAGTTCTTGGTTTTAAATTGTATGATACTGGCTTTTATAGAAAATGGTTTAATAAGAAAGAAAAAAAGTTTTTCAATTGTATAGACCTTGAAATTAAATTATCTATAATAAAGAATGAGCTTGTTAAATCTTCTGGAAGAAGGGTCTTCCATCCTTTTAGAAAAATCCTTGATACAAAAATATTAGATAAGTAATTTTTATTCAACTAAAATTCCTGGTTTACTGGGTTCAGCAACCAAAGCTTTTGGATGTTTTGATTCCTCAGCCTTGATAATCTCTACTGTAGAATCAAACTCTTTTTCAAGAAATTCTTTAGCTTCTTCTAAAACTTCATGTTCATAGCCAGCTGTTAAGAATAATTCATCTAAAGGTTTTTTCTTTTGCAGCTTTTTATAATAGTTTATTAAAACATTCCCAATTTTCTTAAACTCTTCTTTTTGCATTAATTCTTTTAATTCTGTTCCTTGTAAAACAGCATTATAGACTTCATATTTCCAATGAGAAGTTGTAAATATTGTTATTTTTTCAGGTTTTTCAATTTTAGATAATTTTTTAATTTCTTCAATATCTTTTATAGTTTGTTTTATTAATTCCTCTCCAAATTCTATTTTTAGATTAATTAGTTTAGAATCATAATCTGGCCATTTTTCTAATGAAACAAAATTTTTATTCCCAATTTTTTCCCAAAGCTCTTCTGAAATAAATGGTATAAGAGGTGAAACTAATTTTATCCATTTTGTTATAAACTCATTTATAATTTTTCTGTTGATTGTATTTCTTTTTCTTAGATACCATCTTAAATCACTGAACATATTAAAGAATGAATAATGTAAGGCTGTTTTAAATTTAGTTACTTCATAAGCTTCTGTTGCTTCTTTTATATTTTTTTGAAGTCTTGATAATAACCAAGTATCAATACTCTTTTTTTCATTATCTTCTTTTAGTTCTAAAATTTTTAGAATAGTTGAATAAAAATTATTTATTGTAGATATGGTAGATTCAGCCTCTTTTTTTCTGAAATCAGCATCATTCATACCTTCAGATGTGTTCATCAAAGCAAATCTAGCAGCATCAGAACCATACCAATCTAAGGCCTGCCTTGCTGTTATAAAAACTCCTCTTGATTTAGACATTTTTTCTCCTTCAATATTTATCATTCCATTAGCTCCGATTATTTTCGGCCAGTATTTTTCTGGAAATATTGCAACATGTTGGAACAAAAAGAAAGTTAAATGATTTGGTATTAATTCTTTGGCTGAATTTCTAAAGTCAACAGGATACCAATATTCAAATTCTTTTTTCATCTCTTCCCATTTTTCATCCTTTTTATCAAACTCCTTTCCTGTAAATATATAATCAAAAAATTCTCTTGTCAAATCTTCAGGTTCAATCTTATATTTTCTAATCAAGTGTGAAATTGTATAAAATGCCATATAAATTGTGGAATCTGATAATGTTTCAACTAACCATTCTTTGTCCCAAGGAAGTTTCGTTCCTAATCCTATTTTTCTTGTGCAAGCCTTTTCTTCTAACCAATCTATTGTAGCTTCAAACCACTTCCTTGCTTCTTCAGGATAGATTTCCATTTTTTCTAAACATTTTTTTGTAAGATTTTTCCAATCTTCATCAGAATATTTTAGAAACCATTGGTTTTGCAATATCTTAACTATACATTTAGTTGAACATTTACATACAACCTCTTCTGGTAAATCAAAAAATTTTGTTGCGATATTTAATTTTTTAAAATCTTCAATAATTACAGGCTTTGCTTCTATAACCTTTAATCCAGAATATTTTTTAACATTGTTTTTAAGAATACCTTGATGAAATTCTTTTTTATAAAGCTCTTCTGTAGCCTTATCCAGCTTTTCTTTATCTTCTTGATTTTTAACATTCATTTGTTTGCACAACTCAATGGCTGGATGCTCTCCAAAACCTTCCAAACTTATAAGGCTTATAGGCTCAATTTCTTTAACATTTTTCAAGTCTATATCATATTTTTTAAGCTCTTCAGGATTTTTTATCAAATCTTCTAAACCAATATAATCATAAGGAGCATGAGAAGGAACAGACATAACAACTCCTGTTCCGATATTAGGATCAACAAAAGAAGCTGGCAAGATAATTATTTTATTTTTTATAATGGGATTGAAACAATACTTACCAATAAGTTCTGTTCCTTTGACTTCTTCTAATTCCTTTACCTCAAATCCTTGGTGCTTTAATTTTAAAGCACATTCCTTTGAGACTAACCATATTTCATCATTAACCTTTGCTTTTACATAATTTACTTCAGGATTCAACCACATGTTTGTAACTCCGTATATAGTTTCTAATCTCAAGGTTGCTGCAGGAAGAATCATATCATCATATTTAAATTTCAATAGCATGAATTCAGCTGGAGAAACACCCTCACCTACAAGTCTGTCATGATCTCCTGTTGGCGATTCGCAACTAGGACAATAAACCACAGGATGTGTACCTTTTATAACATAACCCTTATCCTTTAATGTAAAATATTGCCATTCGATAAATTTACTAAAAATAGGATCAACTGTTGTAAAACTCCTCCTCCAATCTATTGAGAAACCAATCCTCTTTATACTTTCAATAGCATCATTCGTGTAATATCTTGCCAAGTATAAAGGATCAACAAATTTTTTTATTTCAGATTCTGGTACACCGTCAATATCT
>Ga0209635_10001987_pt1 | contig 15504 bp, 7 predicted proteins | sample DeeMarSWOR230_32_FD_187463 | JGI IMG/M metagenome (GOLD analysis project Ga0209635, IMG submission 187463) | Marine sediment microbial communities from White Oak River estuary, North Carolina - WOR-2-30_32 (SPAdes) (version 2) | ecosystem: Environmental > Aquatic > Marine > Intertidal zone >... | reverse complement strand
CCCAGGATTTTGACCAGCGTTCCTTCCTTTATGCCAGCGCCGACTGCTCCCATATGGGCATCAAAGGCGCCGACAGCCACGGCGATTCTGGGCTGGAGCCCGAGTTTTTCCGCCCATTCCTGGCAGAGATGCCCGGCTAACCGGTCAGAGGGCACGGCCTTTTCGTACAGCCTGTCACGGAGCTTTCCCAGCTCCGGGTCAACGGAGGAAAGGAATTCTTTGTCCGGCAGGCCGCCCCATTCTTCGTTGTACATGGCTTTGTGGCCGGCGGCACAGACGCTGCGGATGATCCTGTCCGGGCGTGTGTCACCGGACAGAAGGGCAGGAATGTAGTCACAGAACTCGACAAAACTGTGGGCTGCCTGGAAGACCTCTGGAGCCGTATTCTTGCAATGGAGGATCTTGCTCCAGAACCATTCTGAGGAGTAAGTCCCGCCGACTTTTGCCAGGTACAGATGGCGGGTTTTTCTCGCCTGGGCTGTGATCTGGGCCGCCTCGGCATAGCTGGAATGGTCTTTCCAGAGCCAGACCATGGCATTCAGGTTCTCTTTGAATTCAGGCAGAAGTCCTAAGGGTGTTCCCGCTTCATCGACTGGCATAGGGCTGCTCCCGGTGGTGTCCACGCCGATCCCGACGATGTTTTCAGGGGAAAATTCCGGGTCTTGTTTCCCAGCCAGGACGATGGCCTCCTTGACAGATAACTCAAGGCTTTGATGATAATCCTGGGGATTTTGCCGGGCAACATTGGGGTCTTTGGGGTCAAGAAGAATACCTTCGCTGCCAGAAGGATAGTTAGAGACGTAACTGGCCAGCTCGGTGCCATCCTCAAGGTCGACGATCAAAGAGCGGCAGGAATTGGTCCCGAAGTCTAAGCCCAAAGCGTACTTTTTCATTTTTTGTTCCTTGTTTCGGCTGAAAATTTTCCTTATGTCGATAGTACTCTTTTTGAAGTTATTTGGCTACAACCAGCGGAGAAAAAAGGATCATCACCGTGGCTATAATAGCCAGGATGATCAGGGACAGGATGACGTCCCGCGTGTTCCAGCTCGCCCGCGAGGCCTTTTTATCTTCGGCGACTGTGGTCGCATAGGTCAATCCCTGGATTTTTTGGGTATCGGGCGGCCGGGTGAACATACTCACGATGATCATTGTCGCGATGCAGAGAAGGGTCAGATAGACACAGAAGTAGAGGAAGTTAACATTGGCAAACGTATGCAGCCAGCCGCTCAGATTGTCTTTAAAAAAGATTTCGGCGATAAGACGCAGCACTCCGATGACAAAGCCGCCGATGAGCGCGGTAAGCGCTCCCCGGGAATTAATCCTTTTCCAGAATATTCCCAGCAGAAAGACTGAAAAAATAGGGGGAGCGAAATAGGATTGAACACTTTGCAGATAATGATACAGCTCGCTGGAGATGAATTTCATCAAAGGAATCCAGGCGATGCCGCAGACCACCACCACTCCGGTGGCGATACGTCCCACCAGGACCAGCTTTTTCTCGGTGGTTTGCGGTCTGATTTTTTTATAGATATCCATGGTGAAGAGCGTTGAGCAGGAGTTGAAGACTGCGGCTAAGGAGCTCATCAGTGCGGCCAGCAGACCTCCGACAACCAGGCCCCTGATGCCGGCAGGCAGGAGCATTTTGACCATGGCCGGAAAAGCCTGGTCGGCGACAGGAAGATCGAGCTGTCCGGATTTTGCCAAGGCATAGGCCGTCACTCCGGGAATGAAAAAGATGAAGAAGGGAAAGAGCTTGAAATAGGAAGCCAGGATCGTTCCCCGCCTGGCGTGGGTTTCATTCTTGGCGGCAAGGACTCGCTGGACGATGCACTGGTCAGTGCACCAGTACCAGATGCCCACGATGGGCGGGGCAAGGAGCATTCCCAGCCAGGGAAAATCCGGATGGTCCAGAGGCAGGAAGAGGTTGAGGTGTTCTTTCCCGGCCACGGCCACAAGGTTGTTCCAGCCTCCGATCTTGATCAACCCGACTACGGTTACCGTGATCGACCCGACTAGAAGAACGATGGCCTGCAGGGCCTCGGTGTAAACGACTGCCCGCAATCCTCCCAGGATGGTGTAAATTCCGGTCAGGACCACGGTGATAAGGGCTCCGGTCCAAAATTCAGTGCCCAGCAGGGTCTGGAAGACGATGGCGCCGGCATAGACCGTCACCGAGACTTTGGTCAGCACGTAGGCGACCAGTGAGATCAAGGACAAAAACCAGCGGGCAGAGGGGGAGTAACGTTTTTCCAGGAATTCCGGCATGGTAAAGACCTTGCTCCGCATGTAAAAGGGGACAAAGACCCAGCCCAGAAGCAGGATGCACCAGGCGTGAAGCTCGTAGTGTCCCATGGCCACCCCGGTTTTGGCGCCGGTACCGGCCAATCCGACCAGATGCTCGGAGCCGATGTTGGAGGCAAAGATGGCTGCGCCGATCACAAACCAGCCCACGTGCCGTCCGGCCAGGAAATACTGGGTCGGAGACTCCTGTTTCTGTCTGATCACCCACCAGGCGATGCCCATGATGATGCCGAAATAGATGGCGACGATTATCCAGTCAAGTGATTGCATGGCAAGAACCCTTCCTTCCTCAATTTCTGAGGGATATTTTTACTATTAATTTCGTGGATATGTCAAATGCTGCCCGCCTATTTTTTATCGGATATTTCTTGTTGCTCAGAAGCGGGCAACGGAAAAAAAGAGATGACTCCTAACCATTAGAGCCAGGCCTTCGGTTTTTTTATCCTGATGTATTTTTTCTAATACTAATGCCTTTTTTATCTTTTTATTTTTCTAGGCAAAAATGTAAAATGAAGAGCTGTATCTGTTTATTTCATTTGATTCTCTTCCAGATTGTGTGGGTAATTGAATGACTAAAATACACAGAAATGGCGTCGCTCCCTTCAGATTTTTAACGCCATTCCCTCACCATCCCCCTTGGCGCCTGCGTAACTCCGCACTCAAGCATGTCACTTCCTGGCGGATGTCCATACTCTATAATTTTTTCATCAGATTGATCTCCACGTGCTCAAACATACTCGGCTGCCGATTTCATCGGCTTCCCTCGGTGGATGGATCGGGAAGGCTAAATCTTCAAGGTCGCTCCTTCCATTCCCGTGTATTTTACCCACACAAAATGGAAGAGAACCTTTCACTTAAATTTTCTTTTTTTAGGCAAGCCTGGTCTCCAGGTTTGACATTAGAGATAAACTCTTTTTAAAATGACACGCGCCTCTTCATCGGGCATGATAAGGAGGGATATCATGAGAAACTGGAAAAATATCTCAGGATGCTTGGCGTTTGTGTTGGTCATGGTAATGGGATTTGTTTTGGCCGGAGATAAAGAGAGCCAGCCGGTTAGAAACAAAATAGTCGTCAATGCTGACCTGGGAAAAGATACGATCAACAGAAACATCTACGGCCATTTTTCCGAGCATCTGGGCCGCTGCATCTACGGCGGATACTGGGTAGGGGAGGGCAGTCCGATAAAGAATACCCGTGGAATCCGCGATGATGTGGTGGAAGCCTTGAAAAAGACAAAGATACCGGTCCTCCGCTGGCCGGGCGGATGTTTTGCCGATGAGTACCACTGGAAAGACGGTATCGGGCCGCGCGAGGACCGTCCCAGCATGGTCAACACCCACTGGGGGCGTGTGACCGAGAACAATCATTTCGGCACTCACGAATTTTTGGACCTCTGCGAGCAGCTCGGGTGTGAACCCTATATCTGCGGCAATGTGGGCAGCGGCACGGTCCGGGAGATGCAGGAATGGATCGAATACATAACTTTTGACGGGCAGAGTCCGATGGCCGACCTCCGGCGGAAGAACGGCCGGGAAGAGCCCTGGAAGCTGAAGTTCTTCGGCGTCGGAAACGAGAACTGGGGATGCGGAGGCAACATGACTCCGGAGTATTATGCGAATCTCTACCGCCGCTATCAGACTTATGTGCGGAATTTTTCCGGCAACCGGATCTACAGGATTGCCTGCGGAAGCAACAGTGAGAATTACAACTGGACCGATGTCCTGATGCGCGAAGCCGGCTGGATGATGTCAGGCCTGAGCCTCCATTACTACATCGTTCCCGGCGGCTGGAGAAACAAGAACTCGGCGACCAAATTCGAAGAGAAGGACTGGTTTGAGACCTTGCAGAAGGCGCTGTTCCTGGATGAGTTGATCACTCGGCATTCGGCTATCATGGACAGGTATGACCCGAATAAGAGGGTGGGAATGATCGTCGATGAATGGGGGACCTGGTACCAGGTGGAGCCCGGAACCAACCCCTCGTTCCTCTACCAGCAGAATTCGCTGCGGGATGCTGTCGTGGCTGGCGTGGCATTGAATATCTTCAACAGCCACTGTGAGCGGGTCAAGATGGCTAATTTGGCTCAGACCGTCAATGTGCTCCAGTCCATGATCCTCACCGAGGGGGAAAAGATGATAGTCACACCGACCTACCATGTCTTTGACATGTACCAGGTTCATCAGGAGGCAACGCTGCTTCCCGTTGACCTGGAGTGCGTCCAGTACGAACACGAAGGGAACCGCATTCCCTCTCTGAGCGCGTCGGCATCGCTTGACAAGGACGGAAAGATCCACGTCTCACTCTGCAACCTCGATCCCCATCATTCCGCAGATGTTATTCTGGAATTTCGGGGCGTAAACATAAAGAATGTCACCGGACGGATTTTAACCGCTGATAAAATGACAGCTCATAATTCTTTTGCCAATCCCGAAAATCTCAAACCCTCTGTCTTCAAGTCAGTTCAACTGAAGAAGGAGACGATAGTGACGGCCCTCCCGTCAAAGTCAGTGGTTGTCCTCGAAGTCAATGGGGTCAGGCTTCCATAACTTCAGTAATTTAAGATGGTTCTCTTCCACTCAGTTACTTTACCTGCCCAAGGCTCTGTAATGAATATGCATATCCCTATTCATCCCTCAAGCAGTTGACCGGGTTCGCGGCAGCAGCTTTATACGACTTGTATCCGACAGACAAAAAGGAGATAAGCAAGGCTATAAAAAAGGCCAAAACAAAAATATTTACCCGAATATTAATTCTGTAGGCGAAGTTATCCAGCCATTTGTTCATGGCATACCAGGCGATGGGAACGGCCGCTGCGGCAGCCAGAATGATCCACCGAATAAATTCTTTAGACAGCATAAATACGATCTTAAAGATAGAAGCCCCCAAAACCTTACGGATACCGATCTCCTTGGTCCGCTTCTCCGCTGTAAAAGATCCCAGCCCAAAGAGACCCAAACAGGAAACGATTATGGCAATACCGGTAAAACTGGAAAAGATCAAACCCAGCCTTCTTTCAGTCAGGTAGATATCATTTAACCGATCATCCAAAAAAGAATAAGAAAAGGGATACCCTGGAGAAAATTCTTTGTATTTCGCCTCGATGAATTTCAGGGTATTGAATACATCACCTGCCTTCAGCTTGACCGAGAAATAACTTCTGCTTGAACTGTCTGAGTGCAGGGTGATCACCAGGGATTCTATGTGCAGCCGGAGCGATTGAAAGTGAAAATCATCGACCACTCCTATCACCTCCCCTTTTTTTTGTGTCCAGTGCCTGAACAATTTCCCCAGGGGTTTGACCCAACCGATGGATTTCACCGCCGTTTCATTAAGGATAAAGGCCTCATCCTGATCCGTGGCCATCTCCCTTGAAAAGAAACGTCCTTCTAAAAGTCTTATCCCATAAAAATCAAAAAAATTGTCATCCACAAACAGTCTGTAAAAATTTATATTCTCATTCTCCTGCTTTCCTTCCCACCAACCCGAGCCTCCTGTACTGTTATAATCGAATAAAGATGACGAACCGGTCAGATCCAAAATTCCCTGATGATGAATAAGCTCATTCCTGAAGGTCTCATATTTGTTTCTCAATCCCCTGTCATAGACATAGAAATTGACGATGTTTTCTTTTTCGAATCCCAGATTTCTGTTTTTTATGTAGTTCAGCTGCCTGTACAAGACCATGGTGCTGATGATCATAGAGATCGAGATAATGAATTGAGCGACAACCAGAGTATTTCTGAAAACCAAAGACTTCTTGGATCCGCCTGCCTTTGATCTTCCTAAAACCCCCAAAGGATGGAGGGCCGAGAGAAAAATTGCCGGATAGCTGCCCGAAACAACGCCCGCTAAAAATGCAATAAGGATAAATAAAAAAGCCACACCCAGGCCTTTAACCAGGTTGAAATCCAGATCTCTTTGGACAAAGCTGGAAAATGATGGAAGCAGAATCTGAATCAGAAAATAGGACACAACCAGAGCGATCAGGGCAAAAAGCACGGCTTCTCCTAAAAACTGTAAAGAGACCTGCCTCCTGTTTGCCCCTATCACTTTCCGAATCCCCACTTCTTTGGCCCTGAAAAACGCCTGGGCTGTGGAGAGATTCATATAGTTGAAGCTGGCGATCAGCAAAAGCAGAAAAGCGATGGCTGAGAAAATATAGACATACCGGATATCGCTGTTGGGCTCGAATTCCCTGTTGACTCGGCTGTGCAGATGGATATCCGTAATTGGTTGAAGATGATATTCGGTATAGCGCCGGGAATCCCTGAGATCTTTTATGATTCCGGTTATTTTTTCTTCCAATACATCCGTATCGACCCCTTTTCGGAGCTGGATGTAGGTCGAATAATGGTTGTTTCCCCACTGCTCAATGCTTTCTCTTCTGACAAGCGATTCGGAATATATGGTACTGAAGGAAGCCAAAAAATCAAAAGTGAAATGCGAATTTTTAGGAATGTCTTTCAATATTCCCGTGATCATATAATCAATATTGCTGACCGTAAAGGTCTTTCCCATCGGATCTTCATTCCCGAAATATTTTAGAGCCATTACCTCGGTTAAGAGAATGGATCTGGGTTGGCTCAAACATGTCCCGGGGTCCCCCTTGACCAGAGGAAAAGTGAAGATCTCCAGGAATTCGGGCTCAACGATGAAAAATCTCCTTTCTAAAAAATAGTTTTTGTTGTGATAGACAGTTCCTCCCCTGTGGTACACTCTCACGGCCTTTACTACTTCAGGGAAATTCTCTAGTAGCGTCGGTTTCAACATACCTGAAGTTGCGTTCCACATATCCGTTCCTAACCAAACATTTCCGGTCTGCTTCTGAACTACCCGGTACACGGTTTCAGCATTCTCATGATATTGGTCATAGCTCAGCTCATAGCGCACATACAAAAAGATCAGAAACGAACAGGTGAACCCAACGATAAGTCCGAATATATTTAAGAATGTATAAGTTTTGTATCTCTTGATATGCCGGAGTGTGATCTTAATATAGTTTTTAAGCAAAGCCCCTCCTATGATCGCTGAAAGTCTCAAATATGTGCTCAGGGCATACAAAACCTGCCCCCAGTACCACATCAGGGTTCTGGTCTTCCCTTTCTCCTGGACACGCTCTTCGAACTCCTCGCTCAGATCCCCTGAGCCCGAATATTCCTCCTCATAGCGTATCAGAAAAGAGAGAAGCCTCTGCCCCAACCAAGGAGGATGAATTCGTCTCCTGCCCATTCGTTTTACTCCCCTAGAAACTCGGGAATGCTCTCCCAGATGGTCCTCTGGAAATCGTAGGAGGCCCTGAGCGCCTTTTTTCCGGTAGTTGTCAGGTCATAATAAATGCGCGGCCGCCCACCCCTAGAAGAAGTAGTGGTTCCCTTTGTTTTTGTGACATAGTCTTTCCGGAAAAGCTGGTCCATGGCATTGTAAAGAGTCCCGTACATCAGGCGCTTTCCGGTTAGCTTTTCGACCCTTTTCCTTATGGAAACCCCATAGGCCTCCTGTTTAAGGGCAACGATGGCAGCCAGGATCACTTGTTCCAAAACCGTTAGCTCTTTCATGGCAGTCCACTCTCGATCAGGTTTTACGTAGAATACACATATTAAATAAGACGTAAATTACGTAAAAAGGTTGCCGGTTAATTTAACTGCTTTCCTGCCCGGAAAACGTTCCGATATCATGATATTTCACCAATGAAATAAACCAATATAATCTTTTTTATTCAGATGGTGACCCAAAATGGAGGAAGTTAAATGAGAATGATTAGAAAATCATCAGGGATGTTATGGCTCCGGTCAGGTTTTTAACGCCATTCCCTCACCGTCCCCGTGTATTTTACTACCTCTATCTGGAAGAGAATCTTTAAGATTGGGATTGAGCCTTATCAGGATATCGAGGATCATAGAGAAAGAGGTCAGGCCCTTTTTTATAAAATTACTGAAGTTATGGAAGCCTGACCCCGTACAGGTGTACTTTCCACTCGTGGATTCCGGCGGAAAATTTTTCCTGGAGCTGGATTTCCAGCCGGAGTCCTGTTGTTTGGATTGGCTCGAAGGTCACCCGGTTATACGTGTCTTTTTCCACGCCGTAAGAGCCTTTGTTGACCACAGGGATCCATTCGCCGTTTTTTCTGTAGAGTGCCCTCCAGGAAACAGGGACCCGGCATTCACCCCGGCCTGTGTCATCGAACCAGTAGACTTCGACCGCGGAGACGATCTCTGGCTTCTTAAAGTCATACTGTACCCATTCCATAGTTCCTTTTGTAGGCCACCAGTGAAGATAGGGATGGCTATGGTCATTGGAGTTTTTCGGCTCCCACTGGTCGTTGACAGCTGATCCGTTTTTGTCGCGGGAGACGCTGACCTGGCTTGTCGAAGCGATCGATGGCTTCGGTAAGGCCCGTGCCAGGGATTCTTGACGGGGCAGCCAGACCGCCATCTCGCCCTGGCCGCGATGAGCCCAGGCATAATAGGGGATGGCCATGAATTCCTGCTGCGTGGTTATCGTTTCATTTTCATTCTTTCCCTGATGGAGAGCCTGAACCTGGCCTTTGATCACAGTAATGCTATCAAACATGTTTTCACGGTGTTCTGCCTTCAGTTCAGTGCCGTTCGGCAAAGCCAGGTTGCTGACATTTCCCTGGTTATCGGGCCATTCCGCACAGTAGACGAGTGGACCCCGTTCGAGTGCCACTTTGCCGATGTTTTCTTTGACTTCAGGATGGCTGATCACCCGGCGGACCGGCATCGGAAAATCGAGTTCTACAGCATCTCCCTTGTTCCAGGTGCGGCGGATACGCGCATATCCTTTATCCAGGTTAAAATCGGTCTGTTCCCCGTTGACTTTGAGCACAGCTTTTTCCTCGCTTCTGCTCAAGTACTGGTAGAGGTTGCTGGGAATGGGCTGATTTTGTGTCCATCCCGGAATCCGGACAAAGACAGCGAATTCGCCCGGCTCCTCCGGGTCCACAGTGATTTTTACGCTTCCCTCCCAGGGATATTCGGTCTCCTGCTGGATGTTGACCTGATGTCCCTTGAGGTCAACCTTGACTTGGCTGTCGATGAAAAGGTTGACATAAAGAGTGTCGTCCCGTTGGGCATACACATATCCCGGAACAGAGGGCATGAAGCGGGAGATGTTGCTCGGGCAGCAGGCACAGCTGAACCAGGGACTGCGCTGGTGCTGTCCATAGGATTCCAGCGGGTTGGTATAGAAGAAAAGTTTTCCGGTTAGAGCCACTCCGGATATCAGCCCGTTGTACAGAACCCGCTCCAGCACATCAATGTACTTGGCGTCTCCATGGAGGAGGAACATGCGCTGGTTCCAAAGAGCATTTCCGATCGCGGCGCATGTTTCCGCGTAAGCCGTGGCATTGGGAAGGTTGTAATCCCCGCCAAAGGCTTCGCCGGCGCCAGTGGCCCCGATGCCTCCGGTGACATAGATCTTCCCCTGGACGACATCTTCCCATATTCTGTCGATGGCCTGAATGTAGGAGGAATCGCCCGTCAGGGCTGCCACATCCGCCATGCCGGAATACATGTAGGCCGCACGGACAGCATGTCCAACCGCTTCACTCTGCTCGATCACTGGCAGATGGTCCTGGGAGTACTCACCGAATAGCTTGCGGTCCGTAGAGTTTCCCCGTTCGTCCAGGAAGAACTTCGCCAGGTTCAGGTATTTTCGGACTCTGGTGACTCGATACAGCTTGACCAATCCGATCTCGATCTCCTGATGACCGGGAGCACCGTGACTCTTGCCAGGGCCGAAGACGCTGGCGATCAGATCAGCGTTTTTGAGGGCCACATCCAGGAAATTCCTTTTGCCCGTGGCCAAATAGTGGGCGACCGCAGCTTCATACATGTGCCCGGCGTTATAAAGCTCGTGTCCCAGATACATGTTCCCCCAGCGCTCCTTCTCCACCCAGCGGACCGGAGGGTCAGAGTTGATGGTCCGGGCTGTATACAGGTATCCGTCATCCTCCTGAGCGGCAGCGATTTTAGCGATCAAATCATCCAGGTATTTTTCCAGCTCCGGGTCAGGATGGACACTCAGAGAATAGGACGCGCCTTCGATGACCTTATAGACATCTGAGTCGTCAAAAGGATAGACCGATGAAAATGTCCCCCTTTCCTTTTTTCCTGATTTGACAGCAGCCGCTTCCTCGAAATTTTGGATGCGACCGGTCTCTTCACACTGCTGAAACGCGTAAGAGATGGTGACCTTCTGGTTGGTCTCCAGCCGGGCAGACCAGTACTGGTCGGTGATGCGGACCTCGGTAAAAGGGATAGGCTGGAAGGGATAGTCCTTCTGTATCCCTGATTTCTTACAAACCGTAAAGCATGATATTATAAGTGCAGTGAATAATATTATCCCCAAGATCCTTTTCATAGCTCCTCCTTTTTGGGGAAGTTAACATAGCCCTATCATATCACAAACAGGATTTTATTCCATTGTATGCAGTTAATTACAAGACAGGTATACACCGATAGGGCTTTGCTCCCTTCAGATTTTTAACGTCCTTCCCTCACCGTCGCTTATGGCGCCCACGTCGGGATCAGACCCTATTAAGCTTGTTGCCTGAAGAGCGAAAATCAGGTATTGACTCTTTTCCCTGACAAGGCCTGATCCAAAAGACACTATTTGGAAGAGAACCATGTTGGAAGAGAACCAATGAAGTAAGTATGGAGTGTTTGATATGCGTATTCCACTATGGTATATATGCCCTCTGAATTTCGGAAGGAAAGTATGAAATCAAGAAGTCAGAAACCATCTGTTTTTCAGAGGAAAAAGGCCATCTCTAACACTCAATTTCAGGCATTCGCCGTCATTTTCGACATGGACGGCGTGATCGTGGACAACATGGAATACCACAAAAAGGCCTGGGGCTTTTTCCTGAAAAAATACGCACCTGAGGTTGAACTGGAAGAATTCTCGAGGCATTTCGGCAAGGTCAATAAGGATTTATTGAAGATTGTTTTTAAAAGGGAAGTTTCCGGGCGGGAAGAGGCTCGTTTTGGAGAAGAGAAAGAAGCCATCTACAGAGAAATATACGCCGACCATATGGTTCCTACTGCCGGGCTGGTCGAGTTTCTGACCTCCCTGAAAGGAAATAAGGTCAAGACAGCAGTGGCCACGGCTGCACCCAGGATTAACATGGAATTTGTTTTTGAAAAGACCGGGTTGCGGTACTATTTTGACGTCTTGATAGATGCTTCTGAGGTGATGAAGGGAAAACCCGATCCTGAGATTTACCTAAAGGCCGCGGAGAAATTGGACTGTCCGCCAAAATGCTGTCTCGTTTTTGAAGATTCGATGCCTGGAATCCAGGCCGCGCAGAAGGCGGGAATGAAGGTCATCGCCCTGGCCACCTCCCATCCTGCGGAAAGACTTCAAAGCGCTGAAATGGTAGTCAAGGATTTCACGGAGATCAGCTTTAATTCAGTCCGGGATTTTTTATTTAGTAATGGTTGACGAATAAGGGCCGATTGACCAGCCGGCTCTCTTTTTAATCAGAGCCGTGCGCGTGAATTTCTTGTCTCCCACTTCCAGGATCACCACGTATTCTCCGGGTTCTGCCAGAGGTCGATCCCATCTTCTCTGAGGCTGGGATGATGGCTCTTCAGGGGGTTGGATCCGCATGTTCCACAGGACGCGGTTGATCCCGGCTTCAGTTTTCCCGTTCAGCTGATTGAGGATTTTGCCGTAGGGGTCGGTGATGGTGATCCTGACTTTTTCTTTGGTTTTTTCCTTGAGATAGTAATTGATGACGATGGCGTTGGGCTCATTGGGCGTGGAGAGATGCCGGTCTCCGTAGAGGTCATAGTTTCCCCAGTGGCGGGTCATCCACTGGGCCTTGGGCTCGATTGAGAAAAGATAGATGTCTTCATCGAGGATTTCCTCGTTCAGCTCCTGAAGAGGGGAGATGTCCGTGATGAAGATGCCGCGGCCGTAAGTCCCGACAACCAGGTCATTCTCCCGGGGATGAACCAGAAGGTCATGGACAGCTATGGTGGGCATGTTGTTGCGCATGTAGACCCAATTTTCCCCACCGTCCAGAGTGACATAAACGCCTTTGTCGTTGCCCAGGAAAAGGAGGTTTGGATTCTGGCAATCCTCAAAGATCACGTTGATCGGTTTGTCCGGAAGGTTGCCGTTGATCTCCATCCAGGTCTCGCCGAAATCGGCAGTCTTGTAGAGGAAAGGCCGGAAGTCGTCCCTCCGGAATCCGGATTTGCAGACATAGGCTGTTCCTTCCTCGTGGCTGGACGCAAGAACCCGGCTGACCCAGTAGTTCTCCGGAGCTCCGGACTTGACGATTGCCGGTGTCCGGTCATGCCAGTGAGCCCCAAAATCTGTTGTCAACCAGACCTTGCCGTCGTCTGTTCCCACCCAGATGACACCAGGAGTGACCGGTGATTCTGAGATTGTGGTGATGGTGCAGTACTGAATGTGTCCTTTACCCGCGATCTTTACCGAGTCGTTTAAGGTCAGGTCAGGGCTGATCTCCTGCCAGTTGTCGCCGCGGTTCATGGAACGCAGCAGGAGCTGTGTTCCGGCATAGATGACTTCGCTGTTGTGTGGCGAGATATGGAGCGGGGGACACCAGTTGAACCGGTAGGGATCCTTTCCCTCTTCTCTTTGGGGCTGGATGTCCGTCCGGGTTCCCAGTTTCTGGTCCACCCGGCTGTGACCTCCGAACTGGATGGTGTTGTACACCCAGCGGCTGTCAACAGGATCGATGACATTGTACATGCCGTCCCCCCAGCCGAGCGGTATGCAGTCCTCCAGGGTGACGCTTCCAGACCAGCTGTTGCTGGGGATCTTCCACGAGTCATGGCATTGAAGACCGCCGTAGATGTTGTAGGGATCCTCCATGTCCACTCCGATGGCATAATACTGGGCCATGGGGAGGTTGTCGTAGAAGTCACAGGTCTTGCCCCCGTCATAGGAGATGTGGACGCCGCCGTCGCTTCCCATGAAGATGCGTTTGGAGTTCTGGGGATCGATCCACAGGGTGCGGATATCGCCGAAGGCGCTGGTGAACATTTTTCTCGGCGGCCAGTTGATGTCGTGCCAGGTCTTACCTCCATCGAAGGAGCAGGCTATGGAGATGGTGGTGACATACACATTCTGGTCATTGTTGGGGTCGACCCGGATTTGGTTGAAAGAGTAGGCCGCTTTTCCTCCGACATTGTCCTTGATCGAGTTCATCTTCTTCCAGGTCTTGCCCGCATCCTCGCTCCGGTAGACTTCGCCGCCGATCTCTCTTTTCTGGGGCTTGAGGCCGCTCCTGCGGTCCTGCTCCGCCTCTTCTTTGGTCGGCTGCCGCATGTTGCAGTTCTCGATCACAGCATAGACGATATCCGGATTTTTCCGGTAGATATCCAGGCCTATGCGTCCGATCTTACCTTTGGGCAGGCCGCCTTTGAGTTTATCCCAGGCCCGTCCGCCATCAATCGTTTTATAGATCCCGCTTCCCGGGCCGCCAGCCTCAAAATGCCAGGGGAAACGCTGCTTATCGTAGGTAGTGGCGTAGAGCACCTCGGGATTGTCCCGGTTCATGGCTAGGTCGATGGCGCCGATTTTCTCGTTAATATAAAGGACCTTCTTCCAGGTTTCGCCACCGTCGGTTGTTTTGAACACGCCGCGTTCTTCATTGTCGGAGAAAAGATGGCCTTCTGCCGCCACATAGACGATATCGGGATCAGTGGGATGGACCACTATTCTTCCGATGTGATGACTGTCCTTTAGTCCCATGTTCTTCCAGGTTTTGCCGCCGTCCGTGGATTTGTAGACTCCGTCTCCCCAATAGGCGCTGCGGGCAGTGGTATGCTCGCCGGTCCCCACCCAGAGGATATCCGGGTTGGACGGCGCCAGGGCGATATCACCGATCGAGAACACATCCTGGTCGTCGAAGAGGGGCTCGAAGGTGGTACCGTTGTTGGTCGTCTTCCACAGCCCGCCGTTCCTTCCGGCCACGTAGAAGGTGTAAAGGTGGGCTTCAGGCGGGGATTCCGGGACCGCAAAATCGGAGATCCAGGCCCCGCTGCGGAACGGACCCAGGTTCCGGTAGCTGAAGTTTTTCAGCAGGTCCTGATTGAACCGATCTTGATCATCGGCGAAATTATTCCCAGGGATGAGCATAAGACCGATCAATAAGATAAGGAAGAATATGAATTTTTTATTGGGCATTTGAACGCCTCCTTGAATAAAACAGACAGAATTCGCTTAATTATTTTGCTTTACCTCCTACCAACTATCAAGTGAAATTTTGAATTTTCGGAAACAAGAGGAGACGAAGTTACAAGGATAATCTCAACTCTGATGCGATTTTTTATATTCGGTGGGAGTCATACCTGTATGCTTTTTGAAAACTCGACGAAGTCACACGTTTGAATCCTGTATATTGAACAGTGTTTATATCTCTATCTTGAGCGTCAACGGAAGTTAATCGTATCAAATTCCATCCTCATATCCATGTCCTGGTGACCGAAGGAGGCACTGGCTCAGATGGTGTCTTCCATCGTGTCTGTCGTTTCCATGATGAAGGCCTCCAAGCTCTCTTCACCCATGAAGTCTTTTCCCTGCTGCTCCGGAAAAAGCTCATCGGCCCTCCCCTTGTCGAGAAGATCCTCCGCTGGCGCCACACAGGATTCAACGTCCACAGTCAAGTTAGAGCAGAGACCAAGAGAGAAGCAGAACGCGTCGGCAAATACATGATCCGCCCTCTTCTGTCTTTGAAGCGACTGTTCTTTGATGAGACAGAAGGTAAGGTTCGCTATCAGTATTCAAGAGATGGCTCACTAGAAGAGTTGATGGATTATACAGAATTCATCGCCAGAGTCACCTCCCATATCCCTGACAAAGGTCAGGTCATGGTCCGCTACTACGGCCTTTACTCCAATGCTCATAGGGGCAAAATGCACAAGAATCAGGAGAAAGTAAACCCCTTCCTGATCATCGAGCAGGAGGAGCCGTTTGCCCCATCAAAGGGCTGGGCCGAGATGATCCGTAAGGTCTATGAAGTGGACCCTCTGTTGTGCCCCTCCTGTGGAGGCAAGATGTCCATTATCTCTTTCATTGAAGACCATAAAGTTATTGATAAGATCATTGATCACCTGAAGCTTTCCTTCATAGCTGAGAGGCCCCCTCCGCCGCAGGTTCTCCAGCACGAACTCCTGATGGCAGCCGAGGAGAAGGGAATAT
>Ga0209635_10001986_pt1 | contig 15504 bp, 14 predicted proteins | sample DeeMarSWOR230_32_FD_187463 | JGI IMG/M metagenome (GOLD analysis project Ga0209635, IMG submission 187463) | Marine sediment microbial communities from White Oak River estuary, North Carolina - WOR-2-30_32 (SPAdes) (version 2) | ecosystem: Environmental > Aquatic > Marine > Intertidal zone >... | reverse complement strand
CAGGGCGACCTCTCGCCCTCCGCGACGACGAAGCTGACGAGCACCCCCGGGACCGGCCGCTCGCCGACATCGACCGCGCGCACCACCAGTGGCTCGGGCAACGGCTGGCCCACCGTATCGACTTGGAGATCGCCGCTGTGAATCTGGAGCTCGGTGACTCGGTCGGAGGGCGCGGTTACGTCTTCCTCGGCACAACCAGCGACGATCAGCGCGAGAGCGAGTGCAACAGCTGGCCGGATGATGGGATACCGCTCCTTCACGTTCTACGCTGCTAATCTACTGCAAGCGCCGCGGCCACGCACCCTGCTGATCGGCTCGCAGCGTCATCGAGAGGTTCCTCGTCGGTCCCCGCCAGCCGAGGGATCATACGGCATTTGCAGTCAACGCTGTCCGGAAGCTTACAGGCGGGATGCTGCAGGTCGCGGGAACCGCGGCTTCACAGGCGCTCGGCGCGGCGAGTCAGCACTCGTCGTCGAGGCCTGCGGGCAGTTTGCGGTAACCCAGCAGAAACAGATAGTAAGAGACCACGGCGAGCACCAGGCTCATCAGGATCCAGTTGCCGATCCCGAGATCCGCCCGGCCCCGCTCGGTGAGGAAGACGCAGTAGGTCAGCCACAGCCAGAGCGGCAGGAGGATCAGCTGGGCGCACCAGGGCACCCAACGTGGCAACTGGACGTTTCTGACGACGAACAAGAAGTACCCTCTGGCCATATGCTCCATACGCCCCCACCTGAGAGCGTCAGCGGCTCCGTGCCTCTGATCAGGCGATCGCACTGACATACCCGGTCCCCTCCGCGGGTTCACGCCCTTTCTGTGGCTTCTATAGGAGAGTACCCGGCAGCCGCGCGTTTATTCGTGCCGCTGCACGGGGCCGCACCGTCTGCGGCGGGGCGCCTCACCGTCGTCGGTCACATGAGCAGGTCGAGCAGGGAGACACCGGCGATGTCGAGACGGAGCAGGCGGACGAGCGTGTAGACGGAGCGCAGCGAGCCCGGCAGCACGGGCTTGAGCACGAAGGCGAACGTGGCCCTCAGCACGAGCACCAGACCGGCCAGGATGATCGCCCTCATGATCCGATCCCAGAGCACGCGGTCCCTGCGTGATGCGCCCGCCCGGCTCGGCGCGCCGTCTCCTACGAGGCTCCCTCGCTCGGCTCGGCTCCGGCGCCCTCCTCCTGCGGCGGCGTCTCCGGCGCCACCTGTCGGTCGAAGGCGGTCAGCCCGCCCAGCGCTCCCAGACCCATCGTCTCGACCGCGGTCGAGGGGACGATGATCATCGAGCCCTTCTGCCGCAGTCCCTCGAAGACCATGTTCATGGCCCGCAGGTGGAGGGCGACGGGGTTGTCACGGTAGTGCTCCGACGCGCGGGCGAACTTCTCCGCGATCTCGGTCTCGGCGGTGCTGAGGATGATGCGGCTCTGCCGCTCACGTTCCGCCTGGGCCTGGCGCGACATGGCGTCCTCGAGCCCCTTGGGGATGATGACGTCGCGGATCTCCACCGCCTGGGTCGTGATCCCCCAGCCGCTCGTCTTCTCGTCCAGAACCTTCTGGATCTCCTGGCCCAAGCGATCGCGCTCGGAGAGCAGCACCGCCAGGTCGTCCTTCCCGATCGCGTTCCGCAGCGCCGTCTGCGCCGAGAGGATCACCGCGTCATCGAAGTGCTCGACCTCGAGCACCGCCTTCTGCGCGTCCCAGACCATCCAGAACGCGATCGCGTCCACGTTGACCGGGACCGTGTCGGCGGTCAGCGTCGTCTCGGCCCTGAAGTCGGTGACCCGCACCCGCTGGTCGACGAACTGGGCCACCTTGTCGATCACCGGCACCAGCACGAACAGACCCGACTTCCGCAGCCCGCGGAATTTGCCGAAGCGCAGCAGCACGGCCCGCTCCCACTGGTAGGCCATCTGGATCGCCGGCGCGACGATGAGCCCAACGATGATCGCCGCCAACAGGATCTCGCTGTCCGGTCGCAGCTCGAGGAAGACCAGCAGACAGTCGGCGGTGCCGAAGACGACCACGGCCTCCCACACCTGGAACACGCGCAGCATACCGACCAGGGCCAGGGCCGAGCCCAGCGCGAGGGCGACGGCCAGCACGCTGAAGGGATGGACGTTCAGGTGAGCCACGAGCCCCGCCACGAAGATCGCCACCAGCAGCAGCGCGTTGAGCGGCGCGAAGCGGAAATCGGCCCGCATGGTGGTGGCGAATCTCTCCAGCGATATTTGGTGCCGCCTGCCAGCGGCGGCCCTCGACTCTCCGTTCATCACGACTCCTCCTTTCGCTGGCGCAACCCCTCGAGCACCTCATCCAGGGTGAACCCGTACCCCGAGGCACGCGCAAGCAGTTCGGTCAGGATCTGGTCCAGCATGCGCCGCCGCTCCAGCGCGTCGATCTGCGGACGCCGCTCGCCCACGAAGGTCCCCGACCCCTGCTGCGTATCGAGCACGCCCTCGATCTCCAGCTCGCGGTAGGCGCGGATCACCGTGTTGGGATTGATCGAAAGGTCGACGGCCAGCTGGCGGACCGTCGGCAGGCGGTCGCCCGGCTGCAGATCGCCGCGGCCGATGGCGAACTTGATCTGCTCGATGATCTGCCGGTAGAAGGGAACCCCACTTTTCAGATCGATCGCGTATTCCAAGTGTCCGCAGTCCTCTGGATATCTAGATGACTAGTGTTCTAGTGCACTATAGCAATTGCGCGCCCCCCTGTCAAGCTTCGGACTGAGAATACCCGCCCGTCCCGAGTTGACCGGCGGACGGCGCCGTCGCAGCGAGCCGGCGTCAGGCCTGGCGGGCGGCCTGAACGACGGGCTGGCGCGCCGCTTTGAGAGCCGGGAAGAAGCCGCCGACGAGACCCATGACCAGCGCGAAGATGATCCCGCGCAGCAGCAGTTCCGGGGTCACGCGGAAAGCGAACGCCACCTCGCTCATCGACTGCCAGTTGGTGGTGCTGGTGACGATCCCGTTCAGCGGCAGGGAGAACAGGCAGCCGAGGAGCCCGCCGAGCAGCGCGATCAGGGAGGCCTCGAGCAGGAAGGAAGCGAGGACGCTGAGCGGCCGGAACCCGAGGGTGAGCAGGACGGCGATCTCGGGGGCCCGAGCGCTCACCGTGGCGTACATCGTGTTGACCGCGCCGAAGATGGCGCCGATGGCCATGATGCCGGCGATGAACGTGGCGGCGAAGCTGAGGATCCGCGTCAGCAGGTACGACTGGTTCGCGTAGAAGTCGTACTCGCGATGGGCATCGACCGGCAGTCGGGGATCATCCTCCAGCGTCTGCCTGATCGACTGGAAGGCGCCGGGATCGCTCATCCGGAAGGTGAGCGACTGGAAGACATCACCGCGGAAGGCCGGCATGAACTGCTCGTTCTCGCCCCAGATCTCCGACTCGAAGGCCGACCCGCCGGCCGCGAAGTGGCCGACCACCGTCCAGTCGCGGTTCGCGAAGCTGATCACCCCGCCGATCTCGGTGCCCGCGAACCGGCCGACGATGTTCTTCCCCACCAGGATCTCCGGGGCCCCCGGGTTGAACATGCGGCCCGCGATAATCCTGACGTTCTTGCGCACCTGAAAGGCCTCGGGGTCGATCCCCCGGGCCACCACGAGCGCATCGCTGCCGCCCAGGCGTTCCAGGCTGACGAGCACGTAGACCTCGGGGCTGGCCAGCGGTCGCCCGTCGGGCGTCCTGGCCACGAAGGGCATGCCCGTGATGGTTTGCGCGGTCTGCCGTGAGAGTCCACTGATCAGCTCGTTGTCGGCGCCGCTCCGCACCACGATCACGTTCTCGCGCGAGCCCGTCTCGACGAGCGCGGACCGGAAGCCGCGAGAGAGCGCCATCATGGCGATGAAGACGAGCACCACCAGTCCCATGCCCGACGCCGTGAAGGTAGTGGAGACGGGCCGCTGCCTGACGCTGCGCAGGTTGTAGATGACCGGGATCGCCATGGCCGCCTCCTCAGCCCACACGCCGCAGCGTCTCGGCCACCGGCAGCCGCGCCGCCCACCAGGCGGGTACGATGCCGCTGGCCAGGCCCAGAGAGAGCGCGATCGCCATGCCCGCCATCGCTGTGGCCCACTTGACCTGGAAGCCGGGGAGGAAGCCCAGCCCCTGGAACCCGCTACCCTCGAAGGCGAGCTTGGCCCCGAACACGCCCAGCAGCCCGCCGATCAGCGTGATGGTCGCGGCCTCGGCGAGCACGAGCCCGAAGAGCAGCCGGTCGCTGTAGCCCAGCGTCTTCAACACGGCCACCTCACTCGTCCGCTCACGCGCCGCCATCATCATCGCGTTGGCGGCGACGAGCAGGATCGCGAAGAACACGGCCAGGCCGATCGCGTTCATCAGGAACCCCACGTTCCCGTACATCGTCACGAAGCCCGTCTGAAAGGCGCGCTCTGTCTCGGTCTTCGTGGCCGCCCGCGAGTTCCTGTAGTGCTCGTCGATGGTCTCCGCCACCGAGGCGGCCAGCGCCGGATCCTCGATCTCCAGCACGTACCATCCCGGCTGGGCGCGGCGACCCGCGTTCTCGTACAGGTACTCGTAGTGGAAGAAGAACAGCGCGTCGCCGAAACTCGGGTTCGTCGGCGTGTAGACGGCCCGGATCGTGAACGGCCAGTCCTGGTCCGGTGCCCAGATCGGGCTGCGCAGCTGGATCGTCTGCCCCAGCGTCCAGCCGAACCGCTCCATCAGACCGCTGCCGACGAGCGCCGCCGTTCGCTCGCCGAGGAACGCCCGCCTCTGATCCTCTGGGATCACCATCTCCGGATACATGGCCAGGTAGGACTCGGCCTCGACGGCGAAGCTGGGGAAGAAATCACGCGGGTCGCGGTAGATGCCGTTGAACCACTCGGCCCACGACACGCTCTTCACACCGGGAACGGTGACCAGCCACCCGTAGTACGATTCCGGGAGGAAGAAGACGATCGAGATCGCGTGGCGCGTCACCATTCGCGACTCGCTGCCCACCTGCCTCGCGTCCGCCAGCGTCGTGTTCACCGAGCGGAGCGACACGAACAGGAAGAGCGCCGCCGCCACGCTGAGGGTCGTGAGGACCGTGCGCCGTTTGTTGCGCATCATGTTCACCCAGACCAGCCGCGCGTACTTCATCCCGTCAACACCCCCTTGTCGAGGTGCATGATCGCGTGACCCCGCTCCGCCGCGCGCTGGTCGTGGGTCACCAGCAGGATCGTCTTGTTGAACTCGCCGTTCAGCCGCTGCATGAGCGTGAGCACCTCGTCCGCCGACTTCGCGTCGAGATCGCCGGTCGGCTCATCGGCGAGGATGACCGTCGGGTCGCTCACGATGGCGCGGGCGATCGCCACGCGCTGCTCCTCGCCGCCGGACAGCTGGCGCGGGTAGTGATCAGCCCGGTCCGACAGCCCCACCACCTCGAGCACCGTCATCACGTGCTCGCGTCGCTCACTCCTCGACAGATGCGTGAGCAGGAGCGGCAGCTCGACGTTCTGATAGGCGGTGAGCACCGGTAGGAGATTGTAGAGCTGGAAGATGAAGCCCACGTGCCGCGACCGCCACGCGGCGAGCTGGCGCGCCGACATCTCCGTCACCTGCGCACCGCCCACGCTGATGGTCCCGCTGGTGGGCTTGTCCAGCCCGGCGACCAGGTTGAGCAGCGTGGTCTTGCCGCTCCCCGAGGGGCCCATGAGCACCAGGAACTCGCCGGCCTCGATGTCGAGGTCGATGCCCTCGAACACCGCGATCATCTGGCTGTCCCGCTGATACACCTTCGAGAGGTTCCGTATCTCCAGTAGCGCCATCGCTCCGCTTCCTATTGCCGAGGGGCCAGCTTGACCCGCGCACCATCCTCGAGGCCCGCGTGGCCCGCGACCACGACCTGCTCGCCCGCCGAGACGCCGCGGCGCAGCTCCCGCAGCTGGCCGGTCACCGGGCCCGCTTCCACCTCGCGACGCTCGACCCGGCCGCCGCTTACCACCCAGACCACCTGCTGGCCCGCCTCGTCCCGCACCGCCGCCGCCGGGACAAATAGCCGGGCCGGTCCCACAGGCCCGGCGGCGCGCGACTCGCCCTCGAGGAACTCCACCCGCGCACCCATCTCGGGCAGGATGCGCCGGTCCTTGTCGAGGATGCTCACCTTCACCTCCACTGTCGCCCGCTGCCGGTCCGCCGTCGGCACCACCTGGCGCACGCGGCCCCGGAAGCCCGTGTCCGGATAGGCGTCCAGCGTGATGAGCGCCGGCTGGCCATTGCGGATGCGCGCGATATACGCCTCGTTGACGTCCACCTCCACCTCGAGCGTCTCGAGGTCCGCCATCGTCACCACCGCGCCCCGGGTCAGGCCGCCGCCGGTGACCGCCGGTGCGACCACCTCGCCCACCTCCGCATCCTTACGCAGGACCGTCCCGCTGAAGGGCGCCCGGATGTACGTGTTCTCCAGGTTCGCGCGCGCCACGCCCACCGCCGCCTCCGCCGCCCGCACCTGCGCCCGGAAGCGCTCGACCCGCGCCTCCGCCGTGCTGAGCTGCGCCTCCAGCTGCTCGGTCTCCTGCTCCGAGATGAGCCCCTCAGCCAGAAGATCCCTCGCCCGTTCCACATCGCGGCGGAACTGGTCGCGCTCCGCCTCCGACTCGGCCAGCGCCGCCCGCGCCGTGACCAGCTCGGCCTCGCGCTGGGCGAGCACGGCGGCATAATCGGCGCTCTCGAGCCGTCCGATGATCGCGCCCCGGCTCACCACCGAGCCCTCCTCCACACCGAGGTACTCCAGCCGCCCGGTGATCTTGGAGGACACGGAGGCCTGGGTGCGGGCCACCACGTAACCGTTGGCCGTGACGCCGGTGGAGGCTCCCGCGCCGCCACCCCGCAGCTCGGCCACGGCCACCTGCACGGTCGGCCCCCCACCGCCGCGGGCCAGGGCGATGACGAGAATGACGACAGCGACGGCCGCGATGGCCAGGTACGCGCTCCAGCGCACGGCGCGACGCACACCGGGTGGTGGGCGATCGCGGTCGATGCGCAGCCGCGAGAGGTCGTGGGCAGGCTCGCTCATGGTGGTTGTGGCTCGCATCATAGGGACTCCGACCCGCAGGAACAACCGAGCCGCGCCCGGCGGCCCGGCGTCGCGTGGGTCGGGGCGCGGTTGCGCGGCGGGCCGGTCCGGGCGATCTTTACGGTGTAAGATGCCGGGCGATCTTTACATTTGTCAAGATCGGAGGCCCCGACGCCCAACACGCCACGCCGCACCCGCAAGCCCTACCACCACGGCGACCTCCGCCCAGCGCTGCTCGACGCGGCCCTCGAGATCGTTCGCGACCGCGGCCTGGCGGCGCTCACCATGCGCGCCGTCGCCCGCAAGACGCGGGTCAGCCATATGGCCGCCTATCACCACTTCAAGGACAAGGCGGCGCTCGTCGCCGCCGTCGCCGAGCAAGGCTTCCGCGCCCTGCGCGAGCGGATGCTCGAGCGGATCGCCGGCTGCCCCGATGACCCGCGGGCCCAGCTCCGCGAGTCCGGGATCGCCTACGTGGTCTTCGCCGTGCGCAACCCGAACCTGTTCCGCGTCATGTTCGGGCCGGAAAGAGCGGAGGCGGCGGCGTATCCCGAGCTGGACGAGGCCGCCAGGGCCGCGTTCGCCGTGGTGCTGGGCCTGGTGGAGCAGTCACAGCAGGCCGAGACGATCCCCGCGGGTGACGCGCAGCAGATCGGCCTGCAGGCCTGGGCCCTGGTCCACGGGCTGGCGATGCTCTGCATCGACGGTCGCTTGGGGCCCGAGGCCAGGCAGCCGGCCCAGGCCGAGCGGATCGCCTACGCGGCACTGGGCGCGCTCCGGCCCTAACCACGGCCCACGCCGGCGGCAGCCGCCGCAACCCGCCGGCACGTCCCACACGACTACGGCAGATAGTCCTCCCTGACCGGCGCGAAGACCTCGATCACGAGCGAGTCCTGCAGGGCCTCGGCGCCGTGCTCGACGTCGCCTGGGATGCACCAGCTGTCGCCGGCCTCGGCCCGCATCGTCTCCTCGCCGATCCGGAAGTTCAGCCGGCCCGAGACCAGGTAGCCGGTCTGCTCCTGCGGATGCCGATGAGCGGGTATGACCGCGCCCCTGGCCAGCTTGAACTCGCTCAGCAGGGTGTTGGGGCCGTGGACCATCGTCTTCCTTCTGACGCCCTTCAGCGCCTCGACGTAGCCGGCCGGGTCGCTCTTTCGGAACACGCTCGCACCCCTTCTCTCCGCGAAGCTGCCGTTACGAGACGGCTACCCGCCACACTACGGGTTCCGGGGCCGCCAGGTTTTGTCGCCGGGTCCCCTCAGTCGCCTTCCGCAGCCGAGGGCACAGCGGCCGAGTAGACGCGCCCGAAGCGATCCCTGGCCTCGACCCGGATCTCCGAGGCCCGGCGCGCGGCCGGCGCGTAGAACAGGTGAGCCGTGCGGTACGGCTCGACCCAGGTGCGGCCTGCGGGCAGCTCGGGCCCCGTTTGCAGCTGGGCAGCCAGCGGATCGAGCCCCACCCGCCGCGCCATCGCGCCCTTCCGCTCGCCGTCCTCGTACCAGACGACTGTCCACTCGGGGTCCCAATCCCAGACGTTGGCCAGGATCTCGTCCGGCGCCGCGGGATCAGTACCGTGCGGATAGGTCCGGATCTGCTGATCGAACCCGTGGCCCGTCGGCTTGTAGCGCCAGCTGACCGCGGACCCGCGGATCTCGTAGACGGCGTAGCCGTTGGGCGTGCCGTCCGAGCAGACCGGGCCGGTCCACCAGGCGCCGCACACCGCGCCGCCCACGTGCTCGTGGACGCCGCGCTCGAACACGTGCTCGCTCTCGTGCGTGTGACCGGCCAGGATGTGCGCCTCGTAGGGCTCGAGGAGCCGGTAGAGCGCCTCGCGGTTGGCGATCGCCAGGCTCAGCCTGGGGTCGTCGAGCCCGTTGCGGATGTGGCTGCTGCCCAGCACCGGGATATGGAGCGCGACGATCACGCTGCGGCCGGGCTCGACGCGCGCGAGATCGTTCTCCAGCCAGGCCAGCTGGTCCCTGTCCAGGTAGCCGATGTATCCGGCGCCGTGCCAGAACACGTCGTCGAGCACGACGTAGTGCACTTCACCGCGCTCGAAGGAGTAGTAGCGGGGCCCGAAGTGCCGGGAGAAGGTCGCGGTCGATGCCTCGTCCACGAGCCCGTCGTAGTCCATGTCGTGATTGCCCACGACCTGGAAGAAGGGTATCCCGAGCCGCGAGACGGCGCGCTCGTAGTCGGGGAAGAGCTCGAGGTGATCGTAGACGATGTCGCCGCAGGCCGCGCCGAAGCTCTCGACCTCGCCCAGCTGGCCCAGCAGCTGCAGCAGATCCGGCAGCGTCTGCTCGTTGAAGAAGCGCATCTCCTGCGCGTCGGTCGTCTGGATGTCGGCAAGCAGGAGCAGCACGTGCCGTTCGTCCGAGCGTCGCAGCCGCGCCAGCTCGAACAGCGCCTCCATCTCACCCTCAGGGTCCGGACGAATCGGTTGATAGAAGCGGGCCGTGCCCGTCGGGTTCCGCGGGATCTCGAAGCCGCTCGGCACGCAGATCGAGAGGAACTGCTGCCGGGCCGTCGTCACCAGCTCGAAGCTGCCGTCGGGCGCGCTGTCAACCACGCTCAGGCCATCGCTGACGCCGACACCGGCCAGGCCCCGGCCCTGCGCGCGCACCTGTCCACGCACGCGCACGGGTCGGGCGGCGGTATCGCGCCTGCGAACCGGTGCATACGGATCCGCGATGACGGACGTCGGCAGGGCGAGCGCCGCTCCGCCCAGGGCGAGCGAACGTACGAAGGCACGCCGATCCAGCACTCGTGGCTGATCGGCGGCGACGCTGCGAGGCATCCGGTCCATTGCGACCCCTCTTCCTGTCTTAGGGTGGACGTGCGGTGCCGAGCGCATTCCGGCACCCGGATAGGGATATCAATCGCGCCAGGGACGGTCAGGGCCGCAACATAGCGGGAAGCGACGCCAGCGAATCGACCACCAGGTCCGGCTTCACCTCGGAACGCGCCAGCTCCTCCGCGCGGAACTTGCCCGTCCGCACGAGGATACCCTGGCAGCCGATCGCCTGGGCGCCGGCGACGTCGGCCTCCAGGTCGTCGCCGACCATCGCCACGTCCTCGGGCGCGAGCCCCATCGAGCGGGCCGCCGCCTCGAACATGGGCCGGCTGGGCTTCCCCACCAGCGTGGCGGTCCTGCCGGTCGCGTACTCGAGGGCGGCCACGAACGCGCCGACATCCAGGACCAGCTCGCCGTCGACCTTCCAGTAGCGGTTACGGTGCAGCGCGATGAACACCGCACCCTCGAGCAGCCAGCGGAAGGCGCGGTTCATCGCGTCGAACGTCCAGCCCGCGCCCAGATCGCCGACCACCACGGCCTCCGGCTCGTGCTCGACGATCTCGAGCCCCCGGAACTCCTCGCCGGCGACGGGCGGCAAGCAGAGCGCCACGCGGCGAATCCTGCGCTCCTTCAGCCAGGCCGCCGCAGCGACGGGCGGGGTGAAGATCTCGGCGGCGGCGGCCGGGATCCCGAACCCGGCCAGCCAGCCGGCGATCGTGCGGCGCGGCACGCGTGTCGTATTGGTGACAAAGCGGAGCGGCACACCGGCGTCGCGGAGCGCCCGCAGCGTTTCCGGCGCACCGGGGATGGCACCCTCGTCCTCGTAGACCGTGCCATCGAGATCGAGCAGCACTCCGGAAGGCCGCTTCCGCGTCATCGGTCTCGCGCTCGCTTGGACCTACAGGTTCCGAGGATCGTGCCCAGGCACGATCGGCGTCCAGGCCCCTAACTTGTGTGGCGAGGCTCGTGGGGAACAGGGACGGGGGTGAGGGCGGGATGGGGGGAGGCGGCGGAGGAGACCCGCCGGCGGTTTTAGCTCAGGGGACGTGAGGCCTACGGGGCGCGCTCGCTCCTACTTGTCCTCATCGCCCAGCCCCACCCGCAGCACCAGATCGAACAGCTCGAGCGGGTCCGCGGGCTGGGTCAGGAAGGGGCGGCCCACGTCCGTCAGGAACTTGCGTGTCGCCGTATCGCCGAGGTCGTTGGCCAGGAAGACGGTGCGGCAGGCCTGCTCGAAGCTGGCGGCGACGATCTCGCGGAACAAGGCGTGCGCGCTGATGTGCGGGGTCGGCAGCTCGATCACGACGGCGTCGAAGAACTCCTGTCGCAACAGCCGCACCGCCCCACGCGGATCGCGCGCCACCTCGACGCTGACCCCGGCCAGCGCGCCGACATCCTGCAGCAGACCGGCCGTGTAGGCGCTGGACTCGATGACCAGCACGCGCAGCGGCACCCCGCAGGCTTCCAGCCCCAGCTCGGGGCCGGTGGGCAGGCCGGGCTCCATCAACACCCGCGGCTCCCCCTGCCGCCGGCGAGGGTCGGGCCCAGAAGCGCCAACACCCGCCCGGCCCCGTAAGGCCATGCGGGTGATGCACTTAGCTGCCGCCTGGATGCCATTAGACCTCTCCGCAGGCGCGGTCGGACGCCGCCACCGGCAACCGGTCCTGAGAGAGGTCTGCGTAATTATATCCCCCAGGGCCTGCCGGGACAAGAGCGCGCCGCCAGGCGGTTTCCCGGCTGGCTTGCGCGCTAGCCCACGTTTCCTCAGGTTCCGGCGTTCCCCGAGCGAACTCCGGCTGGCGCGCAGCGTGACGCCTCTCTGACGGGAGAGCGACCGATGGCCAAGGTGAACATCTTCCGCGACTACTCCCCCACCTTCTGGACCGCCAACGTCATGGAGCTGTTCGAGCGTGCCGCCTACTACGGCATGAACTCGGTCCTGGCAGGCTACCTCACGCTGACGGTCGCGGAGGGCGGTCTGGGGTTCAGCACGCAGGCGGTCGGCTTCCTGCAGGGTATCGTCTACGCGTTCACCTACATCTTCCCCATCCTGGGCGGCGCGCTGGCCGACCGCTACGGCTACCGGCGCATGCTGCTATTCGCCTTCAGCCTGCTGACGGCCGGCTACTTCGCGGCCGGCCACATGTCCAGCTACGCGCTGGTCTTCCTGGCGCTGCTGGTGATGGCCACGGGATCGGGGCTGTTCAAGCCGATCATCACCGGCACCGTCGCGCGGACCACCGACGAGCGGACCTCCGGGTTCGGGTTCGGGATCTACTACTGGTCGATCAACCTGGGCGCGTTCATCTCGCCGCTGATCGTGAGCGTGCTGAAAGGGTTCGCCTGGCGCTGGGTGTTCATCGCGTCGGCCCTCTACTGCGCGGCGATGATGGTGCCGACGCTCTTCATCTACCGCGAGCCGCCGCGCCCCGAGAGCACGAAGAAGCTGAAGCAGGTGCTGGCCGGCGCCGCCGAGGTGCTGGGCGACGCGCGCTTCATGCTGATGATCGTCGTCTACTCGGTGTTCTGGATCCTCTACTTCCAGACCTTCGGGTCGATGCTCTGGTACCTGCGCGACGTGATCGACAAGGAGCCCGTGAGCACGGCCGTCACCTCGCTGCTGCGCGGGATCGGGCTGCCGATCACCTTCCGGTTCGATATCGAGCACGTGACCGCGATCAACGCGGGCACGATCGTGCTGCTGCAGGTGGTCGTCAGCCGGATCGTCGCCAACCGCAAGGCGCTGCCGACCATGGTCGCGGGGATGCTGCTGGGCGCGCTGGGCTTCGTGCTGCTGGCGCTCTGCGGCTTCAACCCCTGGATCTTCATCGCCGGGATCTCGATCTTCTCGATCGGCGAGATGACCGCGCACCCCAAGTACTACAGCTTCATCGGGCTGGTCGCGCCGCAGGACCGCAAGGCCGTCTACATGGGCTACGCCTTCCTGTACGGCGTGTTCGGCTCGCTGCTGGGGTCGAACCTGGGCGCCTTCATGTACGCCCGCATGCTGGAGCCCATCCTGGCGACGGCCGGCGTGACCGGCAAAGCCACGGTCTTCTGGCTGATCTTCGCCGTGCTCGACGTCTTTGCCGCGGCGGCGCTGGTGATGTTCTTCCGCAAGTTCGGGGAGGACACGCCGGAGACGCGGCACAGCGCCACGCGGGCCATGCAGCTGGTCTACTCGCTGATCGGCCTATTGGGCGTGGCCTTCCTGGTGCTGGGGCTGACCGCCGATCCGGTACAGATCAAGACGGTCGTGCAGGCGCTGATCTTCCTGGCGCTGGGGCTGGGCGGGATCATCATCAACCGGCGCGGGCTGAGATCGGCAGCGTGAACACCCTGAACAGTATGCAGGTTCCTGGCGGTTCCCGGGCCGCCTTGCGCGGCAGGTTGCGTCTTCTCAGTATGCGGTGCTCCCGCGTGCAGTCCGGGTGACGAGCCCCGCCGGCAACCTGTGACCACCTGTTTGCGACCAACCTGCCGGCGCCCGCACGCTGTGATGACGTTGTGATGATACACGCCCTTTCGATTAATGAGCGTAGTTAGGAGTTCGGCGACCCCTGTATTGGAGGTGCCGAGGATGTACGAACTGCGCTGCCTGGGCGAAGCCACCCTCCGGAGCCCAACCGGGCAACTGATCCACTTCCGCTCCCGCAAGCATTTCGCACTTCTCATCTATCTGGCGCTGAACGCCGATCGCGCTCACCGCCGAGAGCGGCTGGCCGGGTTGCTGTGGAGCGACAGCGAGGAATCGAAGGCACGGCACTCTCTCTCCCAGGCGCTGTACGCCGTGCGCCGGCTGTTGGACGACGCCGTGCGGATCGAAGGTGAGGACCTGGAGCTGCGACCGGACGGCCTCTGGGTCGACGCCGTCGAACTCGAGCGTTTACTGGCTGCCGACGATCCCGCGGCTGCCGCGGACCTTTACCGTGGCGAGTTCCTCGAGGGCTTCTGGATCCGTGGCGCCCAGGGCTTCGAGGAGTGGGCGGGCCATCAGCGCGCCAGGCTCGCCGCCGTGGCACGTGACGCGCTGCGGCAGACGGTCGCGTCGGCGCGTGATCGCTGCGACTGGCTCGAGGTGCGCCAGCGGGCGGAGCGGCTCGCCCAGCTCGACCCGTTCGATGAGACAGCCCACGCCGAGCTGATGCGTGCTCTGTGGATGACCGGCGATCGCACCGCCGCGCTGGACCACTACGAGAAGCTGGAGCGCCTGCTCGTCGCGGAGCTGCAGACACGCCCATCACGGGAGACCGAGGCGCTGGCCGAACGCATCCGGCAGCGTCCGGTAAGCGGCGGCTGGAGCACCCAGCGACTGCTGCGCGAAGCTGAGCAGCCAATCTTCGCGGAGCCCCCGTTCGTGGGCCGGAAACGGGAGCTGGCTGCCCTAGCCGAGGAATGGCAGCGCGTCCTCACCGGCGAGACACGGACCGTCGCGCTGGTCGGCGGTGCCGGCATTGGCAAGACCCGGCTGGCCGACGAGTTCCTCAAGAGCCTGGCCCTCGATGACCTAGCCAGCCTGCGCTGTCGTTGCTACGAGGCAGAGCAGTCGCTGCCCTACGGGCCGGTGGCCGAGGCGCTGAGGCAGGGGATCTCGGACATCGACCTCAGCGACGTGAATCCGCTCTGGCTGGCTGAACTCGCGCGCATCGTTCCCGAAGCCCACGAGCGCTACCGCGAGCTGCCGGAACCTGCGCCACTGGATGCCGAGGGCGGACGCCGTCGGCTCTTTGAGGGAATCGCCCAGGTCCTGCGGTCGGCCTGCGAGCTGCGGCCGGTGCTCCTCTTCGTCGATGACCTGCATTGGGCCGACGATTCCTCACTCTCATTGTTACACTATCTGCACCGGCGGGTGAGCAACGGACTGTACCTGCTCACGGCTCACCGACCCGAGGAGCTTGCCGCACGCACCTCAACCGCAACCGCCGAGCTGCTGTCCGTCAGGAACTCGCGGGTGCGCAGCATCCATCTGGAAGGACTAGATCGCACGGAGAGCTCGGATTTGTTGGCCGCCGTTCTTGGGGAGGAAGCGGACGCCGAGGCCATTGACCGGCTAGGCAAGATGAGCGCCGGCAACCCGTTCTTCGCCATCGAGCTGGCGCGCAACCTGGCGGAGACGAAGCAGACCGAGGCACGCGAACGACCAGCGGTACCCGACACGATCCGGGCGTTGCTCGACCGTCGCTTCGCCGCGCTAAGCGATCAGGCCGTGGCTCTGATGCAGCAGACCGCCTTCCTCGGATCCCGAGTGAACTACGCGGTGCTCTGCGCAGCCACCGGTCTCCCGCCTGTGGAGTTCGACGGCGTTCTTCGCGAGCTCACACGTGCGGGGATCCTAGTGCAGGAAGACGCTGTGCTGTCCTTCCGCCACGATCTCATCCGCGAGGTCGCGGCCGCGCAGGTGCCAGCAGCTCTATGCAGCGCACTTCATCTCAGGGCGGCCCGTGCGCTCATCCGAACGAAAGGGAGTCCCGGCGAAATCGCCGTGCATCTCTCAGCGGCAGGTGACACGCGGCGGGCCTTCGACTATGCCCTGCGTGGCACAGAGGCCGCCGAGCAAGTCTACGCTTTAGAGAAAGCGGCGGACCTCCTGGAGTTGGCGATACAGCATGCACCGGATCAGTCGACGCGGATGGATCTTATTGGCCGCCTAGGCAAGCTGTACCTACACATGCGCAAGTATGAGCGAGCAA
>Ga0209635_10001985_pt1 | contig 15506 bp, 14 predicted proteins | sample DeeMarSWOR230_32_FD_187463 | JGI IMG/M metagenome (GOLD analysis project Ga0209635, IMG submission 187463) | Marine sediment microbial communities from White Oak River estuary, North Carolina - WOR-2-30_32 (SPAdes) (version 2) | ecosystem: Environmental > Aquatic > Marine > Intertidal zone >... | reverse complement strand
GAATGCATCCAGTCCAACGGGAATAGCATGCCTTTCCTGAATTCTCAGATTGGACATATAGACCGGGTGGTCCTTTGGTCCCGACTTAGCGTGTAACCCTCCCTGTTCCCAGTTTTTTACCGGTGTGCACCTATGCACGCCAACCCTTCCCACTCCGGGAACATTTGCATGAAGCGGAGCAACGTTTACTTTTTTTGGCATGTACAAATGTGGCACTTTATTTATCCTCCTTTTCCCTACTGATATTTTATCCTCCGTACTCCCCTGCTTGGTGACTTCTTTTGATTTGTTCGGTATCGAACGCTAACACCTTCTCTTCTTGCCCCTGCCTACCTTGCGCTATTATTCTTCTTTCTTCTCTTTTTACACGAGCATTTTCCATAAGAGCTCCATTATCGTATCTCAAAGAACCGTACAAAGCCGCCACACCGGCTGGAAAAAGCCATTCCGATAATCTGCGGGCTGCTTCAATAATAATCGAAGAGTCACCAACATTGTCTGCAAGAAATCCTAACGCACTTAGAGAAATCAATAATGTAGGAATAGCTAGATATAAATCACGCCTAGGACCGGCCGCCCTCACAGGCAAAGGCGCAGCTCCATCAAGTTCGTAATCCAAAGCATTTGGCCTAGCGATTCCGCTAAATTTACCAAAAGGTATCAAGACTCTTCCAGCATAATTGCGAATTGTCCATACCAATCTCTGAGAGAGAGGTTTTTTCTTCTGTTCAAATATGGGCTCCATGATAGCATGTCTCAAATTTCCCCCCTTGACACCAGCAGCATAGTGGCCGCTTTCATGATTAATAAGCAATATGGCCGACATAATAGCAGCGTATATTGCCGCTTTTCCCCAAGCACCACCGACATACATTAACGCGTCAGCGGCGGAGGTAATTTCGCTTTCCGCGGATGGAAACAACCTATCCAAAGCCATGTGAGTCACAGCGTTCAAGTGAAAACCGAACATCCACCAGGTCACTACTTGTTCAGTCTTCACTTGGGCAGCACGCAGAACATCAAAACCGACTTTTACTTTTACATTCTCAGCATTGACGCCCACCGATTCAGGATTATCCCAAAAATTTCCTTCTCCAGCTTCGTCCTTGGTGGCGCTTCCATCGTTCCAAGTAAAATGGCCGTAACAGATCGTTCTCCAACAAACCAAATTTGATACTCCTACGGCTAAACGCCCCACCACTGGAAGTTTATATATCCTTGGAATAGCTGGCTTTAGAAATTCAGTCATTATTACTGACAATGTCGTGAAAATTTTCGCTGTTGCCCTATCAATCATCGTACATAAGCTTGCTCTGTTTGAAACTTTCATTCTCTCTCCCTCCTCATCTCAGTTAAGATCCACTCAGTAATTGTTCTTCGGCTCCGAACTCAAAAAATTTCGTCTCATTTCAAGGTTCCTTGAACCTTTCCGTATCGATTACTTCACAATTTCCAAAAAGGATCACTTAATGTTGTTCTCTCGGAAAGGATAAATTGCCCAAAGAAAAGAGAAGAGGTTTTTCGGCGTAATTAAATCTTTTACCCTGCAGCCTCTCCAAAACCTCCAAGGCTTTGTCCATCACTTTGGATTTTGCAAGCCAACTGACCTCTTTGACTTTAGCGTTAATCAAACAAAAAGCAGTAACCGGATAACCCAGGCGAATGAGTTTCAGTAGATTATATGCTTTATTCCCAATCTCTTCCGGGGAATAAGACTCGGTACTTGTCGAAGGAACCAAGTAGTCGGAAAACTCTCCCCAATCGACCTGTCTTGGATCGAAATCCGCGTGACGTGCAAGTTCTTCCTTTATTCTCTTATGAAGAACATTCTGGACGTGAAGATCCCCTTTTCTAGCCATCAATATCACTCGGAGGTGTTCCCCTGTCAGGGGACTATAGGGATCCTCAAAATAAGTGCTATCTATATCTCTAATCTTTCTGCGCTTCAACCTCCAACTCTGTCATTTATATTCCACCGAGAAATAAAAGCCGAGAGGAGAAGGTGAATGTATCCCCTGAGTGCGGTTTTCGAAGCTCAGGTATATTCTGACTTGGAATAATACGGTCTGCTTATACTAATTATTTTGATTCCCATTAATATTTATAGGAATTTCGGATTCAGGTCAAGACGTGATGTGGAGAAATGGGGTTACCCATTAACTGCGGCCTGGCAAGGCCGCGTAGTCTTGTAGAGGAATTAATAGAATTAGGGGACATAGTTTCTGAATAGACTCTACACACAGGAGGTCAAAGGGTTTAAGGATTTGTTATGCCCGGGCAGCCGAGACTCGATGCTCCCGGGACGTTGCACCATGTGATGGAAATCGAGAACTATTTGTAAGTTGATTTAGAAATGACGTTATATATACCCCGATTTATTCCAACGGAGTAAGACGCTTGACTTTCGCCCCACCTACCTGCTGCCTCTACGCCTACCCAGTCCGGGTGGTATTGGGCTTCAGTTTTTTGTGCCTCCTTGCCCACCAGATAAAAGCCTCCTATGCCGTTCGTGTTCCTCGGGCCGGGGCTTTGCCCACAACTTCCTCCCCACGACACCTCGCGGCGCCGCAGTTGCTGTTGAGCTAGGGGTTCCTGCCACCAAAGCCCCCAGAGGACTTTTACCTCCTAGTCACTTCCCGGTTCGCTTTTATTCCCCGGTTGGCAGCGCCACCCCTGCGCTGCGCGCCATGGCCGGCGCACACGAAAAGGATGAAGACAATCGTTTGCTTCATCCTTTTCGTCCTATGAACTGCCTAATGAACCGCCGATTGGATTAACCAGCTGTTACCTCACCAAATTTCTTGTTTACGATCATCGCAATGGAGGCATCACCTGTGATATTTGCAGCTGTTCCAAACGAATCCTGAATCATAAAAAGGGCAAACATCAATCCCATGGCTTCATCACCGAAGCCGAGAACACCCACCAGTACCGGCCATGCAGCCATGATCGATCCACCCGGGACTCCTACCGCCCCGACTTCAATGACGCTGAGAATCAACATAAACAAGATCAAACTAAGGATCCCCGGAATTACATTATTTGTGAGCATTGAAACAGTAATTGCGCTGATCGTTATCGTCATGGCAGACCCTGAGAGATGAGTCTGGGAACACAAGGGAAAAACAAAATCCGCAATGTCTTCTTTCATGAAAGGGATCGTCTTTCCCCTTGAAAGGGATACCGGCATTGTGACCGCACTGGACATAGTCCCCCAGGCCGTCATATAAGCAGGGAACATGGTTTTAAATACGGGAAATGGATTTTGTCTGACATGAGAGCCCGCAACACTGTACTGAATGAAGAGCCATATCCACTGCAAAACAACAATGATAATCAGCATATATCCCAAAAGTTGCATTTTGGGCCAGATATCTCCCTTATAAGCTATCTGCGCAAATACACATCCGATATAGAAAGGAATGATAGGAATGATTACCCTACGAATCATTGTACCACTTATATCTCTCAATTCCCGAAGCACATTCATGAGAGTTTCCGCCTTGGCCCAAGTCATTCCGATTCCAAGAACGAAACCTAGTACAATGGAGGTAATCAGAGAAGCTGAGAATGGGTAAGGAATTTTAATGTTAACAATGTTCGGAGGAAGCTTACGGGGTTTTATCTCCTGCATGGCAATTTCTGTGATAGAAGGGAAGAGTCTAAAGAAACCAATAATCACGATTGCTCCCAATGCGCAGGCAATAATTGTGTAAATATAAGAAATACCTACCGTGAATCTTAGCATCTTACCTGCTCGCCTACCCAGGTCGGCAATTCCCACGGCAAGAAAGCTGACCATAATTAAGGGTAAGAAAAACTGGATAATATCTTTCAATATCGATCGTCCGAAAACAACAACGTACATTAACCACTTAGTACCTGCCCACTCACCCGCATATGATCCAACAATTAAACCCAAAACGATTCCAACAACCAATTTGATTATTAAAGCAAATTGTTTCATGACTAGCCCTCCTTTTCTTAGTAACGTTTTTTAATGTAAATGATTCCATACCTTATTGGGATCACCCAATAATGGTTCCAATTTTCTCGAGGACAAAGTCTATGTCTTTTGGTTTGATATCATTATGCAGAACCATACGCATGGTACTTCTTGAACAAACCTTAGCTTTAATCTCAAACTGATTCAATTTTTCTCCTAAGGATGAAGATTCCCAATTTACTGATGAAACATCTAAGTTGATTATGTTTGTTAAGATCCCTCCTCGATCCACTTTCATCCCTAAAGCCTCAAGACCTAATCTCATCCGTTCCGCGTTTTCGTGATCTTCATGCAGCCTTTTAACCATCTCTGTTAAAGCAATTATTCCAGGTGCCGCAATGACGCCGGCCTGTCTCATTCCTCCACCGAGACGTTGCTTAATTCTTCTGGCTTCTTCAATAAAACCTTTCCTTCCCGCAAGTATTGATCCCAGAGGGGCAGCTAATCCCTTGCAAAGGCATACAGCAACAGAGTCACAAGAGTCAACCAGTTCCTTCACCTCTAGGCCTAAAGCCACTGCGGCATTGAAAATACGAGCGCCATCCATAAATATTGGGATCTTATGCTCCTTAGCAATTTTTATTGTCTCCTCATAATCCTTCCTCTTAACCGCGAGACCCCGATCAAGGTGAAAAGTATTTTCCAAACAAATCAAACGAGTCCTCGCTCTTTGGACTCCATCAGGCATAATAGCCTGCTTGAGAAGTTCTCCTTCGTAAATTCCATTTTCGCTTTTTATCGGTCTTGGTTGGGCTCCGGAAATGGCTGAAAGTGCACCAGTTTCAAGATTGTATATATGTGAATCAGAGAAAACTATAATCTCATCACCTGGTCTTGTGTAAACCATCACAGCAATCTCGTTGCTCATTGTTCCTGAAATTGTGAATAGAGCGGCTTCCTTCCCAAAGATTTCAGCGGCAAGTTCTTCAAGCCTAATAACGGTTGGGTCATCTCTTAGAATATCGTCCCCAACAACTGCGTTCTTCATGGCCTCCCTCATTTCAGGGGTAGGCTTTGTCACGGTATCACTTCTTAAATCAATTACCTTTCCCATTTCCTTATTCGCTTTTGCCTAGTTATTTTGCAATTCGTAATGCGTCCTTTTAAGGAAATGCCACCTACCATTAGCATATTAAAAAGGCACCGTCAAGAATTTTGTGTAAATTCTTTCCGTGAAATATTGACATTTGATTCATGGGGTCGGATCGGATCATCGATAGCCTCTAAAGAGCCGGCCTTCCCCTTCCTGAGTTACCTTTGGAACTTCAAAAGGAATAGTGCTGCCTTTTCCCCCTCTCCCCGAGAGGCAGGGGATTTCCCTAGATGATTTCGCTGGGGGACCACGGAGTCAAAAGTCCCCTGGCCCCCCTCCATTGAAATTTCAGTCCAAGCGTGGTTTACTGCGGGATGGAATCTTAGGCGGAAAGGGAAGGTCGTCATAAAGAACGATCAGATAAAACCATGAAGATCTTGCTCTCATCGGGAAGCCTCTACACATTACCATTGGAAAAGGCCTTTCAGATCGCCTCCGAGACGGGCTACGATGGTATGGAGGTCATCATTTCCGAAAATTTCGGGCAGGAAGAGGGCTATGGTCTTTTAAGTATCTTGAAGCAGGTTCGCCCCATCTATGTCCTCCATGCTCCTTTCCATGTCATTCCGGGCTGGGGAGATCGCATAACAGCCCTTCTCAAGACCATCGAGCTTGCGAGGAGGATTTCCGTTCCCATGGTTAATTTTCATCCCCCCAGATGGCTCAATTTGGAGATCAAATTTTGGCGGTGGATGTATACGGTAAGGGATTTTCAGAGAGAGCTTGGAGGGGAAAACGTAGCTATCGCCATGGAGAGCATGCCGTATAGGGGAAGGCCATTGAGGTTTAACCCCTGCATTTTACGGAAGACCAAGGACATGGTCCGTTTTATCGAGAAGAAGAACCTCTACTTCACCTTCGACTGCGCCCATATGGGAACAGCGAAGGCGAATTTCGAGTGGAATTTCCTCCAATTGTACCGAACGAAACGGGTTAAGAACATCCATTTCAGCGATTACCGAAACCAGAGGGAGCACCTCCTTCCCGGTCGTGGGACTTTACCCCTTGCGAGTTTATTGGAATACCTGAAGGAATCCAACTACGATGAGATGATCACCCTCGAAATTATCCCTCAGGAGCTGCCGGGGGATGAAAAGGGCATCAAGGAGGCGTTGGGGGAGACGGCCCTTCATATACGAGCCGAGCTGGGATAAAAGAACTTAGGATGCCTGAAGCGGGTTGGAGCCTCCGGGTTTGACAAGAATTGTGGCTCCTGCTACAATTCATCCGCCCAAGTCGGTGTACCTCATGGCCAAGGTGAAGACACAGTTCGTTTGCCAATCCTGCGGCTACCGAACCCCCAAGTGGCTGGGAAAATGTCCGGACTGTGCTACGTGGAACAGCTTGGTGGAGGAGCAGGTCGTCGAAACGCCGGAAGCCAAGCCGCGAGGTTGGGGATTCACAGTTGAGCAACCTCCAAGGCCCATAACGGAAATAGAGGCTGAAGAAGGCGAGAGGTTAAAGACCCGCATCGAGGAATTCGATCGGGTCTTGGGAGGGGGGGTTGTCTCGGGGTCCATCGTCTTGATCGGCGGTGACCCGGGTATCGGGAAATCCACCCTTCTCCTTCAGGTATCGGATCGGCTTTCCCGGGAGGATCAAAAGGTCTTATATGTTTCCGGGGAGGAGTCACCAAGACAGACCAAGATTCGGGGAGAGAGGCTGGGAATCCACGGCTCCAACCTATTGGTGCTTTCAGAGACTGCTCTCGAGGAGATCTTCAAAGAAATCCAAAAACTCAGACCCTCTGCCCTAATCATCGATTCCATCCAGGCCATTTTCACATCAGAGCTCCAGTCGGCTCCCGGATCCATTAGTCAGGTCCGGGAGTCATCCGCTAGATTGATGCAGCTTGCCAAAGGCACGGGAATCCCTATCTTCCTGATCGGCCATGTCACAAAAGAGGGCGCCATAGCGGGTCCCCGGGTGGTGGAACACATGGTGGACACGGTTCTCTATTTCGAGGGAGGAACGAGCCATCCGTATCGGATCCTCAGGGCGGTGAAGAATAGGTTCGGGCCTACCAACGAAATTGGAGTCTTCGAGATGAAGGAATCCGGGCTGGAAGAGGTCATTAGCCCGTCGGAGATCTTCCTGTCGGAAAGGCCCGAAAATGTTTCCGGATCCGTGGTGGTTCCATCAATGGAGGGAACCCGCCCTATCCTGGTGGAGATTCAGGCCCTTGTCACCTCAACAAGTCTGGCCGTTCCCCGCAGGACAGCCATGGGGGTCGATTACAACCGCCTCTCACTCCTGGTGGCCGTTTTGGAGAAGAAGATGGGATTTAAATTGTATAACCAAGACATCTTTTTGAACGTGGCTGGTGGGATGAAGGTTGACGAGCCCGCGATGGATCTGGGAATTACCATATCAGTTGCCTCCAGCTTCCTGGATAAACCGATTCATCCCAAGACCGTCGTATTCGGGGAGGTTGGGCTGACCGGAGAGGTGAGGGGGATCAGCCAGGCAGAACTTCGGGTGAGGGAGTCGGTCAAACTTGGGTTCGAACGCTGTATCCTCCCCAAGACAAATCGAGAGAGGATGAAAAAGGGCGATTCCATCCAACTGAAGGGGGTTGAATCCCTGAGGGAGGTCATAAAGCTTCTTTTTTGATCCCCGCCCTTTGTATTCAAATCCCTCCAACGGCACGAGACAAGTCAATAGACATAGATTTTTTTCGCCTTTCTCCGTCTACCTAGATGCCATCTGAAAAAATGCTGCTCTTGAAGGGACCGCGTGACCGAGTGCTCGTCCTGCTCCACACGCTTGATTGCATTCCTGCGGTGGTCAGATAGTATGGAAATGAGCGAGATCTCCTAGGCACCTGAAAAATAGGGTTATCGTGATGCCGTGGGAAGGTGAGTGGATATCGGGCTCAAGGTGTGGCTGTAAGGGAAGAATTATACAGCGATTATGAAGCCACTCAAACATCCCGCATGGAGTCGGTTTCTTGACATAAAATAGATTGACATTTGAACGGCATTTTATTATTCTTTGCGACGGGTGGGACTCACTGCTAGCACCAGAAAAAAGAAAGGAGGTTACTGTATGCAAAAGAAATGGATCTTGGTAGGTATTGCTTTTTTCCTCATCTCGTCTCTAGGGCTAGTTCCTCTGGCCCAAGGGGTTGATTTCTCCGGTGAGACCATCAAGTGGATTATTCCCTTCGGTGTGGGGGGAGGGAGCGACGTTTGGGCCCGCCTCTATGCTCCCTTCTTCCAGAAATATCTTCCCGGAAAGCCCACTGTTGCCGTACAAAACATGCCGGGAGGGGGGAGCATAACGGGAGGCAACTACTTCCATACGAGGGTCAAAGCAGACGGGCTGACCGCTTTCGGCTCCTCGGGCTCCACGAGCTTCCCCTATCTCCTGGGCGTGAGCCAGGTGAAATACGACTTCGCCAAGTACCACATCGTGTTCGCCTCCCCCACGGGTGGAGTGGCTTACATTAAGCCGGAATTTGGGGTGAAATCGCCTAAGGACCTCAAGGGGTTCAAGGAGAAACTGGCCTATGCCTCACAGGGGGCTACGTCTCTCGATCTTATCCCCTTGCTGTCCTTTGAGATGCTGGGCCTGGACGTAAAGGCGGTATTTGGCTACAAGGGAAGGGGCCCCGGCCGGGTGGCTTTCGAGCAGGGCGAGACGAATATCGATTACCAAACCACAACCGCATTTACCAAGAATGTCCGCCCTCTCATCGACCAAGGGTTGGCAGTCCCCCTGATGACCTGGGGGATATTGGACGACAAGGGGAATGTAGTGCGGGATCCGGTAGAGCCGGAATTCCCCTGTTTTCCGGAAGCGTATGAGATGGTCTATGGTAAAAAGCCCTCCGGATCAGCCTGGAAGGCATGGAAAGCTTTCTTTGTCGCGGGTTTCGGGGTCCAGAAGGCCATGTGGCTTCCGGAGAAGACATCCCCGGAGATCGTTGAGGCGTACCGCAGCGCCGCGGCGGAGATTGTGGCGGACCCGGAGTTTCAGAAGATGGTTAAGAAGAGCCTTGGTGGGTATCCACAGCTGGTGGGACAGGAGGCTAGACAGGCCTTCAACGAAGTCCTCTCCGTTCCCCTGGAAAGCAAGCAGTGGGTACTCAAATGGCTTAAGGAGAGATTTGATGTAACCGTGAAGTAATTGGGAAAGGGGGGTCCCGTGGATGCGGCACTGAAATCCCTGGGCGTTATATTTGATCCCTCCCATTTTTTGATGCTCATCTTGGGGGTACTGGTGGGGCTTTCCATCGGCATACTCCCGGGCCTGGGGGGGATCGTGGGGATGTCCATTCTCCTCCCCATAATCTACGGAATGGACCCCCATACCGCCTTTGCTCTCCTTATAGGGATGGTGGCGGTGATTCCCACCTCCGATACCTTCCCATCGGTGATGATGGGGATTCCTGGATCATCTGCCTCTCAGGCCACCATCATGGACGGGTATCCCCTCGCCAAAAAAGGGGAAGCAGCCCGGGCCTTGGGTGCGGCCTTTACCGTCTCCCTCATGGGGGGACTGTTCGGTGCAGCGGTCCTTTCGGTGATCGTTCCCATTGCCCGCCCTATTGTGTTGGCCTTCGGCTCGCCTGAACTCTTTATGCTGGCCCTCTTGGGCCTCTCCATGGTCGGCGTCCTTTCCGGAAAGAGGCCCATCAAAGGGGTGCTCGCCGCGGGGATCGGTCTGATGATTGGGGCCCTGGGAGACGCCCCAGCGGTTCCTGAATACCGCTATACCTTTGGCATTGACTACCTCATGGACGGAATTCCCCTGGTGATCGTTGGCTTGGGCCTCTTCGCCTTCCCCGAGATTGTAGACCTCCTCATCAAAGGGAAGGCTATCTCGGAAGTTGCAACCCTGGGCAAGGGGTGGCTAGACGGGGTGAAGGATGCCCTCCGCCACAAATTCATCATCCTGCGATGCAGCATGATTGGGGTCATCGTGGGATTTCTTCCTGGCCTTGGGGGTTCGGTGGTGGACTGGATCGCATACGGACACGTTATTCAGACCACTCGAGATCGGGAAAACTTCGGCAAGGGGGATATCCGGGGGGTAATTGCTCCGGAGAGCGCCAACAATGCCAAAGAAGGGGGCGGTCTTATCCCTACCCTCCTCTTCGGCATTCCCGGATCCGGCTCCATGGCCGTATTCCTGGGGGGTCTCCTCATCCTGGGAATCCAGCCGGGGCCGGCCATGGTCACCGAAAACGTAGACCTCCTCTATACTGCTATCTGGAGCTTGGCCTTGGCCAATGTTTTCGGCGCGGGCCTCTGTATCTTCCTCTCGAAACCCATAACGCGGTTAACCGTGATTCCCTTCACCTATTTGGCCCCTTTTATGATTCTCATCATTACCCTGGCTTCGTACCAAGCCTCCAGGGGTTGGGGTGACTTGATCGCCCTCCTGGTCATGGGAATCCTGGGTTGGGTGATGAAGCAGTATGGGTGGCCTCGGCCGGCGGCACTTATCGGCTATGTGCTTTCGGATAACATTGAGACCTATCTCTTCATCTCAGTGCAGCGCTACGGATTGACCTGGATCACCCGTCGCGGGGTAATCATCCTTGCCCTGATTATCATCGCCTCCCTGGTAATGGGTGCATTCTGGCAACACAAAAAGGCACCGAGGACAGGAGAGGACTATGCCGAGTAAGGTTCTCACGATCAGAGTGATCTTTGCGGCCCTGGTTGTCCTGGCCTTCGGGTACGGGATTTATGAGGCGGTTTCCTACATGTATCTAGCAAAGATATTTCCCCTGTATGTATGTCTGGCCATGTTTATCCTGTCCTGCATTAATTTGGTCATGGAGGTCCGAATCTCCTGGAGGCAGCTTGACCATTCAGGGGTGGGGTTCGTGGACTTGGAGTCAAAATGGGATATGGCTATGGTTGAAGTGCTCAAACGATTCTGCTATTTCATGGGGATTGTTCTGGTGCTCTATGCAAGTATATCCCTCATCGGCTATTCCTTGAGCATTACCCTATTCGTTATCGTGTTCTATCGCTTTATCACCAACACCAATTGGTGGGTGGCCATAGGGGCAGGGCTGGCCGGATTGGGTTTCATTTCCCTCATTTCCAAGCTTCTGGTAATCGACTGGCCTTCGGGAGTCCTCCAGAACTGGATTAGCTTACCCTGGCCCCTGGGATAAGGCTATCCTTTCATTGTTCGGAAGGCCGGATGTTAGACAAATTGATGGGTTTACGGCGCCGATTCCTTGACCAGTAAACTGGCAATCATCAGTCCTTCGGAAGACAAGAGAGTAGATACCAAATACACCTTCGGTGCTTTTGGGATCATCGAGCCCTTTGTTGACTATTCCGCTAATTGGGGAAATATAAGCTCCGCAGTGTGGCCCTTTGCCATTGAGAAAGGCCTTTTTCCCCGGTGGCAGAGTGTTAAGCATAGAGGGGTATCAAGAAGTTTTGCTATAATTTGTCTTGATGAGATGGCAGCGTCTGGTTTCCCTCGTTCATCAAACAAATGTGCATGATTTGGGTTGCGCTCCTGAATATTTCTTAGAGAGGGGGTATATATACTAAACCGGAAAAGCTGGCTCTCCGTTAACCTTCGAAAGCTGAAAAATGGGAAGTGAGCGGAAAAATATGGTATATCCTGAAAGCATGATGGAATCGATCAAACGACTCGAAGCAACTCGAGAGACGAGAAGCGATCAGAAGATTCCCCTTCTGAGCTTATCCGAAAGGGAAGTCCTTCTCAAACAATATCACCCGGACCACCGGGAGGGAGTGAGGAGGCAGATTCAGGTGGGCATCAACAGGGGAGAGATGATACCCAATGAACTGGCCGATCTCTTTGAAGGGGAAAGCATAGTCGTCCCAGAACATTTCGATCTTTCCAAGCCAAAATATGAGACCGATGTCCTGGTGGTTGGTGGAGGGGGTGGGGGTGTAACCGCGTCAATCTTTGCCAAGGAGAATGGAGCCAAAGTAATCCTCGCTACGAAAATGAGAATTGGAGACTCAAACACGATTATGGCCGAGGGGGGGATTCAAGCATCTACCTCTGAGTATGATTCGCCCGCTCTCCATTACTTGGATACAATGGGAGGCGGCGGATTCTATAACCACCCTGAATTGGTTCGGGCCCTTGCTCTCGATGCACCCATGATCCTTGATTGGTTAACTCAGTTAGGGGTCATGTTTGATCGGAGACCGGATGGCGAGTACCTCGCTTCTTTTGCTGGGGGACAATGTCGAAGGCGAGTTTACTCTGCAGCGGATTACAGCGGCCTGGAGATGATGCGAGTGCTGCGCGATGAGCTCTATGCCGAGGAGATTGATATCCTGGAATTCACTGCTGCGATTGAATTAGTTTCTGATGAATCTGGGAGTTGCGCTGGGGCTATCTTTCTTAATTTAGATACACAAGAGCAATTTCTCGTCAAGGCTAAGACAGTAGTCTTGGCCACAGGCGGCATTGGTCGAATACATATTCAAAATTTCCCAACGACGAACCACTATGGGGCCACAGCAGATGGACTCGTGATCGCTAACCGTGCTGGCGCGAAGGTAGTCTTCCTCGATTCCACTCAATTTCATCCTACTGGTACTGCTTACCCCGAACAGATCCTCGGGTTACTGGTTTCAGAAGCCTTTCGAGGGTGGAGCGCCCAACTTGTAAATGTGGAAGGTGAACGATTCATCAATGAACTCGAGACGAGAGATATTACTTCTTCGGCAGTGATCAGGGAAGTGATAGAGAGGAAAAAGGGAGTAGAGACTCCAACGGGGATGGTGGGGGTGTGGTTAGATACGCCGTTGGTTGATATTATCAAAGGAAGCGGGACAATTCATCGGATTTTTCCTCATCTCTTTCACCGATTCAAGACCTTTGGAATTGACATCACACAATTTCCCGTCCTGATCTATCCCACCCAGCACTATCAAAATGGGGGTATTCAAATCGATGTCAACGGCGAAAGTACGGTGAGAAATCTGTTTGTAGCTGGGGAGGCTTCAGGAGGCGTACACGGGCGAAACCGATTGGGAGGAAATTCCCTTTTGGATATTTTTGTCTTCGGCCGAAGGGTAGGGATTACAGCTGCTCTCAGATCCAAGGAAATTAAAACAGGGAGACTCACCCTCCAGCACGTCAAGGAATATCACGATGCTTTGAAGAAGCTCGGTATTCAGGGAAAATTGAAGTCTCCCTTAATCTTTCCGGATTACCGATTTGAAAAGGCCCTTACTCAGGTTCACCAATAGGTTAGTCGCCCTAATACATCACGGAAGCAGTAATGAAGGCTTCAAGAAAAGGACGAGCTCAGAAAAACGGGTTTATTCCCATTTACATCTTTGGGAAACGGTATGAAGCTCCAGCGACCCTTACGATCCAGAAGGCCATGGAGTATGTAGGCTACCAGTTTGTGAGAAACTGCGGGTGCAGAGGGGGAATCTGCGGTGCCTGTGTGACCGAATATCGTACTCCTGGCGATTATAAATTGAAAATCGCGTTAGCCTGCCAGTCGGTGATTGAACCAGAGATGCAGCTTACCCAAATCCGATTCGTCCCATCCCACAAGGAGGCCTATGACCTCAGTTCCCTCCATGGGGATGATTCGGTCTTAGTCAAGGTTTACCCTGAATTATTGAGATGCGTCCAGTGCAATACCTGCACCCGTGTCTGCCCGCAAGAGATCAAGGTGATGGACTACATCGCCGCGGCCATGAGGGGAGATATCAAGGAAGTAGCTGAGCTTTCTTTCGAATGCATAATGTGTGGAACCTGTGCCTCTAAGTGTCCTGCTGAGCTCTCTCAACATCAGATCGCCATACTGGCCCGGAGAATTTATGGAAGGTATGTCCTGCCTCCTTCCCAAAATCTTCAAAGGAGGATTCAGGAGATCAAAGAGGGGAAATTCGCACCGGTTCTGGATGCATTGTTGAAACTAGATAGCGAACACCTCAAGGACATTTATTTGCAGAGGGAGCAAGAACCTCAAGATAGCTCCGGCTGGGAACCCAAAAACAGAGATTTCCCACAGGATCAATTGACCTGATCAAGATCACCTTATATTACTGACTCTCATCCGCACTATGGAGATTATGGGGGGGTAAGCGACGATCTTGTGAATTGCGGAGAGGATTCGGAGTTCTACAGGAAAGCTGGTGGTCCATGGAGGGCTTATCCAGGACAAGGGGGTCTGTTAGGTTAAAGAGGTGGTAAGGGCTCACACACTCGCCTGGGAGAGAAAGTATTCTCATTATCCCATCACTCATAACTTGAGGAGGCAGCAGGGGGGGAACAAAAAGGAGTTGTTGAGTACACCTCGGAGGGAAAACTGGTGGGGCCCGACTTCCCTATCATCCCTCGCCGTATTGCAACGTAAGGGTGGGGTTTCAGGCAAAGAACTGCTCACAGCAATTATCCTCGGTGTGGACCTGGTTTGTCGGGTCGGAGTTTCTTTGCCTATCCACCCAGGTAGGCATATCTCGTCAACTTACGGGATCTTTGGGGTGGCCTTAGCGGCAGGAAAAATTCTCGGATTGACTCCGGAGGCCCTTACAAATGCCTGCGGGATCGCTTCCAGTCAGGCTGCGGGTACCCGGCACGGACGACTTGAGGGGACATTAACCAAGCGATTGCAACCTGCACTGGCATGCCAATCGGGGGTTTTAGCCGCCCTTATTTTTAAGATGCGGTAGCAAAGGGGGTAAGGTGATGCAAGTGAGAATACCAGCCGTGTACATGAGAGGTGGTACGAGCAAGGCTGTTTTTTTTCGTGAAAATCATCTGCCAAAGGATCCGGAGATGAGGGACCGTGTTATTATGGCAGCGTATGGGAGTCCTGATCCAAACCGCCGTCAGATTGAAGGCATGGGAGGGGCTGTTTCTACTACGAGCAAAGTAGCCATTATCAGTTTTTCAAAAGATCCGAATTATGATGTGAATTATTACTTCGGCCAAGTCGCTATTGATAAACCGAAAATCGGTTATCAGGGAAATTGTCGCAACATATCCTTTGCGGTCGGCCCCTATGCTATCGATGAAGGATTGGTCAACGTAGAGGAGCCCATTACGACGGTACGGATATACCAAAAGAATACGAAAAAACTGATCATTGCAGAAGTTCCGATAAGAGATGGGTCTGTACAATGAAGAAGGTGATTATGCCATTGACGGTATTCCGGGTACGGGAGGAAAGGTTACACTTCATTTCGTCAACCCTGGCGGTTCAGTTACCGGTAAATTATTGCCCACGGGCAATGTGACAGATGCTATAGAGGTGCCCGGTATCGGCGAAATTACCATTTCCATCATTGATGCTGCTAATCCCGTTGTATTTGTCGGGGCGAAGGATATTGGTATCAAGGGAACTGAAATCTCAGAAATTGACGGAAGTGCCGAAATCAGGCAGAAACTCGAGGCCATTCGGAGCAGAGGGGCTGTAATGCTCGG
>Ga0209635_10001984_pt1 | contig 15507 bp, 17 predicted proteins | sample DeeMarSWOR230_32_FD_187463 | JGI IMG/M metagenome (GOLD analysis project Ga0209635, IMG submission 187463) | Marine sediment microbial communities from White Oak River estuary, North Carolina - WOR-2-30_32 (SPAdes) (version 2) | ecosystem: Environmental > Aquatic > Marine > Intertidal zone >... | reverse complement strand
ATCCATTCTATAAAATTCTTGTTCGCGTGAATCTAAGTTTGAATATTTGTCTCTGAGTTTGGATTTCAGATGTTCTATTTCATCATTCTTTTTCTTGACTTCTTCTAATGCAGCTTTCAATTCGATATTTTCGGTTTCAGCTTCTTTATCTATTCTTGTTTTTCTTTCACTCCTCCGTTTTGGCTTTTGCGCTATTGAAGTTTTTAGAGCAATGCCAATTTCACCAGCAATCTTACCATCTTTGATGTACGGCTTTGTATCGATTTCCATGGAAAGAATATCGCCATCTTCCGTTTTCACATCCAAGGAATAAGTAGGTTTTTCCCTACCAACCAATCTAGATACATTTCTATACATTATCTTCTGACGAGATTCCTCAGTAAGTAAACCTGTATCTTCGAGATTTATCCCTATAATCTCATCTTTATTACATCCTATTCTTTCACAAAAAGCATCATTAACTTCGATTAATCTACCTTTTTTATCAATAATAAAACTGGGATTACGATTATTCACAATAAAAGACTTGTTTTCCATATCCCCCTTCTTGTAAGAACTCTTCACCATCTACTAACCCTCACCCCGGGTATAACATCAACTGTTAGAGTAGTTGATGATATTAATGCATTAACGTCCTATTAATCTTTTTTAATTATTTTATATAATCAATCTAAAATTCATTCTTGTTAAGTAATTTTTCTACGGCCAACTTTAGCTCGTTATGTTCTTCTTGTAGCTCTTCATAACGCTGCTTAAGATCAAAATATTTGTCTTTATATGGATTCTCGATATCGTTTTCATATACAACTTTAACTTTATCATCTACTTTTTCAATTCTTTCTTTTTGCTCATTTTTTTCAATATTCGAAATCATATTTTTACTTAAAAGGCCAAAAGAAGTTTTATCTAGTCTATCAAGTAATTCCTTACATTTTTTGATGTTTATATCTAATACATTTACCTTTCGTCGATGCTCCATCACAATTTCAGAAAATTCTCTTCGGTCAATATCTTTAATTAATCGTTTCTCAGTTAAGTCCATTAGATTTTCCTTCAAAGTTACCCGTTCTCTTTCTATGATCTTTAAACGATTGTCAAGCAATTCTCGCAATGTTTGAGCCTCTTCTATATAGCTCGCTACTTTATCGTCATGTTTGACAAATATCCTATATAGTTCTTCATTGGATACAGTATTATCAGTTATTAGCCAAGTTAATTCTGGGGAGATTCTATCCTTAAATTCTAATTTTTCTATTGTCTTTATTCCTTTTGTATACCAACTAGGAACAAATATCAATCCATTTTTATCTTCATCAAACTGATCTAAAGGAAAACTCAGAATAGATTGAGATTTACCATCCTTTATTTTATATCCAATAAGATTTTTCTTTTCATCAAAGATGGAATCAAAAACGATTCCAATTTTTTCTCCTGTATCTTCCAAAAATACAGGTTTACCCTTCATATCTTTCTGAATGATTACTTTTCTTTTAGATGTGGCCCATTCTTTTTCTTCAACTTTTTTAGTTTTCGGAGCCTCGTTATTATTTATTTCTTTGTTAGAGGGCATCTCTTCCAGAAAAACTTCTATTTGCTCTTGATCTCTGGCTTCTTCTACAATTTGTTCGGGTTTAGTAGATTTCTTCTTGGGTGATGATTTAATTATTTCGGGCTTGGTTTTTTCTTTTTGGGAAATTATTTCTGAGCTTTTCTTATCTCTTCGACCAAATCCGATTCTAATCTTCTTTTTTACCTTTTCCGATTTTTCTTTTGTAACTTTGAGATCCGTCTCTACTTCTTTTGTTTTCAATGGAGTCTTCTTTTCTTTTTTAAAAACGGGCATTTAGCGCATCTCCCTCTCCTTCACAGGTCGCATCTACCCTCCAATATCAGTAATGGGTCTTTTCGTTCTTTAAGATTTCGGATAAGATGTGTAAAGTACCAGGATAGAATCGATATTGGAACAAGTAATATGGAAAGAACAAGAAGGTATACACCAATGGCCCCCATTCCCAAAGCTATCGATTCAATTATGGATCGACCAGAGATTAGAAGGAAATAGTTTGTTTTTATTGCTATATATCCTAAGCCGATAATCATTGATATAATTGAAGCCATTATGATTTTTTGCCTTTGTTTGCAACTAATGAAATAGGCGATGATCCCCACTATTAAAGATGCTACTACCATCGCTAATATATCGCTATTTATTAAAAGCAACAAAGGAATAATAACTAATAATGCCAAAATCATTGATTTTTTATCTATATGGGCTAGATTTATTTTATTTATCCAGCCTAATTGCTTTATTAATACCTTTTTTGTTTTCTTTCTAAATAATCTATAACGTTGAGCAAATCCCTTTTTCAAATATATTTTAGGAGCATAATGCCAGGAAAGATCTATTTCCCATTCTCTATATTTTCTACCAACTATTGCTAAAAAAACTATGAGTGATACTGTTATTGCAGTTAGTATACATGCGGAAAGAATATCTAGAATTGCCACCGTAGCTTCTGCATCCCAATTATAAAAGAACTCTATCAGTTCATCAGGAAACATGAACCACAATGGCGATGAAAACACCATGATCTCACCAAGATAGGATCCGTTTTGTGTACCGTTTGGAACAGAAGCAGTCACTTTGAGTTCTTTTACCTGTCCAGGATTAATTTCAAAAATTGTTTCTTTTACAAATTGTTCCATTTCTCTACTACCAAAAATGAATCCCTTCACAGGCATGACTCCTGGATTAATTATTGGCATTTGTCTAGGTTTTGAGGTTGTTTGCCCAGGAATCAACGAGCCGAATTCTAATCGGCTTTCTTCAGGAAATTCTCCCACTCCCAATGATGCAGTTAACGAATCAAATGCGAAAAAATGCATCAAAATAAGAAGAACTATGAACAATATTAGAAAAAAGGAGAATACATTCTTTAATTTAAGAGATTGCGATCTAAAAATATTCAAACGAAGTTTTTCCTTAACAGTTTTTGCTTTCTCCGGGAAAAGAAACAATGAGATAATTAATATTATTAAGGCAATAGTTAATGGTGTAAATATACCAATATATGTAAGTGTTGATTTTTCTGCTGAAGGTTGCGATAGAAGCTTAAGGCCATCATTGATCCAAATTCCTAATATTCCAACGAAAGGAATTTTTAAAGGTTGTTTTCCAATCGACAATGCTCTCCCGATAAAATTCTTTTCTGTCACCATAGCCTCTGGGATATGGGGTCCAGCTTGATCAATCCACTTATTTGCATCCCCTTTCGTTATGAAAGCAGGTCGCCCCCATACCTCTTTGATTTCAACTACCCGATGAGCAACGAGTCTTTCATCAGGCCAACTTACCCAGCTTTTAAAAACAATTACATCACCAATTTCAACATCTTCGATATTGGTCGGTGTCCATGCTATTAAATCCCCTTCTATCAGTGCAGGTCTCATTGAATCTGAGGTTATTATATTAATAGGAAACGCTGTTCCCGAGAATACAGAAAAGAATCGGGTGACTATCAATAGTATAATTGCTAGAAAGAGTAAATTCCCTATGAATGCTTTCATTGTTAGTTTCCTATTGATTCTTTTCCCTCCAATATTCTCTATTTCATTATTTTAATTTCATATGAAATGGTAATGAAATTTTAGGAAAAATTTAATTTATTGAAATTGAGGCATTTTCCCATCCGCTTTTTAAGTAATATATATTGAAATATATATACCTTGCCCTATCCCAATTATTTAACTATATATCAAAATCTGATTTGGATTATTTATTACTGGACAAACTAAATAATAGAAAAAACCAAGTTAGATCAATGGTGAGAATATTATACTATCGCCGTGGCCTTGAAGTGAACCCAGATTGTACCAGAATAACTAGCATTAGCGGCGTTGCTTGGTATATCTAATGCTACTTGTACCCAGACAAAATCACTGGTTTCGTTTAATGAGTTGTTTGCATCGTTTATTGAATATCTTACATGGGCATTCTCATCCCAAGGGGTAGATAATTGAGTGACGGTATCGTTACTCATATCTGCAGGATTTCCATTTCCTACTCCTAAAGTCCATACTTCGTTGTCAGCATCATAATTTGCAGCTCCAGCCGTTACCACTTTGACTGCAGTTCCATCGCTTGGGGCGTCTACATCTCGATCACCGTGCAACCATATATGCATCCATGATGCTCCGGTCCCTGATACATTAACATGGGATATATTGACTTTGAATCCTTCTTCATTCACGATTCCAAAAGCAGCGGTATAGTTTTTCTGTGAATTTGGCATCCAATTTCCTAGAACAATTTTTACATTTTTATGTCCACTTGAATTATCACCATCAGTCCGCAACACTCTTCCACTGGCATTAGATGAATTATCAGATCCAATAAATCTGATATCTGCATTGCTAGGGTGAACAACAGCAAATTCATACCCAACCTTTGTAGTGGCATACTGAGTCGCCATAGTCATACTTAGAACAATTAACATTACACCAACGATAGTTAACCGTCTATCTATTCTCATCCCATCCACATCCGTACATTCAGCAGAACGCAAAGTTATTTTATTAACCTTCTTGGCATGTGAGAATATAAGTGAATATGTAGCTAAATATTCAGATTATTTGAACCATATTTGTCCAGGAACAGGATGTAAAAATTAAAATTTATATTTTTCAAATAATATAATTATCTATTTTGCCAGAAAATATTCGATTCTAATATTATATCCTTATTTTAAGAATAAATAATAAATCTTCATAATATTAAATTCTTCTTCTAAGTCTAAATTTTTTCAAAATAAGAGAGAAGAAAATTACTTGTCTTATGTTATTGTGGTGGCCTTGAAGTGAACCCAGATGGTACCAGAATAACTAAGATTAGCGGCATCGCTTGGTATATCTAATGCTACTTGAACCCAGACAAAATCACTGGTTTCATTTACGGAGTTGTTTGCATCGTTTATTGAATATCTTACATGGGCAGTCTCATCCCAGGGGGTAGATAATTGAGTGACGGTATCGTTACTCATGTCATCGGGATCACCGTTTCCTGCTCCTAAAGTCCATACTTCGTTATCGGCATCAAAATTTGCAGCTCCAGCTGTTACCACTTTGACTGCAGTTCCATCGCTTGGGGCGTCTACATCTCGATCCCCGTGCAACCATATGTTCATCCATGTTGTTCCTGTTCCTGATACATTAATATGGGATATATTGACTTTAAATCCTTCTTCATTTACGATTCCAAAAGCAGCGGTATAGTTTTTCTCTGAATTCGGCATCCAATCTCCTAAAACAATTTTTACATTTTTATGTCCACTTGCATTGGTTCCGTCTTCGACACGAAGAACACGTCCATTTGAATCAGATGAATTATCTGATCCAATAAATCTGATATCTGCATCGCTAGGGTGAACAACAGCAAATTCATACCCAACTTTTGTAGTGGCATACTGAGTAGCCATAGTCATGCTCATTACGATTAATAAAACTCCTAAGATAGTTAAACGTCTATCTGCTTTCATCCCATCCACATCCAAATTTGAAATATATAAACTCCTATATAAACATATCTATCCGCATACTCATTTACACATCCGCATAATAAAAAGCCTGCTATAACATATGCATGTCCACATGTAGAGAAGCATAGGAGGGCATGTTTTTTAATAGCGTAATAGTATTATTTTAAACTTCAATTCCGAGAGTTTGGAGCTTAATTAGTAATAAAATATTATTTAAAAAAAACAATTCGGAAATATAATATTTTTATTCTTTTACCGAAATATTTATATACTAGCGATATATAGGATTAGATGGAGATTAATATGAAGAAAGGAGGAAGATATGTTTTGATAGTTTGTGCTGTAGCTCTTTCATTGCTCATGATTTCATCTGCTACCGCAGTGCCTCAGGTGCAAAGTGAAGCGGTTATCAATGTTATCGAAAATGTAGAACACAATCGAGCTTTAATGGTAAAAAGAATATATAGTTTGATCAACAAAGACAGAATTGATGATGATATTAAAATTAATAAATTCAAGAATTTTTTAAAGAGCAGTATAGTTCAAAATACTCTCTGTAATAATAAATTTAATAAAATCTATAATTCCGATGAAATACAGTCCTTTATCAACAGCCAAAGTTTTAAGAAGTTCCTTAATAATGAAGAAACACAGAAATTCATTGAAAGTTTGGATTTAGAAGGGAGTGCAGAACCTACTGCTATTATTGGAGCGATTTTAGGTTTTTTAATAGGTTTGATTACCTGGATTCCTGCCGCAATAATTTATATAGGATTCTCCCCACTTTTCGGTCTCTTAGCTGGCCTCTTCGCAATAGCAGCAGGACAGCCACAGATGTTTCTTTTGTGGTTCTTAGTTGGAATGATGTTCGCAATTGGTATGGGGATTTTTTGGCCTTTTATTCTAGCTGAAGAAGGACTGTTTGGCCCAATTTAAAATTTTTTTTTAAAAATTATTTACTAGTCACTAACAGAAACAGGGCTGATTAAAATATCCATTGAACAATTACTCATCGAAAGGTACATATGGAATAAATGCAGGGTCTCCATATAATGTATACTCAAAGAAGGATTGATATTTATTATCCATGCGTGGGTCCAAACCTTGTTTAGCAGTACTGGCCATGTCACCAAATATCTCGGCATCAAGTTCACTATCTCCAGTTGTAATAAGTGGAGGTGACCACCACACTAGCCAATCTGCTTCCTCTGGTAAATATCGATTTCGAGCCTCCCTATATGCAAATCCTATGCTCATATCTTCTTCTTTTATTTCTTCAAGTAAATCAGAATATATCTTGAACCCAAAATGTTGCTCAGGATAAATTCCTTTTTTTACATTTCTACTTGCCCTTATATAACTAGTTAATGTTTTCCATGGAAGATCATATCTTGAATTCTTTGGTTCGATATATCCTCCTGGGACATTTGAGGTGGTAGTTGCTGCTATTACTGCATTACATCCAGCATGAAGAAATGATTGACTAATACCCTGCTTTGGATAAACACCATCGATTTTTCCACAGATGCAACTTTCAATCCACAGGAATGAAGGTCCAAGATTCATATTTTCAACATTTCTCGTGTGATAATTTCCATGATCCCCTAGGGACATTCCAGGTCCAACACCCAATATTGGTGCCCATCTAGCCCATCTCCGTTCAATAAATCCACCAGGACGACCAAGCCCTAATTTGTATATACCAACATCTCCCATAGTAAACAAGTGCATATTCCCATGAGCATTAGCAAGGATGAAATTACTATTCTCCTGCAATTCCTTTCCTTGAACGACATCGACACCAACAGCATTTTTAAGTTGGCGCTTCGAAAGCAAGAGTTTATTCAAGAGATTTGCTTTTTTTAATTTATCAATTGCTTCGTTACTGAAACCCTGATATGTGGCAACGTTTTCACGAGCATATTCGGTTTCAAATCCCAAAGATTCTATATTTTTTTGAAGGGCTAGCCCGTTGAAATATGACGCCCCAGTCGATAATTTCATCGGTTCATCACCGTGGGTTAAACCAAGGATTTTAAGAATATTGTATCGAAGAAGAGGTTCCTGGAAATCATTTCCTCCACCCATTTGCAATACAGCATTATCTTTCCAATCTCCTAACTCATCAATAATTTCATTGTAGAAAATCGTTCTTACAATTAATGCAGAAGCATCCTGTACATCCCAGCCAGTGATTCTCCCCACAATATTTTCTTGATATGGAAAATAATCTGGAGCATCGCTATAAAGATCTGGTACCGGAGCCTGCCATTCTCCTGGTTTTGGGTCAATATTGCCATACATGAAATCGCTGGGGACTCCGCCACCCCAATAATATTTTACATCTTCTGGGGGTAATAATGGTTCGATAGAAGTTGCATAGTAATACTGCGGCAAGACAGTCGCACCGCCTACTAATGTAACATAAATTGGATTGTTCTTGTAATGATCACGTAGATTCTTAATATCAATATCTTTTTCTATGGTAATCCCTGCAAGTTTTGCAAGAAGCTCATTAATTTCATTATGAATCTCAAATACATGCTCGTTTGATGCAGGTGCTAGACGAGGATTTCTCCGAGGCATATAAAACCCTGGTGAGGGCTCACCCATATATAGTACATCATCAGTTGCTGCAAATGCAAATTCTGGTTTTCCAAAGATCAATCCTTTATGGTAAGCTGTAAGATAAGGTGCAATAGATGACAATCCCTTCATCATTTCATAATAGGGATCGCTCAGTTTTTCTATGGTTATCTCGGCTCTGACATCTCCCTGATCAGTCGCTAATAATCGCGGATTTGCTGTAACTTGATATTCAACACCCCCCCTTCTATATAAAACTGCTTCATTGTAACATTGATCAACTAATATGTTACCATTCGAATCACGTTCTGGAATTCCCCCAGAAGCGGTTCCTCCAGCAAGTATCTCGAATCTCTGAAGAGTGCTCGGGAGATCATCCAGCATAGGTCCAATTGAAAATGTCACGCTGTCCCCTAACTCATTAACGTCATCCATATTAAGATTGATTCCCCTAAATTTTACCAAAGCATACTTATAATCTTCTGGTATTTTAAAGGTTCCAAGAACTTTACTCCCTCCTTTAAGCATCAATCTAAACTCAGTTGAGGCAGAAGTAGAAAATGTTTCAGGTCCTAGTATGATTTCGGTAGAGTCTAATACTTCAGGTGGCCAGACATCTAATGGATTTGTTATTGTTAAATAATCGATTTTGCCGAATTTTTCTATAAGGAGACTAATTGTAGCATCGACAATTTCCTCAACGCTGGTGAATCGAAGATAGCTACCATATCCATCAATATTATTCCCACATACAAAAGTTTTTTTCACTCCAAGATCACTAAGAACTGCTCGTACACTGTGATCTAATTCATCTGTCACTATTACTGGTATTGTAAGATAAGATGCTAAAGGTGTTGCAATAACACCTAGATTATAACCTGATTCGTTGTATTCAATTAGTAAAACAGCTTCACTATTTTCCCAATACATTTTCGCAAAATCTAAAGAAACATTCTTTGCACATTGGGAATTATCAACAGTTAATTTTTCAATACGGGAGTTAATCTGAGTTCCAACACGTTCAACAGCTCTCGAGGGATCGTCTAAATTCTTAACATATAGAGGTAATATTTCCTGCATACCCTCCCGACCATAATGAACTGCTAAGGGTGTTGCAATTAATGCGTAAAATGGATCTGTATCTGAAACTGTTATCGCATCCGGTATATCTAAGAGACTGCTTGTAACTTGAAAAAATTCATTTATTGAAGATACATCTGCCATTGCTTCGCTAGGTACCCAAGTATATACTCCGATTGATGCAATAACAAGAATTAAAACACCAATTACTGCTATGATTTTGTCATTCTTATTCATAATTTATCCCCAGCTAAGTATAGCATACTCTAATTAGTTCTACTATATTTGTATCTTTCTATATAATATTTTCTATTATATAAATATAATTATGATTTCTTTTTCTTCAATAAAAAAATAATTTCACAAGAAATTCAAAAAGACTAGGAATACTTTTAAAAAGCGGACCTGACATTACATAAAAAACATAGAGGAATAATATGGTTGGAGAAGAACTATCACCACAACTTCAAGATCAAATAAATAGATTACAACAATTAAGAGCACAAGTTCAAATTATAAGTCAACAGCGACAACAAATCGAACTACAACTTAGAGAGATTGAAGAAGCGTTAAAAGAAATGGAAAAAGCCTCTGAAAAAACCCCTATCTATAAAAGTGTGGGTGCAATCTTAATCAAAACAAAAGGAAAAAGTGAGATTAAAAAGGAATTGCAAGCAAACAAAGAATCTCTTGAATTACGAAAAACTACATTGGAAAAACAAGAGGGAAGAAGTCGTGAAAAACTAAGCGAAATGCAGAGTAAGGTTGAAAGCTCTCTCAAACTAGCTGACAAGGAGACTTGATGATTAAAAAACGCATCTTTTCTGTTTATTCTGATTTTAAAACTGGCTTCTTATGTAGGTTATTTTTAATTTTAGGTGTAATTTTTTTAATCATTTCTGCTATTCTTCATTTCACTTCTTTTGTTGCAACAGATGAAAACACAAAAGGCGTTGTTATTGCTTTCACTGTACTATTTTTTGGCATAGGTATATTGGTATATTTTATTTCGTGTCAATTTGCAAAATTGGCTAAAATAGCAGAAGAAATCGAAAAGGAAAATAAAATAGATAGTGTTGATAAAACACAAGAATAGATCTCTTATTTTCCAAATCTTCTCTTCCTTTGCTGATAGGTTTGTATTGCCTTTAGAAAATCTCTCTTTTGAAATGCCGGCCAATAAACGTCTGAGAAATAAAGTTCTGAATATGCCAACTGCCAGAGGAGAAAGTTAGAAATCCGCTCCTCGCCAGATGTTCTCAATATTAGATCAGGATCAGGCAAGCCATTTGTATAGAGGTAGGAGGACACCTTTGATTCAGAAATATCATGTATTTCAAGATCGCCTTTTTTAACATCATCAGCAATTTTCTGTATTGCGTTAACTAACTCTTCTCTCCCCCCATATGCCAATGCAACATTAAAATAATAATTGTCGTAATTTTCCGTTGCTTTCACAATTTCGTTTGCAGATTTTCTGATATCCTCAGGTAAAGTATCAAGATCACCCATTACTCTTACCCTTACTTTGTTCTTATGAATATTAGAATCTTTTGTTGCCTTTTCCAACTCTAGTTTGCAAAGGTTCATAAGCGTTTGTACTTCATTGTCATTTCTGGTAAAATTTTCTGTAGAAAATGCATATACTGTCAATACCTTAATTCCAAGTTCAAAACACCATTCTAGAACTTCTTCTAATTTATCTACACCAAATAGGTGTCCTGCCTCTGGTGATAGATCAAAATTTTCAGCAAAACGACGATTTCCATCCATTATCACTGCAACGTGTTGTGGAATAGGATGTTGCTTAACCTCTTCTATAATTTTGTAATCCTTAAATTTAACTATTTTTTTTGAGATATAGTTGTAAATATCGGACTGATATATTTTCGCTAAAACCTTTTTACCAGTTCTACTCTTCATCGCATATTTTTCAAATTCATCGAATTTTTTTACAGCAATGGTTTTTAGCGAAGGTTTTTTTCTGCCTATTAGTCTCCCTCACTTTGTCAAATACTTATGGTGTATTTAATAATTAAGGATTAATGTATCTGAACCTATAATTCAAACGTATAGTTTTATATACAAAAATGATATTCCCACACCCTACGTTTAAAGGTGATAAGCTGGGAAATATCAGACAGACACACATTAAAAATATCGCCATAGAGCTAGTTACTAAATATCCTGATCAATTCTCTTCCAAAGATTTTCAGCATAATAAGGAGAAAGTTGGGGAATTAGCAGAAGTAAATAGTAAATTGATCAGAAATAAGATAGCTGGGTATGTTACAAGATATTTAGCATCTCGTAGCAAAGGCAGAACTAGTCCACCCATTTCTGAGTAACAACCCAAGATTTATTTTTCAAAGGCAAATTTTCGGTTGGGGTGAATTTATAGAAAAGATATCCAAAGCATTAGCCGATTTGAAAAAAGGGAAGTTCGTCTTGATATACGATAATGATAAACGAGAGGGTGAAACAGATTTTGTTATTGCATCTCAATTCGCTTCTCCTAAATCCATTAAAACAATGAGACGGGACGGTGGCGGACTTATCTTTTTGATGACTTCAAAAAAAGTCGCAGATAGATTACAGCTCCCATTTTTAGCTGAATTATATACTGATATTAATGATAAATATCCAGTATTAAAAGAACTTGTCCCAAATGATATACCCTATGATACAAAATCTTCATTTTCTTTATGTATCAATCATCGAGGGACGTTTACTGGAATAACTGACAATGATAGAAGTCTCACTATGAGGAAATTCTCTGAGCTAATAAATAGAACAGAAGATTTAGATAGTGAATCTGCAATAAAAGAACTTGGTAAAGAGTTTAGATCACCTGGACATGTTCCTATTTGTGTTGCATCTAAGAATCTTCTAAATGAACGAAAGGGCCATACTGAGCTTGTTATTGCTCTTTTACAAATGGCAGGTCTAACTCTAGCTGGTAGTGGATGTGAAATCATGGGCAATAATGGGAGGGCATTGTCAAAGAAAGATACTCAGGACTATGCTAAAAGAAACAATTTAGTATTCTTAGAAGGAAAGGATATCCTAGAAGCGTGGAAAAAATGGTCAAAGTGATGGCTACTGGAACATTTGATTTGCTTCACATGGGACATATTTATTATCTAAAAGAAGCAAAGAAACTTGGTGATAATTTAGTAGTGGTTATTGCTACAGATGCAACTGTTCGCAAGCTAAAGCATGAACCTGTAAATCCAGAAGAAATACGGTTGAATCTAATCAAAGAATTGCAGATTGTGGATGAAGCATATCTAGGTAAAGAAGATGATATGTATGCAATTGTAGAAGAGATAAAACCAGATATTATTGCCTTAGGATATGATCAGATCCATGACGAAGAAGTTATAAAAAAGGAGTTAAAGAAGCGGAATTTGAAAGTAAAGGTTGTACGTCTTTCAGAATATGTATGTGGAAGCGATCTGGATGGTACCAGACGTATTATTCAGAAGATCATTTCTGCGTATGAATTTCAAAAAAAGATGGAGAGAATTGAAGAGTCATGAAAAGGATAGGTATTGCAGATACTACATTTGCTCGCTTCGACATGGCAAAATCAGCGATAAATGAGCTTCAAAATAACGCAACTAGATTTAAGATAATAAGATATACCGTGCCAGGAATAAAAGATTTACCTGTTGCTTGTAAAAAATTGTTTGAAGAACAGAATTGTGATATTATTATGGCGTTAGGTATGCCTGGCTCACAGCCGATTGATAAACAATGTGCACATGAGGCAAGTATGGGCCTTATACAAACACAACTTCTGTGTAATAAGCATATTATTGAAGTTTTTGTTCATGAGGATGAAGCTAATAACGAGACTGAACTTGCATGGCTTGCAGATCGAAGAGCACGTGAGCACGCAATTAATGTGATTGAATTACTGTTTCATCCTGAATATCTTACTAAACAAGCCGGTAAAGGTCTGCGAGAAGGATTTGAAGATGCAGGCCCTGTCCAATAGGGAGGAATGATTTAAAATGGTAAAAGAGTCGATAAAAATTGGGGCTGTAGTAGCTGAATTTAACTACGAAATAACCACGATGATGCTTGAACGAGCAAGGGAGCATGCCCAATTTCTAGGGGCTGAAATAACCCAGGTTGTAAAGGTGCCTGGTGTGTTTGATATGGGTCTCGCCATAAAAAAGCTGCTCGAAAGAAAAGACATAGATGCTGTTGTGACACTCGGTGCAGTTATAGAAGGAGAAACTGAACACGATGAAGTTGTTATTCAGCATGCAACAAGAAAAATAGCTGACTTGGCTCTTGAATACAACAAACCAGTAGGTCTCGGTATTTCTGGTCCTGGTATGACAAGGCTACAGGCACAAGAGAGAATAAAGAGAGCTAAAGATGCAGTTGAAGCGGTTGTGAAACTTCACAGACGATTAAAACTATAAAAAAATCCCGTTCTTCAACGCACGTAAAAATTGTACAACCATCTATTTTTCTTTATTAATCATTTTAAAAACGGAAGGTAAATGAATTATATAGGTGCCATCCTTCTGTATAACAATGGGCTCGTCTTCCAATAGTCCCTTTAGGTCTATACTATACTTGCCAGGTTGCTCAATACCAATCGTCTCCGGTGTATCTGATTTATCAATCTCTGCTTTAATTTTTTCAATAACGGTTCTTCGATGTTCATCATCTATCGGCTCTATTGCTTCTCGTTGAACAGCTTTTTCCTCTTCTTTTATTTCTTTTTCTTCGCTTATTTTTTCTTCAATCATTTTACGGATTTCTTTTGGCTTGATTGAAATCCATTTTCCTTTTTTATCAAAGACCTCTTTGTTTTTCTCGACCAATAGATCCATTATTTTGGCATTTAGATCTTTGTTCACCTCTTGAGTGATTGTTTCCCTTTCACTTTCACCTAGAGGTTGTTTTGTGAAAAAAAATCTATTTCCGCCACAATCTGGACATCCCCTCAGAAGTTGAGATGATCCTTCTTCAAATATTCGTCCACATTTTAAACATTGGTGGGGCATTATTTTGCTCCTTTACCGGGTATAATCATAGTTTCTATCATATCATTACCCTTATGTACCATCTTGAGAAGATGCGCGGGTCCAATTACCGTCATTCGCGGTTTTTTTATTAATCCAAAAACTCTTTGAAAAAAACTCATTTTTTCTTCTTCGTAACCCCCCATTTCAATCCCAATGAAAGTATCGTGATTTATTTCTTTCATAGTATGTTCTATAAGCTGTGTTTGCTCCGAAGGTGTTAGACCATGTTCTAAAACCAAGATTCTCCCCTGTTTAACCTCCTTAATTATATACTTTAGTTTCTCAGAAGACGTGAGATCCTGTAATTTATTTCGTGATACAAGGTTGAATGAAATTCCGTGTTCTTTTTTAGTCATGCTTCTCATCTCCCCTTTTTATGTCTTTTTTTTCCGAAATGCTTTACCATTGTGCCATAGAGATTTTCTGTATTATATCCGGTTAATGCACTGATTGGTATTACAGGATGCTGAGGAAATGCAGATTTCAAAGTCGCAGGGCTTGCGTCTTCAGCATCTATTTTGTTTGCTGCTACAAGTATTGGAAGATCCCTCGCTTCTAAATTCCCAATTATTGTAACATTCACTTGAGTGAAAGGATCTTGAGTCGCATCCATAACTAATACAACACCGTCTATGTCCTCAAGCCATCTTATTGATTCTATGACCCCTTCAGTAGCCTCTTTTGCTCTCATCCTAGATTCTTCTTTAGTTAGCCCATAGGTGTTCATGAATTCTTTAAAATCAATTTTTGTAGTTATCCCTGGAGTATCAACAAGATCCAGAACTAGGGATGAACCGCCATTGTCTATCTTTATATTTGTTTTCCATTTTGCCCTTCTTGTTTCATGTGGAATCTCTGATACACTGCCCATAATATCTCCAGTCCAATCTCTGAGAATCCGGTTGGCTAAAGTGGTTTTTCCTACATTTGGAGGACCATAAATCCCAATTTTTGCGTGTTTTTTACCAAAAATTCTTTGAATGATATTTGAAAAACTTCCTCGTCTAAATCTACTGAATATTCCCATCCCAGCATTCCTCCTAGCAACTAGGTCAAATCTGATAAATAGTATAATAATTATGGTTTATTAGTTTAGCGGCTCAAAACTAATTTCAAAATGAAGTACACTCAACTGTCGTCTGCTAATACATTGAGATTGTAGTTGAGTCTGTTTAATTATAAGGTTGTTTTAAAGACTACGTATCCTGAAGTTTATTCGATGTTTTTGCCAGGTGAATCTGTGATTTATCATTTTT
>Ga0209635_10001981_pt1 | contig 15514 bp, 21 predicted proteins | sample DeeMarSWOR230_32_FD_187463 | JGI IMG/M metagenome (GOLD analysis project Ga0209635, IMG submission 187463) | Marine sediment microbial communities from White Oak River estuary, North Carolina - WOR-2-30_32 (SPAdes) (version 2) | ecosystem: Environmental > Aquatic > Marine > Intertidal zone >... | reverse complement strand
CTGTTGTGCGGGCTGTTGACTCAGCAATGAAAAGGGACGCAGCCAGCGGAGATAGCTTCGATGTCGTAATAATCGACGAGAAAGGTTTCCGTGAACTCAACACGAAAGAGAAAAGAGGGATCCTTGCAGATTTGTGAGGAGCGAAAAACACGCGTGACAGCTTATGCCCAAGCCAAAGTGGCGGTAAGCCAAACCATACTGGAATACGTTCCAAAAGAGGCGGAAGTAACTCGCATCGAATTTGAAGGTCCAGCTTTAGCTGTCTACACGAAAAAGCCTGAGATCCTAATAGAACAAAGCTCTATCATAGCAGACATAGTCAGCCTTATAAGAAAGAGGATTGTGGTGCGCTCAGACCCATCTGTTAGAGTGCCAGAGAAAGAAGCCGAGAATCTGATAAAAAAAATGGTTTCACCTGAAGCCGAGGTCACAGGCATAAGCTTTGACCCAAGCCTAGGCGAAGTTATTATAGAGGCAAAAAAACCAGGCATAGTTATCGGCAAAAACGGAACGATTCTACATGAAATCATAAAACAGAGCAGATGGAGACCCCACGTTTTAAGGAGCCCTCCGATACCATCGAAAATAATAGCACATATGCGACATTATCTTCATTCAGAAAGCAAAGAACGAGATAGAGTACTACGGACTGTAGGTGAAAGAATCTTTCGACCCACGTTTTATGGAGTTGGAGACATTCGAATCACTGCATTGGGCGGTTTCTTGGAGGTAGGTAGATCCGCCATCCTCCTTCAAACCAGAGAAAGCAGCGTCCTGTTGGATTGTGGGCTTAATCCCGGCGCAACAAATCCGATTAGTGCTTTTCCCAGATTGGACGCGCCACAATTCGACCTCGATGACTTAGACGCAGTTGTTATAAGTCATGCTCACTTGGATCACTGCGGTATCCTTCCCTTCCTTTTTAAGTATGGGTATGATGGTCCAGTCTACTGCTCAGCACCAACATCGACTCTCATGACACTGCTTCAGCTGGACTATCTCGACGTTTTAAGCAAACAAGGAATAACGGCACCTTACGACCAGAAAGACGTTAGAGAAACCGTGTTACATACAATTCCTTTGAGGTATGGTGTTGTCACGGACATCGCTCCAGACGTTCGTTTAACGCTACACAATGCTGGTCATATCCTAGGCTCATCCGTTGTGCACCTACACATTGGAGAAGGCTTACACAACATAGTCTATACTGGTGACTATAAATATTCAAAAACCACTCTGTTAGAACCAGCATCGACTCAGTTCCCGAGAGTTGAAACCATAATCACCGAGAGCACGTACGGTGGTGCACGCGATGTGATGCCCTCAAGAATCGAAGCCGAAGAGAATCTTGCGTCTATTATAAATCAAACCTTCGAAAAGAAAGGCAAGGTTCTAATTCCAGTTCCAGCTGTTGGACGTGCTCAAGAAATCATGCTCATACTTGACGGATACATGAAACGGGGACTAATAAAAGAGGCACCAATTTTCATTGAAGGTATGATTTCAGAGGCTACGGCCATTCACACCGCCTACCCAGAATATTTAGCAAGAGAAGTTAGGAACAGCATTCTCCATGAGGGAATCAACCCGTTCCAGTCGGATTATTTCACAATTGTAGAGCATCCAAGCGCTAGGCAGGAAATAATCGAAGGAGAACCATGCATTGTAATGGCTACTTCTGGCATGCTGGAAGGTGGACCAGTAATTGAATACTTCAAAAGCCTAGCCCAAGAAGAACGTAACACCATAATTTTTGTCAGCTATCAAATTGAAGGAACTCTTGGACGAAGGGTGCAAAAGGGCATAACAGAAACGCCGATGATTAACAGTGAAGGCAAAATGGGAATCTTAGAAATGAGCTTGAGAGTGGAATCTATTGAAGGCTTTTCTGGGCACTCCGATAGAAAACAACTTTTCAATTATATTCGTCGAATCGCTCCTAAGCTGGAAAGAATCGTTATTTGCCATGGTGAAAGAGCAAAATGCCTTAATATGCTTGGCATTTTCCAAAAAATATACAAAACAGAAGTGCTTGCTCCAAACATCTTAGAAACAATCAATTTGCGGTAGGCAAAGTCTCTTCTCTTTGGACTATTTTTTCTTCTCCCGCCAAATCTTAATAGAAGGCGGAGTAATAACAACTCTTTCCTCACCTAGACGGGCAATATCAGCGCCAATTGATTGAGTAAACTTGTAGAGTTCACTTACAGCCTGTTTAACATCTTCAACACTTTTCCTAGCCAAAGGGCTTACCTTCAGAATTAGAATGTTTCCCGCTTTGATTTCTCGTTTAATTTCTTCTAAATCTTCAAGACTGCGCAGCGGCATAGCCTTCAAATATACTCCGCCTGGTCCAGTTAATGGACCTTGCTTTTTCTCCTCAACTTCATCTCTCTCATCTTTCTTAACTTTCGGCATTAACTTTCCAATAGTTTCACCTAATTTTGGCAAACATCATTCTCTCCTAATTCATCTGGAAATGCCTCAAACTCTAACATTTGATAGAGACAGTTATTTCTGTGAAGTTTTAATGTTTATGAATCAGTATTAAGCATCTACTGCCCTCTCTAAATGGAAACACTTCACTTATAAGCCGTTTGAAGTATCTTGAAGAATAGACGATTATTGAAAAGCCAACCAATCTATGCCTTATTTATTTACATTTTCTTCGAAAAAATGACAGTCTAAACTATCAAACATTTAATCGATTAGAGTTTTCCTCAGTCCTTCTTCCTTTCCTGAATAATGCCTCTACACTGATCTGCGTATTCACACCAGTCCAAGCAGGATTGCACTCCTCTTGTGACGGTTGCTCCACAATATTCGCATTCAGTTTCTTCCTCATCACTCCAAATTTCAACTTGACTATTGCAGTGCGGGCACCTGATATATTCTGGCTTAGGTCGGATAAACTGGGACAATCCAGGACAAGTGGCGGGAGTTCTCTTCACCATTGATTCTCTCCCATTTTCTGATTTTTTGTGATATCATTTAACGCTGTTATAAATGTTCCTTGCAAATGCGTGGAGGCTAAAAGCTAAAATTGTTTGAGTAACTTCCAGAGTTTATCGCCCACGTAATGTAGATTCTTTACTATTCTTCCTTGCTTGAGGTTTTTCATGTCTTCCGAGTTGAAGAGAGCCTTGCCTATTACTAGTGGCTTACGGTGGCGTTCATCAATGACGAGAAGGAACTCGTCCGCTTGAAATTCGCCTTCTATTCGGACAACACCAGGAGCCATAACATCTGCTCCATTGCAAATGTGGGGAACCGCCCCCATGTTTACGACAATCTTCGGCAAACGGTTCAAGGTGTCATTAGAAATTAGTGTGGGTAAAACAATGTCCTCATAAAAAGCTAGCAAGGGCTTACCATTAATGAGAAAAATCTTGCCAACCTGCGTTTCAGCCGACTCGACATGTATTTTTGTTCCAAACAGTTGCTTTGGGCTCGTTTTGAGTTTTTGAGAGAATTTGAGTAAAAGCTGAGTTGCTTCCTTTTCCTTGAGGAAGCGTCGTCGAAAACTTCGAGGCATCATTAAACGCTCCTATAAAGGGCAATAATCTTTAAATCATCTGGCGTTTAACCTATAAAAGTTAAGGCTGGGAAAAGAGGAAAAAAAGCCTATGAGTGAAATGACTACAAAAATCTTGGAAGATAGTCTTGGAAAAATCGTCCTCGTAAGGTTGAAAGGCGGCAAAAGCATACGTGGAAGACTTAAAGGTTTCGACCAACATTTAAACCTAGTCCTAGACGAAACACAAGACACAACAATCACAGAAAACGTGAAACAACTCGGCTTAATCATCGTCAGAGGTGACAATGTCATCCTTATTTCTCCACCTCCAAGATAACATGGTGGAAAACCGATGGGAAAAATAAGCAAGGGCACTCCATCTTTTGGAAAACGCATGGGCAGAACCGTTCACATTCGATGTCGAAGATGCGGCAGAAGAGCCTACAACGTACAGAAAAAGCGTTGCTCAGCGTGTGGCTATGGAGAGTCCACAAAAATCAGGCTCTATTCGTGGCAAAACAAGAAACCCAATGGCAAAAGAATACGCTAGTCCGCGTTAGTTAAAGATTTGTCTGCATTAAACTATATTAATTCTATTTTACGTTTGCTTTCCTCTTTGCATCAATGAACGAAGCTAATCAAAGAGATTCTTTTCTCTCAATTTAATTACAGATAACTGTGATTAACAGAAGAGATTTATTTAAGAGTGGTTGTCAAACATAAAATTGGCTTGTCAGCCCGGTCGTCTAGTGGTCAAGGATGGCGGGCTCTGGACCCGCTGACGAGAGTTCGAATCTCTCCCGGGCTACCAACAATGACACTAGTTTCATAGTTATTCGCCGAGTTTACCGTTGAAAATTGTTTTATCAAGTGTTTTAAGTGATTTTTCTTATTGCATTCTCCTGCATATAGTTGACCTAATTCCTGTTTTTCCATTTAATCACCAAGTCTCTTCAGAATTCATGGACAGAGTAAGAGATGGGAAAAGTTATAACTTAACTCATAAAAAATAGTCTGCATTGTGAGGTCCATTGGAATGCCATGCTTCTCAAGAAAGATTAATCTTAAGCCCATTGACCCAGATAACTTGAAAATAGAGAAAAGTGCTTTGCTAGTTGGTGCATATGTATTTGACCTCGAGTTAGACTCGGCTCCAGACCACCTGTGGATACTGGCCTTCGAAGCAGAGCGACAAGCAAGTCGTTATATGCGCGCGGGCACGCCAGTGGCGGTTGTTGGGAACAAACTTGAAATCATGACGTTACCCGACGAAATTAAGGACAAAGTCGAATGGATTAAAGGTTTGGTTAACTCTACTAACAAGAGTATAGAGAAATACAACGAGCAAATCAAGCAGAGGCATGAAGCAGAACAGGACAAGCAACTGAAGGAACAGGAAACAATAAAGAGAATGAAAGAGGCACTCAAGAAATAAAACCATTTTAATCGAATAAGCTCCTTTAAAAATTCTTTGCCTATTCGCGCGCGAAAATTGTTTAACGATTAATTCTCCAATTGCACATTAATCGTATTAGTCGTTGTTAATATTTTGTAGAGAGATCATTTGGGACTATTTAAGAGATCGTGCTCTTTATATTACACAGCGTCTGTTTGACTACTTAGAGTGATTGCATGAGCAAGACAAAAAGAAAGAAGACTGAGCATATCGACATTGACGACGTTGAACAAGAGAAGGAGAGAGAGACTGGGGACATTTATGATGACAAACAGAGAGGAGAAATGTTGAAAGCAGATGGAATTACTGCTGCCGAAAATGCGTTCATGCAAGGAAGAGATATGACTCCACGAAAGAGAAAACGCCCCACACATAAAGACACAGTTTCAGTTCAGCCCGCTGAAGATGAATACAAAGAAGACTAAATCAGCGTCCGCTGTCAATGTCTCTTCTTACCCCTTATGACGTCTGAAATGGAAAATTTGAAATATACCGTTTTCCGCTGGACAACCACATGGTAACTTCTTGATTTCGTTCAAATTGATAGACTCCACGTTTTCAACCAAAGTTCCTTTTGCACCACATTCTTTGCATTCATAGCTTACATTCGATTTTACTTCACCCATATCATCACCTCGCGCGCGCATTGCAAGCGGAGAAAGAGCTTTCGAGAATTATCTTCTAGGCCTTTTTTTCACCGGAGAAAACCGCCTGTTTCTTTAATTTGCTCTCAATTCCTGTTAGTTTCTTTTCGAGCGAAACAACGGATTTCGTTAAAACAGCGAGAATGCAAGCGGTATAGAAATCATGTGTTTCCCACCCCAATGCATTGGATTCCTCAAAATACTCTTCGGTTGAAATCTTCCCCGTTGAATGTTCAAGAAGCAACTCCAACTGCTTCTTTTCCTTTTCTGAAGCTGTCTTCACGAAGTCTTTAATCGATTTCTCTACTTCAGACAAGTACTTTTCACATCGATTTCCTATTGCTTTCACTGCTGAATAAACCTTGCCGTCAAATCATAACGCGAGCCTACCTGCTGTGAGAGGTCTGTTTTCTATTACACAGGTTTACGATCGCCTATCCGATTGTCTCTGGCTTGTTACGGGCGAGGAGTGCACGCTATTCATCTAGTCTCTAAAATGGACCTTGACGAATCTGCCTCTAGCTCTCTTTGCCCTTTTCAGGGTGAAACTGTGTTTTCCAGCTCTGAAGTATTCTCTAAAGTCTGTGCCGCAGTTGCCGCATAAGTAAGCTTGGACCGTAAATTGGCTGTATTTCCATGTTTTCTTGGGTCTAGTGAGCTCTTTCTTGCAGTTAGGACATTTAGCCATTCAAATTCCCTCTTTTCAGTTATTCTAAGTAATTATTAAAAGCTCTGCAGGGATCTGGGTTTCAATTGTCTTTATGCGACGGGTCATGCAATACTTGAACATGATGTAGAATCAACAACAGAAAATTTGGCCAACCAGTTTGAAATGCGCGCTTGTTTTTGGACTTCAGTGGAATTTTGATCGCTTCTTTAATCTCTTTAAAACATCTTTTGGAATACTTTTTCTCGCCACTTTTGTTTCCAGCTCATCCATCCTGTTTTTACAAGTTTCTCTCTGATTTCGGGTTTTTCCTAGATTTTAACTTAAGCACTCACAAATCAAGTGAGTAGGTGCTAGGACTAGTTGGCGCTCTGTTCATGCTAAGTATTCGTATTCAATGAGAATTTCCTCCCAGTAGAACTTCTAATATTAATTTGTGACGCAAAACCTCAGCAAGGTCTGCTCTCTCTATAGCATCTTCCAAAGCATCAAGTTCTCTCTGTATAGACTTCCTCATTTCCTCGTTGATTTTGATTTGTCTCATTTGCCTCTGATACAATTCGTCTGCCTCTCCTCTAAGTCTCCAATAACGCTCTAGCAAAGATTCTTTTCTGGTCTGCTCCACTATTTACCCCTCCATTAATTATTCTGGTTGGTTCTTTTGGTTCGCCTTGATTCATTGTTTGTATCAAGTTGCATTAATAATTAAGCACGCACAAAAAAAATTGACGGGTGTCTGTCGGGTTCCAACTTCCAGCCGGTTTGTGCCTCTTGCTCGTTGCACCGATGCTACCACCTCTTCGCCATCGACCGGTTGCTGGTTGGTTACCCCGACGTCCACGTCCCAAACCACGCGCGACACCGGGAGACCAAAAATAAACGAACAAAATGGGAGATCGCGCGCGCTTTTGTTCAACCATCCATTTTTCTTTGGCAACCCATGTTTTCACTGCTTCTTCCACAGCTTCCTTTATCAAGCTCAAGTCTTCAGCCTTTAAGCCTGCAATTTTCCTCAGCACGTATTCTAGACCACGCAGAAAAGCAATGTTGAAGCTCAATGTTTTAAGTATTTCTCCACCTTAAAATCTTCTTTTAAGCTCGTTTTCGGGATGTTTTTCTTAAAGGGTTAATAATTTTGTCGCAACCCCGATAATTTAAACCGATATTTATATCTACTTCAAACTGCCAAAAATCTAAAAGATACACATCCATGAGAAAAGGAAAATCAAAGATGAACCATTTTCGTCGGCTATCATCCTTTCGTGTATCTCTTTCGAAAAAGGAAGAAGATGAACATGAAGCCAACGGGTAGAGAAATACGCCGCAGATTTCCTCGGCTGACCATGAGCCTAGTAATGGCTGTTATCTTCTGGATAGTAAGCGTTTTTGTTCCGCCAACAATGGGTGACAGTGTCATTCCTGGTCTCGATTTGAGAGCAGCTTTTCTTATACGGATGATTACCATAATTATCGCGGCGCTTTTTCTAATAAGGGCCTTGTCGGATGCCCTAGTACTTGGTGACATCGTAACAGACATTTTTGTGAAACGTTTAGGCATTAAACAAGAGGTGTCTCCCAAAAGGGCTTTTAGAGATTTCATATATATCATTATTGTTATTTTGGTGGCGGCTGCCGTTTCCCCTATTTTGGGTGAAGTAGAGAATTTTGGAAGCATTTTAAGAAATATAACCACATATGTCGCCCTTGGAATAATCCTTATACTAATTTACGACATTGGACGCATTCTTTACAGAATAATTGAACAAAGAGCAGAGTCAGTAGCCGACCGTCTAGCGAAGATGGCGGAAAAAACTGAGGAAAATAAATGACATGGAACCGACGACAATAATCTTCATTCTTATCTACCTGCTGAGCGTTCTTCTTGCAGCGACCAAGGTTGTTCCAATGTCAATTGCCGCCTTAATTGGAGCACTATTGACAGCGTGGTTTGGGCTTCAATATGGTGTATTCACATATGAACAAGCAATTTCCTTCATAGACATGCGACTCATTGGTTTGCTGGTCGGCACAATGGTCGTAGTAGAAGTAGCGGAAAGAAGCGGCTTATTCCGTTTCGGCGCATTATACGCCATTAAACTTTCAAAAGGCAGTCCAGCCGGGCTTTTTATTTTTCTTGGCATTGTCTCTGCAGCGGTTTCCATGTTTCTTAGCGATTCAACAGCAATGCTACTTATGGCTGCGGCTACTGTGACAATAGCCAAACTCCTCAAATACGACCCGGTACCCTATTTTCTTTCTTCTATTATGATGATAAATCTTGGCGGCACAAGCACGCTTATCGGGTCAACCAGCAACATGATAATTGGCGTTCAAACTGGCATGAGCTTCAATGATTTCATTAGATATCTGTCCTTAGGCGAAGTTGCTCTCTGGGGATTAACAATCTTGGCGTTATACATGCTCTTCAAGCCAAGGCTCGGAGAGAAAAAAGTCCTGCCTGAATATGACCCTTGGAAGAGTATAGAAAATAAGAAGCTCTTCTTTCGTTCAATTTTCATTTTGACTCTGCTTGTGATTCTCTTTTTGACATTAGAGACTTTAGTAGTTGGACCTGAGGCTATTGCTCTTGGCTGTGCCATCCTTGCGCTAGTGTTGAGTGGTTCAGACCCGGCAGAAATTTTCAGAAGATTAGATTGGGAAACAGTGTTTTTCATTGCAGCTTTCATGTTCGTTGTTGGGGGCTTGGGGCAAACGGGTATTTTGAACGATGTCTCAACGCAACTTGTTCAGATTGCTGGAAGTAATTCGTTGAGGGCCACTCTTTTGACTTTATGGTTCAGCGGGCTCGCAAGCTCCGTGGTAAGCAACGCAGCCATAGCACTAACGTTTATACCCATACTTACAGCCTTTTCAGGCATAAACGATGCTGCTATAACGTCAGCGCTTGTCCTTGGCACAAATCTTGGAGGTGCCACTACGCCCTTAAGTGGTTCCGTCGTCATAATTGCATTAGGCACCCTCAAACGTGAAGGAATTTCGATGAGCTTTCAAGAGTTTACCAAGATAGGTTTGATAACAAGCTTTCTTCAGTTGGCTTTTGCAAGTTTCTATCTAATTGTTAGGTTTGGATTAGGAGGTTAAATAATCTGGCTAAAGTCAAGAAGTGGATCGAATCCAGGAAGGCGAAACTCGAATCTGAAGAATACGACAAAACCAAAAGAGAATTTGAAATGGCCATAGGAAAGCCTTTTATCACCATAAAAGTAGAAATTCCAGAAGGCTTCGAGGACTTCCGCACCGAATTTCTATGTTTAGAGAAAGATGAACAGTTCCAAGAAGAAATAAAAGACCTAGTCAAAAAAAGACTGATGTTCGAAAAGCGCTATGGAAAACCTGAATCTTAACCATTCAAATTCAAAAAATCTTGATTTCTCGAAACATGATCTTTGTGGTTTTTAAGGCGAGATTATGCCAGCGACTTTTGGAAAGGCTACTGCTTCCCATATACTTTCCGTTCCGCATACATATCGTGTTAATCTTTCAATGCCGATTCCAAAGCCCGAAGAAGGCGAGACTCCCTCCTTGAGCATCTCCAAGTACCAACCGTATTTTGTTTGATTCTCGTCAGCTCGAATTATCCTTTCAACAACTTTTTCGTATCTGTGTTCTCTTTCTCCACCAGATATGGCTTCACCGTATCCTTCTGGATAGAGCAGGTCGAAATCATTTAAGATTCCAGGCTTGTCTGGATGCTCTCGATAGTAAAAGCCTCGTGCGGTGATTGGATAGTCGGTTACCCAGAAAGGTTGTTTATGAACTACGGATAATTTCTCTTCGGCGTCCCATGGAATTTCCTCTTCGTAGCTTAAATTAAATCCTTGGGATTTTAGGCTGTCAATTGCCTCGTGATGCGTATACCTTTCAAATGGGGCTTTAGGAATCTCTAGCTCTCTTCCAAGTTTCTGCAGTTCATTTTCAAATTTTTCTTTTATTTCTCCAATTACACAACATAGCATTTCTTCGCCTAATTCTATCATTTCTTCATATGTGGCAAAAGCCGCTTCTATGTCAACCTGCCTAAACTCTGTTAGATGTCTCCGTGTTCTAATGGTTTCTAGTGGCTCAATCCTTATGTTCGGCGAAATAGAGAAAATCTTTCCAAGCGAAGAAACTGCCATCTGCTTATAAAGAATCATACTGCTCATCAGTTTAAATTCTGTCCCATAGTAGTCTATGGAAACCTGTTTGGCTCCTCCTATTCCAGGATCGGTTACTGGACCAATTATTGGAGCTAAAATCTCAATGAATCCTTCTTCTCGCAAGTAGTCTCTTATAGCAGCTATTATTCCGTCCTGTATCTTCAGAACACAAATCGCCTTTGGCTCTCGTATGGTTAGATATCGCCGTTTGATGGAGTCCATGCACTCACATAGATGCATAAATAAAGATCTACATTATAAGTTTTTTACAGAAATCTCCGTAAGAAATTCAAAAAAGATAACATTTTTATGCTTAATGTTGTAATATTTACAGTTATGCAACCAAAATTAATCGAGAAAGACCTTAAGATACTTGCTTTGCTTCAAGAAAATTGTAGAATGACAGCAAAGGAAATTGCAGGAAGAATAGGCTCGCCAGTTACAACGGTCTTTGCTAAAATAAAACGAATGGAAAAGCTAGGAATAATCAAAGACTACAAGGCGATTTTGGACGCTAGGAAACTGCATAAAGGAACAACAGCGTTTGTCCTAGTGTCATTCTCTTATAGGCTGAAAGGAGAAGAACTATTGTCGCAAAGAGAGATCGTTCGGCAAATTGCAAAGTTTTCAGAAGTGCAAGAGGTTCACATCATCACAGGAGACTGGGACATTCTGATTAAAGTGAGGGAAAAAGATGTCGAAGCCATTGGAAATTTTATCATTGACAGACTAAGAACCGTGAAGGGAATAGCGAAAACTTTGACATGTATGGTCTTTGAAACAGAGAAAGAAACAACGGATATAACATTTGATTTGCGTAGAGAAAAAAGAATATCTGCTATGCAGAAGGAAAGGCAAGTATAGTGTTTGCTTCTTACTTCAGATTCAGAAATCTTCGCAGTTTTGTGGCACTTCTGTCTCTACTTTATTATATCTCTTATGGCTTGCTGTACCTTGTCCACTGGTTCATACGTGTTGACTAAGTATGGAGGCGCAAATTGGAACAGTCTTCTGAAGAAATTGTTCCTCACTTCAATCTTCTCTGGGGTTCTGACGATTAGGTATGGGTTGAGGTACTGTTCCTTCGGATGTTTTTCCAAGTATTCCACAGCCTCATTTACCTCCATTTTCCTCACAATTTCCGGATTGTTTCTGTCCCTTTCCAGAAGCATCACCTTATTCACGCGGGTTGTGTCAACGAACTTGTACGGACCTGCGATCCAGCGAGGGTCTAACATAGCGCGACTGTACTCGTGGGCAATAAAAGGGTCATTGATCATTTTCCGCAGATCGTCTTCTGTAATCTCTGCCTTTCTCAACTGGCCTATTTCCTTTTGACTGAGATCTCTGACGTTTTCCAGTTTACACTTGTCAAGAAGCGACCTTATCTCTGGAAAGACTCGAACTATATTTGTTCGCAGGTAGAACTTTCTCTCGCTGATTTCTGCGCTGGCTCTTCGGATGAATCTCACGTATAGCCAGTCGTCGCTATGTATTCTGGCACCCTTCATCTTTAGCAGAGCATAACTATGGGTGGATTTTCCTGTTCCCGTGGGAGCTATCAACACAGTTCCCTGTCCATCTATTTCCACGCAGCTTCCGTGAATGCTGTGGATGTCGTGTTGGTCTTCTGCGATGTCACAGACAATTCCCAGAGCCCAACTTTTGCACTGACCATAATACTCTGTGTTGTATACTATGGCTGTCTTAGTTTCAGGATTGTAGAATGCGTGTGGTCTACCCTTATCGAAATCTGGGTCTAGGACCGCGTAGATTCGACCGTGTGACCTCGCATCTCGTTTTTCGGCAAACCAGTTCTCTATCCAGAATTCGTATAGGTGTGAGGAGTTTGTTTCGAGTTGCATGCAGAAGTTGTCTATGCTCGCCTTCCAACCATATCTGATGTTGTCTAAAGTTTGCTCAGCCTGTGCAACAAGTTCGTCCCTTTTCTCTCTCGATATGATATTGTAGTCTTTTAATCTTCCAATCACCTTGGTCAGTTTGTTGTAGGAGGCATTCATACATGGGTCCCTCAACAATAAGTAAGCATCTATAAATCCACACGAAAGCATCCAGAGCTAGTTTTGATAGTGCTAAATTCTAATTTGAAGCTTTTCCTTAAAACCGTTTTATCTGTATGTTGGCGCTTGTTTGAGGATCTAGTCATGAGAGTATTGCAAAAAGATTCGGGAATGAAAATTTTTGGGCGCAAATGTGAGCGCGACTAGTGATATATAAATGCTCTTCTCTAATTTAACATCAGCATTGTAATTCGTCAGAAGGTAAGTCCTTTGAGTGTTAGAACAAACCTAGGATTCACAGCAAGGGATATCGCCAGGGCTGTTCAAAGAAAAGACGTGATCATTGTCATTGATGCTTTAAGATGTTGTTCCACAATCGTTACGGCTCTGGCGAATGCCGCTGATGGAGTGATTCCAACCACGACTGTGAGAGAAGCTCGTATGCTTCATCTGAAGCGTCCAGAGCTGTTACTGGCTGGCGAGAGAAGTGGAATCAAACCGAAAGGATTCGATTTGGGAAATTCTCCACTTGAATTCTCCTCTCAAAGAGTGAAGGAAAAGAGCATAATTTTGACTACCACAAGTGGCACAAAAGCCATAATTTCATCCAAAGGTGCAAAGTACGTGTTTACTGGTGCCTTTTTGAACGCAAATGCTATTGCCAAGGCGGCCTCTGAGATTGCTGAACGGGAGAAAATCGGTATTTCTCTCATATCAGTAGGAACAGTTGGTCACTTTTCTTTGGAAGATTTTATTTGTGTTGGAGCTATAGCACGAGATTTCCCAGTTGATAATGTTCAACACTCGGATGCTGTTTTGGCGGCATTGTTAGCTTTTCAGCGAGCACACAAATCATTAGATACGGTTATTCAGTCTGGATACCATGCGAGACACCTTAAAAGCATAGGGTTTAAGGGAGATGTGAAGTTTTGCTGTCAATTAAATATCTTTCAGATTGTTCCCTTCTTCAATGGTGAGATCATTGTCCCACTCGCTAAAGCTCCCAATACAGAGGTAGGAATGAATGGGTTTTAAAGGGAGAACTGTAACTGCAATAATAGAATTTCCCAACAGTAAAATCTTGTTAGTTAAGAGAGCCACTGTGCCCTTTAAAGGCTGTTGGGCTTTGCCGGGTGGAAGAGTTGATGTTGGAGAAACTGTTGAACAAGCTGCGGTGCGAGAGGTGAAAGAAGAAACAGGACTGGATGTTAGGATAGTGAGAAAGATAGGTGAATACTGTGAGAGTGGGGTTCAAGATGGAATAGAATATGAATACGAACCCGCCTGTTTTCTTGTAAAACCTGTCGGTGGAGAAATTAAGAGACAGGAAATGGAGATTGAAAAAATTAGGCCATTCGACCTTAAAGAAATCCCAAGAAGACTTGCATTTAAGCATGCAAGTATGATCCAAGACTACATGCGCATGTGTCAAGCGGATCCAGAGAAACAGTTTTTATCTTGAATAGTTCGCAAAATCTACCAACATCCACAACAACATAAACAGCAATCACCTCACACCCCCAACATAACACTATTCAAAGAAATTTCGCTGAAACAACAAAACCTTGGTCCTTTCGTCACCACAGCAATCATAATATCCCTAGTCTTTTTGAATCTTAACGCGTGAAAGAACAACTTATTATGCCCGCGCGAAGTTGACCTAACTGTGATTATATTTTAGATGAGGTTTGAATGGAAGTCAAACTGCTTGAATAATATAACAAGGGTAATGCAAGCAGTACCGTGTTCCTTCCTGTCTGTGTAAGGGAATAGTTCACTCTTAAGGGAGGTCCTTGTTCCACCGCTCTTTCGATGTACCGGTGCTGTTTTAGACTTTTTAACTTGTCTGATAATGTGCGGGAGTTCACGCCAAGAATTTTCTTTAGTCCACTGAAACCAATCGTGGTTTTAAGGAATAGAATATAGAGTATTTCGAGATTCCATTTTTTGGATAACAGATTGAAGCTTTCCTCAAGGCTTTGTATAGCTTCCTTCAGATCTTTCAAGCTCATCTCTTGATTTTCTAGTATGCGTCGAAGCGTGTCTTCTATTCCTTCAAGGGTGTGTTCCATCCGTGTCTTCACAAGTTTGCGAAGTTCATCACTTAACGTTAGCTGTGAACCCACTCACCCACACCTAGTGTGGAGGAACTTACTTCATAATTTATAAAGGTTTACATATACAACAAGGTATACAAAATACATCAAAACAACCCAAGGAGAAGAACCCCTTGAAAAAGTTTGACGTGATTGTGGCCGGCGCAGGAACAGCGGGTTGCATGACAGCGAAAACAGCGGCTAAAGCTGGCTTAGAAGTAGGCTTAATCGATAGAAAAGCCACGGAGAAAATCGGCGAGAAGATTTGCGGAAACGCCATTGGAAAACATCATTTTGATACACTTGGACTGAAATATCCATCTGGAAATGAGTTGCAGTCAGAAATTGCAGGAGTCAAAATTTATTCACCAGATATGGAAACCGTGTTCCAAGTTGAGAGTGAAGGACTCTACGGGTTCATTGTTAACCGTCTCCTTTTTGGACAGAGACTGCTTAAAATTGCGGTGGATGCAGGAGCAGCATTATTCGACTCAACTCAAGTTGTAGAGCCGATTTTAAAAGACAACGCCGTTGTAGGAGTTTCAGCGCGAGACATCAAAACAGAAACCAAGATACAGATCCAAAGCAAGGTTGTGGTAGATGCAAGCGGTTTTTCGGCCGTTTTAAGGAAGAAGCTTCCTCCAGGAATTGGAGTCGACATTGAAGTCAACAATGAAGATGTGGCAGCATGCTATAGAGAAATCCGGCAATTAAAGGAACACATAACAGGCCCAGACTTCTGCGAAATCTACTTAGACCAAAACACCGCGCCAGGAGGCTACTACTGGATTTTTCCAGAAGGCGAAACCAAAACCAACGTCGGTCTCGGCGTACGTATGACAAGAGGTTTCCCAAAACCAAAAAACCAGCTCTACAGAAAGGTTTTATCCAAACCATTGTTTAGGGAGTCAACAGTCGTCACTGGAGGCACATGGTATGTTCCAACTCGGAGA
>Ga0209635_10001980_pt1 | contig 15514 bp, 16 predicted proteins | sample DeeMarSWOR230_32_FD_187463 | JGI IMG/M metagenome (GOLD analysis project Ga0209635, IMG submission 187463) | Marine sediment microbial communities from White Oak River estuary, North Carolina - WOR-2-30_32 (SPAdes) (version 2) | ecosystem: Environmental > Aquatic > Marine > Intertidal zone >... | reverse complement strand
TACGTGATAGGATAATCATGATTTGCCAGATAATCTACCGCTTCTTGGAAGTAGAAGTGAGGCCCTCTTTCTTGGATTATCTCTTGTATGGTATTTAAGAAAGCTTTACCACCCTCTCTACTAAACTTTGTTATTCCTATGTCTTCTCCAAATGCTTGGGAAGGATCCATTTTTTTAGTTACAGAAGTTATTTTTCCGTTATTGACAGTTACTTTCACTTCCTCACTACCTAACGTTCCTTCTCCATCCACTGCAATAACGATGTTTCCACGTTTCTTCATCATTCTAGATATTATCGTGGGTGAGAATAGATCATCTGCGTTTATCAGGATGAAACCTTCTCCAAGTAATTCCTTTTCAGCAAGCATAACGCTGTAAATGTTTTCTGTGACTCTGTACTTCTCGTTGTGACAATAATTCACGTTCAAACCCCATTTAGAACCAGAACCGACATAATCCCTTATCATTTCATCCCTGTAACCAGTGACTATGAGGACATCTTTTATATTACATTTTTTAATGCTAGATAGAATGTGGTCGATTATGGGTCTATCCCTTATCCTTATCAATGTTTTAGGAATGCGGTCGGTAATTGGCTTTAGACGTCTCCCAACCCCTGCCGCTAGTATCAAGGCCTTCATAGCCACAACATTAAAAAGTTTAACTATAAAAACTTTTCTTGTATTGTATATTTAAGTATATTCATTTCCTGACTTATTTATCTAAGGATATAAGAATTTAAAAGGTTTTTAAAAAGATTAGAAACTAAAAAGAATCTTATTGGGTGAATGCGTGGGACTCAAAAAGAGTCATATATTACATATGCTCTTTAAGAAGAGGAAAGGGCTTTCTCAATCCAAAAAATACAGCAAAAAAGCTAGAGAATTCTGGAATGTTAAAGAGCAAGAGATGATCGACGAAATAATGCAATACATGACTTTACCAGATGAAAAATTGTCGAAATTGAGTAAAAATTATTCTAAGAAAATTGGTTTTGACGAACTATTTTGTGATAAAGAAGAGATAGAAAGATTCAAAAGGATTTTAAGGCATTTCGGTGAACAGATCGTAATACCAGATTTCGTGAAGTATGGAACTAGAACTGGGTTCTTGACAGTGGTGATAGCACCTGCTCTTGCCGCAGCTGATGGAGTTGGTGATATTGATCAAGATGTAATCAATGAATGGTTGTATGGAATTGGTATATGCTTACCAGTGAGTGCGGATATAACTGATTCTGTTATAGATAAAGAAGTATTAAAACATCCCTTGATCCCCTATAATACTTGGATAACTTGTCATAAACTAGGTGCTGCTATCATCTTTTACATTGGATTGAGACACATTGAAAAAGTTAAAACTGGCGATGAAACTATTGATAAGAGAATCATAAGAAGGGTGGGAGAGGGATTAAAGAATGTGTGTGAAAAACAGAGAGTAGATTACGAGACTCAGAAAAAACCTCATGTTTCTTTGCATGTGATTGAAAAAATTTATGAAGGTAAAATTTGTGAAATAGAAGCTACAGTATTCGGAACAATGCCCTCTAAGAAACTGGAATTAGTGAAAACTTTTGAAGAGGGAGCGCGATACTTTGCTGGTGAACTGCAGGTTGTAGATGATATAGAGGATTTGTTAGGAGATGTTAATCTGGGTAAAGATCCGACGGTTCCAAATCCGTCGTTCTTCTTAACTTATTGCATAGATCTTTGGAATAAAGGAGGGGAAAACATAAGAGAAATAATGGAAGAGGCAATGAAAAAAACCAAAGATAGGGGAGAACAATATCATTCTAAAGTAGAAGAAATTCTTGAAAAGTTACCAAAAAACTTCTCTACCAGACCGTTCTTTGAGATGACTATATGGTATTACAACAAGGTATTGAAAGATAAAGTAAAAAGATTCTTGAAGGGTGACACATACTCAGATATTGAACCAAAGCTCCTGGAAATCTTGAAGTCAAAATAGTTACTTGTTAAAATGATTTAATGAGATTTGGCGTTTCTTCATTAATGCATGAAGCAGAATTTAGAGAAAAGTTAAAGAGTGGGGGGAACGCAAAAAAACTCTACTTGAATTATATCGACCGTACGATAGAATTTACATTAAAAAATGATTTAGGGATAATTGAAATCTGCGTCACACCAAATTCTTCTGCAATTATTTTTTCGATATTGGGTGGAATAAAGGAGAGAATTGAGGTTTTGGATGAAGTCACTCTTCACCTTCCTTGGATTGGTAAGTCGACTGAAGAAATAAGGGAATATTTTAAGATAGCCGAACTACTAAATATTAAAATACTGGTTATTCACCCGATTCTCACCGATCCATTTATTTATGGAAGAGTAATCGACATTGAAAGAAATGAAATTGTTGAGTTAATTTCCTTATGCAATAAACAGGACTTAATACCTTGTTTTGAAAACATGCCTTCCGAAATGCCAAAATTCAACAGACCTGACGAATTCGACTATATCGTCGAGAAGGGTGGTTTTTTAACATTAGATGTAGGTCATGCTGTTACATGTGGTATAGATCCCATTGTTTTTATAGAAAGGTTTGGTGATAAGGTCAAACACGTCCACTTACAGGACGAATTTAAAGGAAAACCAGACATTCATTATGCAATTGGGAAAGGAGAGCTGGATTATGTAAAATTTCTGAACAAACTAGAAGAAATCGATTACAAAGGAATTGTAATGTTAGAGTTGGTTTCTGAAGATGATGTTATCGAAAGCCTACATCAATTAAAGGATTATCTTTAATGAATTTACTTACCAACTCTATACCTATGTAAATTCTTTAAAGCATTAAAAACAGCTTTTATGAGGTTGAATCTCGTTCCGGTGTCGCCTAAAGTTCGACCCCAGACATCTTTTATTCCAGCCAACCGAAGTATCTTCTTACTTTCATCATCCACTGCTAATCCTATACCTTTGGGAGCAGGTATTAATTCTACTCTAACAGATCCAGATTTGCCTTTTGTCTTAAAAGGAATAGAATGGGGTTCTCCACATTCACACTCCCAAGAGCCACAACCTCTGGGAACCTTTATAATATTCAATTTGGCTTTCTGAATAGCCTTTTCAATAGATGCTCTAGTTTCCTTGCCTCTGCCTTTACCTATACCGACAATACCATCCTTATTCCCAACTATTGCAAATGCAGTTGAAGAGTATCTCCTCCCTGACCTGTGCATCTTTGCTGATATACGAATGGGTGTTCTTTGTATACCTCCACCCTTTCCAGGTCTACCGCCTATTAGAACCAGTTCACTTTCTATATTAGGAACTAGCCTATCGACGATCTGATGCTCCTTGATCTTTACACCACTTTCTAAGATTTTATTTATGTCAGTAACCTTGCCTTGTATGACTGATTTTCCAAGACTTGTTTTAGGTATCCAAGCTTCTATTTCTTCTTCTACACGCACTACTTCCTCAGGTTTTTTTATTAGTTCTGGTTTTTCAATTTTTTCTTCCTTCACTTCTGGTCTCTTCTCTTCGATTTTCTTTTTGATTATTTTGTGTCTCTTCTCTGGTTTCCTCTTAACTTCTTTCTTTTTTTCGGTTTTTTTCTTAACTTTCTTCTCAGGTTTCTTCTTTGGTTTCTTTTCTTCCTTTTTCGGTTTCTTGGTTTTTTTCTTAGGCATCTCATCAACTCTTTAGTATTTTTGATTTCACCTTTTCGAACATTTCATGTACTTGTTCTGGTTTTAATTGTGAAAATTGTTCTTTATACTTTTTCAAGCTTTCTTTTTTAAGTTTTTGAGCGTAATCGATGATATGTTTTCCGCTTATTCTATCTTCATTCGGCAGGATCTCAGGAGAATGTGGAATCGATAGGCCTGCGTCCAATGCACCCTTTAAAACAGCATATATCTTCGATCCCTTAACATTCATTTGTAATCCCGTATCTAAGATGAGAGAATCTATTTTCTTTTTCAATGCTTTCTTCCCTATCAACAATCCTAGAAGATAAGCAGATGTAAGATTATTAGAAGCGTCCCATCCTAACTTCTTTAGATCTTGCGTTGTTGTAGATACTAGAATCTTATCTCCTTTTGGGTCAAACTCAACTATCTGAGCTCTTATATGTTTTAAAGATTTTCTGACTACTAATCTAAGTTTCTTGGATGTGAGTAACTTTAACCTCTTCCTATAATCCGTCTTTTTCTTCATTCTTCTTTTGAAAGACATCCTATACTTAGGTCCTATCTTCATGCAATACACCTTTCTGTTTTAGGTAAAGTTTTAAATGCGATCTGCTCCTGAAAGCTCCGCTCTTTATTAAATTATAAGTCTTTCTGTAAGTGGTGGGATCTATGACTTTTTTGTCTCTTAATTCTCTTAACATTCTTCTCAATGGTCTTATCGTGTTTATCCATAGTCTCTTCTTTGTTACTCTAGTTCCTCTAGCCCCTTTCCTACTACCAGGTCCTTTTCTTCTTTTTTTAGGATACAATTCAGGTTTTTTAATCTTGGTTGGTTTAACTTTTATATAACCATGAGATATCATCTTCTTTATGTCAGATCGTGTTATCGCATTCTTTATGTCTTCAAGATGTTCAGGGTCCATGACTATCCTTGACTGACCGACTTTCAATATGCTGGCTGCAAGCCTTTTTTGAAGAGATAAACCACCCATAGTAATCACGGATTCAATATTTTGATTTTCAACTCCTTAGCCCTTTCTATTATCAATTTTCTTTTTTTCTTACCCATAGTACGAGAGATTCTCCCTGCTTCTTTTTCTTTATCTATTCCTTCCAAATCTCCAAGGTTCTGTATCAAAACTTCTTTAAAACCAGAAGGATGTAGACCCCTTAAACTCTTAGGAGCACGATAACCTACCTTAGGTATTGCACCCTTAGATTTCTCCTTTACTTTTAATTTTGAATGAGTTCCTCTGGGTCTCCTCCACTTCTTCTTTACTTTTTTGAGATATTTTGCCCCCTGTTTTAGGAATTTTGGCTTTTTTCTTGGGTTGACCATTTAATCACCAGATACTTTATAGATACCATCCTGAAAAATTCTTCTGTCGTATTTACTTATTCTACATGCTTGTTCTATGTTGCCACAAGTCTGACCAACATCATCCTTGTTTGGACCCGTCAATGTGATTTCTTGGCCAGCGACTTCAACTTTGGTATCACCAACTATTTTCGCAATCCTGGGTATATTCTCTCCTAGAAAATTCTGAATCATGACTTTGTCACTTTCAACTTTGACAGTAACGGGAAAGTGGGAATAAACAACCTTCATTTTGTAGGTGTATCCTTCAGTCACACCCTTGATCATGTTTCTTATGTGAGCTATTATTGTCCCTACCATTGCCTTTACTTTTCTCCTATCAGAAGAGTAATTGACTACAATTTTATTATCCTTTTCAGCAATCTTGATATCAAAAAAATATTTGAACTCCTTCTTCAATTCTCCTTTGGGTCCGGTTATCTTTACATGTTTATCCTTAATTTCCATTGTCACACTCTCTGGTATCATTAATTCCTTTTCCATTTTCATCACTAGAAAGCGTATGCCAATAATTTGCCACCTACATGTTGCTTATTTGCATTCCCATGAGTCATTATTCCTTTTGTTGTGGATACGATTAATATACCAAAATCTCTTGCAGGAAGGAAACGTTTCTCCCATTTTTCAAACTCATCCACTTTAACAGAGTATCTTGGTTTTATGACATTGCAATCGTTAACTCTATTTTTTAACTCTATCTTAAACTTTCCGGATCTACCATCGTCAATAAACTCGAAAACGCCTATTAGACCTTCTTTTTGCATTACTTTCAATACTTCCCTTACTAGGTTAGAGGCAGGAGTAATACAGTCTTTCTTACCTACTCTTTCTGCATTCTTTATTGCTGATAATACATCAGCCAAAGTGTCGTGTCTCATACTATCCCAAATAATAACTTAGTTTTAATTAGTAAAGTTTATTAAGGTTTTACTTTTAATAGAATTGTTTCTTTAGCTCGATTCAACCTAAAAATTTATAAACTTATAACTTCCATAATTCTAAATTAAATTAGGAGGAAAACAGATGCCATTTGAAAGAAGGAGAAGCTTTGGTTTCAAGAGAGAGATGCACAAGGCAATTTGTGCTGACTGTGGTCAAGAAACTGAAGTTCCTTTCAAACCGCAGGAAGGTAGACCAGTCTACTGTAAAGAATGTTATCAAAAGCATAGACCAAAGAGATTCTAATCCTAGTAGGTTAAGTTTTTGATTAGTATTCTGTGAATTGAGAAATAGGTAGAGGATTTTATAGAAAAAATCATTGATGTTTTTTACGAAGTTGACTCTCTGGTTAAATGCGGCCGCCGGGATTTGAACTTTCTTTTTCATAAGATCACCCTTGATTAATATTTAGAGAATTAGATAGATTTAAGTCCAAGATTTTAATTTAAAGAATATGAAAGAATCAATAAAAACTGGATTTAGTTTTGGTTTAACTTCAGGGGTAATCACAACACTCGGATTAATGGTTGGTTTACATTCTGGCACGCATTCAAAAATGATTGTTCTTGGTGGTATATTGACAATAGCAATAGCAGATGCATTTTCAGATGCATTGGGAATTCATGTTTCTGAAGAATCTGAGATGAAACACACCACAAAAGAATTGTGGGAATCGACAATTTCCTGTTTTCTATCTAAGTTTGTATTTGCATTAATATTCATTATTCCAGTAATACTTTTTGAACTCCTAACAGCAATTGTAGTAAGCGTAATTTTTGGGTTACTCATGATAGGAATTCTTAGTTTTATTTTGGTTAAGGGGGAAAAAGAAAAACCTTGGATGGTAGTCATAGAGCACTTGATTATTGCATTGGTAGTTATAGTTATAGCTCATTATGTTGGTGATTGGATATCATCAGTATTTGTTTAGACGCATAAATTCAATCAGATAGATTTTTATCATAAATTTATGCGGCCGCCGGGATTTGAACCCGGGTCACTGGCTAACTTTCGAAAAATCTACGTTTCATGTTCGTTGGAAGGCCAGGGTCTCTTGGCAAATATTAACCAGGCTGGACTACGGCCGCTCATGCCATTTCCATCTCTCTTTTGGCCCAATAAGTATCTTCTTCGCTTCTTTTTTCTTTTGGTTTCTCAGGTTTTCCTTCTTTTGGTTTCTCTTCAACTTCTTCTGTTTTTCTTCCTTCCCATGTCACGAGAGCACTTCTTATCCTGTGTGCCAAAGATTCCAACTCTTCTTCTGTTATTTCTACGGGTTTATTCTCTATCAAAGGTATTTGATCCTTGTAAACTGGGTAAACACGAATATGAAAGTGGGGGACTTGTGCTTGCATTATTGAAAACGCGACTGTCATTGGGTTCAAGGATTTTCTGATTTTTTCTCCTACTATTAAAGCTTTGTCGAATATTTTGCTGACCAGTTCAAGATTTTCATTGAGATTAGTGAAATGTTTTTTTGGAACAACTATGCACATACCTTTACTTCTGGGGTTGATATCCAAGAATGCCATAGAATCTGAATCCTCGTACACTATCTTTGAGGGCACTTCTCTCATAACAATCTTACAAAATATGCATTCGTCCATACTATCTACTAATAATACAACGTTAAAAAAGATAATTGTATACGATAAGAAAAAGTAATTTAAAGATATTGTTATAAATGTGTTTAATCTATTGAGTGGTTTAAATGGTAAGACACAGTCAACCAAGAGCGGGTTCAAAGGCTTTTTGGCCTAGAAAACGAGCGAAAAGAATTTATCCTAGAGTCAACACTTGGCCTGAGACAGATAAGACGAAAACGCTCGGATTTGCTGGCTATAAGGCTGGTATGGCTCATGTTCTTCTCATCGATACCCGAAAAAACTCTCCGACAAAAGGAGAGGAAATCTCTCTTCCTGTCACCATTCTTGATTGTCCTCCTCTGCTCGTTATTGGTGTTCGTGCTTACAAAATGACTCCTAATGGTTATGTTGCTTTCACTGAAGTTCTGGATGATAAAGTTAAAGATGATAAAGACTTAAAGAGAAAGCTTGTAATCGGAAAATACAAAAAAGACGAAAGCATTAAAGCGATTGAGAAAAACTTTGACAAAATAAAAAAAATCAGGTTAATCGTAAAAACACAACCCAGAAAATCTGGAATCGGTAAGAAAAAACCTGAGATATTTGAAATCGAGGTTGGTGGTTCAAACATCCAAGAAAAATGGAATTATTCTAAAGAGTTGATAGGAAAGGGAATCAAACTCAAAGATGTTTTCAAAGAAGGAGAATTCATCGATACGATTGTAATAACAACTGGTAAAGGAACACAAGGTCCTGTTAAGAGATTTGGAGTAACGATACAAACGAGAAAAGCTGCTGGCAAGAGAAGACATGTCGGAACACTTGGTTCGGAAACTCCTCGTCGTGTTTTATGGACTGTTCCTATGGCAGGACAGATGGGATTTCAAAAGAGAACAGAGAATAATAAGCGAATTTTGAGAATCGGTGAAGATGGAAAAGAAATAACTCCTAAATCTGGCTTCACTAACTACGGATTAGTAAAAGGAGATTATGTGTTGATCGAAGGATCTGTACCAGGACCGAGAAAGAGATTGATCAGACTAAGGTCTGCTATGAGACCACCAAAAATGCCTATACTACCAGCAGAGATAAAGAGTATATCTATCAAAAAGGATTGATGAAAATGAAAGTAAATGTCTTGAGCTTGGAGGGAAAACCAGTTGAAAAGATAGAACTACCAGAGGTTTTTAACGAGCGGTTCAGACCAGATTTGATAATGAGAGTAGTTTTGACATTAAAGAGTCGTAGAAGACAACCTTATGGGACAGACAAATTAGCAGGATTGAGATCATCGGCTCACTTTCATGGTAGAAGAAGAGAGAGATGGACGATGCAAATGAGGGATATGGCTCGCCTGCCAAGGTTGCATGGAACCTCTCCACATTTGAGTTGGAGGGCCAGAAAAGTACCACAAGCAGTAAAAGGTAGGAAAGCACATCCACCAAAGGTTGAGAAGATTTGGTATCAGAAAATTAATAAAAAGGAGATGGGCTTAGCTTTAAGGTCTGCCATCGCTGCCACTTCTGATAAAAATATCGTAAAGAAGAGGGGGCATAAAATCGATGAAATAAAAGAATTGCCTTTGGTCATCAAGGATGACATCCAATCGATTAAAAAAACGAAGGATATTGAGATGCTTCTTGTATCTTTAGGTCTTGAAGACGAATTGAAAAGATTAAAGGTAAAAAAAGTTAGAGCTGGCAAAGGAAAGATGAGGAGTAGAAAATACAAGAAAAAAACTGGTCCTATTATAATCGTTGGTGAAAATGAGGGAATAGCCAAAGCATGTAAAAATTTAAGCGGTATTGATGTAAGGAACATAAAGAGTTTTTCTGTTGAAGATCTTTCTCCTGGAGGAACGCCAGGGAGACTTACAATTTGGAGTGTTTCTGCAATAAAAAATCTAACTTTGTGATGAACAAAAACATTTTTTTAACCCTTTCTGATTATCTTATTGATTTTCCTTCTCTTCCTTTCTCCAAAATCTTTTAATTCTTCCAAGAGTTGTGTATTTAGGATAAAGATGGTTATGAGTAGGAGAGGTTGTTTCCAGTCTCTTCTTAACTTTTTCAAGGGTCATTTTCCTTTCTAATCTTCTCTTCTTCCTATAGAGTATTACAGCTATTATTACCAGAACTATTACTACGACTATGAAAGCAGGCCAGAAGATTAATCCACTCATCATCACTGTTCTCATCCTACTTATCGGTTCACAGATCTTCCTGTAGTTCTTTTCATCCAAGTAAGATTTCGCTCTTCTATATTCCTGTTCTTGATCAAAAGTCGGAGGGGTAATGAAGCTTGTAGATCTCAATCTTTCTATCTCTACCTCTAAGGTCATGTCTATTAGGCGTTGAACTTTTATGTAAACAGGAATAGCATACTCAAACCAGCTCACTGCCTGAACAAAATTCCCTAACTCATATTCATTCAAACCCCTTTCAAGAGCAAATTCAGCATCTTCATAGTAGGATTTTATCATTGAGATTTCAATACATTCCTCCACTAAGAGGGATTCATTTGCTAGAGCTCTAAGTCTTTCCAATTCTAATAGAAGCAAATCTGCAATTTCTTTTGGATCCCTACCTATCACTAAGATTAAAACTTCTACGTTACTCTCAATTCTGTTCTTAGCCTTTACTTCTAACCTGCGTATTCCAATTTCAGCATCTTCAGGAACGTTTATGAATACAAGATATTCTCTTGTCTCCCCTACAGGAATGGTGGTTTGTATTGGTAAGACTTCTATCCAGTCCAAAGGAATTCCATCTATTGAAAGTCTTATAGATTCAGCTTTAGCAGTCCCTGTGTTGTTAACATAGGCTATAAAGCTTGTCCTATTCCCTCTTATTACTGTCAGTATATCGGTCGATAGTCTGAGGGTTAGAGCATGGATAGGTAGGAGTGGGAGGGAGGGACCTGGAGTAGGAATTGGAGGTGGTGGAGGAACACATTCAATGACTCGGAGGGTGTCTGAACCAGTGACAAAAGTCTGGTTGTGTTGTAGAATGGCAAAGAAACTGTAATATCCTAGGATAGAAGGCGGTGTCAGAGTTTGGAATATCTGTAAACTATTGTTTATCTGTCCTTCTGTATTAACTTCATGAAATACGTATCCAGTTGAATTCGTGACCTGATAAGTCATGTTGATGTCAAGGAGACCAGGTTGGTTCTTTGATACATCTATTCTAGCAGTCACATCATCACCGAGACAGACTTGATTATTATCTGCCAGGACTGTAACATCAACAGAAAAAGTAAGTCCTTTCACATAAACTTTCAGGTCTATTTCTTTTTTTTGTTCCCCGTTCGCATAAGCGTATATAGTTCCGTTGTAAATACCTGGACTCGTTTCTTTTGGGACACTTATGTTCACTGTAGTAGTGTTCGTCATTCCAGTGTAATTCAGGAATATCTCATCAGGATGGAACGTGACCCAATCTCCTGGTCCTCCTGGGGTTGTATTCAGAGTAACAATAGCATTATCACATGCGTAAGTTAAGAAAAAATCTATATCTGCTGTATCACTGAAATTGCCTGCTGAGATTATCTGGGATATGTTAGGTGGGAGGGCATAAAACGTTCCTATGTCGTTTTTAATTCGGAATGTCTCGCTCAGAGAAGAATCGGACTTGCCATCGTATGAAAAAGTACCATTAGCGTAATACCCATCATCAGCCTTCTCTGTTCCTTGAACTGTGTAGTATGCGTTGTAGATTTTACTCTCTCCAGAAGGTAGATCAATGTTTGACCAAGTCGTAGTATTTATTATATCTTCGTCAGGAGGAGGGCTAACAATTCTACTCACAAGATTGCCGGTAACGCCAGTATTCCCAGCATTCATGATTTTATTCGAAACGTTTATTACGTCCCCAGGACAGTATTCGGGCTTATCCCTTGTGACAATAATACTGGCGCTAACAATTCTTTCTCCAACTGTTGCTTGCATTGGGGCTTGAACTAAAGAAACGAGGGCAGTTATCACTAATTCTCGAAAATGATAAAACATTGCGAATAACCCCAGAAAAAATATTAAAATGATTAGGACATCCCTTCTGACCATATTATTATTTTGTATTTCAGAAATAATAGGTTTTCAGCTATTCTTTTCTCTTATATTTAATCTTATTTTTCAGTTTACGGAATAGACTGGTTTTTTTAAATAACACTACTAATATCAAAGAAATGATTAAAAGAACTATAAAGATCAATATTATGAGACTTCCCATCGGCATGCCAACAATGTGCAAATCTAATGGCGCGCCCACGGCTGCAACAGTCCCCATAGCTCCAAACGTAGACCAATAACTCGAAGCAGATATCTGAGCTTTTATGTTTTTATCATCGATCAACAGAGTGTAATAAGGTATTCCAAATTTTCCTGTATACCCTGGGTTGATTAGTCTAACCAAAAAGTTTATGGACTCTGGAGTAGTGAAGATCAAATCTTTTTTTATCCAAATACTGGGAGTGACATGTACGGTTATACCGACTCCTGAATCAAGATTAGTATGATTTTTTATGTAGACATCATCAGGAACGAATCTAAAAAACTGTTGATAGTCTTCGTTCACATCAGCTATTTTCCATTCAAATAAAGTGAAATTCGAGAGACAGGTTTTACAGTTGACATTCAACTTCGCTTTGACATCATAATCTCCTGGGTTGAACACGACTATATCGAATGAGTATGATTCACCGACTGTAGCCTCTAAAGTCAGTCTTGAAGGACCCATTCCAATACCAACAGCAGCGTTAACAAAAGAAAAAGAATTTAGTATAAAAAACATTAGAATTATTGAAAAAACAATTTTTTTCATATTTTATGTTTAATTGAAGAATATTTAAATTGTTAGCAATTACAAGTGACACCAGACTCAACAGCACAATACGTAAACGTAGTGTTGTATGTACCTGCTGGGACGTTAGGAACATTTAACCAATATCTTGTGTAAATTGTATTATCCTTTGATAAGGAGTCAGCAGCTAAGTTTCCTGGATAACTTGTTCCCCATTCATATGGACCGGGATAAGGTGGGTCATTCGAAGTCGAATTGGACCAAGTCGCATTTGCTATCAATATTTCAGTGTTCCCACAGCCCGTTGTCAAAGGATTACACATGAGATCGGTTGTTGCCTTTCCACAAATATCTTCATCAGTAGTTCCTGTGTTAGTTATGTTATACCAAGTTATTCGGTTCACAGTCACATAATTCCAGGTAGCATTCTCCACTTGTTGTGTATTTACTGGATATTGAACGTTTGTCCCATTTTCAGCACCTGTATCATTAGTGTAAAAAATTCCCTCTGCTAATTTATCGGATAAACTTATAGCGATAGCTGTTGTAATCGACATATTCATAGGATATGGTCCGTGTTGATCTTGTGCAATCGTGAAATTCATGAGAAGAATGAGAGATAAAGATGTTATAACTCCGATTGCATAAATTTTCAAGACATCATCTAAAGAGAAGGTAAACTTCATCTTTTCCACATTTAACATTCTTGTTTAACAAATATGTTAAACACTAATAATTATTTTACTTTTCCATATTATAAAACTTACGGTGGGCTTCCTCCAGATAGGATTCCTACTATATTAAAGGTGGTATTATAAACCCCGGAAGATAAAGTTCCTCCAGAGTTACATGTTCCAGTTTCGTTGTAAGGACAAATCCAGATTCTCAAGTATAGGTTTGTACCATCTGCTAGATTGGAGCCTATCAGCTTCCATGTATCAGGATTAACAGGAAATTGCATAGAATTGTTCAAGCATGGACCGTCGCAAGTAGGATAGCCTTGGCCGTTGACAGTTTTGTTGTCGAATGTGACATTAGAGACACCAATGAACTCTGACCCACACCATGGAGATGAGCATTTTACATGATCAGGAAGTTTCATGTAAACATCCATAGTATTCGGAGAACAGCCAGATACAGAGACTGTTACGTTGTAGAGAGTGTTGCCCTGTTCTGTGAATGGTTGGGTGTCAGAGTTATCCTTGGCTGAAGCGTTGGTTGCATTCCCTCCAGGATAAGCGTCAAGAGAACCCCATGTGATGTAACTAGATAGGGCGTTGGAGAGTGTAATGCTGTAACTACATTCTATGTATTCATTGCTCAAAGTGAGATAATCCCTGTTAGGGCCGGTTGAATTCAACTCATAATAATTATCGCAAAATCCATCTTTATCTGTATCTGTACAATTATCACTAAAACCATTTCCAGTAGAATTGGTCCAATAATTTCCTCCTATATAGTCTCCTGGAGAAAAAATTCTCGTTCCCGTTTGTTTTGTAGTGTTCCAGTTGTTTGTATAAATAGTTCCACTAAAATAAAAATTATTAGTGTTGTTAAATAAGTTGTTGTAGATATTGCACGGTTTTAGGTATCCTATTCTATCATCAAGGTAGATTCCATATCGACTGTTATTTTCAATTTTATTATAGTATACAGTTTCATTACAAACAGTCTTTAAGTACAGACCATCTTGGTTTGAATTTAATGTGTTATTAGCAATTGTGTCACTACCACTCCACACCCCAGGAGATTCAACTTTAAGCCCAAAAAGGGTATTGTTATTAAGTGTACAATTTTGAATTATGTTATTATCACTTGTGTATAGGTAAAGCCCATAGTAATTGTTTGAAGAGATGACATTAGTAAGAGTATTACCACCACCCCATATTTTTATACCACTATCAAGTACTGTCACATTAGTCAGATTACAATTAGAAGCATATATTAGGATTTGTGATGTTTCTACATTACTTAACTCAAACGCCGTATTGTTATAGATTATGGGCCTTCCGTTATTACCAAGATTATCTTTTATACTCCTTTGATTTAAATCCCAAAATTCCAACATTTCAATATGTTCATACGTACTATCCACTATCGTATTGTTTTCTATGATGTTATTAATAGAAAGAACAAGGTAAATTCCAGTAGGATTTGAACCAATCGTATTGTTCGCTATTGTTGCGTTATCTGCAGTATAAAGGTATATTCCTTTGTATGTTGTAGAATTTATTGTGTTGTTCCTTATTGTTGCCTTTATAGTGCTACTATCTTTTACAGAGACTCCAAAATACCACTCTGTTATTATACAATTTCCCACAGTTGTATCGTTATGATTTGTACGAATCGCATAAGAGAATAAAGTATTTTTACCATCTATCGTATGCCCCTGACAATCCAATGCTACATTGTTTGCCGTAATGTCCATACAGATAGTATCAGCAGAGTTTATTATGTCAGTAGTTAAATAATAAGTTGCTCCTTCCTGATCTAAAACAGAACAAGAAGAGATATAATAAGGGGTAGTCAAATTATAAGTCTCAGAAGTATTCCAATTATCAGAAGTATCATTAGCATAGTACATCCATTGGACTAATGCTCCTAGTGTAGAATTCAACACAGTAACATTCCAAGCCCTCTGTGTTGTAGAAGAACCAGTGAATGGAATGTAACTTGAGTTTGTCCACGTACCAGAATTATTGGTCGAGAAGATGTAGCCAGCTGTATTATCCAAATTATTATCATCAATAACATCTATCGTGAAGTTGCATGGTTGCCCTGCCAGAGTAGTGTTAGTTTGGTTGTTAGAGAAATAAGGCTTGGTTTCATCTGCTACTGAAGTAATCTTGACGTAAGCATCATCTGTATCATTTTCTTGGATTGATGAATAGGATGAGGAGAAGTTGACGTCTATTACTCTGAGTTGTGGGGGATTCCCAGTTGCATTGATTGTCCAGTTCAATTGACAGGATTGGTATTGTGATAATGAACCACATGACTGAGTGTTTGTATTAACGTATCCAAACTTCATTATCCTCCAGTCATCTTTCTTCGTACCATCCGTATACTGATAACCAACAACAGTTATGTTTCCAGTAGAATCAATAACAACATCGTATGCTTGATCATAGGAATTTCCTGGACCATTATAGGTATA
>Ga0209635_10001979_pt1 | contig 15516 bp, 10 predicted proteins | sample DeeMarSWOR230_32_FD_187463 | JGI IMG/M metagenome (GOLD analysis project Ga0209635, IMG submission 187463) | Marine sediment microbial communities from White Oak River estuary, North Carolina - WOR-2-30_32 (SPAdes) (version 2) | ecosystem: Environmental > Aquatic > Marine > Intertidal zone >... | reverse complement strand
CATCCTCCTCCTGTTCCTGATCACCTTCGGGGTGAAGAACAATGAACCGATACGGTTGCATTATTATTTGAACATTGAGACCTTGGAGATACCCCTCTATGGCCTGCTTTATCTTTCCATCATCATCGGGATTATAATCGGTATGCTCGTGGGGATCTCTACCAGAATCAACCTGAGGAGGATGGTCAGGAGTTTGCAGCAGGAAAACAGGGAGCTCAAAGAGAAGGCGGCAGAGGAGAAGGAGGAAGAAGGGCCGTCAATCCCACCTCCGGTAGAGGAAGAGAGAGAGGCTAAAGATATGTCGATATGAAAAGCTTTTTCAGACATATAAAAACGTATATCCTCAGAGGTCTCCTGGCAATTGTCCCCCTTGCGCTGTGCTTTTTCTCGGTAAAAATTCTCTATACGACCATCGACAGGCGTTTCACGCCAATGGTGGAGAAGATTGTTGGCTTCACGTTCCCGGGACTCGGAATTCTCTTGGTGCTTGCGACCCTTTATGTGCTCGGTGTAGTTACCAGCAACGTCGTTGGTAGACAGTTCTTTGGAACAATCGAACGGATTGCGAACCGCATCCCCCTTATTAAGACGATCTACCAGCTCGGAAGACAGCTTGCGGTGACCCTCTCGCTTCCTGAGAAACAGGTCTTCAAACGTGCCGTGCTGGTAGAATACCTCAAGCCATGGATCTGGACAATCGGTTTCGTGACAGGGACAATTAGCGACAAGAAGAGTAATGATGAGGCACTGCTTAAGGTCTTTGTCCCAACACCTCCCAATCCGACGTCTGGTACAGTGGTGGCAGTAAAAGAATCACAGACAAGGGATCCAGGATGGAGCATTGAGGAGGCATTGAAGTTTGTGATCTCCGCCGGGGTTATCGGACCTACGGAGATAAGGTAAAGTGTGCACGGGCTACGGTAAGAAAAGAGGAAGGGAGGAGAAGCCGAGGCTGAAGGTGAAGACCATTTTTTACTTGCTCGCTATTGTAGGGACCATCTCACTTATTTTCACACCAGCTGGATCTGCGCATGGCAAAGAGGTGGTTGGCTGGGTAGAGAAAGTCCGTATCTATCCAGGGAACGTCGTGATCCGTGCGAAGCTGGATACAGGTGCTAGAAATTCATCTCTGAATGCCTCTCATATCACCGAGTTCACGCGTAACGGCGAAGAGTGGGTACGATTTGAGGTAACCGGCCGTAATGGTAAAACCGTCACCATTGAATCTAAGGTGCACCGAGTGGCAAAGGTCAAGCGTCAAGATGAGAAGCCCGAAAGACGTTTGGCCATCGTCCTTGGAATTTGTTTGGGGAGTTTCTACAAGGAAGTGGAAGTCAATCTGGTCGACCGCAGCCATTTTATTTATCAGATGTTAATTGGCCGTAGCTTTATGCGCGGCAAGTTAATCGTAGACCCATCTGCCACCTATACCACAAAGCCGATTTGCAAGGGTGTGCCGGAGTAATGAGCAGATTTCATCTCTATTCGTTGGCACTCAGCCTGACTTTCGCTGGTCTGGGTCTGTTTTTTTACAAGGCCTTTGTAATGGGTTTCCCACTGACCCCTCGTAGAACTTCTGACATATGGAATGTGGAAGGTCGTGTTGAGTTTGTTGCGCTCAATGCACCGGTTAAGGTCTCATTATTTATCCCGCGAACTACGCGGCGCTTTGTCATAGTCAATGAGAATTTCATCTCCCAGGGCTATGGCATCACCACCACTGCCGAGGGCGGCAACCGCCAAGCCGTATGGTCTGTCCGAAAGGCCGAGGGGCAGCAGAGCCTCTATTATCAGGCTGTGGTCCGCCGGGTTGATACAGAAGAGCCACGGACTGTCTTAAGACCACCGAAGATAGAGGATCCAGGATTTGAGGGGCCTTATCTTGCGGCCGCCCAATCTCTTATTGCCAACATTCGTGCGCAATCCGCAGATGTAGATACCATGGTCAAGGAACTCATCAAGCGGCTCAACAGGCCTCAACCCGATGATAATGCAGCCCTCCTACTTGGCAAGACACCCTCTTTATCAAAGAAGGTGAAGACTGCTGCTCGAGTCCTTGCGCAGGCTGGGATTTCCGCACGGACAATACATGGCGTGCATTTGGAAGAGGAAAACCGCGACGCTCCTCTACTGCACTGGCTGCAGGTGTACGAGGAAGAGCAATGGCGGTCCTACGATCCAGTCACGGGAGAGTCAGGTCTCCCTGCTGATTATCTGCCGTGGTGGCGGGGAGCACAGCCGTTGGCACGGTTAGAAGGCGGAGAGCGGCTGAATGTAACCCTGTCGGTGAGCCTCAAACAGGAAGAGGCAGTTCGTGCCGCCATTGAAAGCGGAAGGATCAAAAGTCCTCTTCTGCTTGAGTTTTCGCTGTTCAGCCTGCCTGTCCAAACTCAAGCGGTTTACCGGATTCTGCTGCTCGTCCCGGTGGGCGCCTTTTTGTTGGTGATCTCCCGCAACGTCATAGGCATTAAGACCTTCGGAACTTTCATGCCCGTACTCATCGCGCTTGCCTTTCGAGAGACCCAGTTGCTATGGGGTATAGTGCTGTTCACCGTAGTGGTTGCCCTCGGTTTGATGGTACGCCTGTATTTTGAGCATCTGAAATTACTGGTTGTCCCTCGACTGGCGTCGGTGCTTTTGGTGGTGGTCCTGCTGATGGCAGCCCTGAGCGTGTTAACCCACAAGCTTGGTCTTGAACGTGGGGTATCAGTGGCCCTCTTTCCCATGGTGATTCTGACCATGACCATTGAAAGGATGTCCATTGTCTGGGATGAGCGAGGAGCGAGTGAGGCCTTCCAACAAGGGCTGGGTAGCCTTATTGTTGCGGCCCTGGCTCACCTCGTTATGACCATCAACTATGTGGAGCACCTGGCCTTTGTATTTCCCGAACTGCTGCTGGTACTTCTCGCGGGAACCTTGCTGCTGGGACGATACTATGGCTACCGCTTGCTGGAGTTACGCCGGTTCAAGTCATTGGTTAAAGGAACAACCTGATGTTTGCACTCGCAAGGCAACTTGCCCACATGGGTGCGCTCGGATTGAACCGGCGCAATGCCGAATACACCTTAAGGTATAACCCGCGCCGATTGTATCCCCTGGTTGATGACAAGTTGCGTACTAAGCAGCTTGCTCAAAGGGCCGGTATAGCTCTTCCTGAACTGTATGGCGTGGTGGAAGCAGAACATCAGGTGCGTAACCTGCGTGATGTGCTGGGGCAGTATCGGGATTTTGTGATCAAGCCTGCCCGTGGAAGCGGTGGAGACGGAATCCTGATCATTTCCGGTCGTTTGAGGCAGATGTACCGAAAAATAAACGGCTTGCTCATTCGTCAGGAAGAGCTCAACCATCATGTATCCAATATCCTGAGCGGTATTTACAGCCTGGGTGGGCAACCAGACAAAGCACTGATAGAGTACCGAATTCAGGCTCACCCTTTGTTCGATGCCATCAGCTACCAGGGAGTTCCGGACATTCGTGTCATCGTGTTTCTTGGTGTTCCTTTAATGGGTATGGCCCGCCTCCCGACGCGCATTTCTGGTGGCAGAGCCAACCTGCACCAGGGTGCGCTGGGTGTCGGTATTGATATTGTTACCGGTGAAACGCTTACAGCGGTATGGCGCGATGATATCGTCACTGAACATCCAGACACCGGAAATACGGTAACCGGAGTGAAGGTTCCGGGATGGGCGAGCTTACTCAGGCTGGCTGCACAATGTTATGAGCTTACCGGTCTCGGGTATCAAGGGGTTGATATTGTATTGGATAAAGATAAGGGCCCTCTGATCCTGGAGCTGAACGCACGCCCGGGGCTCAATATCCAGCTAGCCAACCGCAGCGGATTGTTACCGCGTCTGAACATGGTTGAACAGAATCGCGAAAACCTGATTGGAGTTGAGGGGCGTGTAGCTTTTGCACAAACGCATTTTCGTGCATCAGCCGACATCTCTGGCTTAGCCCTGGGCGATTTTAGATGGTGTTAGGGCACAGTGATCAAGAGCAGATCTTGCAAATACCACAAAGGGGGATATTGCAGATGAGAGGATTCCTTTACAAGTCGTCTCCAGTCGCGAGAGTAGCGCTTTTTCTCTGTATGCTGTCCTTGAGCTCCATCTCTTTTGCTCAACTGCCTTACCAACAAGAAGGGGAGCACGAAAAGGCAGCCCCAGAGCCCAAGGCACAGTCTCAGCAGGAGTCAGTGGGATTTTTCTTGCACCACTGGCAACGCTACATGGGAACGGGATCGCCATACCGTCCGCTTATTCTCACGATTGTCACGCTGATCATCTTGCTCAACTTGAAGGCCTACCTGACCAGGGTCATGCGGAAACACGTGAAGGCAAAGGCATTCCGTAAAGAGAACGCCTCTAACTTCATGAGAGTATGGGACTCCGCATGGAAGTTCGTAATGGCCGTTCTTGTAGTTGTGGCCATGTCAGGATCACTCCGACTCTTGGGTCTGACGGCTGGGTTCTTTGGAATGATGCTCGGTTGGTCTCTCCAACAACCCGTTACCGGGCTCGCAGCATGGCTCATGATCATTCTGAAAAGGCCCTTCCGGATCGGAGACCGAGTGGTCATTGCGGGTATTACAGGCGATGTCACTTCAATCTCCCTGACACACGTAGTCTTGAACCAGGTCGGTGGTTCTGTGGGTGGAGAGGAGCGCTCGGGCCGAGGGATCTTGATCCCAAATGCCATTCTTTTCCAGAACACCATCATCAATTACACCTTGGAGCAGAAATATATGTTAGACGAGGTGCCGGTCCGGCTGACGTTTGACGCCGATTGGAATGAGGCCAAGAGGATCATGATCGAGGCTGCGACTGAGGTAACAAAGGAAATCATAGCAGATACCAGCCAGGCGCCATTCATTCGGGCGGAGTTTCTTGACTGGGGCGTTCTGGTACGATTGCGATACAACACCGTTGCAGTTCAGCGTCAGGAAATCTCAACCCAGATCATAGAGATCTTGCTCCGTGAGTTTGGAAAGGCTTACCCGCGAGTCCGCTTTGCGATCCCATCGACCCAAGTCCGCTATCGTCCGGATACTGCTTTGCTCCATGAAAAAACTATAGATTATGAAACCGATGATGTGGAAGAGACAAGAAGTGCTAACAGGTCGCTGCACGCGCCTATGGATCGTACTGCAGGACGGCCCTAACGCTACCTCATCCAGCGAAATTGATTGGGGTGCGGTCTCAGGCTCGATAAACATGACATAAAGGTATGGAGAGGGTAGAAGCCTGCAGGCAACCATTCACGGAAGTTACGGATGAGCGAAAAGAAGATTAAAGAAAAAGTTCTAGTATACGATATTGAGTGCAGGACAGCGGACGGAAAGCCTGATCCTTCCAAGGATGAGCTCAGGGTCTTCGGATGTTATAGCTACGCCACTGAGAAGCATTACCTCCTGACAGGGGTAAAAGATGTAAAGCGCATAGTATCCTATCATGACTGCCTGGTCGGCTTTAATAACTTCCTCTATGACAACATGGTTCTGAAGCGCTACCTTGAAAACGACCTCCGCGTAAGCTTTCATAAGAGGTACAGCACCTTTCAGGCCTTCTTTAAATCCAAGAATAATATCGACTTAAGGGACGTCTTTGAGAGCCGGGCAAAAATCATAATGATCGGTAAAACACTTCTCGATGATATCTTGCTGAGGTTCGATCTCGATTCTATCTCCAGGGCAATAGGCATAACTAAAAAGGGGGAAGAGAAGGTAAAGGACTTTGACTATTCTCTGTTTCACAAGCCTGTATGGACAGCTGAAGAGAAGAAGAAGGTACAAGACTACACGTTACGGGACATCGTGATTACCAGGAGGATGTATGAATGGCTGGAAGATTATTTCGGAAGCTTCAAGGACTTTGTTTCAAAGAAGGATATTGAAACCAAGGCGTACCTCACCTGTTCTCCGTCCGTCTTCGCGTACAAGGCCATTTGCAACCAGCTAAGCCTGGAGGAAGAATACGACGATGTAAGAGAAGAAGGGACTTACGGAGGCGGTTACGTAGCCTATCCTGCTGGCGAGCGCTTTGATGAAAGCCAGGGCGACATTTACCTGCTTGATTTTAGAAGCCTTTACCCTCATGTCATGTTGCAGTGCAACTTGTTCTCTCCGAGTACTCGCGGGTGGAATGGCAATGGCGTTTTCAAGACAACAGGCACGTATAATCACAGACAACTGGGCCCCATAGAGAAATTTCTGCTATCAACGTATAGGAAGAGGGAACAATACAAGCAGAGCAAAAACCCCAGGGAATATGCCTTGAAGATCGTGATGAACTCGATATACGGACTTTCATCCTCGAAAAGGTTCAAGCACCTTTACAGGCCGAACACTGCTCCCGACTGCACGGCACTGGGAAGGCAATGGATCCAGCTAGCCAGGAGAAGGTTCAGAGAGGCGGGCTATACTAACATCTTCTCAGATACGGACAGCGTATGCGTGCTAGACAAGCACAGGGATAAGCAAAGGCTTTTGGATGTGAAGGATAAGGTGATAAAAGAGATTAGAGCCAATGTTGCCTTTCCTTCCGACACCTTTGATATGGAGGTCGATGATGAGATTACAAACATCTGGTTTTTCAGAGGCAGACAGAAAAAAGACGAAGAGGACAAATACATGGACGAAGAGGACTATATCAATAAAAGGAAAGGCCTGCTCAAGAAGAACTACATCTACTTGACAAGGCAGGGAGAGGCGAAAATCAAGAACTTGGGCGTCAGGAAAAAATCCGCCTCCATGCTCACCAGACACCTATTCTGGAAGATCTTGATACCAAAGATAAAGGGGGAAAGGAAGGTAAAGTTCAGCAGAAGCTTCTTCCATGAGGTCATTAATCAGTTGCTGGAAAAGAATCTGAGCTTAGCTGCTATCAGGTATAACGTAAGTGCCTTCGAGACATATAAGACCCAGTCACAGCTTCAGGCACAGATAGCAAAGAGATATGGCCCCGGCATCCATTTCTTGATACCAAACAAGCATTACGGTGTGGGCAGGAGAAAACTTTACTGCACCATTGGAGAGTTTAAGCAGAAGAAGTTAAGCTTGAATGATATAGACTTAGAGAACGTTTGGAAAGAACTCTCTTATTTCATAGAAGAGGAACCACCGAGTCTGAACTTTATTCAGCGCACAGCAAAGCCTCGCCCCTAAAGGGCAGGGCTTCACTTTCTCAAAGGGGCGTAGCCTTGCGGCGTTCTCAAGGCCGAGGCGCCTCTTTGGAACCCTAAAAGTTGATTTGTTTCATTGCTTTGTGGTTTCGATGGCACTAGAGCAGAGCCAACGTAAAAAAGCAGTTTCTGACCGACCGATTTGATCGCACATGGAAATACCGCTCCTAAAAGACATCATTATTATCTTTGGCCTGTCGATTGCGGTCCTCCTTGTCTGCCATCGACTTCGAGTACCTCCAATTGTGGGTTACCTTATGACCGGTGTATTGATAGGCCCGCACGGATTGGCGTTAATAGGCGCGGTCCCCCAGGTGGAAATCTTGGCCGAAATCGGGGTCGTGTTGCTCCTTTTTACCGTTGGCATTGCCTTCTCGTTAAGGAGCCTGGTGCAGATCAGGAGATCAGTCCTGATTGGGGGCTCACTGCAGGTGCTCCTTACTCTGACCGCTGCCTTTGTTCTGGCCAGGCAAATCGGTCAGAGCTTCGCCGAATCGATCTTCATAGGATTTCTCTTATCCCTCAGTAGCACGGCCATTGTGCTCAGCCTGCTTCAGGAAAGGGCGGAAGTTGATAGCCCCCATGGAGGAACGGCGCTTGGTATCTTGATTTTCCAGGATGTCATTATTGTCCCGATGATCTTATTCACGCCGCTGCTGGCCGGATCAACGGGAAATCTGGCGCAATCCCTCCTTATTCTCTCAGCCAAGGGAATCGGTATCATCCTCTTAGTCATCATTGGCGCTCGATGGCTTGTGCCTAAGTTACTCTATCAGATAGCCCGTACGCGGAGCCGTGAGCTTTTCTTATTGGCCATTGTCCTTATTTGTCTGGCAGTTGCATGGCTCACTCATCGTGCGGGTCTATCGCTTGCCCTCGGTGCATTTCTGGCCGGCCTCATCATATCTGAATCTGAATACAGTAGCCAGGCACTCGGCAATATCTTGCCCTTCCGGGATGTCTTTACGAGCTTCTTTTTCATTTCCATCGGCATGTTGCTGGATGTCGGTTTCGTTTCCCACCGGCCTGGGCTCATTGCGATTATTGCCTTGTGCGTTTTGACCTTAAAGGCGATATTCGCTGGGTCCGCAACAGCGCTACTTGGATTTCCGCTTCGCACAGCTATTTTAGTGGGACTGGCGCTCAGTCAGATCGGGGAATTCTCCTTTATTCTATCTAGAACGGGGGTTGAGTATGGTTTATTTGCCAGAGATACCTACCAGCTCTTCCTGGCCGTCTCTGTTCTCACCATGGCTGCCACGCCAACAATTGTGACCCTGGCACCTCGCCTTGCAGACCTGGCCTTGCTGGCACCCCTGCCGAGAAGGTTAAAATCCGGCCTATATTTCGTGCCCGAGCTCAATAGCGTTGGTAAGGGAATCCGCCTGAAAGATCACCTCATTATCATTGGTTTTGGTGTTAATGGGAGGAACGTGGCTCGATCTGCCAGGGCGGCAGGCATCCCCTATGTGATCATAGAGATGAATCCTGAGACAGTGAGGGTTGAGAGATTGAAGGGTGAGCCGATTCACTACGGCGATGCAATCCAGGAGGCCGTCCTCGAGCATGCAAGAATTAAAGATGCGAGGATACTGGTGGTGGTTATCTCCGACCCCGCGGCAACGCGGAGAATTACCGAAATGGCACGGAGGCTTAACCCAATGATTTACATTATCGCACGAACGCGCTTTCTCCCGGAAGTGAAGCCCCTGTATGACTTGGGGGCTAGTGAGGTTATCCCCGAGGAGTTTGAGACATCAGTTGAGATCTTCACTCGTGTCTTGGGAAAATATCTCATACCAAGAGATGAAATAGACAAGTTCGTCGCTGAGGTGAGGGCAGATGGTTACGAGATGTTCCGGAGCCTTTCCAAGGAGTTACATTCCTTTTCCGATCTGAGACTTCATCTTCCCGATTTCGAAATCAGTACGTTTCGAATACGTGAAGGATCATCACTAGTCGGAAAGTCCCTTGCTGAGATTGAATTGAGAAGGAAGTATGGTGTTAGTTTGCTGGCTATACGCAGAGACTCCAAGATATTGTCCCACATAGGGGGAGAGACCACATTTCGTGCAAACGATATACTTGTCCTCCTGGCACCTCCAGAAAAAATTGCTGCTATGACAGGCCTATTCCCTGATTCAGAAAAGGGTGAGTGATCTCCTCAGCCGGAGTCTGAATAAATACGTCATCGAATTTATGAATCGAGGGACTTAGATATGGCTATGGCACCCCAAGACACTTAAAAGCATGATATTGGCAAGATATTACACCTTCTACAGTTCAATTTCCGGCATGTGCCTCAAAGATTGTACAGTTACTGAACAAGATGATAAGCAATGTGAGCAGGAGGCGATATTGAATTATTGAAGGATGTCCCCCTTTACCATCTTGCTCGTTTTCCTCGAACATCGACATGAACAAAAGGTCCGTGACAGGCGGTCTTCTCGTACCGTGCCAGTCCGCCCACAAAGGGCTTGTAGGACTTCCTCCCGTACATATCCCCGATGATATCATAAAGGATATGCGCATCTCTCCAGTCGATCCTTCCGTCTTTGTTCAAGTCATCCATCATGCCATCCCTGGGGGTTTCATCAATGAAGATATCCGCAGCACCTCCCCAGAGGTGAGCGCTGTGCTTTACATTCCCGAGAAGTTCATTGTAGTAAGGGGTCCGGTACCCGCTCATAATATGAAACGTATCACACCGATACCCATGTTTATTGACCTCTTCCAGGATATGTTCCAGTTTCAAAACCAACCGTTCCCTGAGGACAAGATACTTCGGGAAGCCGCCGTCCTGGTTGCAGACAAACTGCTTCAAGGTAAAATGAGGGGAAACCATTGTATCTTGGTTTTCCTCGGTCACTTCAATGAACCCTCTCGGTGGCCTATAGCTGGGCAAAAAATGCAAGAGGGTATCAGGATATTTCCCAATTCGGTAGCCATTGAGGTGCTGCCCCTTCAAATTAGTAAATGGAACCATGACGAAAAAGCTGACCGTTATACAGTGATACCCCGGTTGACCAATTAGCTTACCCTCGTAGACCCCCCGTTCGCCAGGCGCCTTCCAGAGCCACCTGTACCTTCCTATCTTGCGTAGTGCCCCTCCTTGCGCTGTGAACGAATAGCTGGCATCGCTGTCATGAGGTATTGCCTCAATCATTATCTTTTCGTCAGGGAGCGAGAAAACGGCGATCACCCGATAGGGAGAGAGCTCATGTTTGAATCTGATGGTAAACCCCGCCTTCTCAGAGCTAAACCCAAGGGCCCTTTCTGAAGCTATGGGTGACAAAAGAACTGTCACGGCAATCAGCCCGATAACAAACCTCCGTGCAAGGAGTACCAATCCCCGAAGGAATTCGTCTACATATTCTTCTCCCATATCACGTTCCCACACGCGCTTATGGTACCCCTTAGGCTAATAGTTTAGTCGATCATGTCACCACAAGTAGAGAACCTTAGAACCGGGGGGGACCATTTTGCCCCCTGACTGCTACCACGAATCAAATTCAACGATCAGTTACACGGTGGCCCTGAATCCAGAGCATCACGAACTCTCTTGTCGCGTCCGTAGATGTCGTTGGGGAAATGAATCCCACCATCCTCGCCCACAAACGCCGTCCAGTATAGGAGGTGAACCGGAACGGGCTTCGGCAACCGCACGGTTTGCTCTCCGTTCCTGTCGGCCGCCGCCAGTATGACCTCCCGGGTCCATTGAGGATCATCCTTTAAGAGGAAGTCCGCTAGGTCGATGGGCTTTTCAATGCGGATACAACCTGAGCTGAATGTGCGTAGGATTTTTGAGAAGAGCTCACCAGACGGGGTATCATGTATGTAGACACCGAACCGGTTGGGGAACATGAATTTCACGCGTCCCAGGGCATTCATGGGCCCTGGTTCCTGGCGCAACGTGAAATTGAAGTTTTCTGCATGAACCTCCGCCCAGTCAATCATTTTGGGATCGATTTCCCTGAGGTCCGATCCCGACCCCTCAAACACACGTATTTTCTGTTTCGCAAGGTAATCGGGGTCTTCCTGTATGAGTGGCAGTTTGTCCTTTACCGCTATGCTGTTAGGTATATTCCAAGAGGGATTCAGAACCAGGTAGGTGATCTCATCGCTGAAAACAGGGGTGCGGCGGTACGCTTCCCCGACAATGGCCTTCATGGCTATGACCGGCTGCCCACTTTCTACCGCCTTTAGATCGAAATCAGCAAGGTTGACGAGGACGTGGCGCGTGCCGAGATCCTGGGGAAGCCAACGCCACCTTTCCATATTCACTTCAATCTGGCGCACCCGCTCTTCCGCCGAAACGTTGAGGGTCGCCACGGTTTGAGGCCCGACCACACCGTCGGCGTCAAGCCCATGCAACCTTTGGAACCTGCGGACGGCCTCTACCAGGGCCTCATCGAATAGGTCAGTTGACTGATGCAATTCCCTTCGACAGTCATCTTCTAGAGCGATGCGGCCTCTCAGTGCCACCACCCCTTCGCCGCGGTCGCCTTTTTTCATAGTAGGTCCATCCGGGAGCTGCGGCCAACCGCCCTTCGCGGCAATTTCTCGATAGTGCGCCAGGGCGTCCCGCAGCTTGGCATACCCAGGCTGTGGCGGCAGCAAGCTCTGCAACGTTTCCTCAATTTGATCGGAATCCAGCGCCTTCCGAAGGATCACAGAAAAATCCGCTCCCCGCCGGTTGGCAAACCACTCGGGGTCAATGGCTTCAGGGTTGATGCGGCCGGAGAGCAGGTGTGATCCATACAGGAGAAACGCGTCGGTGAGAAGTAGCTCGAGATCAACGAGAGTTCGCGGATTGACAGTCTTTGCCCTACCTCTATTTTTGCCTACCTCCCCCAGGATGCGCTCGATTTTTGCCAGATGATAGTGCTCAGGTTTGAGTCCCTCGCGGTCAGCCCGGCTGATCGCCCTTACCAGTGCTTCAGCGTGCGGCTGAGGGACATGGTCGTCTGTCCAGGCCGGCGTGTAAACCCGCCATTCGTAGAAATCTGATAGGGCCTGGATGCAATGAATGAGTTCTTCTCCGATGGCAATTCTAAGTGTAACCCCCGCTGCTTCTACACGATTTCGCAGTAGTTCGCGAACCTCTTCAGACAACCTTGAGGCGGCAACGCTTTGTGGCAGGGACGTACCGCACAGCCATGTGAGCGCCACAACGCTTATCGCGCCGCTGAACGTAATCCTCAGGGAGCGTCCGATATCCTGTTTCCAGCATCTATGCATATTCCGTTACCTCTTTGATCTCAGCTCCGGTTATTTTCCTGATCAATTAATCAAATCCGGCGGCACCATACGTTATTCTGGTCTTTGTTTGGCCTTTCGGCCGGGCTTTTGCCTGCGGAGTATCCGACCCAATGTGTTCTCAAGCAGACCGATGAAACCCTCACCTCCGAGCGACCTGCCCTTGTTACATAGATGAGCACCAGAGAAATCAAAAATTGGACAAGCGAGGCATTGAGGGTTTAATTTTTCAAAATGAATTGCTTCGAAATAGCAAGTTCTTACCAGTTCTTTGGGTTAATAGCTTCTTTCGTTTCATTAATTCCCCGATCTTTTTTTCAACGGGAATGGATTGAAACGAAAGGTTACATTCTGCATAATACATGGCGGTGGAAAGGGTTCCTGGACTGGGTGTAAAGATTTGTACACTGCTGTGTTTCAACCCAAGTGATTTGAGCTTCTTTTTCATCTCAATAACATCACCCCATTTTTCTCCAGGATGGCCCACTATGAGATAGGGTGCCAGCTCAATTCTTCGTTTCAGTCTTTTGTTAATGGAATGGAAGAGGCCTACAAATGATTCTAGGGCCTTAAGCGATGGTTTCCTCATCAGATTCAGAACAGGTTCTTCTGTATGCTCGGGTGCAATACGCAAGAATCTCCCGCAGTGGTAAAGCAGGATCTCTTCGAGTAATTCAGGGATGTCCAGCAACACATCGTACCGGACACCGGAACCCAGAAATATCTTTTTGACGCCCGGTACTTTTCTGCATTCTCGCAACAACTCCATATATCTTTTTCCTGGAGCAAATATACTGCACCTTTCTGGGTATAGGCAAGATGGTTTCGGACATCCCTCCACCTCACAAACACTCCCATACATTTCGGCTGTGGCGCCGCCAATATCAGAAATATAGCCTTTCCATTCCGGGTGTCGGGTCTGACTACGGATTTCCTTTGTAATGGATTCCATAGAGCGTGAAATGACTTTTTTCCCATGATGTACCCCAATTGAACAAAAAGAGCATCCACCACCGCATCCCCGGTGTGAGGTTATGGAGAAAAGATTCATTCGCAGCGCTGGTGAGTAAGAATCCTCTTTCAAATGCATGCGGGTATAATGCTGATTGTAGATACGGTCAAGATCAGACGAGTCATAGTTTTCAGCCGCATATTCCACCACATACCGTTCTGCGTGTTTCTGCACTATGCCCTTTCCCTCAAGTAATGCCCTTTCCATGATCAGATAGGCCTCCAGAAGTTTTGTTCTGTCCTGCAAAATAGCCTCAAAGGAGGGCAGTTCTATAAGACTGTTTCCTTCTGGAAATTCATTCGTTGTTCTCGCTGTCCCGGAGAGCATTATGCTATCACTCGAAACTCCAGATTGGAGGATTCGGGCAATCTGGACCAGCTGTTTCTCCCCCATGCCGGTAACCAGAATATCTGCCCTCGAATCCAGCAGTATTGAACGCCTTATTTTGTCCTGTTGAAAGTCATAGTGGGCAAAACAGCGAAGGGTAGCTTCAAGACCACCGATGACAATAGTCACATCATGAAAAAGCTCTTTGATCCTGCTTGTAAATACAATGGTGGTTCGATCAGGTCTGATTTTGTATTTGATCGAAGGTGGGTACCCATCGAAGTAGGCCCTCCCTTTCAGTTGATACAGATCCTCCTTCCGCCGTCTACGTGACGAGGTATAATTTAAAACCACGGAATCCACAGGCCCTGAAATGACAGCAAAGAAGAGTTTCGGCTTCCCAAGAGCCCCGAATGATTCCTTTTCCTGCCAAAAGGGCGTTTCAATCACCCCAACCCGAAACCCTTCCAACTCCAGGGCCTTTCTCAAGATTCCTTCTGGAAAAGAGGGATGGTCTGAAAAGGGATACGGAAGGACGAAGATGACATCAAAGGAAGACATGTTTTTTAAAATTCACTTTTCAGATACAAAAATCAAGCCGACTTAGACCTTGTAGTTGATTCATTTGCAAGGTGGGGCTGAAGTGATGTGGGACATTTTCGGGATTACGTCCGCCTTTTGGGACCAGTCCCATATATTGTAGGCCCTTTCAGGATCTCAGAGTTGAACAATTCTTGCCAAAGTTTTTGTCTGAACATCGCCCGATTTCACTAAAGATTACGGAATCAAATATGAAATATCAAGCAGGTATCAATTTCTGAGAGAAACCTTCATTTTTGAATGCCCCGCCTTTGGGCGCATCTTTCTACTCTTGGGTTTGAGGTAACAGGAGCATGGCAGCAATAAAAAGGGGATTTAATTGGTATCAGTGCATTTAGAATTAGCTTGCTAAATCCTGCTCGGCCCTGTTAAGTATTATTTCCTATATGCTTTAGGGGGTGTACGTCGTGTCAGAGGATTTCGTGGAAGAAAAGAACAGTAAAGAAGACAGCTTTGCGGATCTCCTTGAAGCTTACAGTAAAGGCATGAACGAGGACCTGCAGCTAGGAGATAAGCTCAGAGGGAAAATCATATTCATAGGAAGAGAAAGTGTTTTTGTTGATACAGGAACCAAAATTGACGGTGTCGTGGATAGAAACGAACTTCTGGATGAGAACCAGGAATTACCCTTCAAAGAAGGCGATATCCTCGAACTTTATGTCGTATCCTATGATGGAAATGAGATCCGCTTGTCGAAAACCCTTTCGGGCATAGGAAATCTCAGGGTCATCGGCGAGGCCTTTCGAAAAGCCGTCCCTGTTGAGGGGAAGGTAAAAGGAGAGTGCAAGGGTGGATTTCATGTTGAAGTTATGGGGAAAAGGGCCTTTTGTCCCATCAGCCAAATAGATTTGAAATATGTGGAAAGCCCTGATGCATACGTGGGAGAGACGTATCCTTTCCTGATTACCCAATTTGATGAAGGCGGCAGAAATATTGTGGTTTCAAGACGCGAGCTCCTTAAAAAGCAACACGAAAAGAGGAGAAAGGAGTTTTTTGAAGGGATTGCCATCGGCATGCAACTCGAAGGCCGGGTCACAAAACTGATGCCCTATGGTGCCTTTGTCGAGCTCATGCCGGGAATCGATGGAATGGTACATCTCTCGGAGGTAAGCTGGTCCAGAACAGAGAGGCCGGACGAG
>Ga0209635_10001977_pt1 | contig 15524 bp, 21 predicted proteins | sample DeeMarSWOR230_32_FD_187463 | JGI IMG/M metagenome (GOLD analysis project Ga0209635, IMG submission 187463) | Marine sediment microbial communities from White Oak River estuary, North Carolina - WOR-2-30_32 (SPAdes) (version 2) | ecosystem: Environmental > Aquatic > Marine > Intertidal zone >... | reverse complement strand
AATCTGCTGGAGATAAAACAGGCTCTTCAAAACGAGCGCCATATCCTGTATCGTGCCCGACTTCATAAGGCTCACATGCTCCTTGTATCGACCTTTCCAGTTCATGGTCACATCAACTCCGCCATTCCGGATAAAGTGATAAATTTCCTTTACAGAGTCTTGAGAGATGGGTTTCCTGATCCCAATCTCTTCAGCGTTTGAGGAGGGGACCAAAATCAATGTATCATTGGCCAGGATCCTGACATGGTAAATCTGGAATTCTTCCCCGAAGTATTTTTCTCTCAGGATATTTTCAATGATACCGAGTCCCTGATTGGGATAAATGACCTTATCGCCAACCTTTAGTGAATCCATGGTGTTTGATTATTATATTTAATAATTGGACAAGAGTCAAATTTTTCGCCCTTGATATAAGCCTCCTTTTTCACTTGACACAAAAAGGAAGGTTTATTACCATACAGTTTCACTCTAAAGAGATCGCTTACAAGATGAAAAGAACATTTCAGCCCAACAAAAGAAAACGAAAGAAGAATCACGGTTTCCTTGTACGCATGAAGACCAAAGGCGGTCAGCACATCATCAAGAACCGCAGAAGTAAGGGAAGAAAAAGACTTGCTGCTTGATGGGAGAAGACTTCTCGCCTCAAGAGAGAATAAGAAAGAAAAAAGATTTTTTATATCTTTATAAAAAGGGCACGCGTTACAGAGGAAAATATTTCATCCTTATTTACCTCTCCAACGAGTTCGCTCACTCAAGAGTGGCCGTCGTTGCCAGTAAAAAGTTAGGAAATGCAGTCCAAAGAAACAGGATAAGAAGGAGGTTTAGGACCCTTTTCCGGAGAAACAAGACATTGCTTCAAAATCCATTAGACCTAATTATCATTCCCCATAGAGAAATTCATGGGGCCGATTGGATTAGCCTTGAGAAATCCTTTGTGGCTGTTCTCAAATCCATAAATCAACGGATCTGATGAAGAAAGCGGTATTGTTTATTATTCGCGGATATAAAATTCTTCTGTCTCCACTGCTCGGCCACCACTGTCGCTTCCATCCGACCTGTTCCAGCTATGCTTATGAGGCCATACAGAAATACGGATTGCTTAAAGGAATTTTATTAGGAACCAAGAGACTTCTCCGCTGTCACCCCTTCCACTCCGGAGGAGTTGATCCCGTTCCTTAAAGGACCTTTTCATGGAAAAGAGATTATTACTAGCCATTGTCCTTTCTTTTTTGGTGCTGTTTCTCTACCAATTGGTTTTTGTTAAAAAACAGCCGCCTCCAGAATCATTATCCGAGACCTCAACTGAAATACAGAAAACCCCTGTACAGAAGCCAGTCCAAAAGGAATCACTGGAATCTATCGAGCAATCTCAGGCAACCCAGGAGAAGGAAGAATTGTACCAGCCCGTCTCCGAGGAGAGAGAAGAACAGATTGTTGTCGACACTCCCCTCTACCGAGCCGTCTGGACCAATAGAGGGGCACAGTTGAAGAGCTGGAAGCTGAAAAAATACCAGGACGAAAATAAAGAAGACCTGGAACTCATTTCTGTCCGCTCTGCAGAATTGGACCAGTATCCTCTCCTTTTGAGCTCAGAAAATGCCGACTTCGACAATATGATCAACGGGGCTCTGTACAAATCCTCATCTCAGGGACTAGAACTGCAGGAAGGACAACAAGAGGAGCTGCGGTTTGAGTACGCGACGGAGACCGGGACAAAGGTTGAAAAGATCTTTATGTTTAAGGGTGGTACCTACAATTTCGACATTCAGATAAACGTCTGGAGACAAGGACAAAAATACGGCCTGCCCTGCCTTTGCTTTGTTAACAAGATGGACAAAATAGGCGCCGATTTCGAGATGACCGTTGAAAGCATTCATGATAAACTCCTTGCTAATCCGATTCTGTTACAGTTGCCTATCGGAGCCGAGGATTCTTTCTCCGGGGTGATAGACCTTATAAAGATGCAGGCGGTTTTCTATAAGACCGAGAAGATGGGGGCAACTTTTGAAGAAACTGACATTCCCTCCGAATTGAAACAAATCGCCCAGCAGCAAAGAAACCAGATGATCGAGCTTGCAGCCGAGTATGACGAAAACCTGATGGACAATTTTGTTCACGACAAGCCAATAGATACTGAAATGATTGATAGAGCGATTAGAGATGGGACTCGCCAGGGAGGGCTTCATCCTGTATTTGTTGGCTCGGCCTTGAAGTATATTGGCGTGCAAAGGCTGCTTGATGGTGTCGTGGCGTACCTTCCTTCTCCGTTGGATAAACCTGATCTGGTCGGACACAAACCGACTGATAAAAATAAAAAGATATCCATCAAATGCGACCGCAATGGCAGTCTGGTGGCCCTTGCATTTAAGATTACCGGTGATGTTCATGGCGATTTGAACTTTTTAAGGATTTATCAAGGCAAATTGAAGCCCGGCATTAGGGTTTTAAATGCAAATCGTAACCGGCGGGAGAATATTACCAGAATGTTTGAGATGCACGCCAACGAGCGAAAAATTTTGGACTCAGCCGGTGCCGGCGATATTGTCGCAGTTGTAGGACTAAAACAAACACTTACAGGAGATACCATTTGTGATCCTAAAAACCCCGTCTGCCTGCCGAGTATTACATTTCCACAGACAGTTATTAACATGTCAATAGAACCCAGAACCGCCGCAGAGAAGGCAAAATTGGCGGATGCATTGGCCGCTTTGAGGCGTGAAGACCCGACTTTTGAATCTAAGACAGACAGTGAAACGGGCCAAACAATCATTAGCGGAATGGGGGAGCTGCATTTGGAAATACTGCAGCACAAACTGGTAAAAGAAAAAGGAGTTAATATCAGGGTCGGCAAGCCGAGGGTGGCCTACAAGGAAGCTATCACGAAATCTGCACAGGCAGAGGGTAAATTCATACGCCAAACAGGAGGCCGCGGTCAATATGGCCATGTTATTTTACAGGTTGAGCCACTGTTGAGCGAAGACGGCCATTGGAGCCGCGATATTGACTTTGACAACAAAGTCTCCGGCGATATAGTGCCGAGAGAGTATATCCCTAATGTGGAAAGGGGCAGCAGAGACGCCCTGAGCTGTGGTGTATTGGCAGGCTATCCCGTTGTGGGAATTAAAGTTACGCTAATTGATGGCTCATTCCACTCGGTGGATTCGTCGCCTCTGGCTTTTGAACAGGCCGCTGCGATTGCGGTCGAAAAGGCGGTCAAAGACGCAGGACCGGTTTTACTTGAGCCGGTAATGAGGCTTCAAGTAATAGTCCCACAAGCAAATTTTGGGGCGGTTCAGGGTAATTTGCTTGCAAAAAGGGGCTTAATCACGAATTGTCGTGTGCATGGAAATATGCAGGTAATTGATGCCAAGGTGCCTTTGGTGGAGATGTTTGGGTATTCCAGCGAAATTAGAAGTGCCACAGGCGGCAGGGGAATCTTTACTATGGAACCGTTGAGCTATGAGAAAATCCCGGAGCAGATTGCCAAGCAGATAATATTTTAAAAATAATGCTAATTTTTTTGCATTTAAGCCAAATTTTTTGTCGACATTTTATTGACAATAATTGATTTATTCGATATATTGTATAGTTTTTCAGCCGTAGCGAGCATCGTCAAGGATGACTTTGCGTAAATTTAGTTGGGCTGTGGCATATCTTTAATTTTGTGGTCAGGGATGGTTTATTAGCAGTCTGTTAGACTTAGGGGTGCACCAAAAGCCGGTAAATGGCTTTGGATGGGCCGTTGCTGGTCCGAACCCGAACTCTTAAGGAAGGCGAACTTTGGAATTAAATATTGACTATTGACAAAGCAATCACAATTCGAAATCAATAGAAAATAGTCAATAAGAAGGCCTTTCCTGCCAAAAATCAAACAAGAGAGGTTTAGCGGATAGCAGAAAAACTATAGACAGACAAAAGAGGTTTTTTTATTTTGTTGTTGCTTTATAAGTTGATATATTGCAAGTTTTTATAGAATTTAAGGTGCGAATTCCATTAGAAATCCGGCAACAAGGAATAATATGATGCCAAGAGGGAGAATTTCTAAAGGGGCCAATTTGAAATAAAGCTGTTACTTTGTCTGCTGCTTTCGCAGCGGTAAACTTGTCCCGCTTGTGAGAAGCAGGTATTTTCCGCCCCGCGAAAATGGGCAGCTTAGAGGACAGTTATGGCTACTGAAACCGAAAGAATAAGAATTAGAATGGAGGCCTACGATCACAGGGCTCTTGACGCATCCGCTAAGGAGATAGTGGAGAACGCTCGAAAGACCAATGCCCGTGTCAGTGGTCCGGTGCCCTTGCCTACGAGTATTGAAAGATATACTGTTTTACGAAGTCCTCATATCGATAAAAAATCGCGTGAGCAGTTTGAGTTGAGGACTCATAAACGCCTGATTGATATTCACGAGGCCAACGCGCGGACAGTTGAAGTATTGAACCGCCTGGTGGTACCGGCGGGAGTTTTTGTAAGGATAAAAGCGTAAATAGTGATTTGTGACTTGGACGGCCAGCAACGGGTCACGAGCGATGAGAAATGGCAATGTTATTGGGAAAAAAAGTCGGAATGACTCAGGCCTATGACGAATCGGGTGAACTGCTGCCCGTTACGCTCATACAAGCCGGCCCATGTGTCGTCATGCAAGTCAAAACGACCGAGACCGACGGGTATAATGCGATTCAGTTGGGTTATGACGACTTAAAGCCCTCGCGCAGGAAGAATCCGCAAATCGGACATGCTCAGAAAGCTAATACAACTGCGAAGAAGTTTGTCAAAGAGATGCGACTGCCAGATGACGCTGAGCCGGATTACAAGGTTGGAGATTCCATCACGGTTTCGGTCTTCGCGGAAAATAAATTCGTAGATGTTGTAGGTACCAGTAAAGGCAAAGGCTTCGCCGGTGTGATGAAGCGTCATGGCTTTGGCGGTTTCCCTGCCTCGCATGGCACGGAACGAAAACACAGAGCACCCGGCTCAATATCGAGTTTCGCCAGCGATGCCGGCCACGGTGGAAGTCCTAAAAGAGGCAAGAAAATGTCAGGGCATATGGGTAACCACCGTGTTACAACAAAAAATCATAAGCTGGTAGCAATAGACGAAGAGAAAAACTTATTAGTCGTCAAAGGTTCTGTCTCCGGCCCAGCCGGTGGCTATTGTATTGTCTATAGTGCCAAAAAGGCAAAATAGTGAGTGGTTAATTGGTGAGTGGTAATTGTTAAGTTCTTAACCACTTAACAAGTTACAAGATACGAGAAAAATGATTGATTTGGCTGTTTACAACACAGATGGCAGAGAGGTTGATAGCTTAAAGGTCGATGAGTCGGCTTTGGGTGGCTCAGTCAGATACCCTTTGCTTAAGCAGGCCATTGTTATGTATCACGCTAACAGGCATGTGGGAACAGCCGCAACCAAAGGCAGAAGTATGGCAGTCGGTTCAGGCAGAAAGCTCTTTAGGCAAAAAGGTACGGGAAATGCCCGGGTGGGTAACCGCAGAACCGGTAAACGTGTCGGTGGTGGCGTTACCTTTGCTAAGGGCCTCAGAGATTTTGGGAAACGTATGCCCAAAAAGCAAAGAAGATTAGCCAGAGACTCGGCAATACTGGCAAAGCTTTTGAGTAACAATGTTGTGGTGGTTGACGGACTAAATTTCGAGAAGCCTAAAACCAAAGATTTTGTAAGCGTTCTGAGTAATTTAAAAATTGAACGCAGCTGTCTTGTGACGATTAGCTCCGAAGACGTAAATCTTTACAAATCAGCCAAGAATATTCCAAAAGTAGCTGTTATGCCTGTAAACGAATTGAATGCCGGTGAGATTTGCGGTTACCGCAAAATGCTTTTCACCAAAGAAGCGCTCTTATCTGTTTTGAACAGAAACCAAAAAGGTGAAAATTAACGGGCCTGATATTTTAATAAGTTCTATCTTTTAGTTTGGTTTTAAATTTTAAGTTTATGTTTTGCGTTTTTCGCCTTACGTTTTACGCTTTCTATGGATGACTATAGCATAATAATTCGGCCTTTGATTACGGAGCAGGGGATGCATTTTGCGAATACAAAAGGCGCGTACTCCTTTGAGGTAAATAGAAAGGCCAATAAGACCCAGATAAGAAACGCCATAGAAAAAATATACAACGTGAAAGTACGAAAGGTAAAGACAGCCAACCGCAAAGGTAAACATCGCCGCAGAGGCAGAACCGTTGGCTGTACACCAAGTTGGAAGAAAGCCGTGGTATTTTTGGATCCCGAGTTCCATATAGATTTGTTCTAAACACCGGATACGAAATACGAGGTACGAGTTATGGGTATTCGAGTTTATAAACCAACAAGTGCCGGACGCAGAAACAGCTCGGTCAATGATTACGCTGAGCTGACGACCGACAGGCCGGAGAAGTTGCTTTGCAAGCGGATTAAGAAGAACAGCGGAAGAAACCATCATGGTGTTATCACCACCCGGTTCAGAGGCGGCGGTGCAAGAAGAATTTACCGTATCATTGATTTCAAACGAAATAAGGATGGTGTGCCCGCGAAAGTGGCAACGATTGAGTACGACCCTAACAGAAATTGTTTTATATCCCTCCTGCACTACGCCGACGGCGAAAAAAGGTATATATTGACACCGCTGGGTATAAAGACCGGAGACTTGGTAGAAAGCGGCGTCTCTTGTGAGCCTAAGATTGGTAATGCAATGCCGCTGGAGGCAATTCCTGCCGGTTTAGAGATTCATAATATCGAAATGACGGCCGGCCAGGGTGGAAAGCTGGTCAGAGGTGCCGGCAGCGCCGCGAGAATCGTGGCAAAAGAAGGTAATTGGGTCACCATCATTTTGCCAAGCGGTGAAATGCGGATAGTACGTAAGGAGTGCCGGGCAACAATTGGCCGGCTGAGTAACCCCGACCACCAAAATGTCAGAATCGGTAAAGCCGGACGGAAGCGCCATATTGGCCGCAGACCACATGTAAGGGGTAAGGCAATGAATCCTGTTGCCCATCCAATGGGTGGTGGAGAAGGCAGAGCAAACGGCGGGCGGCATCCCTGCTCGCCGACCGGCGTGCCGGCAAAAGGTGGAAAAACAAGAAATCCCCGAAACCCGAGTAACAAGAGGATTATTCGAAGACGCAAAAGTAAAAGGCAAAAACAGTTAGCCTTGTAGAAGCGTCAAGAGCATTTAGCTTCACGAGATACAAAATGGGAAGATCCCTTAAAAAAGGACCATACGTTGATGAGAAGCTGTTTAGCAAGGTCAATAAGCATATTGCTTCCGGCTCCCGTGAGCCAATAAAGACCTGGGCAAGAAGATGCACGATAATCCCGGAGTTCGTAGGTTTCACGTTTCTGGTCCACAACGGCAAGATATTTCATAAGGTTTTTGTTACCGAAGATATGGTGGGACATAAGCTGGGAGAATTCTCGCCCACAAGGACATTTAAGGGTCACTCAAGCAAGAAAATAAGATAGTGAATCGTGAGTGGTTAATTGGTGAGTAGTTAATTAACCAATTACGAGATACGAAATTATGTTAAGTGCTAATAAATTAAAAGAGCTTTTTCAAGCGCGGCAGATAGACATAGAGCGGCTAACCAGTCAGCTTGCCAGACCGGGATTTGACAAGAGGGAAGCAGTCGTGGCTGTTAAAAACTGGCAAAAAGGCCTCTTTAAGCCCAGACCAAGTGCAGATGATATTCGCCACCTGGCGAGCGCTTTATCTGTTGATGTAAATGATCTGGTTGACTGGCGCTCATCTTATCGCTTTGCTCCGATTTCAGCCAGCAAAGCCAGATTGGTCACGGAATTGATAGTTGGTCGAAGCGTCCAGGATGCTATGGATATCTTGAAGTTCACAAGAAAACGTGCCGCAACAATGATTGACAAGGTTCTAAAAAGTGCCGTCGCAGACGCCGATGAGCAGCAAGCCGACGTTGATAACCTCTACGTGAGCTGCGCCCGAGTTGATGATGCAGGAATCCGCATAGGTACGAAAAGATGGATACCAAAAGACAGAGGCAGGGCGCATCCTATTCACAAAAAGGCCTGTCATATACATATAACAGTAACGCAAGTGTAGCAAGAAAAGAAGAAGTAAAATCGTAATAAGATATACAAAGTTATGGGCCAGAAGACATCGCCAATAGGTTTTCGAACAGGAATAACGCTTGGATGGCAGAGCACATGGTTTGCTCCCAAGGCTAATTATGGCGATTTTCTTGTCGAGGACCAGAAAATCCGTCAGTATGTCGATAGAAAATTTAACCGCACTATGCCGAAAGGTGCAGTGGCAAAGATTGAAGTAATCCGAACACGCAACGAAGTAAAAGTAACACTGCACAGCGCTCGGCCCGGCGTGGTCATCGGCCCGAGAGGTGGTGAGGTCGATAGGTTGCGGGAGGAGCTTGAAGAGATAACGGGCCGAAAGGTAGCCGTGAATGTTATCGAGATAAAAGAGCCGGACCTGAGTGCTACTTTGGTGGCTGAAGCAATCGCAGAACAATTAAGTAAGCGAGCTTCATTTAGGCGTACAATGAAGCAGTATTGCGAATCGGCAATGAACGCCGGCGCTAAAGGTGTGAAGATTATCTGTGCCGGACGGTTGGCAGGCTCAGAAATGGCGCGGAAGGAAACGCAGAAGCTGGGCAGTATCCCACTACATACCCTGGATGCCAATGTAGATTATGCCGTAGCAACATCAAGAACAACGTACGGTACGATTGGCGTTAAAGTCTGGATTTACAAAGGAAAATTCGGCGAAGAAATTGAGCAAGTCCGCCCCCGCCGACGTCGCCCGCCAAGGCGCATCAACACAGAGTCGGGGGACAGAGGCAAGGCTAAAACTGCGCCGGTGCAAGAGAGCAAAAGGACTATCAAGGCCAATGTGATTACCTCACAGGCAGAACCTGATTCCGGTAAATCAAACAAAATAGAGGCAGACTAAAAAATCGCCTTTTGCGAAAGAAAGTGCTCTCTTAAGCATAAGTTTTGTGAAGGTGTAAAAAATGGCAATGATGCCGAAAAGAGTTAAATATCGTAAGAGCCAGCGCGGCAAAATGAAGGGCAATGCCTCGAGAAGCAATTTTGTGGCGTTTGGTGAATACGGCTTGCAGGCTTTGGAGAGTAGCTGGATAACCGCAAGGAACATTGAAGCCGGCAGGGTTGCAGCAACCCATTTCTTGCACCGTGAAGGCAAAGTCTATATCAGGCTGTTTCCGCATAAGCCTGTAAGTTCCAAGCCGTTGGAAACGCGAATGGGCAAAGGTAAGGGTGAGCCAGAATTTTGGGTTGCCAGAGTCAGGCCAGGCCAAATTTGCTTTGAGATCGGCGGAGTAGCTGAAGGCGTGGCAAAGCAGGCGCTGGTCAGGGTCGCTCATAAAATGCCGATTAGGTGCAGATTCGTTAAGCGGAGGCATTCATTGTAAGAGAAGACTTTAGATGAAAGCACAGCAATACCGAGAGATGAGTCAGGACGAGGTAGAGAGCAAACTGGAAGAACTCCAGAGGCATTTGTTTGATTTGCGCTCGCAGGCGGTTACAGAAAAACTGGAGAACTCCAAAGCCGTAACCAATGTCAGGCGTGATATTGCGAGGATTAAAACGATAATGCATGAAAGGAAGCAACATACCGCCTCTGACGATTGATGATTGGAAACCGAAAATGCAGGACCGAAAATTAAAAACCTTAACCGGCGTGGTAATAAGCAACAGCGGTGACAAAAGCGTCAAAGTTGCCATTGATTTCAAGGTCAGGCATCCAAAATACGGCAAATACGTAAAGCGTAGAACAAAACTGGGCGTTCACGACGAACACAATCAGGCAGGTGCCGGTGACCTTGTTGAAATTGCTGAGTGCAGGCCTCGTAGCAAAACCAAGAATTGGCGTCTTGTGAAAGTTGTGGAAAAAGCAGAACAAGCGTGAATCGAGATGCGAGCTAATGGTTCAGCAGGAAACAATGTTGGATATAGCCGACAACTCAGGGGTCAAGTCGGCATTGTGTATTAAGGTTCTCGGTAAAGGTGGAGCCCGCGGCAAGTTTACCCGGCCCGTCGCCAGCGTAGGAGACGTTGTCTGTATTGCCATAAAAAAGTCGTTGCCGACCTGCCAGTTGGATGACAAAAAAGTGCATAAATGTGTTATTATTCGCACCAAAAGCCCCGTGAAACGTTCTGATGGCAGCTATGTAAGGTTCGATAGCAATGCCGCAGTGATGATTGATAATGAAGGTAACCCGATAGGAACCAGAATTTTTGGTGCGGTGGCTCGCGAGCTTCGTGAAAAAAACTATATGAAAATTATCTCACTGGCAAGCGAGGTAGTATGAGCGTCGTGCGCGATGCGTATTACCTGAAGAGAGATAGGCAATAACCGATACGAGATTGAAAATGGCTTTGCACATAAAAAAAGGTGATATGGTAGAGATTATAGCAGGTGACGACAAGGGCGCTACCGGTAGAGTGCTGCGGGTGATACCTGAAAAACAAAGTGTGGTTGTTCAGGGTCACAACATAGCCAAAAAGCACGTTCGGCCTTCACGCAGAAATCCGCAGGGAGGCCGGATCAATGTTGAACAGCCGATCCATATAAGTAATGTTTTGCCGGTAAATCCGAAAAGCTCAAGGGCCAGTAGAGTCCGCTATCAAGTAACCGATGATGGCAGTAAAAAACGAGTCGCTACTGACGGCACCGAAATCGGCATTGTCAGAAAGGCAAAATAGCGAATGGTATGTGGTTAATTGGTCGGTAGTAATTAATCAGTTACGAAACAAAAGATGGCACGTTTGAAAGATTTATATAAATCGCAGATAGTTCCGGAGCTAACCAAGGAATTTGGCTACAAAAATCCTATGGCTGTGCCGCAGATGAAAAAGGTCATTATCTCTATGGGTGTGGGCAGAGCAACGCAAGATAAGAAATTTCTGGGCTCGGCCAAAAAGGATTTAATGATGATTACCGGTCAAATGCCGGTGGTCTGTAAAGCTAAAAAAAGTGTCTCGAATTTCAAAGTCCGCGAAGGCATGGAAACCGGCTTAAAAGTTACGGTCCGCGGAGTGAGAATGTATGAATTTATGGATAGACTCATCAACCTTGCAATCCCACGTGTAAGAGACTTTCGTGGCCTTAGCCCAAACAGCTTTGACGGCAGAGGCAATTATTCGATGGGCCTGGCTGAACAGAGTGTTTTTCCGGAAATTAACCCCGCAAAGATGGAGTTTCAGCAGGGTATGAACATAACCTTTGTTACGACGGCAAAGACTGACAGGGAAGCAAGAAAATTACTTCAGTTGTTTGGTATGCCGTTTAGAGACTCGGCAACGATGAAGCGTGAGGAATAAAGCGCGGGCCCGAATACAAAAATTTGGAGCGTATATATGTCCACCAAAGCACTGGAAAACAAAGCAGAAAAGAACCAAAAATTTCGCGTTAGACAATATACGCGTTGCCAGCTTTGTGGAAGATCCAGAGCCGTTTACCGCAAGTTCAAAATTTGCCGGATTTGCTTTAGAACATTAGCTAACGAAGGAAAAATACCAGGAGTAAGAAAAGCCAGTTGGTAAATCGTGAATCTAAACACGAAGGGCCTTCCTTTGCGGGAACCCAAACACGAGGCACGAAATTATGAGTTTGAGCGATCCAATAGCTGATATGCTGACGAGAATTCGCAACGCTGCGCGAATAAATAAAAGTGAGGTTAATATTAAGGCATCGAATATCTGTGAAGGCATAGCGGCCGTTTTAAAAAAGGAAGGTTACATCGAAGATTTCGACCGAATCGATGACAGCAGGCAGGGAATACTAAGAATTGCTCTAAGGTATGACCAGGATGGCCGTTCCATTATTAACGAAATAACAAGGACAAGTAAACCTGGCCGCAGAATATATTCATCTGTTGACAAGTTACCTCATGTTTTAGCCGGTATGGGCGTCGCAATCGTTTCGACAAGTAAAGGTGTAATGAGTGATAAAGACTGCCGCCAGGCTAACGTCGGCGGCGAAATACTTTGTACGGTTACCTGATGAGTCGTATCGGGAAAAAACCTATTATTATCCCTGAAGGCGTTACGGCCGAGCTCAAAGGCCGGTGTGTCAAGGTCTCAGGTCCGCTCGGCCAGCTCGAGATGGACTGTCATCCGCGGATAAAGGTGAAAATTGACGGTTCCGAGGGGAAAATATTAGTTGAAAATGAACATCCACAAAACCGCCAGAACAGGCAGCTACATGGCACAATGCGTGCCTTGATCACCAATATGATTACCGGTGTCAGCAAAGGTTTTGAAAAGGAAATGGAAATATACGGCACCGGCTTTAATGTCAAGGAGCAGGGCGGAAAGCTGATTTTTCAGGTTGGCTTTTGCCATCCCGTAGAGCGAGTAATACCAAAGGGTATAAAAGTAAACATTAAGACCGGTGCGACCAGGGGCAACGAAGTTCCCGCGAGGTTTACGCTTTCGGCAATAGACAAATGTCTCCTCGGACAGTTTGCTGCCGATATACGAAAAATAAAGCCACCCGAACCCTATAAAGGAAAAGGCATCCGTTATGCCGACGAACACGTACTACGCAAAGCCGGCAAAGCATTTACCTCGGGAGCAGCATAGAAAATTGATTATTGATGATTGAAGAAAACGTTGAAAATAATCAATAGAAGATAATCGATAATCAATTGTTTGGGATTTGGTTTTTATGAGAACCGACAGGATAAAAAAGGCGGCACTGAGACGTAAATATCACGTGCGAAAAAGGGTCTTTGGAACACCAGAGAGACCACGGCTGTTAGTATTTCGTTCGAACAGACATATTTACGCCCAGATTATAGATGACGCCGCGGGAGCAACACTTGCTTCGGCAAGCACAAGAGCAAAAGGTCTACGGGACCAATTACCCAATACCGGCAATAAAAAAGCCGCCGAACTCGTAGGTGAAGCGGTTGCAAAACAGGCTCTTGGCGTCGGTATTAAGTGCGTTTGCTTTGATAGAAACCGATATAAGTTTCATGGCAGAGTCGGGGCTCTTGCCAAAGCGGCAAGAAAAACCGGGCTGATCTTTTGACACTATACTCAATACGAGATTCTTTGGAGAAAAAAATTGGCAGCAGAAGCGGTTGACTCCATTAGAAGTGGGACCCCAAAAGGGAGTGTCGCACCTTTGTCGCGGACTTCTAACGGGATTAAACTGTCGGACCAGGAAGAAAAACCGTTAGAAGATACGGTCGTAAAAATATTTCGCTGTGCCAAAGTGGTCAAGGGTGGTCGCAGGTTCAGTTTTGCGGCATTAGTTGTAATTGGTGACCACGCAGGCACAGTGGGTATTGGTTATGGTAAGGCTAATGAAGTCCCGCTGGCAGTTGAGAAAGGTATAAAAGATGCCAAAAAATCTTTGCACAAGATAGCTTTGGTTGGCCGAACGATTCCACACCGTATAAACGGCAAATACAGGGCTACAAAGATAACGTTGGTCCCGGCCAGCCCCGGCACCGGAGTTATCGCCGGTTCCAGTGCTCGAGCCGTGCTCGAATATGCCGGCGTGCAGGATGTTCTTACAAAAGTTTTCGGAAGCACATCGGCTAAAAATGTGGTCAAAGCTACGCTGGATGGGTTGCTGAAGTTACGCAGCAAAGAAATAGTTGAATCTCTTCGTGGGGTAGCAATTAAAGGCTGACAATTGCCAATTGACAATTAGGTGATTTGAATGTTGAATCATGAAATAACTTCTATTGCAGGTAAACATGCGCGTCGCCGCCGTGTTGGCAGGGGCACCGGCACCGGCCGCGGCAAAACCTGCGGCCGAGGCCACAAAGGTAGTGGCAGCAGGGCGGGCTCGACTTCCATCTCTCTGTATGAAGGGGGCCAGATGCCTTTGTTTCGTCGACTGCCTAAACACGGCTTTAGTAATTATAAGTTCGCAGCACGCTGCGAAATTATCAATGTCTCACAGCTGGAAAGATTCGAGGATGGTGCTGCTGTCGGTATAAAGCAATTCTCTGACGCCGGACTGATTGGCGGCGCCAAAAGCAAAGTCAAGATCCTCGGAAATGGAGAACTGACAAAAAAGCTGCAAGTAACAGCTCACAAATTTAGTAAAACCGCAGAGCAGAAGATTGTGGCTTCCGGCGGTGTAGCAAAAGTGATTTGATTGTTGTCTGCGTGCTGTATCACATGAAAATAAATGCGAAATACAATGTACGAGGTACTAAATAATGCTTGGAACAGTATTTAACATATTCAGAATTCAGGACCTGCGAAATAAGATTCTTTTTACTCTGGCGCTGCTGATAATATACAGGGTTGGTTTCCACATCCCCGTTCCCGGCTTTGACCAGTCGAAGATTGATTATATCTCCCAATCGAGAGGCTCAGAGACTCCCTTTGGTAGAGCTGCTGAATACATGCAGATGTTCACCGGTGGAACCTTGGAGCACAGCAGCTTGTTTGGGCTGGGAATTATGCCGTATATTACCTCATCGATTATCCTTATGCTACTGGGTGAAGTCATTCCCTCCTTGAAGAAGTTACGCCAGGAAGGCCAAACCGGCTACAAAAAGATACAAGAATACACGCGCTACCTGACCGTAGGGATATGCGTTATTCAATCGATAATGTATATGAGTTGGTTGGGAGGTGGAGAGGGAGGACTGGCCTATGCGGGTATGGAGCGTCAGGCCCTGATAATGGGTGTTGTTGGGATGACGGCAGGCACGATATTCTTGATGTGGCTTGGCGAGCAGATAGATGAATATGGTATCGGCAATGGTATCAGCTTGATAATTATGGCCGGTATTGTCTCCAGAATGCCGTGGGCGATATGGATGCTCTGGCAGGATGTTGACTTAAATCTTGCTGCGGCGCCGGGTAAGGTAGGACCGGCGAAGATATTGTTCCTTATAGCAGCGTTTGTCTTTGTTGTCGCCGGTGCGATACTGATAACTCAAGGCCAGCGCCGTATACCGATTCAGCAGGCAAAGCAAATGAGAGGGCGCAGAATGTATGGCGGTCAGAGGCATTATATACCGCTTCGCGTCAATCATGGCGGAGTGATGCCCATAATTTTTGCATCCAGCTTTATGATTTTTCCCCCTTTGATAATTGGGCAATTATCAAGAATTCCCGGCTTAAGCGAATCAGCAATACTTCAGACTATTTATGATGCTTTAAGCTACCGTGCTTATACTTACAATGTTCTTTATATGTTGCTGATATTCTTATTTGCTTATTTCTGGGTGACCGTGCAGTTTCAGCCCAAGGAAATGGCAAAGAATCTCAGGGATTCCGGAAGCTTCATTCCCGGACTTCGACCGGGACGCAGAACGGCAGACTATTTGGAAACGGTAATGACCAGGATTACATATTTCGGAGCGTCATTCCTGGCAATAATTGCAATTGTTACGTCGCTGATTATCGTGCTGCTCGGTATTAATCCGAACGTGGCAAATTTTCTGGGTGGCACCGGATTGTTGATAGTTGTCAGTGTTTCACTCGATCTGGTTCAGAAAATAGAAGCTAATCTATTAATGCGAAGCTATGAAGGCTTTAGCGGTTCCGGCAGAATCAAA
>Ga0209635_10001976_pt1 | contig 15525 bp, 14 predicted proteins | sample DeeMarSWOR230_32_FD_187463 | JGI IMG/M metagenome (GOLD analysis project Ga0209635, IMG submission 187463) | Marine sediment microbial communities from White Oak River estuary, North Carolina - WOR-2-30_32 (SPAdes) (version 2) | ecosystem: Environmental > Aquatic > Marine > Intertidal zone >... | reverse complement strand
TTCTTCGAAATTCACTCGAAATGACAATAATAGTGTGTCATTTCGAACGAAAATGAGGATGAAATCCGAATTTGAGGAGAAATCTAATATTCAATTACCACTCCGCAACACACTGCCAAGCGGGACGTAGTGGAGAGATCTTAAGAAATAGATCTCTTTCCGCTAAGACGGGACTCGAGATGACTATTAATGGACATATTCACAATTGTTTGATATTAAGTTTCTTTATATTTGTCAAAGAATTAGATAACATTTACCGTTATGATGGTGATAAAAATATCCCAAGTTTTTTCTAAAGATTTGACCGCAATAATGTACATTTGTTTATTTTATCAATTAATCGTCGCTTCTTACGACCTTTCCACTGACGTTATTTATGGAAACACTTCCGCTCCCATTATCCAAAATAATCACATCGCCATCGACACCATCTATCCTGATGGAACCGGAGCCATCTTCGACTCTGATATTTCCATTGATATTTTCTGCTATGAGCTCACCGGAACCATCATCAATGTTCACATCCCCGGTGATATTTTTAAGAACCAGTTCTCCTGAACCATCATCGATTTCCACACTGCCTTCGATTTCTACTAGTTCCAGTTCACCTGAGCCATCATCAACATGCACATCTCCTTTTATGTATTCCATGTAGATTTCGCCAGAACCATCGTCCAGGTCAACTTTCCCCTCAACATGGCGAATATCCACAAAACCTGATCCATCATCCACGTTCAAACTCATTCCCTTAGGTATATTTACTGTTAGATTAATGAGAACTTGAGGATTCTCTCCGAAAAGGCGGTCAAAGAATGATCCGGAATAGTCAATTTCAGCCTCTAAAAAAGCTTTTTCTCTCTTCTTTTCCAAAGATAGTTTGATGTATTTTTCGATAATTTCCTCTGCTTCGTCTTTATCAACCCTTTTTATGATGATTTCCGCTTGAGCCTCGATGTTTTTTAATCCATCAATTCCTTTTACTTTCAGGAAGCCTGCTCCACAGTCAATATTGAGAATTTCGATGCCCTCTGACGAGAGACTGAGGGTTTTTTTCTCAACGTATTCTTCTGCAAAAATTACATTCAATAAGAAAATACTACATAGCAAGAAAAGAGTTCTCATGATCCACCTCCTTTAAATAATAAATGCAATATGAATAATTAATAAATCTTCAAATACAGAAAAATATCTGACATCACTACTTTTATAAAAAAGATATTCTCTATTATATATTTAACATTCATGCTTGAAAGAAAGGTTAATATCAACTTATTATTTTTTATGATTGTTTACTTTACTCCGAAAAAATATGATTTAAATGTCATTCCGACCGGAGCGATCCCGGCCGGCCGGGAGAGCGAAGTGCCTGTCCGGCGGCCAGACGGGGAGGAATCTATTGAACTTATAAAGATTTCTTCCCGGCAAACCGGGACTCGAAATGACAGTTTTACTAAATATAATATAAATAATATGTTACTATGAATATTTTCGGAGCTAAATCACTAATTATATTAACTTTTATTTATTGTGATAGTTGAATTTGAACTATTTTATTAGGATATTATTTACATTTATTTAATACGTAATATTTTACTCAGGAGGAAACATCGATGGTGAAAAGTGGAGTAGATCTCCTCAATGATTCTGTAAAAAGAAAAATAGATAAAATAAAAGAAGTAGACATATTAGTAGGTATTCCGAGTTACAATAATTCTAACACTATCTCGCATGTTGTAAGAGCCGTTAATGCAGGATTGGCTAAATATTATCCCGATGCAAAATGTGTATTGGTGAATTCTGATGGAGGATCCCGAGACGGTACACCTGATATTGTTAATCAGACAGAGGTTGAAAACCTGGATATGATTTTAGTTGATCATCCAGTTTATTTAGTGAGCAAAATTATTACACCTTATCATGGTGTTCCCGGAAAAGGAAGTGCATTTCGTACAATTTTTAAAATCGCAGAAGATTTAAATGTAAAAGCATGTTGTGTGGTCGATTCAGACCTGCGTAGTATTACACCTGAATGGATTGAATTGCTTCTGGATCCGATCACGGATAAGGGTTTTGATTATGTGGCGCCGTTATATTCTCGTCACAAGTTTGATGGTACGATTACCAATAGTATTGTATATCCCATGACCAGGGCGCTTTATGGTAAACGAATCCGGCAGCCCATTGGAGGAGAATTCGGTTTCTCAGGAAAGTTGGCTTCACATTATTTAACCAAAGATGTTTGGGAAACAGACGTGGCTCGCTATGGCATTGATATCTGGATGACGACCACTGCTATAGGTGATGGATTTAAAGTCTGTCAATCTTATCTTGGGGCAAAAATTCATGACGCAAAAGATCCCGGCTCAGATTTAACCTCAATGTATACACAAGTTATCAGCTCACTTTACAACTTCATGATAAGCTATCAGAAGACTTGGCAACAGATTATAGGTTCTGAAAATATTCCAACATTTGGTTTTAGATTTAAGGTGGGCCTTGAACCAATACAGGTGAATATCGAACGGATGGTAAATAATTTTCGGTTGGGAGTTGATGCATTAAACTCGTTCATCGCAAAGGTACTTCCACGGCAAGATTTAGTCGAACTTATTCAGCTAACTAAACTGGACCTTCATCAATTTAACTTACCTGATAAGTTGTGGGTAAGAATTGTCTATAACTATGCCATTGCTTTTTATCGGCGAGTTTGGCCTGTTGAGCAATTAATGAAATCCATGATTCCACTTTATTTAGGTCGGACTGCCTCCTTTGTAATTGAGAATAAGGATAGCGATGCCGACGAGGTGGAGAAGAAGATTGAAGCATTATGTGAAGAGTTTGAAAAACAAAAACCTAATTTAATTCATCTCTGGAACAAAAGATAATTTGTAATTACTATATATTATTATTGAAATAGGAGGAGAGAATAATGCAAGATTTTTTTAACAGTGCCATATTAATTCCCTTAGAAAATCTCTTGGCACAAGTCTATGAATTTCTACCTAATATCTTTGCTATGATGCTTATCCTAATCATCGGAATTATTATTGGGATAATCATAAAACGAATTCTCATTCTATTTCTCAAAGTTGTGAAATTCGATCAGTTGAGTTTTCGAATCGGATTCGATAATATCCTCGGTAAATCCGGTATTCGTGGTAAACCAAGTGAAGTGATCGGTGTTTTCGTCTACTGGGTATTATTCTTTGTTTTTATTATGCTCGCCATCAATGCGCTACACTTAGCTGCGTTGGATACGCTCATATCTGATTTTTTTCTTTTTATTCCCAATCTTTTTGCTGGCTTGGGATTATTCTTTATCGGATTTTTAACGAGTGTCTTTATCGAAAGAACCGTTCTCATTGCAGCAGTAAATGCTGAGTTCAAATTTGCCAAATTTCTGGCAAGAGGCGTTCAATTGTTGATCCTTATTTTCTTTCTGGCAATTGCCTTAGATCAAATCGGAATAGGAGAAAATATAGTAGTAGCGGCCTTTACAATTATTTTTGGGGGAATCGTTCTGGCTTTAGCATTAGCATTAGGGCTTGGGGGAAAGGAACTGGCCAAGCAGTGGCTGGAAAAACAATTTGGTAAAAAAGAAAAAGATGAGGCGGAAAAAGATATACGCTCACATTTATAGAATTTATCTCGATAACAATAATCAATGTAAAAAATATAAAAATTTAACTAAACAAATTGAGGAACCATGCGAGCTCGAACATCAGAACACCTGAATACTTTGCTATATTGTCTCTTCTTATTGTTACTTATACTAACAGTGATACCAGCACAAGAAATTAGCCACCCCCTTTCCTCCAACGGAACGGACCCAACTGAACCCCGCACCCGTTTTGACGCTTATCTTGGTAGCACCGAGCCACTCTCAGCCGGATATATCATTCAATCTTCTGCCATGGGCAATTTGGCTTTTAACCATTGGGGAAGTATTGGATTAAGCGTTCCACTGGTTTATGCTGATTTCCCCTCAAGCGTCACTTTTGAAGTGGGAGACCTTGAACTTAAAACATTATTTGCGTTTTATAAAAGTAAGAAACAAAGTTCCCTGAAATCTATTGCGTTGGGAATTGACTTTTTTTTAAACACCGGTAACGTTGAGACAGGTACAGGTTTTGGACAGTATGTGGTTGGTCCCTATCTAGCTGCCTCATTCTTTCCCTCGCCAGAAATTATGTTAACACCGATTATCGAAGAATTCATCTCGCTGGATAAAGACGATAAAGGTAATAAGAAAAACGATCTGAGTCTGAGAATTCAGACAACCTACAACTTTGAGCAAGGAATCTGGTTAACATTGACTCCGGAACTGATTATTGATTTACTTGGTGAAAAAGCTAATCTCTGGACCCTGCGCTCTTCTATTGGAAAAATGATCAATCAAAAATCAGGCTTTTCCTTTGATTATATTTCCCAACTGGCAGGTGAAAAAAGATTTAATTATTTGGCCAGGATTAACTATCGGTACTTGATTAAATGATCTGAGTCATTATTTCCTGACTGCAACAGGGGGAAGACAGTAAAAAACGGGCTGGAATTCAGAATTCCAGAAAAAAAATATGAACTCATACTCAAATATATGCGCCGGATATAAATCATTATTCAAAGGAGCAGATTAATGAATCAATCCACTTTCATAGAGGCCCCTTTTGTCAATTCTGTTTTACACCCCTCAGATTTTACACTGGCCAGTGAAAATGCCTTTGCCCATGCTCTGGCTATTTCTTTGATACGCGAAACCAAATTAACCATCTTACATGCTGGTGATTCAAAGGACAACTGGACCTATTTCCCGGCGGTTCGTACTACTCTAGAGAAGTGGGGATTATTAGAAAAAGGAAGTTCAAAGTCAGCCGTTTTTAATGAACTTTCACTTAGGGTTGAAAAGATTTCCCTGCAGAGTAAGAAACCATTGAAGGCTGTCCTTGATTTTTTACAGGATCACCCCCGGGATCTGATCGTATTGGCTACTCATGGCACCGAGGGACTACCTCGCTGGATAAGGCCCTCTATAGCGGAACAGATTGCCCAGAAATCAAAAACTATGACTTTATTTATACCTGGAACTGAGGGCGGATTCGTCTCTATGAATGACGGAAAAATCTATCTGCAACGCATTCTGGTACCAACAGATCACTCCCCAAATCCGGTACCAGCAATGGAATATGCAGTCAGGGCAGCGAATCTGGTTGAAAATAGTGTTGAAATAATCCTATTCTATGCGGGAAAATCTAGTAGAATGCCAGCAGTATCCTTACCGGAAAGTCCGGCATGTTCCTGGAGGCGAATCAGTTCGGGGGGTGAGCCGGTTAATCAGATAATTAAGGTTGCTCAACAACATTCGGTTGATTTAATCGTAATGGCTACAGCCGGTCACAACGGTTTCCTGGATGTCCTCCGGGGTAGTGTGACGGAACAGATACTAAGACGTGTTCCATGTCCCCTTTTGGCTGTGCCTGTAAAGTAAACAGATTTAAAGGAAACTTTTTATAAAAACACAAAGTAAAGAAACTATTCTCGTTTTACTCAATCAATAAAATACAAAGATTTTAAACGGTACTTAGGATTTTTTTATTCATTAATAATGTTAGGATTTAGAGATATTTTTTTTAACATTTCTTTTCCGGGCTTTCTAAAAGGTAGGTGAACAGTAAATAAGTATCAATAATAGTCTAAATCAAGACAATAGGATGGTATAAATCCAAACCTGGATTCCCCGTCAGGCGTCCGTCAGGCAGGCTCTGCCGGACTGGCCGGACGACAGGTTGCTAAATACATGCTAGTCCGGCAAGTCTTGTCTGACGGGCAGGAATGACATTTCTTTTTCAGCCAAGAGGCCGTCTCTTGTCATTCCGGCAGGGATAAGCCACCGCGAAGCGGTCACTTCGTGAGAATCCAGGCAACAAGGAAGTATAAAATCAAATCAGACAATATCAATATTTCAGGAGAAATGAATGAAGATAAATATTCTTAAGAATCAAAACAACAATCTAAAACCAGCATCTTGTTCTCATCGGTTTAGATTTATTCTCTTTTGTCTTTTGTCTTTTGTCTTAATATTTTTCATCACTTCCTGCGCCAAGCAGAAAATCATTGTTCCACCCGTTACCAGCAGTCCGACTGAAACATATCATTTTGGTAAATTTGTTTGGTTCGATCTCTTAACCGAAAAGGTTCCGGAAACCAAGAAGTTTTACGGTGAACTTTTTGGATGGGAATTTATGGGAGAAGAATCAGAGAAAACAGCTTATACCTTGATTAAGTTTCAAGGGAAGCCCATAGGAGGAATTGTCTATTCCAATTTAAAGCAAGAGGTAAACGAGTCTCAGTGGTTAAGTTATCTTTCGGTGCCGGATGTGGACAGGGCTACAGAATTCTTGAAAAGTCAGGGCGGAACGGTTCATCGGCAACCCTGGGATCTGGCTAACCGGGGACGTGTTGCAGTGGTCAGTGATCCTCAGGGAGCTCTGTTTGTTCTTTTTAAAGCCAGCTCAGGGGATCCAGCCGATACCAGCCCGGAAATCGGTGAATGGCTCTGGAGTGAATTGCTTACCAGTGATTCCGAGGCCGCGGTTTCTTTTTATAAAGAACTGGTAGACTATCAGCATGAACAGATGGCATCAGCCCGTGAAAACATCTATTACCATGTACTCAGCAAAGACACTCAAGCTCGCGCAGGTATCGTGAAAAATCCCTTTGAAGGAGTAAGATCCAACTGGTTACCTTATGTAAGGGTAGCAGATCCGGTACCCCTGGTAAATAAGGTTGAAAAACTTGGTGGAAAGGTTATAATCGCTCCGGACGAAAAAATACGTAAAGGTAGCGTGGCACTTATTGCCGATCCATCGGGTGCGGCAGTGGCCATACAGAAATGGCCCTTTTAGTAGAAAAAGAGGAGAATTTTATAATGAAAATATTTATTAAAATAATACTTTTAATTACCATGACCTCTTTACCCATGATTTTATCTAACTGCGCTGGTCCAGGGCATGTTACAGTTGGTGTGGGAGTGGGTGTGGGTGGACCATGGGTTGGGCCTTATGGTCATCCCGGTGGTACCGTTTGGGTTGGACGACCACTGACCCCGGTTTATTATCATATCCAACCACTGGAAGATAAGGGGACAGAACTGGTATGGAAACTGGATTATGAAGAACACAAGAAATCAAGGAATCAAGGGTCCAAGGATTCAAGATAGAATACAAAATAAAAATGGGAAGTAGAATTTAGAACTTCGGGCAAACGATTACAGAGTAAAAATTCATCTTATTGGTGTATTTTAGCAGTTTAGACTCTCACTCTTATATTTTTATTTGTTACTTATTTAGTTAATCTCTTCCTCACTCCTTTATCTAAACCCGATAGTAAGGGGTTTCCCATAATCAAGGGTTCTAAAAACAGACGGATCAGTTGCGGAAAAATCGAAACGCCAGTTATTCACATCGCCCGGGGTGCGGGGGAAAAATCCTACTCTGATAAGTACTGTTCTAAACACCAGACTCTCATTTCTTATTCGAAAACCAATTCCAATGACTCCATACAACTCATTAAAATGATAATAATAATCATCCCCCAGAAATCCAAAATCAGCAAAACCATAAACCGCAAAACGGAATCCATAAAAATTCCAGGGTGTAAAAAATACCGACTCCAGGCTCAGGGTAATTTTAGAAGTACCTTTAAGTTTATCGGATGAAAAACCTCTGATTTGATCTTTTAAATCAATTAATTCCCCTGGCAATCTCCTTATGCCGTGGGTAAAATTAAAAGATACCAGTTGTCGATATCTAAATTCCTTTAATTTAACAAGATAACTGTAATGGATTGCTAAAAAGCGGAATACTCCTTCCTGCAATCTGTTTTTATATATAAACCCGCCAAACTGGCTGGTTAGACTTAAATACCCAAAGCCTTCATAAAATTCTGCTCTGGAAATTTCCAATCCGAAATATGGCTTTTTGGCAAATTCTTCCTGTTCAAGACCACCAGTGAGGCTCATTAACAGTCCGATCGGTATGTCTTCTGTTACTCCAAAGGAGAGGATATGACTGCTTTTAATATAATTGATTTCTCTGAAAGTCATACTGGCTAAGTATAAACGATTATTTTGAAAGGTCCAGTTACTGTCCGGATTGACAAAGGGTCTCCTTCCGTACTCATCCCAACGATATCTGCCTGTGATGATCAGATTCTTTCGGCTGTGTTCTCCCCTCAATAAAAAGGATCTCCCCAACCATGCATCGGAAAATGTCAATGTGTATGGATTTCTCGTTCTCATCCCATTAACTTCTTCTTCATAAAATTCTGATAACCAGGCAGCATCTAAGGCACCGGCATATCTGGTTTGAGGTGTTAAAAATTGTTTGTCAAAACTGATCCCGATAAATTCCTCTCCGAAAATATTTGCATAGTTAAACTTACCGCCGATAAAGGTCCCTTTAATATTGGTCATATCATATATCAGTTCGTGGCCATTTGATGGATTTTCTTTCTGGTTTAAAAAATAGGTATAACGTAATTCGGTACCAAAACCAACCAGGTTCCGGTCATAAACGCTGAATTTATAGTTACCAAAACTGTTGAATGAAGGTGTGGCCCCGATTGAAAACTGATCCTTGGTTACTATAATAAGATCAACTATTTCACTGTTATCTTCACGAGGCCTAACCATAATTTTTGCATCTTCAATATATGGAAGTGCTCTCAATATTCTTTCATTGTCAGCCAGTTCAAAAGCGTCAAGTTTCTCACCTTCTTTAAAAAATAAATTGTTATAAATGATACCATCTCTGGTTTCAACATGCATTTTATTTAATAAGTTTGAGAACGATGTTTCAGTTATCACAGAAGTATCCTGCACGGAGCCCGCCAAAACCCGCACTTTTTTTAGAAGGATTCTCCCGATGCTCTTCCCTTCATAGGGTAAATAGATATTCTCGCTCTTTATATATTCCTGATCCTGTAGGTACTGCTGAACCTGAGAAACAACCAATGCATCATATAACGCCTTGGTCAATTTTCTTCTTTTTGCCCTGATTCTTAAAGAATCATAAAATGAATCAGATTCTAAATCCTTCAAATCTCTAATGAAATAATTGGAATTTGAGGGTAATACCAGAATGGTATCTCTTTGCACAGTAATTATACTATCTTGAAATATAACCACACTGCCACCTTTTACATGGATCTGCTGGTTTTCGAGATATAAATTTTTCCGGGTTTGACTTAATAAAACCTTAACACATACAGACAAGAGTATCACAAAGAGAAAGGCATAGATTTTAAAGGAAGCAAGCATCATTAATTTAAAACAAGTTTTATCATTCCAATTTCAGATCAAAACAACTTTATGCAGGTACTAATTCATGTCAAGAATTCCTCAATAAAGAATTGGGTTTTTTAAAAGAATAAAAAACATCAATACATGAATGAAAAACCGATTATGAATTTTATTCGGCGGTATAACACCTCACTATCTCCGTTCACCGGTAAAAAATCACCAACAGTTTCTAATTTTCCAAAATCGACAACTTGCTCGAAATATTCTTTGCCAAATCCGATAGTTATGCCAAGCGTTAAATCTAACCGCCAAAAAGTGAGTGAACTTCCTGTAGTGATATGGATAATGTCCCAATTCGATATTGAAAAACGGGTATCTGAACCAGGTATCTTGGCAGATCTATCAGTAAAAACACTTCCATAAATTGACAATTTCTTATGGAATTCATGCTGAACACCAAAACCGAAATTAATGATGCTTTTCAGTTCATGTGAAAAATCCGTTTTCCAGAGTTCTCCCGAGGTTTGTGCAATAAAATTCTCGGTCTCTAATACCTTGAACCTGGAGACGGAATTAAACCATTCCAATGTGAAATAAAGCGAGGTATGATGGAAACGATAGGCCGCACCAACTGCAATAGACAGGGGAGAGCGATAATATGCTGCCAGTTTTTCCTGATAATTACTTGCTAAACTTGTATAACTGGAACCAGATCCGCTGGTATCGATCTCGATTCCACCCACATTGATGAAGGTTGAACCATCTCCGAAAATATTCAGACTGGGGGTTGTGAAGGTAAATCCAAAAGATATGGGACGATAATCGAAGGTAAATCCAATTTTCCACAGGGTTCTCAAATTATAGTATTTATAGGCATCGGCCAGAATGAGTGCTGAACCATCCCCTTCCCCGCTTACCAGTTGGGCAATTGTCTGAAACCGACCACGCTGCGATCGATAAGCAATAATTTGACTGATGCCGATACCGGCTTTCTCACCTACTCGACGGGACCAGGTAAGTCCGCCCCAACTTTCAAATAGATTCTGCACATAATTTACCTCTCCCGTAAAGTATTCCTGAAATGGATCGAAGAGATAAGGCCCACGGGTATCGATTCGTCTACCAACGGCATCAAATTTAAAGTCGTGACGGGTGAGGTAAAAAAAAGCCAGATGATTTTTCCGGAGTTTTTCGAAAGTTAAGCGAACAGCAAAAATACTTGGCGCTGCACCGCTCTGGGTAGAACTTAAATCAAAACCCCGGCCGGCCACGTTCTTCAACTTAATCGTCGAAATTTCTACCGCATCAGTGGTTAAGACCAGGGATTGATCCGTGGAAAAGGCAATGGCTCCGGGATTGTAATAGGTAGAGCTGAGATCCTTGATACTTCCTACTACCAATCCACCAAGTAAGTCTGCCCGGGTGCCATACTGGTTGGTCCAGTAATGGGCATCCTGTGCCAGGAGAATTTGGCCATATATTAAAGTTATAAAAAAGGCAAATTTAAATAAATACACCTTCAACCTCATTCGTTATTTTGGAATGAATTATTATTACAATACTTTCAATTGAAATTTCATGTCATGTGAAAATTGAAGAATGTCTTATTATATTTAAAAAAAATGCCTGATGCAATATATGTAACATCAGGCATTCAATACTAACTTTAGAATATTTTTATTTTGCTGGAGGTGGAAAATTAGCCAGAATCTTCATAACGATCTGATCCACTCTCGCCTGGGCTTTTTGTGGATCCGATGGTGCCGCCTCAATTGTTTTAGTACCAATACCCCGCCAGGAGAGTTCCTTTTCTTTGGCATTCACAATATCAATTACCAGTGAACCCTCTTCATAATAACTGACATCGGTACGTCCACCGTAAGGACCCCACCAGGGATTATACCAACCATAGGAACCCCAGTCGGTCACCTGCATCTTTTCCTTTGTTCCAGCATGGGTAACCACGATAAAATCAACATCAACACCTTCCTTTAATTCATACCCCTTAGCAGCCAGCTCTTTATCAATGGCTTCTTTTACCCGCTTCTGAATTAAAGGGTTTTTTGCTAATGCATCGCCAGGAAGCTCGCCTTCATACCAGCTATAGGTTTTCAGTTTGCTGAAATCTTCTCCCGGATCATAGTCATAGGTGGTAGATACGGAAGAACAACTGGCGATAAAAAAAATAAATAAACTTACCACAAAAAACTTGACAAATTTTATCATGAGACCTCCTTTTAAATTGTAGCAATTAATTATTAGTAAAAATGAGTTAATTATCAATTAAGATTCAGAATTTGCCTAAATGTTACAAGCAATGCAAATAAATTATACACTTTTTTCCAGCACAGATAATCCTTCCGCTACGTAAAGCGAAACAGTTTAGATACTCACCCAGATGATCGCCAAACCTAAAATTGCAGCCAGTACCGCCCAAATTCTTAAAATAATATCCGGTCTACCCAGCCACCAATTTGCCAGTCCTTCGATCTTTTCTTTACCAAGTAGTGGTATCGATACTCCAGCCAGAATAAACAAAATACCAAGAATATACATGAAAAGCGGCGATCGGGTTCCCGGAGCGGCGATTAGGAAAACGATACCCACTACAACGCGTAAAAAAGTTACTGGAACCAACCATTTTTTCAGGAGAAACTGATGTAATATTTGTCGCAAGGTCGCCGGGGAGACCAGTACTGCCACGGCAATACCCAAAATAAATACCCCAATGATCAGAATTATGTAACACATACAAATTACCTCCAAATTTTATTTAGATTTATATGATTATTGCCTTAACTCCGTATTACTCTACAAATTTAAATTTAACAGATTTTTAATTCAGTGGATCCTATATTGCTCCTTTTGGCTTTTTTCTTTTTTCTTTTGTCTTTAATCTATCTCACCCTTCTCCGTGTCATCACCGGTTTTTCGAAGGCACCCAGATGCAGAAAAACGCCCTTACCGCCCTGTCCCCAGCCAAAATCCATCCGGGCCATCCCGAAGATGGGGAGCAGAATGCGAATACCAAAACCACCTCCGGCAATAAAATTCTTATCCACAAATTCTCCTGCCTCGTTCCAAACAATTCCCATGTCCCCGAAAATAGCAAACTGCAGGCCTCCCCGGTAATCGATCCCGAAGGGTAATTCCAACAGACTGGGTCGTATTGCGGTTATCCGGTATTCAGCGGTATTGATGAATTGATTCTTACCTTTACGAGCCGCAAATTCCCAACCCCGAATGGTATTGGTACCTCCCAGACCAAAAAGCTGCCAGGGGGCGACATCCTTTCCAACTTCACCGCTGCGCAATGTAAGCAACGAGAACAGGGCAAGGATATGCCTGTTCCAAAATGGAACAGGTTGATAGCGGCGAATATCAATATCTAACTGATTAAAATTACTGGAATTCGGAAAGAGCCTCATTTCCCTGGTATAGCCGATCTCATTCCACCAGCCCCTACGGGTGTCACTGAAAGAATCCCGACTATCAAAACCCAGGTAAACGCCGATCCGAGAAACTTTATCAGTATTATCCGAAGACAAGGTAACACTATCCCTGTCGCTGTGGATATTTAAAAATTCCAGGCTTCCACCTATCCGACCTTTCCGACCCAGATAGCTACCGATTCTTAGATAAAACTCATTAGCGGTTTCGACAAAATCTGCTACCAAGTTATCCCGCTCCCGATGGTAATATTCTACTTTATATCCCAGATGATTCCCAGCTATCCAGGGGTTTTCCAGCCAGACCTCTACCTCTGTTTCACCTCCAACAACCAGCCGACCAGCAAAGAAGATATCCCTACCCAGTAAATTAGGAGACTTTACACCACCGCCAGCCGAGATACCATTCTCATCACTGATCTTGAGACTGATTGACGGTAGGATCGGAAAAGTTTCTACGAACCGGTAAATAATAATAACACTGTCCTGATCAAGCAACGCATTGATTTCAATTTTACTGAAGACATCCAGCAGTTCGATGCGTTTATATTCCTGATCCAGATTTTTTTTCAGCCACGGTTCACCCACCCGGGAGATCAATTCCCGGGTGACAATATATTCCTTAGTTCTTTTCAGCCCTTCAAGCCTGATTTCCTTCACAATTTTGCCGAAAGGTTGCTCCTGTGCCCATAAAAAATGAGAAAAGGTACCCCAAATCTGGATGGAAATAAAACATAGTAAAAAAAACGTGTGAATTTTTTTATAAATCATATCCTACATGTTTATTAAATGTTAAGCATTTATATACATCTTGTTTTTTAAAAGGTGTGTATGGCAATTCCTGAAAAGGTATGTTCTGAAATCCACTTTTCGATTTATCCACCAGTGCAGTATATAAAGGTACATATTTTCTTTATTATTGTCAATGCCGGTCTATAGCATATTAAATCCCTAGTGTATTCAGCGGAAATAATAGCGCATATTGATGGAAGTCAAGCCTGCTTTCAAGGTTTCTCCGGTTGATGATAACGGTATAAAATCAATTGATACTTCTACTCCAATCACAAAATCAGGTTGAGAATTATAGCCAATCCTTTACGGCGTGATGATATTCAAAATCTAGGCTTAAAAAAATTAAATCACCCCGCAAAGCGACCAGTGGCTCACCATCGATCACAACCAGAGGAATATTGACATCCAACGCTTTACCAAGGCCCAGGGAATTCTGAATATAGGTTTTGATAAAAGGATCCTTAATATAATTATTGGGCATAAAACGATGGTTGCCCAAATGGGCAACCGTTAAAGGGGTTGTAGGATTTTGAGCGAAAAGAATTGAAGATAAAACCGTATTACTAAGTATGATATAAAAAATTATCTTTTTCATACATATATCCTTATTTAATATCCAATGACCTGCCATAAGATTATCACATCGATTTAAAATTCTATGGTGATCTTTTTGTTCTGATTAATTCACGAAAGAGCTATTAGGGTTTACCTAACGGCAGAGAAATGCTACTGAACAACTGGAACCCGGTGGTACGAATTGAAAAGTCCAATGGAGTTTCTCCACTTTCTACCGGATCATTGAGATTTAAAAGTCCCTGTATATATCTCAATTCAAACGCGAGAAAAAGTTGATTTATAGGGAATCGAACACCGAAACCAAAATTCACCGTAACATCTAGCGATTTAAGTCTGTCCAATACATCCTCTTTATCCGATCCATCCAGTTTTTCGATAGAAGCGCTTAGAGGAAATCCGATGTCAAGACCACTCAACAAATAAGTCTTCTGATTATTGGCATAAACCTTAAATATGAGAGGTAAGGTGAAATAATCAATTTTAAAATTCAAGCTATCCACCGGATCACGAACATTAGGAATTTTATAGGCAATTTTCGAACCCCTCTGCAGATACATTGGCTGAATTCCAAATCGAACATCCTTGGTAAGCTTTGTTTCAATGAGCCCGCCAAGAGCAGCACCCACTAAAGTGGTGTAAGTTGCATTCTTTGGTCTGTCTCCGCTCAGTCCGGATCGATTTATGCCTCCGATTAGACCAGCCTCAAACTGGGTGTATCCATATTGAAAAAAGAGTATCATCAGTGTAAAAACAATGAATATTTTTAATGGTTTCATGGAAGTGATTCCTGCTGTTTATAGAAACAATAGCAAATATTTTATTTTTACTTCCACTAATGTCCCCCTTTGAAGGGGGATACAGGGGGATGTTTCTGGATGAGTATAAAAATATATCAATTTTTCACAGGCCACATCTTCACTTGCCCTCCTTTATCCCCCCTTGAGGGGAAATTACACCCCCCTTAATCCCCCCGTCTGGTGCCGGACAGGGCCCTCAAGGGGGGAATAGCTGAATTAAAAAAACATCATGTACTGTGCATTGGCGCCTCCAAAACCAGACACTTTGATCTGATGACTAATAGAAATATGTAGCACAGCATTTGCATTAAACTGATAGGTGTAGCCTAAATATATTTTATCAAAATATCCATCATTCAATTGGTAACTCCGATTTTCAATCCCAGCGACATAGCTCCAATTAAACCAGGTAAACATATAGCCGACATCTACCATATGATCGTCCTGTATCCACTCCAAGAAAGCAGCGGGAATGATATCATCCCGGCTGTATTCATGTTGACGATATCCCACAGCCTTGGCTTCCTGATGCACATAATGGGTCAATAACCGGAGACGGTACTTTTCTCGAAAAGGTAAAACATATTGAATAGAAACATCATTTATTACATTCCGG
>Ga0209635_10001971_pt1 | contig 15546 bp, 15 predicted proteins | sample DeeMarSWOR230_32_FD_187463 | JGI IMG/M metagenome (GOLD analysis project Ga0209635, IMG submission 187463) | Marine sediment microbial communities from White Oak River estuary, North Carolina - WOR-2-30_32 (SPAdes) (version 2) | ecosystem: Environmental > Aquatic > Marine > Intertidal zone >... | reverse complement strand
CGCTGGAATTGGGGCGACGATGCCTATCAGCTGGGCCACCACTTGGCGGAGGCTGAAGCCCTGGGCCCTGTCCTCGTCCCTGAGGCTCTTGGAGATCATGACGCTCTGGCTCCTCATCATGAGGGCTTGGGTGAAGGGGCTGATCATCATCGCCACCAGTATCCAGGTCCAGTCTTGGGCGAAGGCGTATAGGGCGATCATGAGCACCTGGAAAGCCATGCCGAGGCCCATCACCTTCTTCAGGTCGTATCTGTCCGAGACCCACCCAGAAGGCATGGAGATCAGCATGTTAACGACGCTTCCAACACTGCTAAGAGAGCCTAGGGTTACTGGGTTGGCCCCCAGTTCTGTCGTGTAGATCTGGGTGTAGCTGCTGGTGAGGTTCATCAGGAAGTTGGCGCCGGCGCTCCTGACGAGCACAACCCTGTAGTTATGACTCTGCCTACGCAGGAAGTCACGGATGCTCTGGATCACCAGCACGCAGAATCATACCACCTGAGACTCCCCTAACGTTTCGGCAACCCCTAATAAAGTGTTCTCCAGGGATTCGAGGGTAACCTTTTATCCGGTCACTTAGAAATAAGGGGAGGTAAGAAAATGACTGTTGATCTGTACAACGTCCTGAAGGACCTGATGGAAACCCCTGCCGTCACGGGATTCGAGGAGCAGCGGCGGAAGAGGATCATCGAGCAGTACTCCAAGTACTGTGATAGTATCTCCGTGGACGTGATAGGGAACGTCATAGGCACTCTGGGGAACGGCGAAAGGTCGGTCATGCTCGCAGGCCACTACGACCAGCTGGGCTTCATGGTGACCTACGTCGACGAGAAGGGGTACGCCCACTTCTCCAGGGTCGGCGGATGGGACCCGAGGGTCGCCTATGGGACGAGGGTGAGGATCTGGGTCGGGGACGATCCCGACGCCTACGTCACGGGCGTCATCGGGACCAAGGCCGCCCACCTGACGGACCCCAAGGAGAGGGAGAAGGCGGTGCCCTTCAAGGACATGCGCATCGACTTCGGCGCCAAGGACCAAAAGGAGGCGGAGGAGATGGGCGTCCGCATAGGCTGTGTAGCCACCCCCGCCGCCGAGCTAACTTATCTGGGCAATAAGGGCGACCTCGTGGTGGCCCCCGCCTTCGACGACATCTGCGCCGTGGCGTCCTTCTTAGTCACACTAGATGAGCTTCACAATAACCCACCCGAGAACCTGAAAGTCCACGCCGTTGCAACGGTGCAGGAGGAGATAGGACTAAGGGGGGCAACGGTCTCCGGCTACAATCTGAAGCCATGGTGCTCAATAGCTGTGGACGTGACCCACGCAGTCGCTCCGGGCGTTGAGGCAGCAAGAGTCGGCGACACCCAGCTCGGGAAGGGGCCCGTCGTCTCCATGGGCGCCAACTTCACCAGGGCCCTCTGGGAGATGATGGAGGAGGCCGCCGAGGAGGAGGGAATTCCCTACCAGAGAAGGGGCGTCCCATCCCAGAGCGGCACTGACGCCTGGGCCCTGCAAGTCGTGCGGGGCGGTAACATCTGCGGCCTTATCTCGGTACCCAATAGGTACATGCACTCCCCCAACGAGGTAGTCAGCCTCAGCGACCTGGAGAACATCGGGAAGCTCCTTGCGGCCACCATCAGGAAGCTAGCAAATAGCGACCTGAAGCACACGGAAGAGGTCTACAAGAAACCCTCTTAGTTCATCTTTTTTTCTCAAATATTATATCCTTTACATCCGATCCTATGCCAGTGACCATCATGGGCGATTCAGGGTCCTATTTGGACGAGTCGAAAACTGTTGAAATCTTGGGAGACATGGTGAGGATCAACTCGGTCAACCCCAGCCTGGTCCCCGGGGCCCCTGGTGAGGCGGAGATGGCGGAGTACGTGTCCGAGTTCCTGAGGGAGCTGGGCCTAAAGACCAGGGTCTATTACGTCGCGCCAGGTAGGACCAACGCAGTCGGCGTCCTCAGGGGGGCGGGGGAAGGGCCGACGCTGATGCTGAACGGCCACATGGACACCGTTGGCATCGACTACATGGAGATCGACCCGCTCGATCCCGTCGTCAAGGATGGGATGATGTACGGACGGGGCACCTGCGACATGAAGGGGGGCCTCGCCTCCATCCTAGCGGCCACAAAGGCGGTGGTGGACTCGGGGAAGGAGCTCAGGGGAGACCTGGTAGTCGCCGCAGTCTGCGACGAGGAGTACGCAAGCATAGGCACTGAGAGGGTAGTCGAGGACGTCAAGGCCGACGCGGCCATCATCGGCGAGCCGACGGAGCTCAACATCCTCGTCGCCCACAAGGGCTTCGTCTGGGTAGACATCGAGACCCACGGTGTGGCTGCCCACGGCAGCCTCTGGCAGGTAGGGGTCGACGCTATAGCGAAGATGGGGAAGGTCCAGGTGGGGCTGGAGAGATACCAGGACGACGTTCTCATGAAGAGGAGCCACGGGCTGGTCGGGTCGCCCAGCGTCCATTCCTCGACCATCAAGGGCGGGAGGGAGCTGAGCACATACCCAGACAACTGCAAGCTCCAGGTGGAGAGGAGGCTGATCCCGGGGGAGACGAGGGAGGACGTAGACGCCGAGCTTAATGAGCTGCTCTCCTCCATACAGGATATCGACCCCAAGTTCGACGGAGACTTCGAGATCACCTTCTTCAGGGGCCCCATGGAGGTCCCTGAGGACGAGGAGATATGCCACACGCTGGCTGAGTGCTCAGAGGAGGTGACAGGCGAGAGGCCCCTCTTCGTCGGCGGCTCAGGCTGGCTGGACACCCAGATAATATGGGAGAGGGGGACGCCGGCGGTGGCCTTCGGGCCCAGGGGGGCCGGAGCCCACGCGGCCGTCGAGTACGTAGACCTCGACTCCGTAATCAAATGCGCGGAGATAATGGAGCTCGTCATAGGGAGATACTGTGGCTGAGCCCTATCATCACATGTTTTTTTACACCCAGCCACCTATGTGATCAGAGGTTTTCCGATTGAAGGTCAAGGCTGCCAACGGCCTCATCAGGGTGCTGAAGGCCGAGGGAGTGGGCTGGGTGGGGACATTCCCCACGAACATCTTCTGTAACGCCTGCGGAGAGGAGGGCGTATACAACTTCATGGTTAGGGACGAGCGGTACGCCGTCGCCGTCGCGGACGGGTACTCTCGGGTTTCCGATGGTAGAAGCTTCGGCGTCTGCACTGTGATGGGCGGGCTGAACGCCGCGGGCACCCAGATGGCCTACGGCGCCCTCGCCCAGGCCTACGAGGACTCGACGCCCCTCCTCTGCCTCACTGACGGGGTGCCCGTGGGCTCCAGCGGCGTAGAGAGGTTCAACATAGACGATGCCTTCCAGAGCGTCACCAAGTGGAGTGGCTACGTCAACAGGGCCGAGCGGGTCCCCGAGTTCATGAGGAGGGCGTTCACACACCTCCGCTCAGGGAGGCCGGCCCCTGTCCTCCTCCAACTCCCGCGGGGCCTCGGCGAATATGAGGAGGACGATTTTCCGTACACCCCGGTCAAAGGCTGGAGGTCCCAGGGGGACCCCGGGGACGTTAGAATCGCCGCCAGGGCCATCACCCAGGCGGGGACCCCGATCATCTACGCGGGCCAGGGCGTCTTCTACGCCGACGCCTGCGAGGAGCTCCTTAAGTTCGCCGAGCTGGTGCAGGCCCCTGTCCTCACGACTCTGAAGGGGAAGAGCTGCTTCCCCGAGGACCACCTCCTCTCCCTGGGCGTCAGGGGGGCTCCGGCGGAGAGGTTCCTGAGGAAGGCCGACCTCGTCTTCGCCGTTGGCTGTGGCCTCTCTCCCACCCACTTCGGGCACAGGATACCCGACGCAGCTGGGAAGATAATAGTCCATTGCACAGTCGACGAGTCAGACATCAACAGGCTGTACTGGGTGGACCACGCCGTCATCGGCGACGCCAAGCTCGTCCTGGGGCAACTCATCGAGGAGGTCGAGGGGCTGGGACCACAGAAGCGGCAGGGGCTCGTGGAGGATGTCGAGGACGCTACGAGGGAGAAAGACGCCAAATTCAACCCCCTCATGGAGTCGGACGACACGCCCATCAACCCCTACAGGGTGTACGGGGAGATGATGGAGGTGCTGGACAGGAGGAATTCCTTCGTCACCCACGAGTCCGGGGGCACGAGGGACGGCCTGAGCACCGTCTACGAGGCCCTGATACCACACGGCTTCATGGGTTGGGGTAACGTGAGCACCCTAGGCTTCGGCCTAGGAGCGGCTATGGGGGCGAAGCTCGCCTTCCCGGAGCGCCAGGTGGTTGCAGTGACGGGCGACGCGGGCTTCGGCTACCAGGTTGGCAACTACGAGGCCCTCGTCAGGAACGGGATGGGCCTCACCACAGTCCATATAAACAACTCGGGCTTCTCCGGCTACGGCCCAGGCTTCTGGGGGCCGGGGCATTCGCCTTTCACCTCGAAGGTCACGCCGTCGGATGTCGTCGACACGTCGAAGGTGGTGGAGGGTCTGGGGATCCACTCCGAGAGGATCGAGGAGCCGGACGAGGTCGCCCCGGCGCTCAAGCGTGCTCTTAAGGAGAACGAGGCTGGGAGGCCTGCCTTCGTCGAGGTCATCTGCAGCCAACACCCCGTCTACGGCAGATGGGTGAGGGGCTGAGTAACACCCCAGGACCACATATTCCATCAGGAATTTTTCTTTCAGATATTTATTTATAGAGGAATAGTAGTATGTAGACCCCATATCCAGGAGGGAATTGTCCTCAATAAAAACCCAAGGAAGGATGTACGAACTATTTCCGAGATAAACGGGAAGATAAATAACGGGGACGTAAAGGTCCTCACTGTTTCTGAGATGAAGGATCTGGTGGAGAGCAGCGGTATCCAGGTCGCATTCGACGAGGTGGATGTCGTCACCACAGGCACCTTCGGGGCGATGTGCTCCTCCGGGGCCGTCGTAAACCTGGGTCATGCCGACCCGCCCATCAAGATCCAGAGGGCATGGATGAACGACGTGCCCATACCCCATCCGGGGGCCGCTGTCGACCTCTACATTGGGGCCACCATAATGTCAGAGACGAGACCCTTCGAGTACGGCGGAGCCCACGTTATCGAGGACCTGATAAGGGGCGAGGAGGTGGAGCTCAGGGCGATGTCCAACGGGACTGACTGCTACCCGAGGACCCGCCTCGAGACGACCCTGACGAAGGACGACCTCAACCAATTCTACCTCCTAAATTTCAGGAACGGCTATCAGAGGTACTCCTGCGCCACCAACGGCAGGGACGAGACCATATACACGTACATGGGTAAGCTGCTCCCCCGATTCAGGAACGCGACCTACTCCGGCGCCGGGGAGCTCAACCCACTGATGAACGATCCCGACTTCGAGACCATCGGCGTCGGTACGAGGATATTCCTAGGTGGAGGCCAGGGCTACGTCATGGGCGAGGGGACCCAGCACAACCCGAGGAGCGGCTTCGGCACCATCATGGTCAGGGGCGACGCCAAGAGGATGAGCCCCGAGTTCATCAGGGGCGCCTCCTTCACGGGCTACGGGACGACCCTCTACGTCGGCCTCGGCATCCCAATACCGATACTCAACGAGGGCATAGTCGAGAAGGTGGCGATAAGGGACTCGGAGATTCTGACCGACGTCGTCGACTACGGTATCACAAGGAGGGATAGGGGCTCGGTCCGTACGGTTAGCTACGGGGAGCTGAAGTCGGGGAGGATCGAGATCGACGACAGGGAGGTGAAGGTGAGCCCTCTCTCCAGCCTGAAGAAGGCACACGCTATCTGCGAGACCCTGAAGGAGTGGATAGAGGATGGTGCCTTCTACCTGACCCAGCACGTGGAGCGGCTGCCCGCGGACACAGCCTACAGGCCCATGAGGGAGACAGAGGGGCCCGTGTTCGTCGAGAGTGTGCTCCACGAGGCAGTCACTTGCACTGAGGACGAGGGCATAGAGGACGTTGCTAGGCGCCTCGTGGAGCTGTCCGCCAACCACGTCGTCGTCGTGGACGCCGAGGATAGGCTTAGAGGCATAGTAACCTCCTGGGACATAACTAAGTCAGTGGCCAACGGTGGGGCTCGGTTGAGCGACATAATCGTGAGGAACGTGTATACGGCCTCCCTCAACGAGCCGCTGGAGACGGCCTCCAGGAGCATGGCTCAGCACAACATCTCTGCCCTGCCGGTCGTCGACTCCGATGGGAGGGTTCTCGGGATAGTGACCTCGGAGGATATCTCGAGGCTGTTAGGGGGTGCCGGGCATGGTTAGGGTGATGCTCAGGTTCTCGAGGGAGATTGCCGACAGGCCCATCACCTCCCAGGTAATCTTGGGGCAGGGGGCGCCGGTCAACATCCTAAGCGCCCACATGAACCAGAGGGGGGGCGAGATGCTCGTCGAGATACCCACGGAGAACGCGGAGAGGGTGATCAGGGCCTTCAGGGAGCACGGGGTCACCGTTGACGTCCGGAGGCTCATCGAGAAGGACGACGACAGGTGCGTCGACTGCGGGGCCTGCATCTCCATATGCCCCATGGACGCGTTCTCCTTCGACGATGGCTACACCGTGGCACTGGACGCCGAGAGGTGCAACGGGATCACCTGTGGCTTATGCGTAGACGCTTGCCCACACAGGGCGATAAGGCTGCTCGGCTGAACCGGGAACAGTGGAGGACTGGCGGAGTTGATCTCACATAATTCCCAGGGGCTGTTCAGGCGATCCTTCCAGCAAAGGGAGACGAGGTGCGCCATCCTCTCCCGCAGGGCTGAGGACCTGGAGGTGGCCGTGTCAGCCCTGAGGCGCGGCAGGGAGGAGCTGGAGGGCTACATCCGGACAGACCCGGGCTTCCAGTACTCTCTGATACCCGTCGAGGTCGAGGACGCTCCGGAGGTGGTGAAGTCGATGGCCGAGGCATCAAGGCGCGCCGGGGTGGGCCCCATGTCGGCGGTTGCAGGGGTTCTGGCCGACATCGCCGTCGAGGAGATGATGAGGGCAGGCGCCGATGTGGCCATCGTGGAGGACGGCGGCGAGGCCTCCATCTTCTCCGACGAGCCTGTCGACATCGCTCTCCAAGCTGGAGACGCGCGCCTCTCGAGGCGCCTCGGATTCAGGCTCGAGAGGTTCCCCGTAGGTGTGGCCACCAGCTCGGGCCTGTACAGTCACGCCCTAAGCTTCGGGGAGTCCGAGGCTGTGACCGTCTTCGCCGAGAACGCGGGATTGGCGGATGCAGCGGCCACCGCCGTCGGGAACCTGGTCAGGGGCAGAGACGAAATTAAAGCCGTAGAGGACGCTGTGGTGGCAGGCCTCTCTATAGGCGGGGTCTCTGGGGTCCTCATCCTCTACCGTGGTGCTGTGGGGCTGGGTGGAGACTTGCCTGAGATCATTGGCGTGAATCCGGGTGAGATGGTTGTGAGGGAGGTCTGAGGTGGTGGGTGTGCTCGACGGGCTGATGGTGGTAAAGTACGGCGGCTCGGTGCTGGAGGACGGCCACGCCATCCGCAGGGCGGCCGAGTCGGTGAAAGACGTGGTCGAAGACGGCGGGCAGGTTGTCTTGGTAGCGTCAGCCATGAAGGGTATGACCGACAGGCTTCTGGCCACCGCGAAGGCCATCTCCCATGAGACCCCCCGGGAGGTTGTTGACCACATCATCGGCTTGGGGGAGGAGCAGGCCGTCAGGCTGATGGCCTCGGCCCTCAGAACCATTGGAGTCTCCGCCGTCGAGGTGACGCCGGACTCCCCCAGCTGGCCCATAGTCACCGACGAGAGCTACGGGGATGCCGAGCCCATCATGGAGGAGTGCGTCGAGAGGGCGGAGCTGGGCCTGAAGCCGCTCATCGAGAGGGGGGTGGTGCCCGTGGTATGCGGCTTCGTCGGCAGAAGCATTGATGGTAACATCACCACCCTTGGCCGAGGGGGGAGCGACACGACGGCAGTGATCCTGGCCCGCTGTCTCGACGCGACCGATCTCATCCTCGTCAAGGACGTGGGTGGGATATTCTCGGCTGACCCCGATCTGGTGGAGGGCGCCAAGCAAATAGAGACACTGAGCGTATCGGATGCGAGCCTCCTGGTCATGTCGGGGGCGGAGGTCCTCCATGGCAAAGTCTTCAGTTACAAGCCAGACGACCTGAAGATCAGGATAGTATCGATCAAGGACCCGCTGAAAGACTCCGGCTCCATCATCCGCGGCGCAATACCCGAGATCCAGGTTTCGACACACGATGGTCCCGTGCATAGTATTACAGTAATTGGCGAAGATGTGGCAAGTGCGGGGAAGGGGGCCCTCATTACGAGAGCCATTGAGGATGGAGGGGGGAGGTTACACTCGTTCAAGGGAGGGAGGGACTCCGCGGTATTCTGGGTGAACGGGTTGGCTGGAAGCGTTCTAGAGGGAGTTCACGGTCTCGTCGACTCCCTGGATTGCTTGAAAGCGGTGTCGGTTGCCGAGGACTTTGCCTTGATCGAGGTGAGGGGCAGGCGTCTGGCCAATGTGGCCTCCTCGATAGGTAGATTGGAGGCCAAGCTTTCCGAGTGCGACATCTGCATTAGGGGCTTGGTGACAGGTCATCTAGCCGTGGACATGTTGGTGGACTGGGAGGAGAGGCTTGAGGCCTCGAGGATTGTTGAGGAGTGTTTCAGGAGGTGACTTTATGAAGAAGAAGGTGGCGGTGCTTGGCGCGACGGGAACCGTCGGCCAGAGGATATGCGACATGCTGAGGAAGCATCCGTGGTTCGAGGTGTCAGCCCTCACCGGGGGCTCATCGGCAGGCAGGCTCTACGGGGAGGCCGTGAACTGGCTCCTACCCAACGAGGTGCCTGAGAAGCTCAGGGATCTGAGAGTGAGACCATCGGCTCCCGATGATATCGACGCCGATCTAGTCTTCTCGGCTCTGCCCTCGGGCGTAGCGCGGAAGGTGGAGCCCCCCTTCGCCGAGGCTGGGCTCCCTGTGGTGAGTAATGCCAGCGCCTACAGGATGGAGGCGGACGTTCCCCTGGTTGTGCCCGAGGTCAACCCCGACCACATCGAGCTAATCGGGGCTCAGAGGAAGAGCAGGGGATGGGATGGCTTCATAGCGACCGACCCTAACTGCTCCACCATCAACTTCGTGCTGGCTCTGAAGCCCCTCCAGGACATTCTGGTCATCAGGAAGGTCATAGTCACGACGATGCAGGCCATATCGGGTGCGGGCTACCCTGGCGTGCCTTCCATGGACATCTTGGACAACGTAATACCTTACATCGGAGGCGAGGAGGAGAAGATGGAGAGCGAGACGCTGAAGGTACTAGGGGCTTTGAAGGATGGCGAGGTAAAGAGGGCGCCCTTTAAGGTCGCCGCCGCTTGTAACAGAGTCCCAGTGCACGATGGACACTTGGAGACAGTCTACCTGGAGACGAAGGATGATGTTGACATGGTTTCGGTCAGGACGGCTTTCAGGGAGTTCAGGGGAGGAGTACATGGCCTCGGCCTTCCGACGGCACCTGGGGTCCCAGTTCTCCTAACGGAGGAGGAAGATCGACCCCAGACCCGGTTCGACAGGATGGCCGGCTCCGTGCCCGGTATGAGCGTAACAATCGGACGGCTACGGAGGGGAGTCGACGAGCGGTCCCTCAGGCTCGTGGTACTCGGGCACAACACGATCAGGGGCGCCGCTGGGGGCGCGATATCCCTTGCGGAGCTACTAGTCGCCAAGGGTTGGATATGACGCTTTTAAAAGGACGATACTTGCTGAAAAAAAAGGGAAAAAAGGGTTGTATGGCTTTCACTCTGGGTCTATGGGTATCATCTTCATGATTACCTGTCCCTTCGGGTCGGGGCACTCGACCTCCCAGGTCCTGGGCATCCAGTCATCTGGCTCGTCGAGTTTCCTTTGCTTCGCCGGAAGGAGGGGGAGTATGCTGTTTAAGGCCCAGTAGCAGAAGTGGCCCTCCGGAATGAATATCTTCCCTCCCCTGACGATGAAGTAGTCCCCCACCTCGATGGTATCACAGAAGCCCTTTATCTCCTTCACAACTACCTTCAAGTCCTGCATATGCTATTCCTCCGTTCTCTTTCTCTGGTTTGTTTCCCGTTTGGAGGCCCTTCCGTTGAGCTGATACCCGAACTTCCCAGAGGATATGGGGCCGTTAAAGTCCCCCTTACGCGCTCTTGTAGATCACGCGCCCGGTACATCGGCGTCGGCCTCCAGAAACGGTAGACATCCTGTATCTCTTCGGTTATCTCCACGAACCGGTCTCCGCTGACCTTCTGCCTTACCAGCTCCTTGGGGAAGATGGCCTCGAGCATCCTAGGGTCTACTGGCTTTCGGGTCTTCGGGTCAAGAAGCGGTTGCAGGGGTCCGGGGAGGTCGGGTAGAATACAGTACCAATCCTTGGGTATCTGATCCTCCGTCAGGAGGATCTTCCTGTCCAGTCCGAGTGATACACACACATACCTCCTAAACTGGGTAGAACGTCTGATCCACCTAGAATCTTAAAAGACTTGTGTCCCAAGTATATCATTAGACTAAACATAATCCAAGTTGGGGACTCAACGTAGATATGCACTAGACCGAGAGGATGTTCGTGGACAGACCTACCATTTTCAGGTCTAGGCTGGAGGCCCTGCTCGAAGAAGCCGAGGGTGAGGCAGAGGGCCTTATCAGCATCCTCTCAGAGCACGGCGTTACCGATGACGGCACCGTTCTGGACCTGGCGTGCGGCGTAGGCCGCCACTCGCTCGCCCTCGCTGAGATGGGCTTCAGGGTGGTCGGGGTCGACATCTCCCCCGAGTACATCGCCCGGGCAGAGGCGTTGGCGGATGAGAGGGAAGTAGGTGATCTAGTCGAGTTCCTGGTAGGTGACATGCGGCTCGTCGCCGAGTTGCTCAAGGAGCGTGAGGGGGCCTTCGTCGCCTCGCTCAGCCTCTTCACATCACTCGGCTACTGGGACGAGGATACGGACAGAAGGATCATCGAGCAGCTCTCGCACCTGGTTGCCCCCGGCGGTGTCCTGGTGATCGACATCATTAACAGGGACTGGATCGTCCGCAACTTCCAGGCGAGGGACTTCGGGAACGTTGACGACGATCTCCTGCAGGTGATGGAGAGAAGGCTCGACCTCGAAGAATCCAGGATGTACAGCATCTGGAAGTACTATGGGCCTAGGGGCAGGGACCTGGAGCATGTAGAAACCTTCGAGGTGGACCAGAGGGTCTACTCGCTCCACGAGCTGAAGGCCCTCGTCGAGGAGAGCGGCTGGCGCTACAGGGCCTGCTACGGCAGCTTCGGGATGGAGCCCTTCACAATGGACTCGAAGAGGATAAACCTCGTGGCCGAGAGGCGGTGACCCTCATTCACCGTTGGAGAAGTGGCGGAGGACCTCGTCCACCCCCAGTATCTCGAGGGTGCTGGTCCTCCCCGGTGCCTGGAGGCTCGAGCCAGATACGAACATCACCGTGTCCTTCTCATCGAGGTAGCCCATGCTAAGGGCCTCGATCACAGCCCTTGAGAGCAGATCGTCTCTGTCGTCGGTCCAGACGACGTCGAGGGGCTCTACCCCCCAGTAGAGGCGGCTCCTCCTGAGAACCTTCTCACTGCTCGCCACGGCCAGTATCCTGGTTCTGGGCCTGTGCTTCGAGATCATGCGGGCTGTGAACCCGCTCCTCGTCACGACGATTATCGCTGCCGGCTCTACAGTCGCCGTGGCCCGTGAGGCAAGGCTGCCTATGACATCGGCGATGGATCCCTCCACGGGGCCGTCCTCCCTGCTCTGAGGGGCACCCCTCTCCACCGTCTGGCTTATGCTGTTCATCACCCTGACGGTCTCCACGGGGAAGAGGCCGACGGCGGTCTCCTCAGAGAGCATGACGGCGTCAGCACCGTCAAGGATGGCGTTGGCTACGTCACTCGCCTCCGCCCGGGTGGGCCTCGGGTTGGTGACCATGGACTCGAGCATCTGGGTGGCGACGATGACTGGCTTCCCGGCGCCGTTGCACTCGTTTATAATCTTCTTCTGGAGGAGGGGGACCTCCCACGGGGGCACCTCTATTCCCAGATCACCCCTCGCCACCATGATCCCATCCGTCGCCTCGATGATCTCGCCTATGTTCTCAATCGCGTCCCTGTGCTCTATCTTTGAGATGATGGGCTGGTCGCCACCCGCCGCCTCGATGGCGTTCCTGGTGTTCTCCACATCCCATTTGTCCCTGACGAAGGATAAGGCGAACCAGTCGCAGACCTCAACCCCGAAGTCGATCCCCTTAAGGTCGGCCTCCGTCGGGGGCCTCATGGAGAGGTCAGCGCCGGGCACGTTCACCCCCTTGTGGCTAGTGACCTCCCCGCCTGAGACGACCCTGCCCCTGAACCCCTCCCCGTCGCTGTCCACGGATGTAACCCTCACCTCGATGATACCGTCGTTGATGTAGAGGCTCCTTCCCACCCTGACCTCCCTGGCCAGCTCGCCGTACGAGACTGGGAGCTCATCCCCGTTGCCTACAACCGATCTCGTCGTGAAGTGAACCTCGTCGCCCGGCTTCAGGTGGACGCTGCCATCGACCTCCCCGATCCTGATCTTGGGGCCCGGAATATCGATGAGGGTGGAGACTCCCTCCACCTCGTTGAGGGCCTCTATGACCCTTCTGTGGGACTCGAGGGTTCCGTGGGAAAGGTTCACCCTTGCCACATCCATGCCGGCCTCGACCATGGCCTTCAGGGTCTCGGGGTGCTCGGAGGAGGGGCCAATGGTGCAGACGATCTTAGCCCTGACGAACTGCTCTCTCAACGTTCCCAACTCAGAGTTCCCACCTCCGACTTTTAAGATCCTCGAAGACGGTGCAATGGATCTTCGGTACATAAAGACCTTGTCTACCGTTATAACCGGTCATCTGCGGTAGCAGCCGATCGAAGGTACTAGGGGATGACCTGCCTCCACCTGCGTCCCGAAGACCTACTGATACCGGATTGGGAGGGACTCGAGGGCATAATCGTCGCAGTCTCCCAGGAGTGCGGTGCCATGTTGGACAAAAGATTTGACTCCCAATCCGGTGCTTCGCAGGAACTCTAGGCATCCCTCGTGGAGACACAGTTAGAAACATTTTTCTAACCTGTCCTTCCTTTTTCCTTTTAAGTGGTTGTTATGGTATTCTGCAGAAAGTGCGGCGAAGAGAACGAGGATGACAGGACCCACTGCAAGAACTGCGGGGCCCCCCTTTACACTAAGCGCAGGATCAGGCGGCGGGAGGAGGATCTGTGCTTCGGGGTTCCCATGGCCGACTATACCTGGGGCCTAATCATTGGAGCCGTCATAGTCCTCTGGGGTATCTCCGAGCTTGTCGGCTTCGACTTCAACTTCTGGGCCATCTTCGCGGTCGCCTTCGGCCTCCTCATCGTCTGGAACGCCCTGAATAGGCCAGGGCTTAGATAGTTGAAGACCTCAAGTGGGTTTCCTTGTCCAGGGACCACCTCATCGCCCTCCTGGAGGCCTATCTAGTTACCTTCCTCTGGTCCTCATCTTACGTTTTGGTTAAGATGGGGCTTGGTCAGATCCCGCCCTTCACCCTGGTATCCCTCCGCTACGTGGTCGCCTCGGCGTTCCTCATACCCATAGCCCTGTCAAGGGGCAAAATGTCCCTAATATCCGACCACAGAACCTTGACGAAGATGGTCTTCCTCGGGTTATCTGGCTATACCATCGCACAGGGCCTTCAATGCTTGGGACTGTACTACCTCCCAGCGGTCTCGGTGACCTTCATCCTCAACTTCACACCGGTGATCGTGTTGATCCTGGGAGTCCTCTTCCTGAAGGACAATCCTGGTCCCCTACAGCTGACGGGGATGGCCATCGTCATGGCAGGGGCCTACCTCTACTTCAACGCCCCCCTGGCCTCAGACAGCCCCCTCGGTATACTCATCACCCTGGTGTCAGGTCTCGGATGGGCGTCATACCTCGTCTCGACCAGGCTCCTATTCAGAGAAGGAGAGGTGGGACCTCTTGAGTTAACTGCTTCCTCCATGGGCATGGGAACCCTCGTCCTCGTCCTCTCAGCCCTCGCATTGGAGGGGTTTCCGAGGGTGCCTCCCTCAGGATGGGCCATCATCGCGTGGCTGGGTGTCGTCAACACGGCTCTCGCCTTCTTCCTGTGGAACCACGCCCTCCAGAGGCTGAAGGCATTCGAGATCTCGGTCCTCCAGAACACGATGCTCGTCCAGATAGCCATCCTCGCCTGGCTCTTCCTCGGCGAGCAGCTCACGGTTATGAAGCTCGCCACCATGACCATGGTCTTCATCGGCGCTCTCATAGCGCAGCTGAGGAGATGAAGCCAAACCCCATTCGTTCTTCGGGCGCCGTTAAGTGAGGGACGTAGGACCATGGGAACGTTTATAATTGATAGCGTCGCAGCTGGTAAGGCGCCCGGAACGTGTAAACGGAAGGGAAACGTTTATATATGAACATCGGACATGATATCGAATATGATATCTAATCCGATATCGGAAGTGATATTCGATGGATCTTAGAATGCATAACAGACGTAGGAGGATAGGGGTTCCTAGGGGCATGCTCAGGTACCTCAGCTTCCAGTTCCTCAGGGAGAAGCCCATGTCGGGCAGCGAGATAGTTGACAGGATCGAGGAGTATACGGACTGGCGGCCAAGCCCCGGCAGCATCTACCCCCTTCTGTCCCACATGCAGGAGGCCGGGCTCATCAGGCCCCATGATGACGAGGACCCCACCCTCAAGCGCTTCGAGCTGACCGAGAAGGGCTTGAAGAACGCTGAAGAGCTGATGGAACTCGATGGGCAGATGAGGAGCCGCAACAGGACCATAAGGAAGATGTACTGGAGGCTCCATACGGGGATGACTGAGAGCCTCTACATCAGCCTCAGAGACCTGCTGGAAACGCTCGAGGACGTCTACAAGGAGAATAGGGGAGACGCAGAAGTGGCTGGGAAGCTGAAGGTCGCGTTGGACTCGGCAATTCAGAGTATCAAGGAGATTGATACCTAGCGAAATGAGCGATCTACGACGAGTCTTAGGCTTCATATCACCTTACAAGAAGGAAGCGATTCTCTCCGTGATCTTTCTCGGCCTAGTCGTGGTCACGGACCTCTCGATACCCAGCCTAATACAGGTCATCATCGACAAAGGCATAGCAAACAAGGACATGGAAGTGATCCTCAGGACCAGCCTGCTGATGATTGGCGCAAGCATACTCAGCGCCTTACTTGCGATCGCCAACACCCTATACTCTGTTAAGACTTCACGGGGCTTTGAGGCCGATCTCCGTGAGGCAATTTTCAAGAAGATCCAGACTTTCAGCTTCGGTAACTTGGACAACTTGAACACCGGGCAGCTTCTTACGAGGCTGACCAGCGACCTGAACCAGATCCAGCTGATAGTAACCATGAGCCTGCGGATGTTCACCCGGGCTCCCCTGATGTTCCTTGGCAGCTTTGGGATCATGTTCGCAATCAATCCCAACCTGGCAACGGTCATCCTCGCATTATTACCCGTCACAACCGTGCTGGTGTTCTTTTTCGTGAGGATTGTGAGGCCTCTATTCACCAAGATCCAAGAGCGTCTGGAATACC
>Ga0209635_10001967_pt1 | contig 15568 bp, 14 predicted proteins | sample DeeMarSWOR230_32_FD_187463 | JGI IMG/M metagenome (GOLD analysis project Ga0209635, IMG submission 187463) | Marine sediment microbial communities from White Oak River estuary, North Carolina - WOR-2-30_32 (SPAdes) (version 2) | ecosystem: Environmental > Aquatic > Marine > Intertidal zone >... | reverse complement strand
AAGTATTTGAATCTTTTGGTTAAGAACCCGCACCCATTTTATTGCAACAAAAGTTACATTTGCTCGAAGAAAAAAATAGTCAAGTTAGCCGCTGAATGGATCTTATAGCATTGGTTAAAAGCCCGCAAAATATTTTTATTTAATATCGAGGGTATACGACAGTGTTATGATCCCTAACCCTTAAAAATTGATGAAATCATTCTGTTACATTTTGTAAAAAAATAATTTTTTATATTTAACTAATGTTACAAAAAAATTACTAGAAATATTTATAATTTCTTAGAAGATTCTAATAAGCAGAAGAGGGAGGTAAAATTTGAAAAAAGGATTATTTTGGAAAGGACTTGTTCTTGGAATAATAATATTATTTGATGGAGCTTATGTCATACCATCAACAGATGCAATCCAAGAAGAAAAGAAAACTATAACAACCTTTGGTTCACTTAGTTATATCCAAAATCTTATAGATAATTCATCAGATGGTGATACAATATACATTCCCAGTGGGATCTATTATGAGAACATTATCATCAATAAATCAATCAGTCTTGTCGGGGAAAACAAAGAAACAACAATTATTGATGGAGGATATTCTGGAACTGTTGTTTCTGTTTCTGTTGATTGGGTAAATATAAGTGGATTCACAGTTCAAAACAGTGGATACAGTGGAGGTTATTGGAAGTTTGCAGGAATATCTATAGGTTCATATACTACTATCTCAAATAACATCATACTCAACAATGAAGATGGGATACAACTCAATGAGCATAATACTATTATTAATAACATCATTAGCTTAAATGATGGGTGTGGGATAAATACCTACGCTATTTCAAGTTTTAATATAATAATGGGAAATATTATTTCAAATAATAAAGAAGGTATATACATTGTTCAAAATTATTGGTACTCGTCTAAATCGAATACGATCACAGGAAACATCTTATGCTCAAATTATGAATATGGTATATACCTTGAAGCATCATCCAGAAATATTATTACTCATAATACCATTTCAAAAGGCGAATGTGGCCTTGGTTTATATGATAAATATTTTTTGGGTTCATTTAACAATACTATTTCCAATAATACTTTTATCAAAACAGGTCTTGAAATTAACTTAATTTATTGGTTTAATTTAAATAGTCACACTGTTTTGAATAATACTGTCAATGGCAAACCCCTCATCTATTTATATAATGAGACCGACATGGTATTAGATAGTGATGCAGGACAGGTATTTTTAATAAACTGTAGTAATATCACTATTCAAAATCAAGATCTATCCAACACAACAACTGGTGTGAATTTTATTGATACAAATAATTGCCATATCTTAAATAATACTATTAACTCAAACACAAGAAATGGAATATCCTTCCAAATCAGTCATTGGCGTCCTGGAATATCATTTAATACGAGTTTTATCTACATGGAATCTAAAAATAACATCATCAGTGGTAATACCATTAATAACAACGTCAATGGAATATATTTCGAAGAACAGACAAACAATACAATAACCAATAACATTCTAGGCAATAATTACTGCGGTATCAAGCTCTTTTGTTCTGAGAATGAAACCATTACAAGTAATAACATTTTCAATAACAAGCATGGAATATTCATTGAAGATTATTTAGGTTATGCTATCATGGGTTTCAACAACACTATCACTGATAATACTATCTCAAAAAACGAAGATGGCATATACATACTAAATTCAAACAATAACACTATCAACAGAAACAATATCAACTCGAACTACAACACGGGTATATACTTCTTTGATTCCAGCAATAATAACATCACATACAACAATATTTGCTCAAGCAAATGGGCTGGTATATACCTCTATTCTTCAAGCAGCAACGTAATCACTGATAACAACGTCTTAAATAATGAAGTTCTTGGCATATGGCTCAACAACTCAAATGATAACAGAATCACCAATAATAATCTTACATCAAACTATAAAGAAGGCATATTACTTATTGACTCAAATAATAACTCATTATCAGGTAATAGTATATCAGATAATGATTATGGTATTAAACTAGAGGATTCAAGTTATAATAACATGTCTACTAATACCATCAATGCGAACTATGAATATGGTATAGAATTTCATGCTTCATCTCAAGAAGATTGTAGGAATAACACAGTTGAATACAACACCATCCAGTTAAACAAAAAAGGTGTATATCTCAATAATTCTAACAATAACTCCATTCTAAAAAATAATTTTCTGAGAAACATACGAAATGCTTTGTTTGATAACTGTACAAACACTTGGAACATGAATTATTGGAACAGAATACGAATTCTACCGAAATTTATCTTTGGAACAATAGATTATGATACTTTTAAAATTCTAAGTATAAATATTGATTGGCATCCGGCACGAAAACCAAACGAGTTGGGAGGCTTAAAAACAAATGAATAAAATCATACCTTTCTCAATATTTGTAATTCTAATCTTCAGTAGCCTTGGAGTAGGTGCTATATATAATGATACCTCTGAAACAAAGATTTTAACAAAATCAATAATATTCCTAAAACAACCTATATTTGAAAAAAAAGATAATTATTTAAGAATCACCTATGATGGAGCAACTTCAAAGCTCATGATACCAGGTGAACCGGAACTACCGATTTATGTAACAACATTTATATTACCAAAAGAATCAAGGAACATTAGAGTGTTATGTAATATAAAAGAAACAGGTATGATGAAAATATCAGATGAAATCATACCAGTTTCTGTTTATCCTTTAAATTTGCAGGATGAATTTGAAAAATTATTAGAAAAAAATGAACAATTGTACCTGAGTAATGAATTGTATCCCAGTAATTGGTATTCTTATGATATTGGTCGTGGTCTAGATGATGAAGATCCTGTTATCTTTGTCAAAATAGTTTGTAACGTTGTTCGATATGCTCCTGCATTAGATATTGTTGAGTATATGAAAGAAGCTGATATCACTATAACGTACGAGTACACATGCAGTACCTCTTCTAAACCAAATATTTATGATATGGTGATTATTTCACCAAAGAAATTTGCTGCTGCGTTTCAACCATTAATTGATCATAAAAACAGTCTAGGTATAAACACGACGCTAAAGACCGTTGAGGAAATTCTTGTTAATTACAATGGGTTTGATGCCCCTGAAAAGATAAAATATTTTATAAAAGACGCAATCGAACAATGGGGCATCACCTACGTTTTGCTTGGTGGTGGTCTGAAATCATATCTTTTTGCTAAAGATAGAGAGGATTGTAATCAAGGAACAAAAGCCTGGCATGTTCCAGTCCGCTATACCAATATAATACTACGCGGCAGGGATCAAGGGTGTATTTCAGATCTGTATTACGCGGATATTTATGATGAAAACGGAACATTTTCCAGCTGGGATTCAAATGGTGATGGTATTTTTGCTGCATGGAACAAAGATGATGTGCTGGATGATGACTTTGATCTCTACCCAGATGTATATGTTGCTCGATTACCCTGTAGGAATAAACAGGAAGTCAAACTGATGGTTAATAAAACCATCGTGTACGAAAGTACAAATCCAGCTTCTAAAAGATGGTTCAAAAAGATGATCGCTATAGCGGGTCTTACCCTTAAACTCTATGATGGTACACCTGATGGGGAGTATATCTGTGATAGATCCATTTACTACATGCATGATCTTGTTAAAGAACCAATTAGAGTTTACATATCAAATAACAAAACCGGTGGACTTATACCTACCTCAAATGATATTATTCAAGCCTTAGAGGACGGTGCTGGTTTTGTACTTTTTCAGGGGCATGGATCACCATTTTCATGGAATACTCTTTGGGAAGATGGCGAAAAATGGGTTGGTGGATTGGAACTATCAAATTTCTGGCACTTAAATAATCTAAATAATTTACCAGTGGTCGTAGTTGGAGGATGTCATTGTGGTCTTTTTAATGTAACCGTAGAAAAAACGATACGTTCTGGAAATCGTCTTATTAAATCTATACTAGATTGGTGGATTTTTAATTACATCAATCTTCCTTTTCTTCAACGTTTTCTTGAACGTTTTCTTCTCCCTCTTAATTACTATTGGACATATGGTGTCCCCACACCTGTTTGTTTCAGTTGGGGTTTATGTCTTGTTCCATGGGGTGGTGCCATTGCTTCAACAGGGTGTACTGGATTAGGTTTTGGCTTCCCGGGCAATCCAGTTAGTTGGAGCAGTGAGTTGGATCTGAATTTTTTTTATGAGATTGGACAAAGAGCTGTAAGTAATTTAGGATGTGCATATGGTGGTGCTGCAACCAAATATTTAAATGAGAATTTTATTAATGATATAATTGATATTCATTGTATTACGGTCTATGAGCTTTTTGGTGATCCTAGTTTGAAATTTGGTGGTTACGAATAAAAATCAAAATAGTACAAGTAAAAGGATTTGAACACACATTTTTGGTTCAAAGCCTGCAGCAATTTATTGAAACATATGTTTCATTTACTCGAAGAAAAAAATGTTAAACTAGCCGCTGGAGGGATTTGAACCCTCGACCTATTCCTTACCAAGGAATCGCGCTAGCCAGGCTATGCTACAGCGGCAAAAACTTTGTTTCCCTAAACAAAAAGCTGGTTTATTTTATTTTTTACGAAAAAATAAGTAAAATACGAATGTTTATTTAAAACTACATCTATTCGATAAAAATGGTGATAAAACATTAGAGCTATAGATTTACCTGATGTTCAATCAACTCCATCTTCATCGAATTTCAAACTTACCAGAGTGGGAGTAACAGGAGTAAAAAAACTTGTTCATATAAAAAGACCAGGTAAAAAAGCTAGTATCCCTTTGGTTGTTAAAATGGATCTATTTGTGGACTTACCAGCATCTCAGAAAGGAAGTCATATGTCACGAAACTTAGAACTGGTTTCAGAAATAATAGATATGAGCTTAAAACGACCTGTTTCTGATCTTGAATCATTCTGTGCAAAAACAGCTAAACTCTTACTTAAAAAACACGAGTATGCAACCTTTTCTGAGGTAAAGGCCGAAGGTGATTATTTTTTAGATAGAAAATATCCATCTGGTAAAAAAGGGTTGGAACCTTTTACTCTGGTTGCTGAGGCAAGAGCAAAATCAAATGGAGAAGTCAAGAAATTAATTGGGGTTAGAGTAATAGGTATGACTGCTTGTCCCTGTGCATATGAGGTTATAAAAACTATTGGTAAATATGAAGATAAATTTATTCCCCCGACGCATAATCAGCGAAATATAACAACACTAATGATTGAGGTACCAGGTGATGATAAATCAGTTGATGCTAACCATTTAATAGACATTGTGGAAAAATCTTTCAGTAGCCCAACATACAGTATTTTAAAAAGAAAAGAAGAAGGTAAAATAGTTTTTAATGCACATAAGAATCCAAAATTTGTTGAGGATGTTGTAAGAGATATTTTAGGTAGTGTTTTAAAGAAATATAATAAACTTCCGGATGACGTGATTGTTATTGTTAGAAGTGAAAGCGAAGAATCTATTCATAAGCATAATGCTTATGCTGAACGAGTTACAACACTTGGCGAACTAAGAAAATAAATAGTTTAATTTTTTTAAAAACGTATTTGTAGATTCCTTTTAATACCTTGGATTAAATGGATATTAAAAAGGAAGTTAATGAAGTATTAAAAGAAACAGGTTCAACTTATTTTACTTTAATTAAAATATTGATTCCTATTAGTATTATTGTTAAAATTCTTAGTTATTTTGGAGCAATTGAAGTAATTGGTACTTATCTTTCACCTACTATGGGTTTAGTTGGTTTACCCGGAGAGTTTGGTCTTGTTTGGGCAACAACAATGGTTGCTAATATTTATGGAGGACTTTTGGTTTTTGTTCAACTTTCTTTAACTAGTTCTTATACTGTTGCACAAGTCACAGTACTAGGTGGTATGATGCTGATTGCTCACACCTTACCGGTTGAGGCAAGGATAGCTCAAAAAGCTGGGGTTAGATTGTGGTTTACACTTGCTTTGCGTATTCTTGGTGCTTTTGTTTATGGCTTTATTTTACACACTATTTTCACAACTTTTAATTTGTTTCAAGAAAATAGTATTGTTATTTGGACACCTGAAAATATTGATCCTACTTTTTTTAATTTATTATTAAATGAGTTAAGGTATTATTTTATCATTCTTTTAATCATCCTTGGTCTTGTAACACTTATGAAAATTTTGAAAAAAACTGGTGCTATCGAAAGATTGAATAAATTGCTTAAACCTGCTCTTGAATATGTTGGGATGAGTAAAAACGCTGCACCCTTAACAATTATTGGAATGACACTGGGAATTGCCTATGGCGGAGGTCTTATTATACAAGAGACGAAATCAAAACTTGTCAGTAAAAAAGATGCTTTTCTATCTTTAAGTTTAATGGATTTAACCCACAGTATAATTGAGGATACTATTTTGATACTTTCAATTGGTGCAACAATATTTGGTATTTTATTAGGACGAGCTTTATTCACAATAGTTGTAATTGTAATTCTTATTAAATACATCAATAGTATTTCAACAAAAACATTTGAAAAATATTTTGTCAAATAATCTTGCTCAAAAACTTTAAAACATTTTTTATAATTACTGCATTTCATGGCAAAATACAAGATAGCATGGTTACCAGGAGATGGTGTTGGTAAAGACGTTATGGATGCTGCAAAAATTGTTCTAGATACAATTAATCTTGATGCAGAGTATATTCATGGTGATGTAGGCTGGGAATTTTGGAAGAAAGAAGGAGATCCTCTACCTAAAAGAACAATTGACTTGTTTGAACAAACAGATTGTTGTTTATTTGGTGCAATAACTTCTAAACCAAAGGATGAGGCACAAAAAGAGCTTGATCCTAGTTTACAGGGTAAAGGTTTTGTCTATTCAAGTCCCATTGTTCGTTTAAGACAACTACTTAATTTACATACTAATTTAAGACCTTGTAAAGCATATTCTGGAAATCCCTTGAATTTCAGAGACGATATAGATTTAGTTGTATTCAGAGAAAACACAGAAGATTTGTATGCTGGTGTAGAATTTCATCCTGTTACCCAAATGGTTTTTGATGCTCTAATGACACATCCTAAGATGAAAGCTTTTTCAAAAGTACCTTTAACTGATATTGCAATTTCAGCACGTATAATCACAAGAAAAGCTTCAAATAATATTGTTCGTCAAGCATTTGAATATGCAAAAAAACATAATAGAAAAAGTGTAACAATTGTTGAAAAACCAAATGTTATCCGTGAAACAAGTGGGCTTATGATCCAAGAAGCAAGAAAAATAGCAGCTAAATACCCAGATATTAAGTATAATGAAGTAAATATTGATGCCATGTGTATGTGGCTTGTAAAAAATCCACAGGATTATGATGTTTTGGTTTCATCAAACATGTTTGGGGACATTATCTCAGATCTTGCTGCTCAGTTAGTGGGTGGTTTAGGTTTTGCATCCAGTGGTAATATTGGTGATAATTATGCTGTTTTTGAGCCAACCCATGGTTCAGCACCTAAATACGCTGGTATGTATAAAGTAAATCCTATTGCTATGATTCTAACTGTTAAATTGATGCTTGATTGGCTTGATGAAAAAAAGCTTGCAACAAATCTTGAAGAAGCTGTAGCAACCGTTGTTAAAGAAGGTAAAATTAAAACTTATGACATGGGTGGATGTAAAACTTCTTTAGATGTAGCCAATGAAATTGCAAAGAAATTTGAAGAAATATAATTAATTAAAAGACCTTAAAATCAGACTTTTATATCTTATGCCGGAAAACATTTTAAAGGGCTTGCTGATTCCCGAAGAACAACTATGGGTTTAGATTATGTCAAGTTCAACAAAAGTTCTTATTATGGGCGCAGCAGGAAGAGACTTCCACAACTTTAATGTATTTTTTAGAGACAATGAAAACTATAATGTAGTGGCCTTTACTGCTACTCAAATACCTGAAATTGCAGGTAGGAAATATCCAGCAAAGCTCTGTGGTAAACTTTATCCAAATGGAATACCAATTTATCCTGAGGAAGATTTAACAAAACTCATTAAAGAATATAATATTGATCAAGTTATTTTTGCTTATTCCGATATACCTAACTCTTATGTTATGGAAAAATCAGCAATAGTTAATGCAACTGGTGCAGACTTTGTTTTAATGGGAACAAAAGATACAATGATAAAATCAAATAAAACAGTAATTGCTGTTTGTGCTGTCAGAACTGGTTGTGGTAAATCACAAGTTTCCAGAAAATTATTTGAAATACTACAAAAAAAAGGATTTAACGTGGCAGCAATTCGACATCCTATGCCGTATGATCAAGATATGACTACACAAATAGTTCAGCGTTTTTCTAAATATGAAGATCTTGATAAGTACAATTGTACAATTGAGGAGCGAGAGGAATACGAGCCTTACATAGATATGGGTGGTGTAATATTTTCAGGAATAGATTATAAAAAAATAATTCTTGAAGCTGAAAAAGAAGCAGATGTTATAATATGGGATGGAGGAAACAACGATTTTTCGTTTATAAAACCTGATCTACTCATTACTATTACTGATCCCCACCGAGCTGGGCATGAGCTGAGTTATTACCCTGGAGAACTTAATGCTAGACAAGCAGACATCATCATTATCAATAAGGTTAATACAGCAAAAAAGGAAGAAATAGAAACAGTAAAAGAAAATATAAAAAGAATAAATCCAAATGCCCAAATAATAGAAGGAATTTCAGCAATTACTTCTGATGACAAAGAAAAAATAAAAGGAAAACGAGTACTAGTAATAGAAGACGGGCCAACAGTTACACATGGCGGTATGAAGTTTGGTGCTGGTAAAATTGCTGCTGATATGTGGGGTGCAAAAGAAATTATTGACCCAAGAAGTTTTGCTGTCGGCTCAATAGTAGAAACATTCAAAAAATATCAACATCTATCAAATGTTCTACCTGCTATGGGCTATGGAAAAAAACAGATAAAAGAACTTGAAAAAACAATAAATAATACTGACTGTGAACTTGTAATAAGTGGCACGCCAATTGATATAACACGAGTTTTAAAATCAGATAAAACAATTATTAGAATAAAATATGGAGTAGGCGAAGAAACAAGTAAAGAACTTGAGAAAATCGTTGATAATTTTATAAAAAAATTTTTATCGCAACCTACTACCCTCTAAAACAAAATTCGCCAATAGCGCTTCCAGCTGTATATGAGCATTACTTCCTTCAATTAATCTGAATTCTATTTCACCTGCTTTTTCTATGAGCCTCACCTTGGTTTCATCCGGTAAAGCCAAATCAAATATGGTTTGATGAATCTGTTTTATTATATCCTCTCCACTTAAACCATATTTTATTAATAAATCATATAATTGGTTTCTAGCAGCCATAAAATTACCACTTAAGGCGGTTGAAATAAGATTTTTTACATCCTCTGGTTTTGCAGTAGCACTAGTTTCATAAAGTAACTCTGCTGTTATTTTCTTGCTGGTAGATGCACCAACCTGAAGAATATTAATTGCTTTTCTTAAATCACCTTTTGAAATAAAAATTAGTGTTTCAAGTCCATCAGATGTTAGCTCAATTTTTTCTGCTGAAGCTATCTTATTCATATGTTTTTTAATATCATCTTCTTTAATTGGTGAAAACCTAAAAACAGTGCATCTTGACTGTATCGGTTCAATAATTCTTGAAGAATAATTTGCTGATAAAACAAAACGACAAATACGTGTGTGTTTTTCAATAGTTCTTCTTAAAGCTGACTGAGCATCTGACGTTAAGCTGTCTGCCTCATCTAAAAATATAATTTTGAATTCTGCTTTACCCATTGGCGCGGTTCTTGCAAAATCTTTGATTTTCCCACGGATTATTCCAATGCCCCGCTCATCACTTGCATTTAATTCAATAAAGTTTTGTTTCCAACCTTCTCCGTATAACTCTTTTGCAAGGGCAATAGCACAGGTGGTTTTACCTGTTCCTGCCGGTCCGGCAAATAAAAGATGAGGTACGTTTTTGGTTTTAACATATGCTTTAAGTCGCTCAACTATTTCATCTTGACCAACTACTTCATCAAGTATTTTTGGTCTGTATTTTTCTATCCAAATATCCTCCATAGTAATTCACAGAGTAATACACTTTATCTCTTAATGTTTTTGTATAAAATTTTACCAATAATTTCAGGAAGTTGATTTATATTATTTGTAAAACTGTGATCGTCATATAAAAATTTGATGGTTGCATCCTGTGTTAATGCAAATTCAATTGGCCAATCTGAAGGTATTAATTCATCTTTAATTCCGACAATGATGTTGATAATAGTGTTGATCTTTTTTTTAAATAAATTTTTATCCTGCATATCTCGTAATAATTTTTTTGGCATTTCTTTGATTTTTAAAATATCAACATAAGGAGGAATTATTGCTGGATTTAGTAATATTATTTGTTTAACATTTTTGTTTTCCAAAGCTGATTTTGCTGCAAGAAATCCACCAAAGGAGGAGCCAATTAAAATAATTTCTTTGTCTTTTTCTATTACTTTTTTTATCTGCTTTAAACAATCAGAAATTTCTATTTCCTCTGGTTTACAATCACGATATTTTATTGGAATAGCTTCAAGTTTTTTCTTAAAAAGTTTACCTTTTGTGCTATTTGGATTTGATAAATAACCATGGATGTAATAAAGCATAAAAGAATATTAAGAATATAATTTAAAAAAATTTCTCAATTTTTATTTTTAAAAATTTTAAGATATACTTTTCTATTTCTAGGTCCATCTCCCTCATAAAAAAAGATATGTTGCCATGTACCCAAAACAAGTCTACTTTTTTCTATCAGAACAATAACAGACGAGCCAATAATACTTGCTTTAATATGTGCATCAGAGTTTCCTTCTGAATGCAAATAATTGCCTGACTCGGGAATAATCCTATTCAATGTTTCAATAATATCCCTTTGCACACTTGGATCTGCACCTTCGTTTATAGTAATTCCAGCTGTTGTATGTGGAATATAAACAATTACAAAACCATCTTGAATGTTTTGCTTATCTATTAATCTTTGAACATCATTTGTTATATCAATCATCTCATTTCTTTTCTTAGAAACAACCTTTAATTCCATCATATAAACCAACAAAAAGGTTATTGTTTACAGTATTTTAAAGATAACCTTGTAACTTAGTAATCTTTTTGAATTAAACTTTGTTACGATTTTTTACTGGTAAGATATGAAATTAAAACCAAAGGCTATACTATTTGATATGGACGGAGTCCTTGTTGACTCGCTTGATTCATGGTGGATGTCATTAAATAGTGCATTAGAAACTTTTAATCATGAAAAGATTTCAAGAGATGAATTTATTAAAAAATACTGGGGTCATGATTTATATGATAATATAGAAAAAATGAATTTACCATTTAAAGTGGCAAGATTTTGCAATAGTATATATGGTAATAATATAAATAGTATTAAAATTTATAAAGAAACCAAACCCACACTTGAAAAACTAAATAAGTACAAAAAAGCAATTATAACCAATACTCCAAATGATTGCGCAGTACAAATTCTTAAGCAGTTTAACATAAAAAAGTTCTTTGATTTTATTATGACAAGTGATGATGTTAAAATGAGTAAACCTAATCCTGAGATAGTTGTGAAGGCTTGCAAACGATTTAAAATTGAACCAAAAGATGTTGTTCTAGTTGGAGACACAGAAAGTGATGTAATTGCAGGTAAAAAAGCTGGTTGTAAAGTTGTAGGAATAAATATTTTTGCAGATTATACAATTAAAAACTTATCTGAATTAATTTATTTAATTGAATAGAAATAATGTTTAAGTAGAGTAAAAATATCTGGTCTTGAGGTTATGTTATGGAAGATATAGAATTAATTGAATATAAAAAAGAGGATTTATCAAATAGTTTACTTGTTGTGGCTTTTCCAACAGTTGGACTAGTTAGTTCTATTGCAGGCCATTTTATAGTTGAGTCCTTAAAATTGAATGAGATTGGTACAATTATTTCAAATGATTTTATGCCAGCTACAGTTATTCATAAGTCAAAACCTTCTCCACCTGTTAGAATTTATGCCGGAACAAAAAAATGTGGACCAAATGGTGAATGCGAACAAATAGCGGTTATTATCTCTGAATTTATGCCACCTTATAATATAATTAGACCACTTGCCAATGTGATACTTAATTGGGCATCAAACAAAGGTTGTAAAACAATTGTTGCACTAGAGGGCACTCATGCATTTGGGGATGTAAAAAAACAATTGAAGGTCTATGGAGTCGGAAGTACTGATAAAATGAAGAATTTTTTAAAAACTTATAAAATAGAAGAAACCCAAGAAGGCATGATAACAGGAGTTACAGGTGTACTACTTTATGAAGGAGTTCTTAAAAATCATGATGTTATTTGTTTACTTTCTGAGGCTCATTCAGAGTTTCCAGACTCCAGGGCTGCAGGTAATTTACTGAAAAAACTCGATGTTATGCTTCCTGAGATAAAAATTGATCCAGAACCATTATATAAAGAAGCTGAAAAGATAGAAGCCCAAATAAGAAAATTTATGCAACAATCAAAACCTACAGCACCTTCATTACCACCAACTCCAACACAAATGTACGGATGATTTACGAGGCATTTACTAATGACTTCAAAAGATGAAATTCTTACTAAAGTCTATAATCTTGCTTTTAAATATGAAGCAGAACGTGGTAGCTGTCCACAGTGCGTACTTGCTGCTTTATATGAAACACTAGGTATTGGTGATCCTAAAACAATACAGGCATCTGATGCTTTTGCTGGAGGAACATCTCTATCTACAGAGGGAACCTGTGGAGCATTGGCTGGTGGACTTCTTGCAATAGGCTCAGTCGTTGGTAGAACTTATAAGAATTTTAGTACAGGAGTACTTAAGAGAAGAGTTTTTCAATATTCAAAGAAATTATATGATAAATTTATAGAGGAATACGGTTCACCTAGATGTAAAGATATACATATGCAGATTTTTGGTAGAACATTTAACTTTTGGAATCCACAGGATTACGCTGAATTTGAAAAAGCAGGTGGTCATGTTGATAAATGCACTGTTGTATCTGGTAATACTGCAAAGTGGGCGGCTAAGATTTTAATAGATGATTTAAAAATAAAATTTTAATTAATATCTGTAAAAATTGAACTATACCGATATTTATTTTTATTAGGCTAATTCAGTAAAATTTGGTTATACAGTTAATTTTCTAGTATTTAAATATGCTTTTTTACAATTTGGAGTTCTGTCACGATACATTTATATATCAAATACTGACAAAGTATAACGTGATAATATATATCAATATGGAAGGTGGTGAGAAAAATATGGAAATATTAATGATTGGTATTATTGCCGGAGCAGCAATTGCTGCGGGTATTAGTCCCTTTCAAGGTATTTCACCCAAGTTATTTTAATAACATTATAAGATAGATAAAATCATTTGTGGTGGAGTTAGCAGATAGGATATATTTATACCACTATCATAAATTTTAAAAAAATTTTTAATTAATTTTTTTATACTAAAATATCAAAAATTTAATTCTGGAAGCCAACGTTCTTTATGATATTCATCAAATATCCAAAAGGTTTGTTTTTTTATTGTTTTTGGAAATTTTAAATATATCTCATCCATAATTTTACTCAACTTATCAACATTTTCAACAATTACTTCGAATTCTAAATCACACCAACCAATAGCTACATTCAATGTATCACAATAAGGTTTTATTTTTAGATAATCCCATATTGCATTTCGTTTTTTGTGGTCTTTAAGATATATTTCTAGTCTGTATTTATGAAGCTCTAATTTTGGAAGATCAACATTTACACGAAAAGCCTTAATTACATCATGTTTTATTAAATTCTTTATTCTATAATTTATCGACTGTGAGGAACAACCAAGTTTTTCTGCGAGTTCAATAAGAGGTATACGTGCATTAATAGCAATTTCATTTAAAATTTTATAATCAATTTCATCAATTTCTACTGTTTTCCCGCTGCAAGTTGTTCTATATAGTAATCTTTCCGAATTTTCAATTTCATTTAATAGATATGAAGATTTATAATTAAAAGCCTCGACATACATAGAAAAGACATATTTTGCAAAATAATCTTCAAATCTATCAAGAGTTCTGCTCCAAAATAAATAAAACTCGTGTATATCTTTAATCCAGATAATTACATCAAAATCAATTTCTGCCTTAACAGATATTACGGCCCATACATTTTCATAATTTATAAAATGCTGAATGATTTCCTTCTTTACATCTGAACTTACATATTGGAAATTAATATAGAGTCTAAAAACATTGTAACCTAATTTAAATGTATTTATTGCTGTCCAGAAATTTTTTATAATACCCTCATCCTGCATTTTTTTTATTCTGTATGCCACAACATCTTTTTTCAAACCAACTTTTTTTCCTATTTGTGTATTGGATTGTCTACAATTTAAATCTAATTCATATAAGATTTTGCGATCCTTTAAATCTAATTTGGTCATATTAGTTAAATATATAAGATTGATATTTATTAATCATTGGATTTGGTGATGCACACAGAAAGTAAAAATATTCTACTTATTTCAATGCCTTTTGCTGGAACCGCCATACCATCTATACAACTAGCTATTCTAGAAAGTTATCTAAATGAAAAGGATATAAATGTAAAAACACGACATCTATATCTAAAAGCAGCTGATTTTTATGGTTTAAATAATTACAACTACCTAATTTATCCTCCTAATGATTCATACACAGCACAAATGGTATTTTCTAGATATGTTTTTCCGAAACATTGGCAAAAAACAGTTGATAATTTTAAAGAATATTTTAATGAAAATCTATCAAAAAACAAAGAAATTCAAAAACAGTTTACATTTGATAGTTATGTTCAACAGACAGATAAATTTTATATTTGGGTTCTTAAACACACCAATTGGCAATCATCTGATATAATTGGGTTTACTTTGAATTATGGGCAGCTTTTACCATCGCTAGCTATTGCTAAAAAAATAAAGGAATTAACCCCTGATAAAAAGATTATCTTTGGCGGAAGTAGAACAACAGACTTATTAGGAGTAACACTGTTAGAATCCTTTGATTATATTGATTTTATTGTTTCAGGAGATGGAGAGGATGCTCTTTATCGTCTTGCTTCAGATTATCAAAACTATGAGTTAATACCACGTCTGATGTACAAAAAAGGATGCGATGTTATCTGGAACGAATCAAACAATGTCGTTGAAATCAATAGTTTACCTGTTCCTTCATATGATTCTTTCTACGAAGAGTTGAATTCATCAACCTTAGAAGTACAACAATACTATTATTATAATGGAAGATTACCAGTTGAAATTTCACGTGGTTGCTGGTGGAACCAATGTAGTTTTTGCAATCTTAATATTCAGCATAAAAAATATAGAGAAAAAAACATTGATAGAATTATAAAAGAGATACAGACTTTATCTGATAGATATAGAATG
>Ga0209635_10001964_pt1 | contig 15575 bp, 9 predicted proteins | sample DeeMarSWOR230_32_FD_187463 | JGI IMG/M metagenome (GOLD analysis project Ga0209635, IMG submission 187463) | Marine sediment microbial communities from White Oak River estuary, North Carolina - WOR-2-30_32 (SPAdes) (version 2) | ecosystem: Environmental > Aquatic > Marine > Intertidal zone >... | reverse complement strand
GGATTTAAATATCTTAAGCATCCATTCAGTCTGGTATTAGATGTGAAAAAGCACGAAAAGATTGCTGTGCCTGTAGCGACCATTAATTCGGCCAATATTGTTACCTTGTTTACTGAGGATGGAAAAATTGTTCATCGTTTAGTTTACCAGGTAAGAAACAGTGCGAAACAGTTTTTAGAAATTCAGTTACCAGAGGAAGCTGATGTGTGGAGTGTATTTGTTGATAATCAGCCTGTAGAATCTTCTATTAGATCTCAGGAAGAAGGGGTCACAGTTCGTAAACTTTTAGTACCACTGATTCGCTCACGTTCTTTGGATAACCAATTGCAGACTTTTCCGGTGGAAGTGATTCTGGCGCTTTCAACTGATAAATTTACCTGGTTGGGAAAAAGAGGTTCCCAATTGCCTGTAGTGGATTTACTCATCAGCCAATTACTCTGGTCTGTATATTTACCCAATGATTACTCCTATAGCTATTTCACCAGTACCTTGGAGAAGGAAGAAATTATCAGAGGGCTAAACTTATTCTCGGGTGTTCGGAGGGAATATGATGACAGAGCCCGTAAAGAGCTAATGCCTTCCACTGCAGATACAGATCAATTCACCCTGGATGAAATGAAAAAAGTATATAAGGGTAAGGATGTTGGAAGCAGTTTTCGCAATATTCCCATGGAAGAGGCACAAATATCGAACCAGATGGCGGCAGAGATGGAATTCAGCGGACGGATGGAAGGTCTGGCCCAGCAGGACATGCCGCAAGCAACGGTAACCGGAAGTGGAGCAGCAACTGGTGTGCTGCCGATTATGATCCAGATTCCCACCAGTGGGCAGATCTATCGCTTTGCTAAAACAATTATCAAACCCGAAGATCCACTGAAATTCGGTGTTATTTATACCCAACTGTGGACAATTAGCTTGTTGAAGTGGTTTACGTTTGCACTCGTTATCCTGTTAATCTATCTTTTCAGAAAGAAGTTAAGTAATCCCTGGGGTTGGCTTAAAGAAAAATGGTATACCTTAATGAAATTCTTTAAACAGCATGAAGAAAGTCTAAAAAAATATGGTCAATCAAAAATGACCCCATTCATCTTATTTGGTCTGGTTGTCATTTTCTGGTCAATCTCAGGATTTATAACAGTTATTTTATTATTTCTGCTATGGGTTAGTGCGGTCTATCAGATTTTACACTTCCGGCGGAAAAGAACAGAAAAGGTAGTTACTGCTCCGGTAGAAATAAAAGAGAAACCAAAACGAAAAACAAAAAGTGATAATTTAGAAGAGAAATAAATCTTGGATCTTCGGGGCTGTATAAAAAGTAAGAGATGATGTATAAATATTAATTTTAAAATACTTACTCAAGTCACTAACTTACCCCTTAACCCCCTCTCCTTTAAAAGAGAGGGGGCAAAGGCCTGTCAGGCTGGCACTGCCAAACGGAAGGTGAGTTCAGTAGTATCATGAATATTCATAAATATGTATATTATTTCATTTATTTTTACTTTTTTAGACAGCCCCAAGATGGGATTATAAGAAAGAGTGATTTTTTTGCTAATGATTTCTGCTTAATTCATTCTACAGTATTTAATGCTTTGTTTCTTACTTCCTTCAATGGAAATTTAATGATTTCAATTGTAATTTCCTGTTAAATGGCTATTGTCAAAAAGATTTTTCTGGAATTTAGATTTCCAATAGGCTATCGGTCCCTTTGAAGGGGAATGGATATATTTTGCTCAAACTCATTCAATTTTCAAATTGATTAGTCAAGTTATTACTCGTAAATTTCAAGTTACTAAAAAAAGAAAAAATGGAGTTTATATATGAGTTTAAAGAAACAATATCTTAAAAGTAAACCAATTTGTAAGGTAACTTTCAGATTACCGCAATCTGCTGTAAAGGGGGCAAAAAAGGTTCATCTGGTTGGAGAATTCAATAATTGGGATCATAAATCAACACCTCTGAAAAAACTACCAGATGGGTCTTTCAGCATAGCACTTAGTTTAGAAACGGGACGCATCTATCAATATCGTTATTTACTGGATGGAAAAACCTGGGAAAATGATTGGGAAGCTGATGGTTATGTTCATACAGAAATTCCCGGAGTTGAAAACTCAATAGTGAAGTTATAGGAAACTTACCGGAAATCTATAATTTCCAAGAAGATCTGGAGGAAATATGTCCTTGCACCCTTTGGCAGGAAAACCTGCTCCATACGGGTTGTTGATAAATATCCCTCAGTTATTATGTGCCTATTATACCAGGCATCCAAATCCAGAAGCGAGTGAACACAAAATTATCTTTGGTACCTCTGGGCATAGGGGGACAGCACTAAAAAACAGTTTTAATGAAGATCATATTTTAGCTATCTCCCAGAGTATGTGCGATTATCGGAAACGGAACGGAATAACTGGTCCACTTTTTCTGGGAAAAGACACTCATGCCCTTTCAGAAGCAGCATTTGTTACCGCAGTGGAAGTATTTGCAGGAAATGGGATTGACATATATATTCAGGAAGGGAATGGATACACACCAACACCGGTTATATCTCATGCCATTCTGACTCATAACCAAGGGAAAAAGAATGATTTGGCGGATGGTGTAGTGATCACTCCTTCTCATAATCCGCCGGAGGATGGTGGTTTTAAGTATAATCCTCCACATGGTGGTCCAGCGGATACCGAAGTCACTCAAATCATACAGGATCATGCTAATCGTCTTTTATCTGCGAATCTTAAAACAGTTAAGCGGGTCTCTTTTGAGAAAGCCTTGCAATCTTCTACTACCCAACCGTACGATTTTATAGAACCTTATGTAAAAGATTTAAAAAATGTTTTGGAAATGGAAGTAATTCGTTCAGGGGGTTTGCGTATTGGGGTAGATCCAATGGGAGGATCGGGACTGGCTTTCTGGGAGCCAATTGCTGATACATACCAATTGAATATAGAACTTGTGAATTCCAGGTTTGATCCGACCTTTTCATTCATGACGGTGGATAAAGATGGGAAGATTCGAATGGATTGTTCTTCGCCTTATGCCATGGCAGGTCTCATCCAGTTAAAGGACAAATTTGATATTGCTTTTGGTAACGACCCCGATTACGATCGGCATGGGATTGTCACCAGAAGTGGCGGTTTAATGAATCCAAACCATTATTTGGCGGTAGCGGTGTGGTATTTATTTCAAAATCGGTCAAAATGGAAGGAACAGGTAATGATCGGTAAAACGCTGGTTTCCAGTTCCATGATTGATAGGGTTGCCAGTTCCCTGCATCGCCGGGTCTCTGAGGTTCCAGTCGGTTTTAAATGGTTTGTTGATGGCTTGATTGATGGATCCTATGGTTTTGCAGGAGAGGAAAGTGCCGGCGCTTCCTTTCTACGAAAAGATGGCACTGTGTGGACCACTGATAAAGATGGATTTATCATGGACTTGCTGGCAGCTGAAATTATGGTAAAGATGGATAAAGATCCTGCGGAAATTTATAGTGAATTGGAAGTAAAGTTTGGTAGATCAGTATATGAGCGTCTTGATGCTCCTGCAAATAACCGGCAAAAAGAGATACTCAAAAATCTATCACCTGAGATGATAAAAGTAAAAAAACTCGCGGGTGAGAAAATACTAAATAAAATCACCCGGGCACCGGGCAATCAGGCTGACATTGGTGGACTGAAGGTTGTTACTGAAAACGGTTGGTTTGCTGCAAGACCATCCGGTACCGAAGAAATCTACAAGATTTATGCTGAAAGTTTTAAAGGAATTGAACATCTGGTAGCAATTAAAGAAGAAGCGCAAGAGATTGTCAGATCCGCCTTCCAGTCTATAAAGGTTAACAAATTCAATGACAAATGGAGAGAAACTTAATATCAAATAACTATGAATATGTCATTTAATAGTCCCGTACTCAAATGAAATAAATTTGAGTGCGGGATGACTTCGTCTTTTTGTCCTCGAATCACTTATCATCGACACCAGTCGATTAATAAACAAAATAAATAATATTCCTTCTTGTTTGCATTCCTCAGAATCATAAGAGATTATTTTATAAAAAAACAATTTTATCTGGTAAAGTAGAATTAATCAGATAAAAATAGTGGTTGTTTTTGACTTAAACTTTATTCTATTTTAAAATTTAATAATACTAAGTTGAAATGAATTTAGGTTAAGACAATGACTACTGTATCGGCTCCTCACCAACCAACACCCTTTTTCCGTTGGAGTGTACTGTTTTTTATTAGCCTGGCAATGTTTGGTAATTATTATGTGTATGATAGTATCAGTCCCTTAGCGGATATATTAAAATCTCAATTGAGATTTTCTGATAGCAATATCGGATTATTAAATGCAATATACAGCTTTCCAAACATCATTATGGTATTGATCGGAGGGATTATTATTGACCGTATTGGTACCAAAAAAGCCTCAATAATGTTTTCCTCGCTTTGTATGTTTGGGACTTTGATAACAACCTTCGGTGGTGGTCAGCTTTTTATCATGGCTTCTGGTCGGTTGATTTTTGGGCTTGGTGCGGAATCGTTAATTGTTGCAATTACAACTGTATTAGCAAAGTGGTTTAAAGGGAAAGAGCTCTCTTTTGCATTTGGGATAAACTTGACTGTGGCGAGGCTGGGATCTTTTGCTGCGCTAAATTCACCAACTTGGGCAAAAACACTTTACGGTAGCTGGCAAACGCCACTACTTATCTCATCCACTATGGCTTTTGTTTCTGTCATTTCTGTGTTGATTTATGTCTTTATGGATGTCAGGGCAAGGCGATCTTCTGATATGCCAAAAGAGGAAAAACAGGAAAAAATAGTATTTTCAGAAATTTTTACTTTTAGTCCCTCATTCTGGTATATCACTTTACTCTGTGTAACCTTCTACTCAGCTATTTTCCCTTTCCAAACATTTGCGGTAAAATTCTTCATGGAGCATCATGGGCTTACAAGATCTGCTGCGGGTTTTGCTTCCAGTGTAATCACTTTGGCTTCTATGATAGGAACACCCCTTTTTGGAGTTTTTATAGACCGGAAAGGTAAACGCGCCAGTCTGATGATCCTGGGATCTCTAATGATTATCCCCGTTTACCTGATATTAGCTTATGTTCCAATTGATCCCAGATGGGCAATGTCTGTAATGGGAGTCGCATTTTCTTTAGTACCGGCTGCTATGTGGCCCTCAGTAGCTTTGATTGTTGAAGAGAAAAAGTTAGGAACGGCCTACGGCTTGATGACTATGATTCAGAATATTGGCCTGACAACCTTCAATTTTCTGATAGGGTGGGCAAATGATATCAATACAGTGGACGGAGTTACAGATTATTCATTAGGAATGTGGCTATTTTCAATCACTGGATTTCTTGGACTTACCTTTGCAATTCTTTTAAGAAGACGAGAAACAGGACCGCAAAAAATTGGTCTTGAACTGGGACATGATGAGCTTCACAAATTTAGAAAAGATATGTAACTATTGAAGCAGCAATAGGATTAATATATAAAGAAAAACCTGAATAATCTTAGGCTTTTTATTATGTACCACATTACAAGAAATTGAGCAGTCTATCAAACTGATTCCGGTTTTTCGTAACCTCTGGAGACACTTCTCAAAATTTCGTATCTAAATTTACTTTAGGCAGATTTCTCATCTGCACATTTATGTGGATTATTTCAATACCTTAGGTCGGTTTTAATTCATTGATTTAGTGAACAACCTTTACCCAGTCAAAGGGATCATCCTCTTTCTGCAACTGGATATTGATCAGCTTTTCATATAACTGATTCGCCAATTGGTAATTATTCCGGTTAATATGATATGTTTTACCTTGCCAGTTGATATCGCTAACGGAAGTTATGATAGCTGCGGTACCCGTGACGAAACATTCTTTTGCATTTTCTACCACTTCCTCAACGCTGATGTGCCTTTCCTGAAAATCCATTTGATATAATTTTTTTACAAGCTGGATTACGGAATCCCGTGTGATACCGGGAAGGATTGATCCTAAAGGTGGTGTCACAAGCGTGCCATTCTTTAGCAAGGCAAAAAAGTTTGACGCCCCTGCTTCTTCAATATAACGGTTTTCAATGGGATCTAAATAGATGACATCGTCGAAGCCTTCTGATTTTGCCTGCTGCTTGGGAGCCATGGTTACCGGATAATTACAAACCGCTTTTGCATCTCCTGTTCCGTGAGGACTGGCCCGATTAATCTCTTTGGCAACTAATTTGATAATCCCTACCTTATCAAAATATGGTCCCACCGGACTTGCAAAAATATAAAAGAGATACTCCAGTGAAGCCCGTACCCCCAGCAGGGCTTCAATTCCGATGCAGACGGGTCTGATATAGAGACTGCACCGACCATCCTCACATTTTGGTATAAATGCTTTGTTCGCTTTCACTAAATCTACTAAAGCGGACATGAACTTCTCGGAAGTTAAAGCAGGTATGGCCAGTTTATTTGCACTTCTCTCAAAACGTTTGGCATTTTCATCCGGGCGGAATAAAACTATATTACCCTTGAAAGAGAAGTAAGCCTTCAATCCTTCGAAGATACCCTGGCCATAGTTTAATATATTTGCCGATGGAGAGAGGGAAATGTTATGGAAATCAACAATTGCACCATCATCCCACTTCCCATTGCGATAATAGCTTTCATACATTTTCATTTCATGAGCGTATTGGTACAGGGAAAAGGTTAATTCGTCGCATTTAATCTCACGCGCCACTGTATCCTCCAATAATCATTACCTCTCGTCAAGTTAAAATATTCTCATGGTTTAATTTAAATGGAAGAGGGCAAAGAAAAAATAGCTTTTTCATTTTGCTAATAAAGATGATCAGCAAGTAAAAGCTACACTTTTTTCTTTAATTTTTTCTGTAAATTTTGTTCTATTCAACCAGTAATGGTATTGTTTTTTCAATTCTATTACATACTGTTTATAGGACTTTCCACTAAAGTACTCTTTTAGATCTCGGTCGATCGGGATAATCTGGTCGGTCCCTTCCCATTGGAACTCTTTATCATTTTCCGTAACACATTGTAAATCAATCGCCCAGGATATTTCTGGAAGGGAATAATTCGGGAATAAATCCCTGACAATTGCTTGCCGTTTGGCCTCATGAACCGGTTCTACATAATGAAATTGGGTACTGTAAATCTGGGCATTATGAAAATGGTCAGGCCGGTTTACTAGCCCAGCGGTACGCAGACGACCACACATAATTACCAGAATTTCCATGGTTATATATCCCAATCCAAGTCCGGGATATTTTTGCCCTGGTAGTTGTGGTTTGTCAGAGGTAAATTGTCCTTTGGGATTTTGCATGCATAACCATTCCACTGCAATTACTTCGAAATTTCTTCCATAAATTTGAGAAGGAAATGGCGGATAAATAGTAATATGTTTTTTCTTTACTACCAGTTCAACCAGCAGGTGTTCCGGATCCTTCGTTTCATAGTGAACAGTAACCTGCTGTTTATATGGGTCCCGGGTATTGATTGTTAGCTGAATATTATCATATCCTTTTTCCCTAAGAATTTTAAAAAATCCATAGGATTCTAAGGCGTAACGGATACCGTCTGGAGAATAATATCCTAAAAAATAAGGAGAAGCCCTATCACTCAGATCACGACTGTATAAATCCGTCATGTCGAGTGCTATGTCGCGCTCCGGCAATCTTCGGAGTTGATGAGTGGTCAGTCGTTTTGATATTTTTTGCAATTTTTTAAATTTTTTGGGCATCAGACTTGTTATTTTCCTTTTTGAATGACCCATTTAATAAAATTGTAATAGATCTTCCAACTTTCTGGACCATAACCCCCACCAGCGAGTACTACCAGGGGAAAGTCTCTGTTTCTGCTTTCTTGATAAATAAAAATATCGCGTTCCAGCATTCCGGCTTCATTAAGGTCAAAATCACCTATTTGATCCTCAACATAGGGATCACTACCGGCAATATAAAAGACAATGTCAGGTTGAAATACGGAAAAAACTGCCGAGAGTTCTTTCTTTAATATTTTTAGGTATGTCTCATTTTGAATATGAGAAGGAAGTTCGATATCAATATTATTTTTTTTACCACTGATTTCTTCCCAGTTATCTGAATGCATGGAAAAGGTAAAGACATTCTCGTCATTTTGAAAGTACAATAGGTTCCCATTTCCTTGATGATAATCTAAATCAACAATGATTGTGTATTGAATTTTTCTGGAAATCCGCAACTTTCGAATAGCGATTGCCACATCATTTATTAAGCAGAAACCTTCTCCCCGATTTGGATGGGAATGGTGATAACCCCCTCCAAGGTTGAATACGGTAAGATTATGCTGCATTGCATACTCTGCTGCCATTAATGTACCACCAGCTGAGTACCGGAAATATTCGAAGATATAGTCATCCCAGGGATTGATGTAATCTAAATTTAATATTTCACCAACTGTCATGGGATTTTTAAGACTATCAAGATATTCCTGAGTGTGAACAAGGAGAAGATCTTCATCAGAGATTCTGGCAGGTGTTAAGATGTCGGTTCTTTTAATCAAACGATCCTTGATCAATTGATCTCTGATTTTTCTGAATTTCATGACGTCAAAGCTGCGATGGGAATTTTGGGCATGTATTCCTTGAAAATAATCACGTCGGTATACTACTTTACATCGATTTCGACGAAAGATTCTCATATTTTTGTTTTTTTCCTAATTTACCTTTTTAGAATTATTATCTCAAGATAAACACAAATTTGTGGGGGAAAGTAATGTGATTGATAATTTTCTTATATAATTTCAAAAATAATTGCATGGTTTTAATGAATGACGACCACGTTGCAGGAGGCTTGTTTTAAAAAATGATGATAATATTGTCAACTGATAGCACAAAATAGAGAAATCTCAGTAAAAATTTGAAGATATTTATAATGATCAAGAGATATCTTCTTCTCATTTCTTTATGAATCACATATAGTATCGCTATGCACTTCATGGTTCATCATTGATACTTGATTTTAATAAATAGACAAATCAGTGAACCTTTACAGATATGTCTTGGTATAACAGAAAATATTTTTAAGCGGAAAAAAATCACTTAGAATAAAGTTATGAAAAATCCGGAAGAAGAAAATATTCATGCTGAATTCAGAAAACTGCAAGTCCCGGTGGAAGGTATGAGCTGTGCCTCGTGCGTTCTTAATGTGGAAAAGGCCATAGGTGGGTTGGATGGGGTACAGAAGGTATCAGTTAATTTGCTGATGAAAAATGCTGATATCGAGTACGATTCACAGCAGACCAATTTAAAGAATATTGCTGATACCATTCAGCAAGCAGGATATAATGTTCCGACAGCGGATATCCAGCTGAAGGTGGAGGGGATGCATTGCGCCTCTTGTGTGAACAGGGTAGAAAAGGCCATAGAGCAAATCCCAGGTGTGTTGAAGGCTTATGTGAATTTGGCACTCGAGCAGGTGAACGTCTCTTATCTACCGCGATTAGTTAATTTGCATCATATACAAGAAGCGGTTGAGGCGGTTGGATACAAGATTGTGAAAGAGAAAGAAATCCTGGATGGAGATTGGGAAAAACAGCGTCATAATACCTACATGCTCAAATTAAAGAAAAAATTACTACTTTCTCTTATTCTTACGATTCCCATCTTTTTCATCTCTCTGCTGGAGATGTCAGGTTTATCGATTACGTTTTTAGAAACATATAGCCGGTTTATTTTATTCCTCCTGACTACACCTATTATGGTTTTTGCTGGTTCGCAGTTTTTTACTAGTGCCTGGAAATCGTTACGACACAAGGCGACGGACATGAATACCCTGATTGCGGTTGGTACCGGATCAGCATTTCTATACTCCACTGCAGTAACTTTTTTACCATTCTTTTTTCCTGTTACTCTTCGTCATGTCTATTTTGATACAGCCGCTGTCATCATCACACTGATATTGTTTGGTCGATTTCTTGAGGCCAGGGCTAAAGGAAAAACATCTGAGGCAATAAAAAGGCTTATCGGACTTCAACCGAAAACGGCAAAAGTGATAAGAGAGGGTAAGGAACAGGATATTCCCATTGCTGAGGTTCGGATAGGCGATCTGATAGTGGTTCGGCCCGGCGAGAAAATCCCGGTGGACGGTGTTATTGAGGATGGTCACTCTGCCATAGATGAATCCATGATTACTGGAGAATCCATGCCGGTTGAAAAGCAGAAAGGAGATAAAGTAGTTGGCGCGACTATCAATAAAACTGGGAGTTTTAAATTTATTGCTTCAAAGGTGGGAAGCCAGACAGTTTTAGCGCAGATCATTAAACTGGTCCAGAATGCCCAGGCTTCCAAGGCTCCCATCCAGAGATTAGTGGATGTAGTGGCAGGTTATTTTGTACCTGTCGTTATTCTCGTCGCTACTCTCAGCTTTATTATCTGGTTGGCCTTCGGCCCTTCCCCCCCACTGACCTATGCATTAATTAACTTTGTCTCGGTTTTGATTATTGCCTGCCCCTGCGCTTTGGGTCTCGCCACCCCTACATCCATCATGGTTGGCACTGGCAGGGGAGCAGAATTGGGTATTCTTATCAAGAATGCCGAAGCTCTGGAAAAATTGCATAAAATTAATGCTATTATCCTGGATAAAACAGGCACGGTAAGTGAGGGTGAACCCAGGGTGACTGATCTTATTTCATTAAACGGTCATAATGATGAAGAGCTAATAAAATATGCGGCTAGTATCGAAAAAGTATCAGAGCATCCGCTGGGAGAGGCAGTTGCAAGATATGCGGAAGAGAAAAATGTTCCTTTTATAGAAGTAAAGGATTTTCGAGCTATTCCCGGGCAAGGTGTACGAGGGAAGGTGGAAAACAAGATGATACTGCTGGGAAATAGAAAAATGATGCAGGAATATAATGTATCTAATGAAAAAGATCAGCAGTTAGCGGAAGACCTTGCACTTTCCGGGAAAACAGTTCTGTTCGTGGCAATTGATGGGCGGATAGCTGGTATCATTGCGGTGGTTGATCCAATAAAACCGGATGCATCATTGGCTGTGCGATATTTGAAACAAATGGGATTAAAGGTATTCTTAATCACCGGAGACCGTTACCAAACCGCTCAGGCAGTGTCAAATCAAATTGAAGTAGATGAATTCTATGCAGAGGTACTCCCGGAAGAAAAGGTGAAATTTGTGCAACAACTGCAAGATGCAGGATACTTAGTTGGTATGGTGGGTGATGGAATTAATGATGCGCCGGCTCTGGCTCAGGCAAATGTGGGTATAGCAATGGGAACTGGTACCGACATTGCTATAGAAGCAGGGGACGTTACTCTGCTGCAGGGAAAACTTCTGAGTGTCCCAATCGCTATTGATCTCAGTAATGCTACGGTCAAGAATATCAAGCAGAATCTGTTGGGATCTTTCATTTACAATGTTTCGGGAATACCCATCGCCGCTGGTTTACTCTATCCTTTCTTCGGCCTATTATTAAACCCCATGATTGCAGCAGCTGCCATGGCAGCGAGTAGTGTAACTGTGGTAAGCAATGCCCTACGTCTGAAGAGGTTCATCCCTAAGGAAAATTTTAAATCATAATTATTCTCTAACAATCTTCTATTCCTGTTGAAGCAGAACTTGTGGGAATTTATATTATAGCCTTTTAGCCAAACAATAAACTAAAAGGAGTTATATATGGCGAAGTATAAGATTGCCTGGTTACCTGGTGATGGTGTTGGCCACGATGTTATGGAGGCGGCAAAAATTGTCCTCGATGCCTTGAATGTTGATGCGGAATATATATATGGAGATATCGGATGGGAGTTCTGGATACATGAAGGGAATCCTTTACCCGATAGAACCCTGGACATGATGAAAACAACCCACTGTGCTCTATTTGGAGCCATCACCTCTAAACCCAAAGAAGAGGCAGCCAAAGAACTTTCTCCGACCTTAAAGGATAAAGGATATGAATACTTCAGTCCGATTGTCCGTTTGAGACAGGAATTCAACCTTCACACTAATTTAAGGCCATGCAAAGCATATCCCGGAAATCCCTTAAATTATAAAGAGGGCATTGATCTGGTTATCTTCCGAGAGAATACTGAAGGAATGTATGGTGGAGTTGAATTTCATCCTATACCACAGGTGGTTTTTGATGCCCTGGATGCCAATCATCCTAAAATGAAGAAGTTTAGAAAGTATGGACTGGAAAATCTGGCAATTTCTACTCGTATTATGAGTCGGCAGAAATGTGAGAACATTGTACGACAGGCCTTTGAATTCGCTAGAAAATTCCAGAGAAAATCCGTTACTGTGGTGGATAAACCAAATGTTTTAAGAGAAACCGGTGGATTGATGATCCGCACTGCCCGGCAGGTAGCTAAAGATTATCCGGATATTCCCATGTGGGAGACTAACATTGATGCCCAGTGTATGTGGTTATTGAAGAATCCATTTGATTATGATATCTTAGTGGCCGAGAATATGTTTGGTGATATCTTGTCGGATTTAGCGGCCCAGCTGGTTGGTGGTCTGGGTTTTGCCAGCAGTGCAAACATTGGCGATGGGTATGCAGTATTTGAACCAACCCATGGATCAGCACCCAAATATGCTGGAAAGTATAAGGTAAATCCGATGGCCATGCTGCTCACTACTAAGCTAATGTTAGAATGGCTGAGTGAGAAAAAAAATGCTATGCGTCTCGAAAATGCTATTGCGGCGGTTATTAAAGAAGGCAAAGTAAAAACATATGATATGGGTGGAACCAACACCAGCTTGGAGGTAGCAGAAGAGGTGATCAGGAAGCTGTGATAATCGATGCCGGTATGATAATGTGCCGGAACAGCGGATCTCGATTTTCTAACAACGCCAAACTGACCAATCTCTGTTAATTTTATTTCGATTGTTGATTTTCTAGTATAAGAATTTATTGGTAATAAAATGAGGTCATTAGAATTTGTATTTGATGTTAAGAGTAATGATAAAAAGAAATAAATATTTACCATAGCAAATCGCCTCTCAATAAATTATTACGCTTAATGAGACTGTCGAAAAAGGTATTTTAAGTCAAATAGTATATGTATGAATATATTTTAAACGCTTGTCATCTGATTTATTTATTATATAATTCTCACTTTTTCCATAGCCTCAATAGATGGCATACCAGACATCAACCTATCTGATAATGCTTTCTTTCACTAAGGCATTGAAATCTTGATATCTTATACTAAATGTCTTTGTGACGAAGTCAGTCAGTTAGTCCACCGATTTCACGACAAAGGCAATATCCTGTCCTACATAGCGGGCGTGTGAATCTTCAATTTTGAGAACGGGAATTGTAAAGGTAACTGATCCGTTGATATTTGATATATTTTCTTCATGAAAAAATCGTCCGCCCCAGGTATGGTATAGTTGAACTGTATATTCACCAGCCGGCAATGAGGAAACTGTTACAGTATCACCGGTGACATCGGTTACTGGATTTACCACCCAACCAAAAGTGAGTTGATCACTCTTTAGAGCAAAGGCATCGCCACTGGAAAGGGTGACCTCAACCGGCACAATATTGGTTAGACTGGAAAAAGGGATGACGGAGGTAAATTGGGCAAAACTGGTTAGTTGTTTTGTAACTACGTTATCGTTTACCATGTCGGAATAAGACCACCAGAATGGAGTCATCGACAGACCGGTGGCGAGACTGGCCCATAAAACGTTATGATACAGGGCCAGGTATCCGGGCATACTCGGCTCGTAGAAGGTATGGTCCCAACCTGTTTCGCCTAAGATGGATGGTTTTTCATATCCATTCCAAAGTTTACGTATTTCGTTCACATAATTCATGTAACTTAGTTTTAAAGGATGTGGATCACCTGGATTGATTTTTCCGTCTTTCAGAATGGGAAATCCCTGTGCCTCATAAATTTCACGGCCGGCCAGATCAAAAATTTGGTATCCTTCATGCCACCACTCCTTCACACCCCCGCTCCTCGTTCCGGTAGTAAGATGACCATAGGGATCGTTGGCCTTAAAAAAATCATGAACTTTTTGACCCCATTTGGCTGCTCCAAGACTGTCACCATAGGCCCAGCCGTCGGTACCGTTCACTTCATCCACAATAAACCAAATACCAAGTGCCCGGCTGTATCCCCAGCGACCAATCATATACCTATATAACTTTTCCTGGTAAGTCCAGGCGTTTGAATTGCTGTAAAACTCCTTTGCTTTACAGATAAATTGGTAGGGATTGGTGTGCCATTGTCTGTTGAAACCTGGCCATATAGTTTCCGAAAGAAAGGAATGAAACCAAAGATTAAGACTTAAAATCATATCCCTTTTTTCCAGCCACTCTAATAGTTCATCAACCCGGCGACATAAATCCTGATCATAGCGTCCAACACCGGTACCAATAGTCTCTATTGGGGGCAGAATAGTACTGATAAAGTTAACTCCCAGTTCTTTTAGCTCATCCAAAGTTTCTTCCGGATTTCTGGAGTCAAAGCGGAACATTACTCCATTAAACCATAAACCTACACCATAATAATTTGTACCATCAGCATATTCCAGATAACGATTATTTGCAGATACCCGGATGGGTCCATGATGTTTGGAGGGATTCACTATTATGGTGTCCGGATCACTTTTCATACTACCGGATTGGTCTTTTATGTTAATTTGATATGCCCACTGACCCTTTTCATTGGGTGAAAACCGTATCATCCAGGAAAACCAGCTCTGGTTAAAAAAACCAAAGACTCTCCATTCTTTTCCGGAGGGACTTTTAAAAATAGCTGTAATATCGATTTCATCGGGGTCAAATGGATTATGGTAAACCGTATCTAAATCAAATTGTACTTCGATTTTTTCATACAATCCGACCGTATCATTAACGGTACGGATACGCTGAATAGCAGGCTTACTGTAAAGAGATATTGATAATATTAATAAGATAATAACAACACCCCCTTGCTGTAAAAACTTCATAGATTACCTCCTATTGAATTAAATTTAACAAATACCTTGGAAGACCTGGATAATTAATTCTCGTATTGTTATGCATGTTTTATCTTTTATTATTACTTTTTCAAATAGTCTACAATAATATAATACGATTTTTATTTACATCTTTATGATGATACATCTCTCACTTAAAATGCTAAGGTTCAGAAATGATACAATTCAATTTCTGGTTAATACAATCGTCAATGAATTTATTATTTTAATTTTGTTGGCTTGTTTTTGCTGGTTCCTGTTTTGATTGTTTTAGCTGTTAGCTTAATTGCCTTTTTCTTGATAAGAAAAATAAAGAGGAAAAGAACAAATAAAGAAAAAGAAGAGTTGGAGTGAAATGGCTAAAGAATATATTGCCATGTGTGGATTGGATTGTGCTTCTTGTGAGGCCTTTATTGCTACGAAGAATAATGATAATAAGTTAAGAGAAAAGACAGCCAAAGAGTGGACCAAAAGATATGCTTCTGGCCGTAATCGGCCACCAGTTAAACCAGAGGAGATTAATTGCGAAGGCTGTTTGTCTAAAGGAACTGTCTATCTTTATTGCAAAGAGTGTGAAGTCAGAAACTGTGGTTTGAAGAAAAAAATAAAAAATTGTAA
>Ga0209635_10001962_pt1 | contig 15577 bp, 12 predicted proteins | sample DeeMarSWOR230_32_FD_187463 | JGI IMG/M metagenome (GOLD analysis project Ga0209635, IMG submission 187463) | Marine sediment microbial communities from White Oak River estuary, North Carolina - WOR-2-30_32 (SPAdes) (version 2) | ecosystem: Environmental > Aquatic > Marine > Intertidal zone >... | reverse complement strand
GGCGGTCGGCGTTGGCATCGTAGAACCAGATCGTTCCCGAATCGCCCGGGCGCGTAAGGTCGCCGCCTGCCTCCTTGTTGGGGCTGATCACAAAGTCGGCGATGTAGTCGACGCCGCCAATGGACCGGTACCGATAGAAAAGCGCCATGATTTCGCCTCTCATGATACCTGATGCGCCGCCGTGCGCGATAACCGGACAGCCGATGAGGTCGAGGCTCATGGTCTCTGTGTTGAGGTCGACCGGCTCGCCCATGATTCCCAGTCCGAAAATCTGGGCTGTCCACTGGCTGACGTTCTCGAGGCTGATCAGGCCGGCGTCAATGTTCGCGATAGCACGATAACCGGACCACCCCAGATACGCGTCTGAGAACGGAATCCTGCCAACGCTTTTGCCCGAGGATGTGCCGATCTTCACTTTGCCTTTGCCGACTTGTGTGAAGACATCCTCCCCCTTCTCACCCGCGACGTGTCGGTTGGTGAGGGCATAGACCAAGTTGCCATCCGTCACGAGGCAGCCGATCGTGCCCACCCGCTTTTGCCCCTGCCTGTCCAGAAGGCAAGGAAAGCCGCCCCCCATGAGGCGTGAGGGATACCGGGCCATGCGCGGTGCCGGGACGGCACGTTCCTCTTTCTTTGCGACCAGCGTACAGGTGGGGATGACTCGCCCGTCGCGAAGGTACAGCCGCGGAGGAATGTATTGCTCAGGAGTTTTTGCCATCTTGTCCCGGCGGACCGATCGATCGACGAAAACCAGGATGGCTGGGTGCGAGTACGCTGTGACGATCGACTGCGAGAGGTGCTTCTCCTTGTCAAACGACCCGGCAGGTCCCGCTTCTTTGCCCTTTGCTGCGGGATCTGAGGGGTGGAAACGATAGTACCCGATGGCGGTACCCACCACGTTATCCAGTCTGAGCAGATGAAGATGGTACGCGTCCCGAGCTTCGAGCAGGTCCTTGATGGACAGACTGCGGTAGTCGATGTTTTTGCTAAAGCGATTCATTTTGAGTCCTTTCTGTTAATAATGAATGTTGTTAATACGAGAGTGCTTATTGTCTGTAAGGTTTTTACACGACGAGCCACCTTCTACAGTTTTGCCTTTTCCCCTGGCCCCAGCCTCTGGCCGGGCACATTCGGTCTCTTTCGGCGTCGTGTTCGCGCCTATTCCGCACGCGCCTAACGTCCTGCTGTTGCTACAAGCTTAGATGCCTCTGCCGTTCAAAACATATTTACACCACACAATCAGCAGATGCAAGGGAAAAAATGGTTGTTTTTCGGACAGAGATGGCCATAATGCAAAAAAATAAGCTCTGAATCTCGCAGAAGCCATAAACAAGAAGAATAGGGAGATACGCGGATAGCGGTTTCCAACAAGAATATGGTGCTGGTGATAAAATTCAGGATACGGGGAAACCTAAGATTTCTGTCCCACGCTGAAATGCTTAAGGTTTTTCAGAGAGCCTGTGCCCGATCAGGTCTAAATATCGAGCACACACAAGGTTTTAATCCTCGTCCCAGGCTCTCGTTGCCGTTGCCAAAGAGTGTCGGCGTTGAGGCTGAGGAGGATCTGTTGTGTGTTCGCGTGGACTGTGACGATCCGTTTGCGCCAGACGGCGCGAATGACGCGCGGGCTGCGGATTCCGCATTGCGAATCAAGGCTCAGCTTTCCAGACAACTGCCCCGGGGCTGTGAGTTGCTCTCGGTAGGTTTTGCAAAGCCGGATGTATCGTTGCAACCTTGTTCAGCCACATACATATTGCTGATACGGCCCGAATATCTGAAAGACGCACTAAAGACCAGAATTGAGCGCTTGCTGGCAACTGAAAGTCTTCATATCGAGCGCCAGACAGGCGAGAAGAATTCGAAATTCAAGAATGTGGATGTCAGACCCTTTGTGAAGTCGATTGAGTTGGATGATAGAGGTATAGTTGTAGAATGTAAAATTAGTCCGGCAGGTTCAATACGCCTCGACGAGATTCTAAGGCTGCTGGAGCTGGACGTAGAGAAGCTCGCAGCGCCGGTTAGGCGTACGACGATACAATGGAAAAGCAATTGACAAAGTGCGATCGAATATTGAATATTGGCAGAGAAGTCAGTACGTGCAGGCAACGGCGAATGGTCATTAAGAAATAGTAAATTCCGTTAGGGACAAGACAATGCCAAGAGAGATGCTGGTAAATGTCGCTGAGACCGAAGAATGCAGAGTAGCTGTCGTTGAGGATGGTTCACTTGAGGAGCTGTATGTAGAAAGGTCGAGTTTCGGCAGGCACGTGGGCAATATGTATAAGGGAAAGGTAGTAAATATTGAGGCCGGCATACAGGCAGCGTTTGTAGACCTCGGCACGGGAAGGAATGGGTTTCTTCATATCAGCGACCTGCACCCACGGTATTTTCCCGCCGTCCGCGGTAATGTCGTTGAAGGCATCGGCCGCCGAAAAGCGCTAAGAGACCGTCCCCCCATACAGAACTGCCTGCGAAAAAACCGAGAGATTGTCGTGCAGGTCACAAAGGAAGGTATAAAGACAAAGGGGCCAACCCTTAGCACTTACCTTGCCCTGCCCGGTAAGTACCTTGTTATGATGCCATGGATGCGAAGCCATGGAGTTTCACACAAGATCGAAGATGAGGATGAACGTAAGCGACTCAGGGAGATTCTTGAGGAGAGCAAGCCCCCAAAAACCCAGGGCTTTATTATAAGAACCGCCGGACAGGGATGCTCTAAAAGGGATATACAAAATGACTTGAGATATCTAAAGCGACTCTGGAATGCCATTCAGAAGCGAATAGATACCGAAAAAGCGCCCGGCGAACTTTATCAGGAATCCGATTTGGTAATCAGGGCCCTCAGAGATGTCTTTGACAGCAAAATTACCAACATAGTATGCGATTCTGACGCTATGGTCCGCAAAATTAGGGAATTTCTCTTCTTGGCAACACCGCGTTTGAAACGCAGGATCACGTACTACGATAGTAAGGTCCCGCTTTTTCACAAATACCGAATTGAAGATGAAATAGCAAAAATCCAGTCTCGCACAGTCGCCCTCAAAGGTGGGGGCTCAATTGTAATTGAGCAGACTGAGGCATTGGTCTCCATAGACGTCAACAGTGGACGACACCGTGGGCAAAAGAACGCTGAGCAGACCGCTTACGAGAACAATATGGAAGCCGCCCTGGAAATCGCTCGCCAGCTTAGGTTGCGAGACCTCGGAGGTTTGATCATTTGCGATTTTATTGATATGCGCAGTCTCAAACACCGCAAGGCTGTGGAAAAGGCTTTTAGGACGGCGGTTAGGACCGACCGCGCTCGTTCAAAAATACTGAGGATGAGCAGGTTCGGTGTGGTCGAAATGACACGTCAGCGAATGCGTCCTTCACTGCAGTCGGCCACATATCTGGCGTGTCCGCATTGTGCGGGGACGGGATTTGTCAAGAGTCACGAGTCACTGGCTATTGAAATCATTCGCCTGCTGAACCTCTCGGCCTCCAAAAAGCAGATAAAGCGCATCGAGCTGTCTGTTTCGCCGGAGGTCGCTGATTACCTGCAGAATGTAAAGAGAACCACAATCGCGCAGATAGAGCAGTTCAGCGACAAACGAGTCGTGATTCATTCCGTGCCGGATTATGCCGGCGAAGAGCACGGAGTCGTCTGCTATAACGAGCGCGGAACCGTAGTAAAATTGTGATATGAGTATGTGAATAGCTGTGCTTTGAAAGGCGCAGCAGTAGTCACACGTGAAAAACTGGTGGGTATCTGACGCAAAGAACTGCGGTGGTTTAGGTCTTACACAAAGGGAGCGTAGCCCGCGGCAGTGAGATAGATATTCCGGTTGAGTTTAAAAGGTCGATCGGGCTTAGAATCATTGAGCTTGTGGAACATCTTGAAGGGCTGTAGGGTAGAGGCGTTGATATTCTAACGCCCGCCGGTGTAAAGGCGATAAGGATTACGGAAGCGGCCGGAGCTTTTAGAGGATGACGGTTTATGTCTGAGGGACCAGAGTCACAATTCCTCGCTGATATGAAGGATGCGGATCTTGGCACAAAGGCAAAGCTGAGTACGGTTACCCGGATTCAGAGATCGGTGGAATTTGATCTCGACTATGCACGAAAGGTAATCAAAGCTGAGGCAGAGGCGATAAGCTCCGTTACGCCGGTTGTCGATGCGTCTTTCGCCAAGGCTGCGGGCATGATTTATAACTGCTCCGGCTCTTGTATCGTAAGCGGCATTGGCAAAGCGGGCATAATCGCCCAGAAGATAAGTGCTACTCTGGCCTCAACCGGCACACCAAGTCATTTCCTTCATCCAGCCGAAGCTGTGCACGGTGACCTCGGCAGGCTACGCAAAAGCGATATCGTGATCGTTCTAAGCTATGGCGGTGAAACGGATGAAGTCATTCGCCTCATAAATCTGGTCAAGCAGCTGCAGATCAGACTCATAGCGATTACCAGCGATAGCGATTCGACATTAAGCGAACATAGCGACGTCGCGTTGTGCATGGGCAAGATGGCAGAGGCCGGGCCGCTCGGGGTTGCACCGAGTGTTTCTACCGCCTGTATGCTGGCTATTGGTGATGCACTTGCCTTTACCGTTATGAAAGCACGCAATTTTAGTGTTGAAGATTATGTAAGGTTCCATCCCGGCGGCTCGCTCGGCGCAAAGCTGATGACGGTTGAGCAATCGATGATGTTCAAGCCGGGCGAGAAGCTGCCCATAGCAAAAGTCACTGAGACCGTAAAGAAAATGCTTGAGCAAACCAGTGGTGTCAAACGACATGGGGCTGTCATGGTCACCGACGAGGATGGTAGGTTGGCTGGAATAATTACCGACGGTGACCTCCGCCGTTTGATGACTAAAGAAGGACAACACGCTTTTGGGCTCAAAGCCGGTGATGTTATGACCGCTAATTGCAAAAGAATAAGGGCTGATGCCCTCGCTTCGGAAGCGACGGCTATTTTCCACAAATATAGAATTGATGAGCTGCCCGTGGTAGACGCTCAGGACAGGCCTGTCGGCTTAATCGACGTACAGGATATCGTGACAATCAAGGTTGTGGGATAAACAACAGTGCAAAATGTAAGAATCAAAACGCAAAATGACAAATAAGAGTCCAAAAATGGAGATTGCCTCGGTTGCGGAGTTTATCCTGAGGGTACTCGAAGGGCTCCCCTGTAATGGCATTTTACGTTTTGAATTTTGATATTTGATCTTTGAGATTTCATACTACTATGGCGAACCTTGCGGACATACAATTGCTGGCGTTGGACGTCGATGGTGTGTTGACCGACGGAACCATTGTTCTTGACAGCGACGGCACTGAGACCAAATCCTTCCATACTCTCGACGGTCATGGAATCCGGTTGTGGAAAAGAGCGGGCTTAGACGTAGCTTTTCTAAGTGGTAGGGCCTCGGGCCCGACAAGGTTCAGAGCAAAAGAGCTAAACGTCGAACATGTGTTTGAGGATTGCCATAATAAACTCGACGCATTTGAGAGCTTGCTCACAAAGCTTGGTCTTTCGCCGAAAAGGGTAGCTTATATCGGGGATGATCTGCCGGATTTGCCGGTAGTGCGATACGTTGGGTTCGGAGTCGCTGTCGCCAATGCGGTTGATGAAGTGAAAGAATATGCTGATTATGTTACCACTTGCCCGGGTGGCCACGGCGCCGTGCGAGAAGTGATCGAATACATCCTGAAGAGTACGGGCAGATGGCAAGAGCTTATGAAGAGATATTTGCCGGCATAACAGATTTGATTGCCGCTTAGCCAGTGAGGAAGCAGAAGGAAAAAACCGACGAGTAGAAATTTCACCCGGAAGCCCGTAATCTCTAAAATGTGATTGTCATGGACAGCAAGTTGCGAACTATCCTGATAGGACTTTTCTCGCTGGCAGCGATACTCGTGATATACCTCGTCTATAGCTTCATGAGCCAGACGCCGGCGATTGATATTGATAGATCAGCCGACTTCAATGACATCATCGCCGACAGCAATATTGGTGATCTGAGCGGGCAAATTGCACAAGTTGGCAACGTTGGCATTGGCGGTTTAAAGAAAACAAGGTTCCAGCACCGCGACAAAAATGGAGAAGTCGATAGAGAATTCGGATTCGAGCTGCTCCTGCACAGGCTAAAGGACGTGCTGGAAGTCGAAAAACCATACATGAATACCTACCAGCCTGATTTCAAATGTTACATCACCGCCGACAAAGGCACAGTGCAGCTTGAAAGTGCGGTTGGAAAGTTCACGCCCAAGGACGCCACATTCACCGCAAACGTGGTCATCCATGTTGTGCCTCAAGGCAGCAGCAGCGTCGAAGAGAGCTTCGTCTATCTTGACGATATCGCCTTTCTCAGTGAAAGGTCGCAGTTTGCAACTAATGGGCCGATCAAATTCGTTTCAAACACTGGTCAGCTGCTCGGCGCCGGCTTGGAGCTTGTTTACAATGAACAGCTCGACCGGCTCGAGTTTTTTAGAATAGTCCACTTGCATAATCTGAGGTTTGAGATCTCCGAGTCGGACTTGCTTTCCGCGCCGACACCACGTGACACAGCAGTTTCGGCCGATCCTGCCGGGACGCCACCGTCACCGCCCAATGCAAACATTGATAGTGCCGATGAGACCAGCGGCGTCGGCCAAGCCGAGCAGTCAGACGAACCTACTGTGGCCGATGACTCCCAAGAGGCAAAAGCACCGCCGACTGCGAGCGCACAAGAGGTTAGCCAGGCCGGAGGCCAGTATTACAGTTGTGTATTTAGCAAGAATGTGCTGATCGACACTCCGAAGCAATTGATTTTTGCGGATGATGAAGTTTCCATCAGTGGTATCTTCTGGCCAAAGACCTCGCGGAGCCAATCCACCAAAGCTAAGCCGGCAGCAGCGCGTGACGTTAAGCCAACTGGTGACGGGCTTTTAGAACCGGGCGAGCCGAATGCATTAGGCGAGCAGCGTGTCAATGTTGTTGTAACCTGTGACAATGGCCTTACGGTCACGCCGATGGGCTCTTCGGCTGCAGAAGCAGGTTTTCGCCAATCCGGCCTCCAAGAACCCGCCCCAACCGGAGACCGTCCCAAAAACTTCGACGATGCTACGGATCGCACCACGTTTACGGCTCGGAAAATAGACTACGATGTTTCCACCGGCGATGCTGCTGCCACCGGTCCTCTGGAGCTCATCTTTCACACCAACGACGTCATGGGCAATGGACCCGCGGATGGCTCTGACAGCTCCGCCGAACGCCGAGGTGCCGACGACGTTCAGCAGAAGACGGTTCCGGTAAGAATAGTCGCCCAGAGAAAAGCTGAGTTCTCCTCCGCATCAAATCAGATTATCTTCGACGGCGATTGTCTGTGCACAATGCTCCGGCAGGACCCAAACTTCCAGGAAAAGTACCTGCTCGCCTCAGACCATCTTACTGTTGACCTGCCCGCAGATACGAACGACCGAGCTACCGGATGGGCCGGCGATATTGAACACCTCACCGCCAGCGGCGGCGTAGTCAGGCTTGTAACGGTCAGAATCGCAGCAAACGAGGTCCTCGGCGGCATTGAGCTGAAGTGTCGCAGATTCGATTATGACAGAGAGAAGCAGCTATTTTCAGCTACCGGGCCCGGCGCAGTAATAGTAAATAATTCGGGCGTGCCGGAGCCGAATGAGCAGGTACCCGGCTTCAGCCTGAAAAGGCCAGGTTGGGCGATTATAGAGAATTTTGACACTTTGCAGTATTTTGTCGACGCGAATCGATTCATTGCTGACGCCGAGTCAAAGCGGATCGCCATCAACGGCTTTCCAATCATGAAAGGTCAGTATAACCAACACGTTAAAGCCACGGCCGGCCACATAGAAGCCAACCTTACCCAGACTGTCGACGCTCGAACTGAAATCTCAACTCTGACGGCCTCTGGCGGAATTACTTATGAAGATGGTGACAATGAATTCGCGGGCAGCAGATTGTTCTATGACCACGATAAGTCCGTAGTCAAGATTTGGGGCGACGAGTCTCAGCCATGCTACTTCAACGGTGCTCTTGTCGACGGCATTGAAATTGACCTGCAAACCGGCAAGGTCAACGCCCGCATGCCCGTGCCAGGCGCATTACAGATAGAAAGATAGCCGATACTATCTCTCTGGAAGCTGCAAAAGCCCGGATCAAGCGCAAAGCTGCTCTAAATCGCTCATCTTCAATTCGCTCAGTTGTGCGACGATCTTTTCGGCCATGGCGAGCTGCTCGGCGGCATAGGAGTTCGTGACTGCGATCGTGTGCATCCCTGCTGCGATGGCGGCTTGGAGCCCCCAATGCGAGTCCTCTATCACCACACATTGCTCGGCAAGGATGGGCTGTTCGCTGTTCTCGTTGAGCTTTTTCAGGGCGAGCATGTAGCCCTGCGGGTCCGGTTTGCTCTTTGTTATGTGTTCGGCAGAGACTATCACCTTGAAGTGGGCGCGGAGTCGGGCCTGGCCTAGTATCAGCTCGATTTCTGCGCTCAGCGCACCTGAGCATATCGCCATCGGCAACTTGTTTCGGCTGAGCATGAGCACAAAATCACGTGCGCCTTCTATAATGTGGCCTTCGGTTTTGGCGAGCTTTTCAAATATGTCGTATTTCTCGCTTACGAGATTGTGAATCTTCTGCTTGTCTATATTGAGCAGCCCTTTGTCAATTAGCAGCTTAAAGCAATCAACATCCGTCATGCCCAAATAGACTTTGTAATAATCCTTTGTTGCTATCTCGATGCCGTACGGAGCTAAGAGCTGATTGAAAGCTCGAAGGTGTAGTATCTCACTATCGGTTATCACGCCATCAAAGTCGAATATGACCGCTCGAAGCATAACTTCGTCCCTTAGGCTACGTCATTGCGAGCGAGACTTAGCCGAACGTGGCAATCTCATACATCGAATTCAGATTGCTTCGCCGTCTAAGGTGGAGACGCAGTGACGGTTCCAACTTCGTTATTCACACTTCATGCACGTTAGGTCCGACCATAGCCTCGTAGTCTGTAAAGGTTGACTTGTCGCCACTACAAATCAAATCTGCCAGCGCTGCAATCTTCGGTGCGTTTTTGGTTATGTACCTGCGGGCGATAGTCGCCTTGCGTTTTGCCATAGGGATCATTTGGCCTGCTTCAGCCGGGGTGTCTTGCGTTGCGGCAACTGCCATATCTACTTTGCTGCTGGCCTGCCCGCACAGCAGATAGCCGTTAATCAAGTCTATTGCAATGTCTACCAACGCTCTGCCGTAAAGGTCCATATATTCGTTGCCGTTTTCTTTTACAAAGGCGATCGACCTTTTCAATTGTTCTGTCCCTTCGGCAAGCTTTTCCAGCAGGTCACTTAATTGAGGGTCAGACTGTTGTTGAGCAAGCTCATTGATGAAGTTTTCCGCCGTGCCGCTGCACACCCCGCGAACGGCAGCAACAATCTGCAATTGGCTTGTCCCTTCATAAATGGTTGTGATCCTGGCATCGCGGGCATGCCGTTCACACGGATAGTCTTGCATATAGCCACTGCCGCCAAGGACTTGAATTGAGTCGTACGCAACTCTGTTGCACATCTCAGAGCAGTAGTACTTGCTCATGGGCGTCAACATTGCGGCGTATCTTCTATAATTGCGTGATTCATTTTTGAGTTGTTTGGCTTGAGCTTTGTCTTGCGGCAGATTCGTTTCGAGCCGTTTAGCATAACCAACTTCTATATCTACTACACGCGATGCCTCATACAAAAGTGCGCGTCCCGCTTCGATGGCAATCTTCATATCAATTAGCATGTCTCGCACGGCCGGCAGTTTTTCAATAGCCACCGAGAACTGGCGTCTCGTGCTGGCGTACTCGCGGGCAACGCGGAAAGAGGCCTCGGCAATACCAACCGATTGGGCCGCTATTCCTACACGAGCGCCGTTCATCAAACTCATAACGTATGTCACCAGCCCGCGCTGCCGCTCGCCGATTAGGTCACACGGAGTATTATCGAAGAATATTTCGCACGTTGGGGACCCGTGGATGCCCAGCTTGTCTTCCAGCCGACGGATATGCACAGTGGGGCCCTTGTCGCAGATGAATAGACTCAGGCCCAGGCCTCCGCTTCTTTCCGGCTCGCTCCGGGCCAGCACCAAAAGCACATCGCCGCAGCCGTTGGTTATGAATCGTTTTACGCCGTGCAGGAACCAGTTGTCGTCGTCATCTTGAAACGCCCGGAGCTTGACCGACTGCAAATCGGAACCGGCATCGGGCTCGGTCAAGACCATCGCGCCGGTGACCTTGCCGGCAGTAAAATCACGTAGATACTTCTGCTTGATTTCTTCCGATGCAAACGCGTTGATTGTCTCAGCAATTCCTTGCAAGCCGAAGATATTCATAAGGGCAGCATCGGCTCGCGAGACGATCTCGATGGCCATCGAGTAGACAAGGTTTGGAAAATTCAAGCCACCAAAGCGATGCGGCAGTGTAAAACCCATAACCTCCGCCTGAGCAAGTTTCTCCAGAGACTGCTGTATTGCGGCAGGCCGTGTCACTGTTCCGTCTTCGTTAAGGGTATTTCCCTGGCGGTCCACATCTTCGGCGCGCGGGGCAATGAAGTCTGCGGCCAGTTGTCCGAGCGTCTCGAGCACCATATCGTAATTTTGCAGGGCTTCATGGGCATTGGCCGGGGCATAATCAAATTCGCCTGCGAACTTGAAGTCTTGCTCGCAAATTGCCGCCAGTTTGCCAAGGTCTATGTGCTTAAACAAGAATTTTATGTCGTCATTATCACTGTAAAAATTGGCCATGAGCCTTCTCGCATATTATTCTTTACGTTTGATTTTAAATAAGCGAAACTGACGCATAAGCTCATTGGCAAGCGCCATAGTTGAGGCCTCCGTGTCTGATTTTGAAAGAATGATTCTAGGCTTGCCAGGGATAACTATATCTTCCATGGTACAATGATTGCCGTCTCTATCGTCGAGCTCGGTTATGCCACGAGCGGCGATGATGTTGCCGGCCTCGTCTTTCCATGATCTGGCGCCCTGGTGAAATGAGGGGAGATGTTTCCCGCCGCCTTCTTGAGCAATAGAATCACCCAATTCCCATGCCGTCCGGGGGAGGATATTTCCAAGTTTGTTCGACGGTGCGTTCGTTGCAATAATCTCTGTGCCATAGAAAGTGTACGTTGCCTCGCGCGGAAAAAAAAGGTATACAGATGTCCCGGCGACAATCAGGACAACCAAAACAATAACAGCAACCTTTTTTCCCATTACCAGTATCGAGTATCTTAACTTTTTTCTTTAACCGCCTTTATCATTTTCGGCACAGCTTCATTGAGGTCGGCGACTATCCTGTAATGTGCGACACCGAATATCGGCGCTTCGGGGTCACTATTGATTGCCACAATCTTTTGGCTCTGTGACATCCCGGCCTGATGCTGAATTGCACCGCTGATTCCGACAGCTATATACAGGCTGGGCCGAACCGTGGTTCCGGTTTGGCCAACCTGATGATCACGGTCGATGAAGCCCAAATCGACGGCGGCTCTGGAAGCCGCGGGCGCCGCGCCGAGACAGTTTGCCAAATCCCAGATAAGTCTGAAATTGTCCTTACTGCCTACGCCAGCTCCGCCGGCCACGATTATCCTGGCAGCCTTCAGGTCAACTTTCTTTGCCCGCTTATGCTCGGTGAGAATCTCGAGCGGCAGGTCCTCTTGTGCGAGCTTTACTTTTTCCGTAACGATCTCGCCTCGCCGTGACACGTCCGGCTGGGGCATGGGCATCACACCCTCGCGCACGGTTGCCATCTGCGGCCAGCGTTCTTGATTTATGATGGTCGCGATTATATTTCCGCCGAAGGCCGGCCTTATCTGAAACATCAGGTTCTTGTGCAGCTTTCCATCTTTGACGGTCTTGTGGTCGCCGATTTGCAGGTCCGTGCAGTCAGCGGTCAGACCGGCCTTGGCGGCACTGGCGATTCGCGGCGCCAGGTCCCTGCCCGTGATGGTGGCCCCATAGAGCACAATCTGCGGCTCGTGCTTGTGAATTAAATCGAGCATCACTTTGGCGTAGCTGTTGGCCTGATAATCTCGCAGCAAAGGATGTTCAACCACGTACGCCTTGTCGGCCCCATAGTGTATTAGCTTTGTTGCAACGTCCTTGACGTTGTCGCCTAAAATGGCCGCCGCCAATGTCACGCCCAGCGTATCGGCCAAGGTGCGGGCCTTACTCATCAGCTCGATGGGCGTATCCTCCAAATGCCCATTATGCTGCTCCGCAAACACCCAAACCTCACCTTTTCTATTCACTCCTATCATAAGTCACATCCCGTTGCTAGTAATGGGAGACGTCGTTCCCGCGAAAGTTGGAATCCGTCTTTGCTTCTATTGGTCTCTGAGTTCTTCTATGGATAAAATGCTTTTGAATTCGAGTTCGCATTTGGATTCACTATTCACGGGTCACGCTATTATCTTATCTTCGATCAGCTCGTGTACCATGTCCGAGATTCCCTTTTCGGTCGGCTCGATCTGCTTACTTTCTTTGGCAGCAAGGACAACACTTTGAATCCGATGGACTTGCGTTGGTGAGCCGCTGCGGCCACACCAATCTAAATCCGCACCGATATAGTCCAAATCCCACTGCTTAATTAGCAGTCCCTTATCACTTAGCTCACTACATTTCTTCTCGATGAGCCTTTTAGTCTTTGCTTGGCTGCCCTCTGTCCCGCCAGAGCGGGTCTTCGACTTCTGTCCTGCGATTTCTCTTTCCACCTCGATCGGGCTGCGCGCGTTCTTATATTTCATCATCTTCTTTGCAGCGGCGACTCTCGGCTCGTTTGCATCGCCGGTGACGGTGAGCAGAACCGGCAATTTCGCCCTTACCTGCTGCCAGCCGTTGCCGATATTTCGCTGAGCCGTTATGGTGCTGCCTTTTAGCTCCATAAGCTCTTCAACGTAGGTAATCTGCGTTACGCCGAGTTTTTCGGCCAACTGCGGGCCGACCTGGGCCGTATCGCCGTCGATTGCCTGCCTGCCGCAAAGCACGATATCGTAGTCAATCTTCTTAACCGCGCAGGCCAGGATGTAACTGGTCGCCAAGGTATCGCTCGCGGCACATTTGGGGTCGGTTATCAGGATTGCATCGTCCGCACCGCGATAGAGCGAGTCGCGGAGCACGTTAACCGCTCCGGGCGGGCCCATTGATATAGCTGTTATCTTGCCGCCGAATCGGTCCTTTATCTGCAGCGCCAATTCGAGGGCATTAAGGTCTTCCGGATTGAAGATCGCCGGCAGGGCGGCGCGATTGACGGTCCCGTCATCGTTCATCACCTTGCCGCTGATCCTCTTGGTATCAGGAACCTGCTTAATCAGAACAACGCAGTTGTAAGCCACGCATCATCTCCTTATCTGCGCTTCTTATTACTCAATAATGCATCTCGAATACGTCTCGTTCGGGATACGCTTGACGATTCACGAGACACGGATTTTAGCGGCATGGGCTGCTAAGTCAACCCAAAAGTGAGGTCTGTGCAGATGTGATGCCGAAATCATCACTTGCGCATTGCTTAATCTGCCGAAGTGGTGAGTCTGAAGCCATTGTTGCGGTTGACCATGTAATCCAGCAGGGTCCACATGCGGCTGTATGAGCGACACAGCCAGGGTGGCGCGGCGAACGAGCCGCCTCGCGTGACGCCGACATAGCCACCATGGCCGGCTTCGAGCCATGCGGAGCCATCCGTCGGGGCGCCGTTACAGTCATCGTGCCACAAATCCTGCACCCATTCCCAGACGTTGCCGTGCATATCGTAGAGGCCCCAGGCATTGGGCTTTTTGCGGGCGACAGGATGCGTCCTGTCGACAGAGTTCCATCGGCACCAGGCCATCTTGTCCAAGGTGCCGGCGTAGTCACCGGTGGTTGCTGCTCGGCAGGCATATTCCCATTCCGCTTCGGTCGGCAGGCGAATGTCACGGCCGGTCTTTTCGCTGAGCCACCGGCAGAATGCGATTGCATCGTACCAGCTAATATGCGTCACGGGTTCTGCTTCCGTCTGGGTAAACCCGCAGAAACGCCAGTCGGAAAGGATCTCGTGGCGCCACCCTTTATCTCCATGCAGGGCCCAGCCTTTTTTTTCTGCGTCGGTCACATAGCCGGTGGCTTCTGCGAACAGGTCGAACTGTTCGAGGGTGACTTCCGTTGTCTGCATGTAGTAGCTGTAGTCGATGGTGACCTTGTGCGCGGGCAATTCATACGTCATATTGGCCACATCGACATAGACATTGGGGCTTCCCATGGTGAACGTGCCGGCCTCGATGCGAACAAAGTCAAACTCGATACCATCGACGGCGAGTGTAAGTGCCGAAGGTTGCTTGCCGTTGTGGCCGGCGGGTTTGCGGGATTTCTTCGCTGGAACGGCAGTCACGTCAGCCTTGGTGACTGGTGCCTTTTTGCAGCGCACGATTCTAAAGCCGCTGCCGCACTCTCTGAAGGCAGGATGTGCCGGATAGCGAAATGAGGAGCGGCATGATGTGCCGGGCCTGCACCAGGCGCCGCCTCGAAGCACGCGGCGAGATGCAGCTTCGGTGGGGAGGTCGGTGTTGGTATTTGCGCTGCCGTCGCTTGGTGCATTTGCGTAATGCCAGCGGTAGATGTCCTGGCACCATTCCCAGACGTTGCCCTGCATGTCGTACAGGCCCCAGGGATTTGGATTCTTCTGTGCGACGGGCTTGGTCTGTCCTTGGCTGGTCATATCGAACCAGGCCATCTGTCGCACGTCACCGGCATAGTCACCGGTCGTGCCGGCCCTGCAAGCGTATTCCCATTCAGCTTCGGTCGGCAGCCGAAAGTGCTGTCCGGTCTGCTGGGAGAGCCATCTGCAGAACGCGTTTGCGTCCCTGTAGGTCACGCAGGCTGCCGGGTGGTTGGCGCCCTGGTCGAAGCCGGGATTCTTCCAGCTCAGGTCGGGCGAACTGCCCAGTTTGTCGGGGCAGGGGCAGTGCCATGCGCCGCGGCCGGTTTCAGCCTCGGTCTTATAGCCGGTGGCTTCGACGAAGGCCTGGAACTGGGCGACGGTGACTTCTGTTTTGCCGATCTCAAGGTTGTGGTTGATAGTGACCTTGTGGACGGGTCTTTCATCGCCGGGGCCCGAGTTCGAGCCCATCATGAATGAACCGGGCGGGATTGTCACCAATTCGAATTCGGCACCACCAACTTGGATTTTGGATTGGGGCAGCGGCGTTGCCAGAGCATCACAGAAAAGAAGAAGGGCGACTATCAGGAGAGCTGGCCGACGTGACAGTGAAGTGCCTGTACATGTATCGGCCGTATGCATTCCATCATTCCTTGTCAGCCGGTATTTCGATTGTTCATTTCTGTTCGCCATCACTCATACATCAAATCTTTTTGGCAGGCTCAGGCAAACTAGGCGAAAGGCTGTTGTAGCCCAGATTCTTCGCTGCGTCCCTGAGGGGCAAGCCCCCCAATCAGGTAGGGGCAAGCCCCCCAATCAGGTAGGGGCAAGCCCCCCAATCAGGTAGGGGCGAGCTCAGAGAGACATCCATCATTTGAGCTGTGGCAGAGTCTTACTATAAATGCCACGGGCTTCGCATCGGCCGAAGTAACAAATAGCGGGTGG
>Ga0209635_10001959_pt1 | contig 15595 bp, 15 predicted proteins | sample DeeMarSWOR230_32_FD_187463 | JGI IMG/M metagenome (GOLD analysis project Ga0209635, IMG submission 187463) | Marine sediment microbial communities from White Oak River estuary, North Carolina - WOR-2-30_32 (SPAdes) (version 2) | ecosystem: Environmental > Aquatic > Marine > Intertidal zone >... | reverse complement strand
AAGGAAGATATGACTGAATTAAGAAACAATAATTTAGAATGGATAATCCGATATCTTGAAGAAGGGTCAAAACCACATTCTACAGTTGATGGAAAAGATGTATTAATGCTCAATACAAACAATTATTTAGGATTAGCAACCCACCCGAAAGTAATACAAGCCAGTATAGAAGCAACAAAAAAATATGGCGCTGGGGCTGGGGCAGTGCCTGTAATCGCTGGTTCTTTTGATTTAACAAAGAAATTTCAAGCTAAATTTGCAGAATTTAAAGAAGTAGAAGCATCTCTTTTATGCCAAACTGGTTTTGCAGTTAATTCAGGATTAATTCCAATGTTAGTAGGAAAACCAGATATCGTAGTCTCCGATGAATTAAATCATGGGTCTATCATTGACGGAGTTAGATTATCCGGAGCAAGGCGTATTATTTATAAACATAGAGATATAGGAGATTTAGAAAATCAACTCAAAGAAGCAGAGAAAGAAGGCGCAAGAAGAATTTGTATTATTACTGACGGCGTATTTTCAATGGATGGGGATATAGCTCCTTTAGCTGATATTGCAAGAGTAGCAGAAGATTTTGGCGCAATTACATTTGTTGATGATTGTCATGGTGAAGGTGTGCTGGGAGAAGGAAGAGGCATTGTAGCTCACTTTAACTTACAAGGTAAGGTCCATGTAGAGGGCGGTTCAATGAGTAAAGGTTTTGGGGTATTTGGAGGCACAGTGGCAGGTTCAAAAGATTTAATAGAATTTTGTGCGAATAAAAGTAGAACATATTTACTCAGTACAGCACATCCGCCTGGTATTGTTGCTGCTAATATAGCCTCAATAGAAGTAGTTGAAAATGAACCACAACATGTTAAGAAAGTATGGGAAAATACCAATTATTTCAAGAAAGAGGTCCAAGGAATGGGTTTTAACACCGGAAACTCTGAAACCCCGATTATCCCTTTAATTATTGGTGATCCTAGTAAAGCGCAAGAACTGGCAAGAATTCTATTTGAAGAAGAAAACGTTTATGGGACGCCCATTGTCTTTCCGATGGTAGCTAGAGAATTATCCAGAATTCGAGTCCAAATGAATGCTCTGTTAACTAAAGATGACTTAGATTATGCACTTAGGGCAATCGAAAAAGTCGGAAAAAAATTAAATATAATTTAAATATCTTTTTTATTCAAATTCTTTTTTTAATTATTTATAAGGGTTTGCATAGTATTGCTTTTACTCGTAAGTTTTTAAATTCACTAGTGGGTGCAGGTTTAATCAAGCATACTGTATCGGCCCCCTTTCCTGTTCCAGCGATAGCAATGATATCTCTGTTTAAATCTGGTATTAAACCGGCATCACAAATCGTTGTTGAAATTTCAATACACACTTTTATTCCTTGACTGAATTGCCATCCTAAAATTTTTGCTAATAAATCCACAAACATCCAAGCTTCGTTCCCTATTCTTAAACCTCTTTCAATCCCACTCATGGAATGAGTTCCAATATGAAACCTTATCCCTTTCTTTTTTAAAAATTCTAATTTATCCTCGGGAAATTCTTGTCTAATTGACCTATTTACAAAATAATATGCGTGGGTCACAACAATTATATTAAACTTTTCAGAATCAAAAATCTCTGCTGCTTTTTCTGCTGTGATTCCTGTAGTACTTGCAATAATGATATCATTTATCCCAAATTTTTCAGCATATTTTTTTGCGATCTCTAAAGCTTTATCTGTATTTTGCGGGCCCCCTTTCTCAAAATAAGTAACTTCAATACTTAAATCTGTCATATTATATCAAATTTCTTGATTATTAATAGTAATTTAAAGTTAAATTAGAATATGATTCTATTTTAATGAATTTTTTTTTGAGATAGATTTTATTTTATTTCTTTTGATATAGTTTTAAAAAGATCAAAATCTAAATACATTTAATTATAATTTAATGCAAATTAAATCATAAATTAGGGATTTCATATGAGTGAAAGAAAAGTATCTTTAAAAGAAAAAATACTATTTGGGACAAACGCTTTTCCAGATCAAATTTGAGTGAATTATAAAGTCACCAAAGGTTAAATAACATATCAAGCGTTTACGATTTATGTCTTTACTTTTTACTTTGCAGTAGTAGGTCTTACAATGCTTGAAATGTGGATTGGATTCGTTCTCTGGGGAATTTGGAATATGTTTAATGATCCCCTACTTGGAGCATTAAGCGAAAAAACAAAACAGAAAGGCAGACTAGGAAAACGCAAATTTTACTTGATAATTTCATTTATCCCGCTGGCGTTGATAATGATTTTTCTTTTTACAGTAACTGCTAGGAACCCATTCAGCTCCTCGGAATTTGGTTTTGAGTTCTGGTATTTTTTAATAATAATTTTTATATTTGAGTTATTTTATACCATGTTTTCAGTAAATACAAATGCAATATTTCCCGAAATGTTTCCAACAGAAAAACAAAGAGGGGATGTAAACGTGTTTATCAAGAGTTTTACTATGATTGCTGTTATTTTGGCTTCGCTTGTTCCTACGTTTGTTATTACTCCTTTAGTCCCAACAATTGATCCCGAAACCTCTCCAATTGGCTACGTAGAACAAATCGCTAAGATTCAATTTGAATATATTATTGCGGGTATAATTTTAAGTTTAATAATAGGAATTATGGCAGTAATATTCATCTTCTTAGGTGTGAAAGAAAAAGAAGAACAAGTAACTGATTTCGAAAAGAGACCAGGATTCTTTAAATCATTAAGAATAACATTTTCCAATAAAACATTTATAAAATTCACATTTGGAAATATGCTAGTTTGGTATTGCTTTAATGTGCTATTAACAGTATTTCCTCTCTACGCAGTTTATGTACTCGGAAGAGGTGAGGGAGACTTTTTAATTGGAGTAACTTTGATGTTAGCGCTTCTTTTTGCTGCCTTTTTTATGCCACTTCAATCTTGGATTAGAAAGAAAGTAGGTACACGGAAGGGATTAATGATAGGGATGGGAATATGGATTGTTACTCTGTTTCCTTTAATACTTTTGTCAAATAATGAATTAAGCAAGATCTTATCATTTATTGTTTTTGCATCGATAGGATTTGGATTGTCTGCAGTGTTATATTTTATCGATTTAATTCACGGTGATGTAATAGATCAGGATGCCCTTAAATTTGGAGTAAGAAGAGCTGGTAGTTATTATGGTGTAAATGCATTTATACACCGATTTTCAATGATACTTGGAATTACAACCATTTATATCATATTCTCAGGTACGGGATGGAGTAAATATGAACCAATTGTTGCTGATCCTGTTTTAAGAGAGATTGGAATCAAACTTTTAATGTTTTTATTTCCATCTATAGCACTTATAGGGTCAATCATTTTCTTTAAATCTTATGGATTGCATGGTGAAGTTTTAGAAAAAATGAGAGCAGAATTAAAGGAACATCCCGAATTAAATCCACAATAATTTTATTTTTATTTTATTTTTATTCAAAGTAAGAATTATCTGAGCAGGAATTGGGGTTTATACAGCATCATCTATACTTTTTAGTGGTATTTAGTTGTTTGTTCTGATAGGATTCTTACTAAGATTTATAATGCCAATATGTTCTTATCGTTTTAACTCTAATATTTCCTTTGTTTCGTCTAAAGTAGAAAGCTAGTTTTTATCCACAATTCAAAAAAAGAAAAATAAAATTTAGTTTTGTTTTGTTTGTTTACATCAATCTATCTAAGCGGTTCTATGCGGTTTCGGCATGAAGTTATACAGCCATAATGCAAATTCGCGTGGATTTCTTGATTGCATTATAACTCTACCGGGACCCTTTAATTGAGCGATAACCCCCTCTCCAGAGAGGAAAGTTGACTTCAATCCGCCTACTCTTTTGATATCAAAAGAAACGCTTGATTCCATCGCAACCAGATGACCATTATCGCAATTAAATAATTGATCTTTTTCTAATATAACTTCCATAAAGGCTCCCATAGCACCAATGAATAAATCACCTGGACCATTTAACGCATCTATTTGCAAGTAAAATGCTCGCTCCCCACCAAAAAAGGACCTTTTTAAACCCAAAAAGTTTGTTTGTGTTTCAAAATGTACTGAGCTTGCGACAAAACATCCACTAAATAAAATCCAGCTTTCATTTTTCTCTAATGAAAGGTGCATTAAGTCTCCTGGAAAAGATGGAGCTAAACCTAAGCTACCATCATCTAGAGCATTAAAAGTATTCATAAAAAATGTTTCTCCGGCAAGAACACGTTTCAATGATTTTAGAAATCCACGCGATGCTTTTTTCGTAGAAATTTCTAATGTGGGATCAAAAAATATCATTGTCCCTCCTTCACATTGAATTGTTTGACCCTTTTTTAAAGCTACTTCTATATAAGAAAAAGTTGGTTTCTTCCTTACTTCAAATTCAAATTCTATTCCTTCCGTCATAAATTAACACTTTGTATTGTTAAGTATCGGTTAAAGAATATTTCTAGCGCTTTTAAACTTTCGCACAATTTCCTTAAAATTTTATTTAGTATTATAAACAAATTGGATTGATTTTATATTTAATATCCTAATAGCAAGCAAATATGATAGAATTCAGATGTTTCTTGCTAAAAAAAAAGCTATAATTGGAGAATAATAAAAAAATAAGAATTTTTTATGTGTTTAAAGCCAAAATTTCTTTTGCCTCTTCCAGAATAGCTGGTTCCCTTCCCATTTCTTTAGCTAACCTCACCATTCTTTTTACCAATTGTGCATTATTTTCTACAAGTTCACCTTTGCGATAATAAACAGTATCTTCAAGACCTGTTCTAATATTACCCCCCATACACATAGCTATCATGGTTGTTCTAAGGTTATACCTTCCAATAGTTACTACTTGCCATGTGGAACCCTCAGGGAGAAGATCAACCATATTTAAAAGATTTCTAACTGTTGCAGGTGCACCACCTTTAATGCCCAACACTATACTAAAGTGAAGTTTTTCATTCAGCTCAAAAACACCCATGTCAACTAAATCCATAATATTTGCAATATGACTTGTGTCATATACTTCTATTTCTATACCCGCACCAATTTTTTTACATCCATCAATATATTTTTTATTAAAATCTACGGGATTATCGAAAAGTGATGCGGTAGCCATTCCTTTCATATTAGTCCTAAATTCAAAAGTACCAGCATTTATAGTAAACATATCAGGTTGCGGATTAATATTTAATAAATTGAGTCTTTCTTCCAATGTTGCCATTTTAAGGGCTGTACCATACCTTTTACCTGATTTACTTACCTTCACACCATATTCTAAACGAGCACCGATTCCATTGCCAATTTGAGTAATAATTGGACATTCTTCTTTTATTAAACTCACTGTTTTATTATATGCATTAAGATCAGCAGTTGATAGTCCATCTTCGCCTCTTACATGGATATGGCATACTGTTGCTCCAGCTTCGTAGCATTCTAATGCATCTTTCGCTTGTTCTTCTGGAGTTATGGGTAAACTTGGATTTGACCATTTCCCATGAGCTCCTCCAGTAATTGCTGCAGTAATAATTACTTTCTCTTCTGATAATAGATTTGGTCTCAAATCTGTAATAACCTCTTATTTAATTTACTTTATTATATTTGAACTTTATAGAGAAATATATTTATATTTTGTGTTAAAATGAAAATGGATTAATATAGTAGTAAATATATCAATTATAATTAGTTTTATAATTATTTGGATTTTAATTTCAATCCTAAACGGATGAAAAATATAACTAAATAAAAAAAGGTAAAAGAATTAAATTTATTTTATTTTTTTAGCTTGCGCAATCCAATCCTTAATATCTACCAATTCTGGAATTTTTCTAATTACATCAGGTTTCTTTTTATCAAACTCAATTAATTTATCCAATGTACTTTGTGGAGTTCTTTTTGCCAACTCTTTTACAGAATCAACTCCAGTTTGATTTAAAGCATCTGAATATTCTGGACCGATCCCAATAATTCTCATTAAATCAGCATGTTCTTGCCATTTATCAATCATTTTTGCAGAGATTTTTGTTTTTGTTGATATTTCTTTCTTGTTTTTATTGGTTAATGGTAAAAGATCTTCAACTGTCTTTAAACCAACCCTTCCTAAAATTCTCGCATATTTAACTCCTATACCTTCAATATCAATCAGGTCCATTTTAGGAGTTTTTTTAAGCTTTTTATCTTCATAAACATCTTTAGCCATGGCGATCCAGCTTTCAATCTGTTTTAATGTAGGGAGTTTTCTGATTACATTGGGTCTTCTTTTATCAAAAGACTTAATTTTTTCTAAAGTATTTTTAGCGTTTCGATGAGAGAGTTCTTTAACAGAATCGATTCCAACCTTATTTAAAGCTTCAGCATATTCTGGGCCAATACTTTTTAAGCTTATTAAATCTGCTTGTTCTTGCCACTTATCTATTCTTTTTGAGGGAATTTTAGTTTTTACTGCAAGTTCATTAATTTGCTCCCATGTTAATTTGGATAAATCCTCAATTTCAGTGTATCCAGCTCTTCCTAATTTTGAAGCATATTTTTTTCCAATACCTTCAATTTCTATAATTTTCAATTTTTTTACCTCCTATTGTTATATTGATTTGTAATTTAATTTAGAAGCTTTGTTTTAAAAATTAATCCTTTATAACCTAAAAAAATAATAAAAATTCGCAAGGAGTTTCCAAGTTTTTGTTTAAAAATTCAATAGGTATTAGGCTATTTATTCTTATCATCGGAGTAACATTCTTAATAATGCTACTATATCTTGGAAGCGCCTCATTTTTTTATTTTTTGAAAAAGTCATCATAATGACATAAATACTTTTTATCTTGGATTTATAAATTTTTCATTAGAAAACTCTATTTTTGTTTTTCTATACGCTAAAATTTCTAATAATTTTTAGATAGAAATAATAAATAGTATGTCTACTAGTATTACTTATTAATTTACAAATTTTTTATTAAAAATGGTGTTAAATATAGAGAAAAACAAAAAATTGATACTGCAGATTTTAAATCTTGTTACCTTTATAGCAGTTGTAGTTATAAATTACTTAGCCATTAGTTTACCGCTTGGCTATGGTAGTACTCAACAATTATCTGATGCCATTCCAAACTTATTTGTTCCTGCTGGATTAACATTTTCGATCTGGGGAATTATCTATATACTTCTGGGTCTTTTTTCAGTCTATCAACTAAGAGACATCTTTAAATCGGATAAAATTGAAATGCCCTACCTAGAAAAAGTTAGCTATTTCTTCATTATAAGCAATATAGCTAATTTTACTTGGAGTCTACTCTGGCACTATCAGCTTGTACCATTATCATTAATAGCTATGCTGATAATATTAGTTTCTTTACTTCTTATATACATTCGTTTAAATATTGGAAAAGGCGAAGTTCCAAAAATTGAAAAAATTGCTATACATATTCCTTTTAGTGTGTATTTAGGCTGGATAACGGTTGCAACCATTGCAAATGTTACTGCCGTATTGGTGGTTCTTGGAGCGGAAAGTTATGGCTTATTAGCAGAAATTTTGACAATTGTCGTTATTGCTGTAGCAGTTATTATTACTTATGCAATGCTTATTATTCGAAAAGACATTGCTTATAGTCTTGTTGTTTTATGGGCAGCTTTAGGCATATTTCTAAAACAACTTGAGCTTAATCTAACTATTGCTATAACTGCTTTAACTGCAGTAGCTTTGATTTTAGCAGGCATCGTATTGATAATTGTGATGAAATTAAGAAAATAAAAAATATTTTTTCTTTATTTTTTTTTTTAATTAGTAAGAAATTAAATAATTAATTAGTTAATTTAATAAATCAAAAAAAAAGAAGTTTTAATTACAAAATGAATAATTTAATTCAAGTTATAGAATTAACTCCGATACATGTTCCCTTTAAAGATCCTGTTAAAAAAGCTATGGCAGAATCCGAAGGAGGACTCGGAATGGCTATTGGAGCTGAAGAACCATGGTTAGGTAGTGATTTTGTAATTTGCAAGCTTATAACTAAAGACGATAATATAGGATTAGGCGAAGTATTTTTATGGCTTCCTGAAACAGGCATATCTCCTCATGATGTTATTAATACTATTAAAAATTGTTTAGGAAAATATATTCTAGGAGAAAGTCCTTTTAATATTGAAAAGATCAATTATCGAATGGACGCAAATCTAGCTCGACAAGAAGTCGCTAAGGGAATTTTAGATATGGCTTGTTATGATTTAATGGGAAAGATGACGGAGCGTCCAGCTTGTGATTTTATCGGAGGAAAAAGTGGAGAAGATATTCCATTGGCAGCACTAATTCCTCTAGGTGATCCTATCTTAATGAAAGGAATAGTTAGATCTTATTATAAAAAAGGATTTAGAACATTTCGCTTAAAATTAGGAAATGGAGTTAAACAAGATGTTGAAATCATAGAGACAATAAGAAAAGCCCTTGGATATGAAATCAGATTAAGAGTTGATTATAATCAAGCATATGATCCTCAATTGGCAATCAAAGCGATAAATGCAATTGAACCGTATAGAATCGATTATGCCGAGCAACCTGTAAAAGCAGATGATTATCTTGGAATGAAGTATGTACAACAAAATGTAAACGTACCTTTAATGGCTCATGAAGGATTTTTCAATTTAAAAGATTTTGTTACTTTAGTAGAACTTAGAGCAGTAAGAGTACTTGGAATTAATTCAGAACGCCCTGGCGGAGTAACTAAAGCATTAAACGCAATAAATTATGCGAAAATGCGTGGCCTTGGAATTGTATTACATAATCAACCTTTAGGAATCGCATCTGCAATGCATATTCATTTACATGTAGCAAAATATCATTCTATTGATCATGCTACTGAACTATTTGGTCAAGAAATGTTAGTTGATGACTTAATTCTAAAACCAATTAATTATGATAATGGAAGAGCTAAATTGCCAGAAGGGTCCGGATGGGGAGTAATACTTGATGAGCATGCATTAGAAAGATTTGCTACAAGTTCTACTATTACTTTGGAATAATAAATTTAAATTTTAGAATCCATCCTTTTCTTTTTAGAAATTAAACGATACAAATAATAGATTGAAATAAATACTTCAGGTAACCACTTTTTAAGTAGGATAACAGTGAACAAAGAGCCGACTATTGCTGATAAGAAAAATAAAGATTCATGTATAAATTCAAAAGGTACTCCTTTATAATTAAAAAATAGTAAAAAGGCAATTCGAAAAACATTCATAAGGTAAATTCCGAGCACTGTAATAACTAATGTCTTTGTTTTTCTTAATATAAAATCCTTTTTATTTAAAGATGCTTTTGAAGGAGGTATAAGTAAAATTAAACTAATTATAATACTAAATATATGAGCCGCAATACAATTTGTTGTAATAGCATAGTTTTGATTAAATGGGTGATCCGGTATAAAAATTGAAGGAAATATATTATGTTCTGGATCAATAATTACTCGTGAATTCATACCAAATAAAGAATTCAAAATAAAAGATATTTGCATAGATGTAAATTCATATATCCAGTAATTAATTTTAAGTTGTAAAAAAAAATAAATCAGAAGAGATATTAATGGAGTACCTAAAATTAGGATGATTATTTGGGTAGTGGAAAATTTGTACATTTTTCCATCAAGATTAATTATTAGTTTCTGGTTCAAAGGTTGTTCAGTTTGACTTTCTTTCATTTTCCACTCATAAGGAATATGTTTAGTTCAATATAAACTATGATGATTAAAAAAAAAGAAATAAGAATTATAATATTTAATAGTATTATTTTTTTACAGCCTTTAAATGATATGTGTATATTATAAATATCGAAAGTACCAAAAATAAACCAATAAATAAAAATGGCTCAAATCCAGGAATTTCGATTCCCTCGAATAATCCTGAAAAAAAGTTGCTTATTGCATCGGAGATTGCTTGACCTATTGCTTCAGCCACTGCTGAAACTATTTGTGAAAAAACAGTTGCAATCCAAATAGGAACTGCGATTATAATTGCTATAATGCCACCAATTACATAACCACAACCCTCAAAACCACCACCACCGCCACCAACATGTACAGAACTAGAAGAAGCTAATCCCCAGATTATACCAACTACTATTAATACTAGAAAAAATAATCCTAAGAATACTGGAAAGTAACCAGTCCCAGGCAAACCGAATCCCGCCATTACGATAAGTGAAAGTAACAAATCAACGCCTATAACTACAACAAAAAATATTATTACTTTATGGTAAGCTTTGAGTTTTTTTTTAGGTGGTGGGGGTGTGTTACTAATATAAGGTTTTGCTTGATCAGTTGAAAATGGTTTAGCTGATTCTAATAGAGCTCCACAATGAACACAATAAACATTATCCTTTATAGTTGGTTTACCACATTTACTGCATATTATTACATCTTCCGACATAAACCATCACAATAATGAAAAGGTCCTTGGAATTTCAATTTCTTTTAAAATTAAAATAATCTTCATTAAGCAATGCAAATATAAAAACATTTATATTAGGGTCCAATTCTTTTAATTCTAATAGATATTTATAACATATACTTCATAATAATAGACATTATAACCTAATTAAACAATTCTAATGAATTGATTTTATGGTGAAATAGATACTTGGATAATAGACAAAAATACAGATTTTTGGAAAGCTTGGCTTTAATAAATATTATCTTATCGATCATTCTCTTTTTAATTAACTTATTATTAATCCTTTGGATAAATAACTCTATTTCTTTTAATCAAATAGTTTTTACAGTATTGGGCATTTTTTTGCTATCTTTTGAAATATTTAGGCTTATAATAATTACAATTTCAGAAATAGTATTCTTATGGATTAAAAATATTAAATTATTCCGTAGAGCTTCTATTATAACGCCATTACTAATTGGAACCATTTTTAATACTCTCTTTTTAATTCGGTTTTTAGGATTTGCTTGTTTTGTTCCAATATTTAGTTTTATAAGTATGTTATTTATCTATTTTGCATCTGTCAAGATTATTCTTTTTAAACATAACAATAATCAAATTAAATCAGAAGAAGAACGCAAATCCTAAGATAATTAACCAAATTAACACCCATCCAATAAAAACAGATGTGTATATTATAAAACTAAGTTTATTCCTTAAGTTTTCGTTCTTAATATTCATCAGAATGATTAAAGCAATAATGCTAATAAACATTAAGTGTGCTGGTTGAATTAGACGCCAGACCACTGAAAAGAGAGATAATCCATGTGATGTATCACCACTCTGAACCCAATTAGAGACCATTGATAAGAAATATTCTGGAAAAATTATGTAAGGAATACAAATTAGAATTAACGGTAATATATAATAAATTAAATCTCTTGCTTTAATCTTTCTATTTATAATGTAGATAATTGGCATAATAATCAAGATTACTTTAAACGTAGCAAGAGCAAAAAAAATTCCAGATAGGTACTTTCTTTCTTTTTCTAACTGGATATATGATTCATATAAAAATAACTGAATTACCCAATTTGTGTTATTTAAATACATATCAGCAAAATATCCGATACTAGAAAATACAAAGAAAATGAGTAAATCATTTCTATTTTGAACAATCTTATAGATATTAATTGTGATATATATCATAGATATGAATCTCAACATGTCCCAGATGTATATTGAAACTTCAAAAGGTATAGAATAGAATGGATAAAAGATAAAATACCAAAAATAGAGATAAATTGCACTTTCATTTATAAGGGGATTTTCTTCATAGTAATTAAAAACCCCATTCTGCATTAAATCATAATTTGTTCTAAAGTTTAAATCCCTATTTTTCATTAATAAATCTATAAAAAATATTCCTGATAATTCTTCTTGAAAAAAGGTAAATAATATCCTAAGAATAATTAAAGCTATTGTTATGATTATGATGGCTAATATATTTAATAAAGTATAATGCTGTCTTGTCTCTTTATCAACAGCTAATTTATTTAATTCCATAATTTAATTTTCTATTTATATTAATTAAAATGTAATTTCTAGTTATTCAATAATACGTTTATCTTTTCTTATATAATATTTCTTTATCTCACTGCGAAGAACATAATAAATTAAAGCTGTTATAAAAAGGTGTATATTGATTGGAATGAGATAGTAAATATCAACAACTAATAGTAGAATTAATCTCAAGATCACTAAGAAAATAAAGGTGATAGAGATAAAAAACAAGAGAAATATTAATATTTTTGATATAATTTCATTATTTTCTTTAAATACTTGATAAATATCAAGTGAGTATCTAAAGATTAAAATGGCAATACTTAAAAGCAAAAAAGGTAAAATTAATTGACTATTTAAAATGTGGGTAAATACGATTATCATCCAATATATTAAAAAAGTTGTTAATATTGTAAATATTGGATAATACACCTCCTTTTTTTTCCGAGTTATTTTAACTGCTAAATTAATAAATTTCATTAGTAATCTTTAATCTTAAAGATATTAAATAAATTTATCATGAATCATATTTGATATATAATTTTAAATTAAATTTCATATTAAGCAGATAGCTTTAAATTATGCCGGAACTTCCTGAGGTTGAGGCTTTTAAGAATTATTTGGACAGTACTTCCTTAAATAAGGTAATAAAAAACATAAAGATACAAGATAATAGAGTCCTTCATGTTCCTGAAACTAAATTCAAGAGAGAATTAAGAAATAAGAAATTTATTTGTTCAATTCGGCATGGAAAATATTTATTTGTAAAAATTATTCCAAAATTTTTAGTTCTACATTTTGGGATGTCTGGATATTTAGAATCTTTTAATAACGTTAATGAAGAACCTACTCATAGCCGAATTCGATTTAAATTCACTGATGGTACCTTTCTTTCTTATGTTTCTCAAAGAATGTTTGGAAGAGTTGATATATGTAATAGTATTGAAAATTACATAAAAAAAAAGAAATTAGGCCCAGACGCGCTTAATATGAATTATGAAGAGTTTTTAGATACTCGTAAACGAAGAACTACTATTAGCAAAACATTTTTAATGAATCAGAATATTATAGCTGGGATTGGAAATATATATTCTGATGAGATTCTATTCCAATCTAAGATAAATCCTAAAGCCAGAATTCATGAATTAGATGAGGAAAAAGTGAAGGGTTTATTTGATAATATCAAAAAAATTTTAAAATATGGAATTGAAAAAAAAGGTAATTTGAAAACTTATTCTAATAAATATTTAATTCCACATCGCCAAATAGGAGAAGTATGTCCGGTTTGTAAAAATCAAATCGAAAGATATGAAATCTCTGGTAGACATGGATTTTTTTGTACCAATTGTCAAAGAATTGCTTAATAAAAGTAATTTTTATACAAAAAAATATAAAGCCAATTATTATAGGTTAAATTAAAGCTAGAAAAGTCCCTAAATTTGAAATTTCAAAAATATATATTTTTAATAATTCTATTGCTATTATTTCTTCCAATTCCATTACTACAATTTTGAATAGAAGGCGTAAATCATTAATTAGGATTTGAATTTATTTGGTTGAATTTCTATAAATTCCATGAAAAGAATTTCTTTATAACAAAAACGGCACATTTAAATAGGTAGATTAATATATGTGAATTAGTGGTTGACAATAATAAATTGTTGTCAAAAATCAATTAAAAAATTTTGGAGGTAAAAAATGATGTCAGATATAGATGAAGTAAAAAAGGTAGATATAAATGTTGACGATAAAGAAGATACTAAAGAGAAACCAGTTACTGAAGAAGAGAAAAAAGGAGAAATTCAAGTAAGAAATAGATATAGACCATTATCTATTTTTAGAGATGTTGATAGATTTTTTGATGATATTGATAGATTTTTTATAGATTTTTGGAGACCATCTCGATTCTGGAATTTCGAGCCAATCACACTAAGTTTAATGGACGAGGACAATTTCTTTAGAACTCCATTGACAAATATAGTCGATGAGGGAGATCATTTTAGTATCACTGCGGAGTTACCAGGTTTAGAAAAAGGGGATATAGAAATTTCAGTACGTAATGGTGCTTTAGAAATTAAAGGAGAACAAAAAAATGAAATAGAAGACAAGAAAGAAGGTTATTTGCGAAGAGAATACAGTAGCTCTAGTTATTATAGAAACTTTAAATTACCAGAGAATATCGATGAGGATAAAATTGAGGCAAAGTTAGAGAAAGGAATTTTAAAATTAAGTCTACCTAAAATTGAAAAAGAAAAGCAAGAGAAGAAAAAGATAGAAGTTGAATAATTTTTTTTTAAAATCTATTTATTAATGTTGTCCTTTTAGTATATTTTGAAAATAATATCATCTAAAGCTCTTTTTGGCACATGTATGCACCCATCATCATCTTTCCAATATTTAAAAGATTCCTTGAAAGGTTCCATTACTGATTTTTCATCAGGATAACCTAAGCTAATTACATGTGTTATCTTATAAAAGTCAGGGATATCTAACAATGTTCTAATTTTATTATGATTTATTGAACCCATCCAACATGCACCCAGACTAAAGTTAATTGCCCCTAATAATATATTCTCGACAGCGGCACCGATATCATAATCAACATAAGATTGTTTAATTTCAGCGTTAATAAGTACTATAATATATGCTGTTGGTTCTCTTCCACTTTCAGGAGTTCTTTCATTTTTAGGTAAAGATCTTGCCCATTTTAGCAATGAAAATAATTTTTTGCATATTTTATCATTTTTAACAATAATAAATTCTAGAGCCTGAACATTCCGTGCTGCAGGAGCTATTCGTGCAAAATCTATGAGTTTTTTTAATATCTCAATAGAAATAGGTTTTTGTTTAAATCTACGAATAGTTCTTCTTTTATATACTATTTCTTCATAATCCATTTTACTTTAGTAAGAATTGATTACACTTAAATAATATTAATTAAAAGGGGGATATTTATCTTAATTATTCATGAAGGGAATTTTTTTTAATTCTATTAATTTTTTTGCGATATCGTAAAACGCATTTTCGACATTTTGCCCAGTTAAGGCAGAAATTTCAATATATTTAAGATCTAATGCTTTTGCTAATTTTATAGCTGTAGAATTTTTTACTTTTCTCTTATTAACTAAATCAAGTTTATTTCCAAAAATAAATCCTACTATAGAAACTTTATCAATAAGATGGCTTTTTATATCTTTATACCAGGCAGAAATATTCTCAAAACTTCTTGGGTTAGTCAAATCATAAATCAAAATAATACCATTTATTCCTTGGTAAAAGTGCTTTCTCATAGTTTGGAATTTACTCTGACCTGCTATATCCCATATAATAAGTTCTACAAAGTCTTTACCAACCTGAAAATTTTTATCGCTAATATTGGTTCCCATTGTAGGTACATACACTCTACTAAAAGCGTTATCAGTAAATCTTAATATTGTTGACGTTTTTCCTACGCCTGGATCTCCTACAACAGCTAATTTGAATTTAAAACTTGCTTCTATTCGTTCTTTTTCGCTTGGTTCTGGAAATTCTTCTCCTGTAGTTAGAGATAGTTCTTTTTTTCTTAATTCTTCAAGTAAATCAAGAATATTATTTCTTAATTGA
>Ga0209635_10001958_pt1 | contig 15602 bp, 14 predicted proteins | sample DeeMarSWOR230_32_FD_187463 | JGI IMG/M metagenome (GOLD analysis project Ga0209635, IMG submission 187463) | Marine sediment microbial communities from White Oak River estuary, North Carolina - WOR-2-30_32 (SPAdes) (version 2) | ecosystem: Environmental > Aquatic > Marine > Intertidal zone >... | reverse complement strand
CCACTATGGTAAATGAAGGGAGACCTGTCGCTAGATCAATTTCAACGGTGACACCAAACCCGTCGATCCCCACCACCGCACCAGACCGAATCTCTGCAATCATCCCAACCTCCCCACATCATCCCAGTGATCACCGGATTCATTTGTATCAAAGGTGTATTCAGAAACTCAACTCTTTTTCTTTCACGACCTCACTTTGCCCTTCCTCCTCGTCACCACTGCAGCAGTCACAATCGGAAGCGCAATCGTCGCATCACAGAGAACGGTAACACTCTTCGCATCTGCAGCAATCTTCCCCCAGGATATTGCCTCTTCAAAGGTACATCCGCTCAATCCGCCCCATTGGGGAGCATCGACGACGAACTGGACGGCATATTTGTGTCCTTGCACGTCACGGTTAAGAACGATATTCGTCACCTCAGTCTGCTGGATAAAGTTTTTCGGCGTACCGCCTCCGACATAAATCACCATAGTCGGCTTGCTCGCAGCCATCTTCGCCGTTTCTTCAACGTCCCCTATCATATCGAACATCACCTTGCGGGGCATCTCGGCCAACGCTATCCCAATGGAAGAGTCACCGATAGCCGGACAGTAGATGGGAATGTCCAACTCGGCAGCTGTACTGAGCACCCCCTTTTCCCCGTTCGATTTTCTCGCTGCTTCTTCCCCCAGCAATTTGAGAAACTCCCGGGTTGTATATGGACGGTCTTCGAGCGTTTCGATGGCCCATTCTGCAATTTGTTTATCAAGCTCGAGGAAAATATATTCATCGACGTACGTATCATAAATCCGATCTATCTTTGCCTCACGCAACACCTTATCATCGACGTGTGGAGTCCCTATGAAATGGTGGTGGCCGATCGTTTCGAAGTAGTCGTGATAGAGGTTCGCCCCTGTGGAGACGAGTATATCTATCAGTCTACTTTCCATGAGTGTTACGATAATCTTCCTCATTCCCGCAGGCACCATAGCGCCCGCCAAACCCATCCACACTGCGATATCTTCATCGAGTGCCTCAGACCAGATTTTTGCCGCCAGAGCGAGCTGTCTGCCCTGAAAGCTGCATCCCTCCAGTCCCCTGAGGAGATCGCTGCAGGACATATCCGGGTTCACTTCGATAGGCTTCGTTGGAATCGAAAGGAACTTATTCTTCATGCTGGACCTCCCTTCGCAGGAACCTGGATACTGCTTCATAGATGACCTTCGCCCCAATGAAGTTTGAAGTTTCATCGTTCTCAACCGGGCAGAGTTCAACAGCATCCATCGCCACCACGTGTTTTTCACGAAAAAGGAATGTCAATAGATCCATCAGATCGTTCCACAGGAGTCCATCCGGTTCGGGTGTCCCCACGGACCGAATGATTGATGGGTCAAGAACGTCATAGTCGAGAGATAGGTATACACTGTCGGGGAGCCGCTTTACAGCCTCCCGTGCCTCCTCATTCCAAAGTGAGAAGATCTTGATCCGGTCATCACGAGCCAGGTACTCTCTCTCCTCCTTGGAGAAGCTCCTCACACCTATCTCAACGATCTTCCCGAAAGGAATGGAGTTCTTGGCTGCACAAGCGTGACTTTCCCGGTTGCCCAGATAGCTCTCGCGGAGATCGGCGTGGGCATCGAGCCACACGATTCCGATTCCTGAGATGCCGAGCCCTTCCAGTATCCACGGTGTGATCGAGTGCTCCCCCCCGATGAAGCACACGAATGCTTCCCGCAGGACACTCCGGTGCTCTTTCACAAATGCGATGAGATCTTCCTTGCCTCCTACCTTTGGCCGTAACGTCACGATACCTGTGCCCTCGAGATCGAGATCCAACGTCGGGTGGTAGAGCTCGATTTGGAGGGATGCATGAAGGATCGCCTCGGGTGCAGAAGCGGTTCCTTTACCGTATGAGGTGCTCCATTCAATGGGAACAGGGATCACGTATACGCGATCCCTGTCAACTCCCGAGACTTCCGATCCAAGAAAATCAAAATACTTATTCATTTATCTATTCTTGTAGCTACAAAATACAGCTGCGGCAACGACTGTCGTCCACAGCCCCTCCTTTCCCAATGCTGTCTGTGTTATATTCGTGGTTCGGACGATCTGACCGGCTATCTTCCATTCCTGCTTCCTCTCATCCCAGGCTCTCGTAAGATCGATTTCGATTCCGAGCGTGGAGGCCAACATGGAAGCTGCGAGGTCTTCTGTATAGTCACCGAGTTGCTTCTGCTTTCGGCCGAAGTCGTGATGTTCCGAAATGTACCCGTACTTGCTCCTGTCCTTCGGAATCGCCACTCCGATGGCACTTCCGATGAGACGACTCGGTTCGTTCGTATAGTTGTTGCTCAAGACGCAGTATACGATCTCACCTGCTCGGAGGTATGACATGCCCCTCAAACGGGGAATCAACACGCAAAGCGGTGGGAAAATGCTCGAAACTTGCACGATGTTAAACTGTGCAATTCCAGCATTTCGAAGAGCGAGCTCGAAGCTCGTGAGCTTCTCCTTATGCCTGCCCATGCCCCTCGTCAAAAATACTTTATCCGGTACTCGCCCTTCCATTGCATTCCCTTCGCCCCAGGACACCTCTTACTCAAGATCCGACTCCTGTGCTCATCAGTCACGGCCACGGAAATATTTTGGCGAAAAATTATCCTCTCCCTTTTCAATTGTCAACAAAATAAAAACGGGAAGAGACTTCCCCCTTCCCGTTCATAGAACGCAAATCAGTAACAATATTATGAAAACTTGTTATTACCTTTTCTTCTTGGTCTTTGTCTTCCTCTTGGCCTTTTTCTTCCTCTTGGCCTTTACCTTCCTCTTGGCCTTTACCTTCCTCTTGGCCTTCTTCTTGGCCTTGGCCTTTCTTTTGACTTTGGCCTTCTTTCTGGCCTTGGCCTTTCTTTTGACTTTGGCCTTCCTTTTGGCCTTAGCCTTCCTCTTGGTTTTGGTCTTGGCTTTCTTCTTTGTTCTGGCTTTAACCTTTCTAGCCATCTTGCCCACCCCTTTGTAAAAGTTGAAAGCCTGCCAACGACCTCTGGAGCTTCCATCTATATCATGTTCCAAATTCTGAGATGTTGCATGATGAAAGCGCCACTCTTAATTTGTGCACATGTTATTCACTTAATAAAAAATGTGTCAAGGAGTTTTTAAAATTTTATTAAATTTTTTTTATTGTGAGTCACACATCGAGTCATCCGAAAAACTCAGACACGTTGACATACACACGACCCATTGATATATTCTTCTCAACTTTCATGTGTTCATATCCAAAATCTCAAAGATACGGGTGAATAATGAAACATCAAGTTACATACATCAGGGATGACGATACGCTGTTTCATTTTCTCAAAGACAGCTTGAGCAACCTGTTTGGGCAAAATGAACGAATCGCTATCAAAATTCATATGGGTGAACCCGGCAACGTATACTTTATAAAACCATCGTTCACAAAACGAGTTGTTGAGATACTGCAAGAGAGAGGTTGCAGGCCCTTCATCTTCGACACTCCGGTTGTATACACAAGTCCGCGTAACAATACGAAAGATTATTTGAAGATCGCCGCACAACACGGATATACCGAAAGAGCACTGGGTGCACCGGTGATCATATCGGACTTGAGCAGAGCAGTGGAAGGAAATCTCATGACATACCACCTCGCCACAGAAACCCTTGATGCTGACGGTGTACTGCTCCTCACGCACGTGAAAGGTCATATCGCCTGCGGAATGGGTGGTGCAATTAAAAACGTCGGTATGGGATGCATGGCAAAGGAGACGAAAGGAGCGATTCACAAAGGTGGTGAACCGTATTATTCAGATGGCTGTAATCAGTGCGGTGCGTGCGTTGAAAACTGCCCCACAAAGAATATACGGATCGAGGATGAGCATCCCCACTTCGGGTGTACATGGTGTTCCGGCTGCAGTAATTGTGTGATCGTGTGCCCGGAGAACTGTATCCACTCCAACGTAGGGCTTTTCGACGAACTGTTATCAGAGGCCGCAGTGCTCGCTCATACACGCTTCAATAAAGTGTACGCCGTTAATGTCCTCAAGAATATCACAAAGTTGTGCGACTGCATTGCCAACTCTGGCCCGATCATCGTAGAAGACATCGGTTACATCTGCGGCGGAGACATGCTCTCGGTCGATATCGCCTCTCTCGAGATGATCAAACGGGTATCCGGAAAAGAGGACCTGTTCGCAGAGTATAATGTGCGATCGTCGTGGGGTCATGTGCAAGCTGCGGCAAAACTAATGGGAAGAGGCACCACAGTCGCCATCACGGATTATACGTAACGGGGAGGTGTTTGTATTTCCGCGCACACGCAACACGAGTCACATGTGTATCCGGCGATCTTTACCCTGATTATCGTATCGGCTGTCTTGACCATTGCACTACCACTACATGCAGATGAACCACGAGCAACAGCAGTCCTAAAAGACGTACCCTTTTCATACACACCCCCCGCTGATATGCTGAACAATATTTTCAGCGATACAGACACCATCAGGATTACAATCGACAAGGAACTCATTTATGAAGGAACACTGGACGCTCTTCTCCAGCGGGAATTAATACCCACCGTCAACTCGACGGGCATGCACGAGATCATCATTTCAAATGGTATTGATTCGTATTCTGAGAAGCTGCGAGCAATCCACGGTCTCTTATCGATCCTCCCGCCCATTCTCGCCATCGTGTTTGCCCTCATGTTCAGACAGGTCATCCTCGCATTGCTCTCGGGAGTATGGCTCGGGGCTTTCTTCATCAGTGGATACCACCCATTCCAGTCATTACTCAGAATCGTTGACCACTACGTTATCCAGACACTTGCAGGTCCCGGCGAAGGACAGGATCATATCTCGATCATCGTGTTCACCCTACTCCTCGGCGGTATGGTAGGCATAACCTCCAGAATGGGTGGCATGCAGGGCATCGTCGACAGGGTATCGAGGTTGGCTACGACCGCAAAACGAGGTCAACTGACCGTATGGCTGATGGGTGTCATTATCTTTTTCGACGATTATACCAATACACTCATTGTCGGAAACTCCAGCCGTCCGCTCACCGACAGGCTGCAAATCTCACGAGAGAAACTATCCTACATTGTCGACTCCACGGCGGCACCTATCACATCACTCGCTATCATCACCAGCTGGATCGGCTTCCAAATCTCGTTGATTAACCAATCATTCATATCACTGGGCGTTGACAGGAATCCCCTGACGACCTTTGTCGCTTCGATACCGTATAGCTTTTATCCCATCATGGCCGTACTTTTCGTGCTCTTTGTGATCCTCACAGGAAGAGATTACTCATTGATGCTCAAGGCGGAACGGAGGGCCAGGGTAACCGGCAAAGTCAGCAGCGATTTCGCCATTCCCCTCTCGAATATTGACTCGGAACGCATCGCCACCGCAGAAGGTATCAAGCCACGCTGGATAAATGGTGTCATCCCGATAGCAATCGTCATCATCGTCGCCTTCATCGGCCTCGTTCAAACCGGCAGGGCATCCCTCATCCAGGGAGGTCATGCCGACATCGGATTGCTGGAAGCTTTGAAAGAATCAAACTCGTTCACTGCACTTCTCTGGGGTTCGTTCTCAGGGTGTATCGCAGCGGCACTCCTCGCCATCACGCAGAGGCTCCTGCCACTGACCAGAGTAGTGGAATCGTGGGTGAACGGGATACGATCAATGCTGATGGCTATTATCATCTTGGTGCTTGCATGGTGCATCGGAAAGGTCTGCATCGAGCTCCACACGGCCGACTACCTCGTGCACAACCTGGCAGGGATACTCTCACCACGGTTCCTGCCGAGCATCGTTTTTCTTTTGGCAATAGGAATTTCTTTCTCCACCGGCACATCGTGGGGAACGATGTCTATCCTGACACCGATCGTGATCCCTCTCGTGTTTGGTACTGCGAGATCTGCAGGGATCTCCATTGGTGAAATTGAGCCGATCCTTCTGGCATCGATTGCCGCGATACTCTCGGGGGCCGTCTTCGGAGACCACTGTTCACCGATATCAGATACCACAATCATGTCATCGATGGCCTCAGCCGCCGACCATATCGACCATGTCCGCACCCAGCTGCCCTACGCGTTGACGGTAGGAGCAGTATCACTCGTGTTCGGATACATGTTCACAGCGATGGGAATACACACACTCGTATCACTCCTCGCGGGCTCCATATTCCTGCTACTCGTGCTCAGAATCGCGGGGAGATTGTCCGAACAGCCACGTATATGATTGAACGATCAATTGCCGTACCTTATATTAAGAATTTCCATATCCTGAGAACCACTCTGTGAGATATGACTGTCGATTCCAAAATGAATAGGGAGATTATCAAACTGGCTTCCCCTGTCATGGTCGGAATGATCTCCCATACAGTGTTGAATATCGTCGATACCGCCATGGTCGGACGCCTGGGTGATGTTGCCCTCGGTGCTGTCGGTCTCGGTTCCTTCTTTATCCTGGTAACCGTCCTCGTGTTCGGTGCACTGAATATCGGGACACAGGCTATCACCGCTCGGCGACTCGGTGAGAACAAGATCGGCGAGTTTGGCCGGATCGTCTACAATGCTTTCTTCCTCGCCATCATTATCGGGGTTGCCGTCTCTCTCATTGGCTATCGCCTTTCACCCTGGATCTTTTCACTGCTCTCCGACAAAGCCGAAATCAGGGCTCAAGGAGTACCGTATCTGAGCATCCGGTTCCTGGGAATCTTCTCAATGGTCATCATCTTCACCCTGAGGGGATTCGTGTATGGACTGGCTCGTGTCAGGATTGATATGATCATTTCTCTTGTTATCAACATCCTCAACATCATTTTTAACTATTTCCTCATATTCGGCCATTGGGTATTTCCACGGCTCGAGGTACGGGGAGCCGCTATCGCCTCGGTGACGAGCACCATCATAGGTCTCGTCGTCTACCTCCTACTGGTTCATTTCCACATCTTCAAACGACTTCCCTCCCACCATCAACAGAGGAGCCTGTCGAAAGATATCATGGGCCAGATTATCAGGATCTCCGCTCCCCGTGCTGTGCAGAGTGTTTCGATCACGGGCTTCATTATCTTTCTGAGTTTCATCGGGCATCTGGGTATCGCAGAACTGGCAATCAGTAACATTATCTTCAAGGCCTTTAACTTTTCATTCATGGTCGGACTGGCTATCGGCGCGGCTTCTGCAACACTCGTTGGACGCAGTCTCGGAGAAAAGAATGACGAGCTGGCAGTCAGGTACGGGTGGCACTCGGTTGGGATCGGGGCTCTCATGATGGGAGCTATCGGAGCCCTATTCATGTTCTTTCCACGAGAGATCATGGGTGTATTTACGAAAGCTCAAGCAACGGTTGAAAAGGGTGTACTCCCTTTCCGTCTCCTGGGGGCGTTCCAGCTAATCGATGGGATAGGCATCGTCTTCTCGAGAATCCTCCAGGGTGTTGGGAGCACGTTTTACGTGATGCTGTCCGAGATGATCTGCGTGTGGGGCGTTATGGTGCCTTTCTCCTATATCGCCGTAAAGGTCTTGCAGGGTGACATTGTTCTGGCCTGGTGGGGGCTCTTCCTCTACATTATATTCTTTTCGGCAGCGATGACATGGAAGTTCCACGAGGGCGGATGGAAACGTATCCGCATCTGATTTATAAATAAACGGTTACATGATTCAAGAGACAGATACCCATCGCCGGGAGAGCAGTCAAAGAAATATCAATCTTTCCTTGACACTGAAGATAAAATATCATATGAGTATATAGTAATATAAAAGGGCGCGAACAATGAACTCTGACTCAAGAGATATGCCCCTGAAGCTCATCGCCCAACGACTCAAGGCCCTGGCTGATCCCTCCCGTCTGGCGATTTTGCATAGTTTATGCAAGGGCGAAATGTATGTAACAGAGATCGTGAGAGAGACCGGGTTTCACCAGGCAAATGTCTCGAAGCACCTGAGAATACTGAGGGAAGAAGGCCTAGTCATACCGAGGAGAGAGCGGAAAAGGACATACTACACCATTTCCGGCACACTCCATCAGGATGTATGCAGCTTGATTTGTCGGTCACTGGAGAGCAAGGCGGACAGTGAGCGGGAAATCTTGAAGGCGTACTGGAAAGAGACACATGAATAATGGATTCGGCATACTGATCTTTCTCGCCATCTGGTTTGTCGTCATGAAGTTCATACTCCCAAAATTGGGTGTCCCAACCTGAATGAGCAGCACCTGTGACGTCGGGGACCGACAGGAAGAGAAAAAGAACAATAAAACGGATGAAAAGTCAGTCTCTGGGTAGTATACTGTAAACGGGAGACCGAGCATGCCAATATATGAATATATATGCAGTAAGTGCGGGAAGGAGTTCGAGGAGCTGATTCAGCACCCGGACGACGAGGTGAAATGTCCCGTATGCGGTTCGATGGAGACCGACAAGCTCTTCTCCCTCTTTGCCCGCTCGTGTAAAGGATGCGAGACTGCAGGTAGCAGCACTTGAGGAACGTGCTGAAACGGCGACGGTCGTCGCCTTCACCGCACAGAAAGAAGTATCCGCCCCCACCCATATCGATAGCTTCATATACAAAAGAAAAAGCCCCAAGGAGCCTATCTCACAGGTCCTTGTGGGCTTTTTATCTGGTAGCCCCTAGGGGAGTCGAACCCCTGATTCATGGCTGAGAACCATGCGTCCTAACCACTAGACTAAGGGGCCTGAAGTGTCATGGCTGGAGAGGAAGGACTCGAACCTCCATCGGCTGATCCAGAGTCAGCTGTCCTGCCATTAGACGACTCTCCAGCAACGTGTCTGAAATTACAACATTATGAGATAAAATGCAATACCTGATGTTATTGATTTATGTTAGGGAGTTACGTTCACGGCGGCCCTGAGCCGCTCGACGGTCTTCGCCTTTCCCAAGAGCACAATCACCCAAAAAATATCTGGTGATACCGTCTTACCCGTGAGGGCCACGCGGCACGGATGAATGAGCTCCCCCGCCTCTAATTCGAGCTGGTCCGCCAAGTTCCTGAGCGTTTCCTCGACAGAATCACGATCGAAGTACTGGAGCTTCTCATACTCATCCGCCAGCACCTTCAAGCGCTCTAATGATCCCCGACTGGAAAGGTGCTTCCTCACCGCGATCTCATCCCGCTTGAAATCATCCCTGTAAAAGTACCCCAGCATGTCGGGAACCTCCCTGAGAAGCTTCAACCTGTTACCGAGAACCTTGATTATGAGTGCCAGACGCTGAAAAACCTTCGAGTTTATCGTCTCATTGGATTCAAGAATCCCCTCATTCACCGGCTCCTTGCCCGGTATCAGCTTGAGATCGACGGGCCGCGACAGATCTACTTCGAAGTCCGACGGCAGATACCCTTGCTTCTCCAGTACCCCGTATACGAGTACGGTCTTCTTCAAGAGGGAAAGCCTCTTGAAATGTTCGGCATTGATCCATTCCATCTTGTCCGTATCAAACATCGCAGGATTACGGGAGACCTTTTTCAAGGAGAAATGTTCAATGAGAGTCTGCCGAGAAAAGAGCTCCCTCTTCCCGTCGTACGACCAGCCGAGGAGTGAAAGGTAGTTCACCATTGCATCGGAGAGGTAGTACTTATCACGGTAATAGTCAATAGAAGTGGCCCCGTGGCGCTTGCTCAGTCTCGTCCGGTCCTTTCCGAGGATCATGGGAAGATGGGCAAACTTCGGCACCTTGTACCCTAGCGCATGGTAGAGGTGAACCTGCCTCGGTGTGTTGGATATATGATCGTCGCCCCGTATCACGTGGGTGATCTTCATGTGGAAGTCGTCAACAACGACGGCAAAGTTGTAAGTCGGTCTCCCGTCTGATCTTATCAGTACAAAATCGTCAAGATCACGGTTGGAAAATGTGAATTCCTCCCGGATCATATCCCTGAAACGCACCTCGCCCTCTTCCGGCATTTTGAACCTGATGGCATACGGTACTTCTCGTACGAGCTTCTCGTCGATCTCTTCTTTCGAAAGGCGACGGCATCGTCCATCGTACTTCGGAGGCAACTTCTTCTCCTGAGCCTCGATCCTCATTGCCTCGAGATCTTCGGGTGTGCAGAAGCAGCGGTAGGCCTTTCCTTCATCGATGAGCCTCATCGCTTCTGAATGGTACAGGACGCTCCTCGCCGACTGGACGTAGGGACCGTAATCACCCCCAACATCCGGTCCCTCATCCCAGTCGAGCCCCAACCACCTCAATCCATTCAAAATCCCTTTGTAAGACTCCTGTGTCGAGCGCTGAGCATCCGTGTCCTCGATCCGGAGCACGAAGACACCCCCGGCTCTCCTCACATAGAGATAATTATAGAGGGCGGTCCTCGCCCCCCCCACGTGAAGGTGACCTGTGGGGCTTGGCGCGAATCTGACCCGTACTCTCTCCCGGTCGTCTTTCATTGCTTCAACGCGGAGCCGCCAGCCTCTCTGTCCACCCTGATCCCATTAAGGAGGGCGTCGTAATTCATTCCGAAGACCTCTCTCGATGCTTCATTGAGCGTACTGCCCGCCTGAAGTTTATCGATAAACTCAAATACATCTTCCAGTGAGGAAGACGAGAGGAGATTTTCGAGCATCCGATACGCCGCATAAAAGGCCACCCTGGTATCGCTCCTATCGAGGGCATCCGCAAGATCCTGCTCAATCTTGGCCGGTGGTGGATTGACATCCCAACCAGCTGCCCGGGACTGTTCGATCTGGATTTTCAGCACCTCCCCCTCTTCCGCGATGCGGGATGCCAACGCTTCCCTGAGCCATAGCGGCATTCGATTGCCGGATCGCCTGATGAGAGCGAGCTGTGCTATCTTCTGCATGATAGCCATATCTGCAATTCCTCGTTTCAGCAGGATGTTGAATGGCTCAAAGTAAATCGTATCTCCCTGGATATATCCATAGTACCACCACTCTTTACGAGTGAGGAGCATGTATTCGTCAAGATCCTTCGTCCCGATCAGGACCAACTTCTCTTCAGCGGGCTTTCCGATCTCTTCTGCCACTTTCCTGTATGCCGATTGGGCGATACCGAACGACCTCACCGCAATGAAGCGGGCGATAGTCCTCGCAGGATAGTGAAGCTCTATGATGTCATTCGCCATGACACCTCCCCTGACCGGATGATAATCATCCCTGGTGAGGTTATATCCAGCGATGGGAGCGAGAAGGGAATCCGGTATCCGAAACTCCTCTTTCGAAACCTCCTCTTTCTTCTCCTCTTTCGCTTCCTTGCCACACCCCAGGAGGGTCATGAAAACCATCGAAACGAGTATATAAGTTGCCGTTCTGCCTGTTCTGCTCATTCGTATCCTCCTTTGGTAAGACGAGTCAATTGTCACCCCGAGAAAACAATCGCCGTATTCGTTCTCCCACTTTTTCTATGAGGAGACTCCGTTCGTACTCCCGAAGTTCCGTGAGCTCTTGACATCCCTTCCGCGCCTCCTCAAGCCAATCTCGCGCGAATTCACCGCTCTCGATCATATCGAAGAGCCTCTCCATCTCTCTCTGTGTCTCTCCGGTCACCAGCCGTTCCCCATGACGAAGGCTCCCGTACGCGGCGGTTCCACTGATGAGGTCACGCATGCCCGAAAAACCAAGTCGCTCAAAGAGATCCACTATTATCTTCAGCTCGTGAAAGCACTCGAAGTATGCAATCTCGGGGCTGCATCCACGCTTCACCAAAACGTCAAAGGCACACTTGATGAGGGCGGGGACACCCCCACAGAGAACGGCCTGCTCCCCGAACAGGTCGCTTACCGTCTCCTCGCGAAAACTCGTTTCGAAGGCTCCAATCCTCAGGCACCCGAGCCCCCACGCGATTGCCAGCGCTATTGGCTTACCATTCCCGGATACGTCTTTCTCAACCGCAAGCAGGCACGGTAACCCCGAGCCTGCGAGGTACGTTTCCCGTAACCGTCCCCCCTGCCCCTTTGGAGCGACAAGCAACAGGTCATACTCACTCGATTTGATCTCACCGAATGCGACGGCGAAACCGTGCGCGAAGCAAATCGCAGCACCGGGTCGAAGACGCCCGTTGACAACATTTCTGAAAACCTCTCCCTGCACCTCATCCGGAAGGAGCATGATGAATACATCGGCGTCTTCGGCTCCTTCTCTGAGCGTTGATACGTGAAAGCCATCCTCCTTCGCCTGCTGCCAACCTCGGCCACCCGATCTGGCCGCAATAGAGACTTCGAAGCCACTGTCTCGCAGATTCAGAGCCTGGGGACTGCCCTGATTTCCGTATCCGGCAATGACGATTCTTTTGCCTTCCAGAAGGGAAGGCTGTGCATCCCTCTCAGTTAAAATATCCAAAAGTACCCTCCCGTGAAACCATCAGTATCTATAACAAAAGAGAGAATACAGTTGCAAGCTGATTGTGGAAAACCTTCCTAAGCCTGGTCAATGCTGACAATCCCGGCATGCGCTCGCTGTTTCCTCTCAGCACGCACAAATCCCATTTTCGCTTGACAGAAGCGCTTTTTAGCATAAAATCCTTTTAGGAATGGCGGTGTAGCTCAGTTGGTTAGAGCAGGAGAATCATAATCTTCGTGTCCGGGGTTCGAATCCCTGCACCGCCACTATGCTTTATTCAATCCCGGGTTCTTTCACCTGTACACCGTCCACTCGACAATGCGCTGTATTAAAAAGGTCAGAAACTGGATTGACGCCCACAACCTCATTCCCCCACGATCCAGAATCATCGCGGCTGTCTCGGGGGGCCCGGATTCAATGGCACTGCTTACGATCCTCAAAGAGCTCTCGGGGGAGAGGGATCTCGAGCTCGCAGCCGCCCACTTCGACCACGGTATCCGTCCCGCGGCGGCAAGCGAGAAAGCACTGGTCGAGCGGTATACTGCAAGCCTCGATGTGCCCCTCCTGTTCGGCTCCGGTGACGTTCCTGCTGAAGCCAGGAAGAGGAAGAAGGGCCTCGAGGAAATGGCCAGGCTTCTCAGATACCGCTTTCTCGAAGGGTCCTCTCAGAATTGGAATGCCGATGCCGTTGCCCTGGGTCATACCAGAGACGATCAGATCGAAACGATACTCCATCACATCGTCAGAGGTACCGGCTGGCGTGGTATGACAGGCATCCCTGTCAGGCGCGGGACGTTCATCCGTCCACTCCTCTCGTGCACCCGAAAGGAACTCACAGATTTCCTGAGGAAGCGTCAGATCAGGTACGCGATAGATGAGAGCAACCGTGACAACAGGCTGCTCAGGAACAGGATTCGAAACCGATTGCTCCCCTACCTCAGAAAAAATTTCAACCCCTCAATCGACGAATCACTGATCCGACTTCAGGAAAACCTCGCCGAGGGGTGGGGAGTACTCGAGCTGTCGCTCCACAAGGTTGTACCGAGGAAAGAAGAGGGAGAGGTTGTCAACATTCCGCTCAAGAGGCTCTCCGGTCTCTCGGATTTCCAGATCTACCTTCTCATCGATCTCATCCTCCGCGAACAATTCGGTGTCACCCAAGACATGGAAAAAGTCCATTTCGATTCAGCCAAACGCCTGATACGATCGAGTCAGTCCGGGAGGCGGGTGAGATTCCCACACGGAATCACCATTCATAGAGAGCAAACCGCGATTCGCTTGACGAGAGGCGGAAAGAGGCAGCATCCGCACGGTCAACCCGAGGATATAATCCTCCCGGGACCCGGCACCTACTGGCTCCCCATACGGAATCTCTCGATCACGATCGAAACAATCGAATGTAGGGGAACGAGGATACGATCCAACGAGCGGGAGGCATACTTCTCGTCGCTGCACTTTCCGATCCGGGTGCGAAATCGAAAGCCTGGGGATAGAATCGTTCCCTTGGGAATGAAAGGTCGAAAAAAGCTCAGTGATCTGTTCATCGATCGTAAGGTATCGCTCCATCGGAGAGGACAGGTCCCCATCTTTGAGGATGTAAACGGTATATTCTGGATTCCCGGTGTGGCGATTGATGAGAGGACCAGGATCAGATCACAAACGCGGAAGGTGACGCATATAAAACTGTCAAGGCAATAGTGCTTGAAACAGGTAACTTGGAGAGAATGAAATTTCAATTATTGTAATCAATTAGCCGGAGCGTAACGATCCGGTAACGAAAATGGATGGGGTTTCCTACATTCGTGTGATAGAATGAAAATTGGATGAGGAGTGCAGAAGCAGCGGCATATATTGATGGTGGGGAAATTGCATGAACTCCTACAAGCTGATTATATCCGCTGAAGAAATCCAGATCCGAGTTAGTGAGCTTGCTCGCCAGATCTCAACGGATTACTCGGAAAAGAATCCTCTTCTCATAACCCCACTGAAAGCAGGATTCATCTTCCTCGCTGATCTGATACGGCACCTGACGATTCCCCACGAAATCGACTTCATTTCAGTATCGAGCTATCGAGAAGGGTGGCAGAGAAGCAAGGAAGTCGAAATCGGAAACGAGATGAGGAGCAACATCGAGGACAGGGACATCATTATCGTTGAAGGAATCGTTGATACGGGACATACCCTGTTCAACTTAATTCAAACACTCTCGAAACGCCGCGCCAGGAGCCTCAGTGTTTGCACCCTGCTGAACAAGCCCAGGGCGAGGGAGGTTGACGTACCCCTTAACTATGTCGGTTTCATAGTAGAAGATGTTTTCGTCGTCGGGTATGGCCTCGACTTCATGGAACGGTATAGAAACCTGGACTATATAGCCGAAATTCAGACTGACCTGGAGATGCAGCGTGCGTTTCCAGGATCGGCATCGATGTATCAGCGCCTGAAAGGAGACAGAGAGGGACAGAAATCCATCGTTGTATCCTCTGGAAAAACAGGGAAGTTCGGTAAATTGAAAGTGAAACACCCATCCCTTGCCAAACCCGATTCCTAATGGACAAATCCCCGGATTTTGATTATCTTCCAGGTGAAACCTGACAAATTGCGTGAAAACCATGACAACAAATTCAGATAAGAGGAAAAAATCAAATAAGAACCAGCTACCATTCAAGAAGTGGCCGCCGGTTCCATCGCCGGGACAGCAGCGTCCCTCGAGGTCCATGGCACTCTGGATCCTGCTCCTCGTGCTCTTCTTCATGGCATTTCTGATGTTCAATTCGGGAAAAGAGCGAGAATGGCCGCTTACATACAGCCAGTTCATGAAAGAGATCGAACAGGGGAATGTCGGCAGTGTGAAGATCAAAGGACTGGAGGTCCGAGGCAAGCTCATCAGCGAGATCGCGATCCCCACAGGTAACGAGACAACAACAATCAAAAAGTTCAAGGTGATACTTCCCACAGAGGACAAGGATCTCCCTGAGAAGATCTGGGCGAAGAACCCTGATGCACAGATAGAGGCTGAGTTCCCCGGTAGCAGCGTCTGGGTGAAGGCCCTCGCTACGGCCCTACCCCTGATCGCGCTCCTCGTCCTCTGGGTCATTCTCATGCGCCAAATGCAAGCAGGTGGGAACAAGGCCTTCTCATTCGGCAAGAGCAAAGCCAAAATGATGGGTGGCAACACACCGCGTGTTACCTTTGAGGACGTGGCAGGAGCCGACGAGGCGAAAGAGGAGCTCCAAGAGATCATAGAGTTTTTGAAAGATCCAAAGAGGTTCCAGAAATTGGGGGG
>Ga0209635_10001957_pt1 | contig 15607 bp, 14 predicted proteins | sample DeeMarSWOR230_32_FD_187463 | JGI IMG/M metagenome (GOLD analysis project Ga0209635, IMG submission 187463) | Marine sediment microbial communities from White Oak River estuary, North Carolina - WOR-2-30_32 (SPAdes) (version 2) | ecosystem: Environmental > Aquatic > Marine > Intertidal zone >... | reverse complement strand
AAAAGTTTATTCAAATTTATAAAAATGAGTGAAGCCTCGACATTAAGTCGAGGCTCCAAAAGAACCGCAAGAGTCACATCTCTCAAAAAGGACTATTCGGGCGCTTATCAAGCGTCCAAAATAGCGAGTCCTTTTTTCAATCACTACCTCCAGGTTTGACTCTTCTTCTACCTGAATCCAATCAACCCAGACAGTAGCAGAAAGAGGATAGACTCTTTCTTTCCCGTCATTTCCTACTACAATGACTGCATTTTCTTCTTCTCTGTACTCGGTAATAAGAAAAGAATCCTTGAAAGAAGAATTCGCGTCGCACAGAAAGATTGCAACAGTTGCAGCAACAACTGCAACGAGAATCAAAAAAAGAGCTTTCATTGCCTTTTTCATAGTTTCCCTCCTCCTCCTATTGAGTTTAGATAAATTATAAAATAAAATAGTGAAAAAGTCAAGTTAGAATATGAAAAAGAAAAAAATAATGCCCTTATCTATATGTGCTATGCCTTTGTGGAAAAGTTTGGAGCCTGGACCAAAAAACAAATTTCCAGATATTGTTTATGTTATTATTGAGGTTCCAAAAGACACAAATGCAAAATATGAATTAGATCCAAAAACAGGAGCTTTAATTTTAAGCAGAGACCTTTTTAGTTCTATGACCTATCCTGGAGATTATGGCTCTATTCCTCAAACTCTTTGTGAGGATGGAGATCCGGTTGATGCTTTAGTTTTAACCTCACAGCCTCATTATCCTGGAGTAGTTATTCCTGCAAGGCCAATAGCTTTGTTAGAAATGAAAGATGAAAAAGGAAAAGATAATAAGGTGCTGTGCGTTCCTAAAAAAGAAATAGATCCAGCTTTTAAAGATTTAAAAGGCTTAAAAGACGTGCCCAAAAATACTATTTCTGAAATAGAACACTTTTTTAAGCATATGAAAGAATTAGAACCTGGAAAATGGGTAAAATTAGGAAAATGGGAAACCGCTAATAAAGCCAAACAATACATTCTAAAGAAAAAAGAAGATTATAAAAAAGAATATGAAACAACTCAATATGAAAAGAGTTCCAATTGAAAAAACAGCTTCTTTAATAGGAAAAAAAGTAAGATTAGCAGGCTGGGTTAATTCTGTAAGGTCCCATGGAAAAATTATTTTTATTGATTTGAGAGATAAAACAGGAATAGCCCAAATTGTATTTACCCCGCCCAAAAAAGAGGTGGGACAGACTCCCGAAACCAATCCAGAAATCTATAAATCAGCCCAAGAACTAAAAGAAGAATGGGTTATTGAAGTTTCAGGTAAAGTTTCAGAAAGACCAAAGGGAATGAAAAACCCAAACATCAAAACAGGAAATATTGAAGTTTTGGCCGAAGAACTGAAAATTTTTTCAAAAGCAAAACCAATGCCTTTTCCAATTAATACAGATGGTTATGACATAAAAGAAGAAATAAGATTAAAATATAGATATTTGGATTTGAGAAGACAAAGGTTAAAACATAATCTACAAATAAGGCAAAAAGTAATCAAGTTTATAAGAGATTTTTTGCAAGAAAAAGGATTTATTGAAATAGAAACTCCGATTTTAACAAAAGCTACTCCAGAAGGTGCAAGAGATTTTGTTGTTCCTTCAAGGCTACAACCTGGAAAGTTCTATGCCCTTCCTCAATCTCCCCAGCAATACAAACAGCTTTTAATGGTGGCAGGTTTTGAAAAATATTTTCAAATTGCAAGATGCTTTAGAGATGAGGACCCAAGAGCAGATAGAGCTTATGCAGAATTCACTCAATTAGACCTTGAAATGTCTTTTGTAACCCAAGAGGATATTTTGGATTTAACTGAACAACTTTATATTGGAATTGTAAAAAATGTATTTCCAGAAAAGAAAATTACAAAAATTCCTTTTCCCAGAATTCCTTATCAGGAAGCTATTAGAAAATATGAATCAGACAGGCCTGATTTAAGAAAAAATAAAAAAGACCCTGATGAATTAGCTTTTTGCTTTGTTGTTGACTGGCCTTTGTTTGAAAAAACAAAAGAGCGTGAGATCTCTTCTTCCCATCATCCTTTTACAGCACCCAAAGATGAAGATATTCCTCTTTTGGATAAAAATCCTATGAAAGCCCGCTCCTGGCAGCACGATTTTGTGCTTAACGGATATGAAATAGGAGGGGGAAGTATTAGAATTACCAATTCTAAGATTCAGGAAAAAGTATTTAAGATTTTGGGGCACACTGAAAAAGAAATAAAGCAAAAGTTTGGCCATTTATTAGAGGCTTTTGAATATGGAGTTCCTCCCCACGGAGGAATAGCGCCTGGAATTGACAGATTCTTGTTTGTAGTTTTAAGGGAACCAAACTTAAGAGAGGTAATGGCTTTTCCTACTATTGCAAGCGGAAAAACTTCTGTAATGGACGCCCCAAGTGAAATCTCAAAAGAGCAATTAAAAGAACTTTCAATTGAAATTTCAAAAAAGAAGAAAGTAAAATAATTTATGAAGTTAAAAACAAGAATTGCTTTAATAGGTTTTTTAGGAATTGTTTTGATTCTTGTTTTTTGGAATTTCAAAGGAAAAATTGAAGATTTTTTATTTTTTGAAATAACTAAGAATCAAAATCTTGAAAAACCAAATTTAGAAAAATACTATGCAACATTTAAGCCATTTAGAAACTGGGAAGTACCAGAGCCTGAAATTAAAAGTTTAGCTGCAGTTTCTGTTGCAATTGATGAAAGCCAAAACAGAAAATTTCTTTTTCTGAAAAATTCAAAAGAAACTTTGCCAATAGCCTCAATCACAAAATTAATGACAGCTAAAATCTCAATTGAGAACTATAACCTGTCAGATAAAATCACAATTTCAGCAAAAGCATCTTTTATTGAAAGAACTTTTAATAATCTCAAAATAGGGGAGACCTTTTATGTAAAGGACCTGCTCCATTCTTTATTAATGGAATCAAATAATGTGGCAGCCCAGGCTTTTTCTGAATCAATTGGAGAAATAAAATTTGTTGAATTAATGAATCAAAAAGCAAAAGAAATTGGAATGGAAAATACATATTTTTCAAACCCAACAGGACTGGACCCTGATTACTATGTTTTTTCTCCAAATTACTCAACAGCTGAAGATTTAATAAATTTGGCATCTTTTCTTTTGGAAGAACCTTTAGTCTGGGAAATTTCAGGAAAAAAAGAATTTGAGCTTTATGAGACAAATGGAATTTTCCACCACAAAATAGAAAATAACAATGAGCTTTTAAGTCTTTCTTTGGAAAATGGTTGGGAAACAAAAATTGTAGGCGGAAAAACAGGCCAAACACCTCTTGCAAAAGAATGCCTTTTAATTGTTTTGAAAGGCCCAAGACAAAACTATATAATCAATATAATTTTGGGCGCAAAAGATAGATTTGAAGAAATGAAAAAGCTTACTGATTGGGTTTACAAAGCCTATAAATGGTAAAATAAATAATATGAATACTTTAATAATAAATGCAACAGATGTAATGAAAATTCTTATTCTGGGAGCCATTGCATCTTGTGTTTCAGTTTCCTTTACCCCAATTCTTACTCATTTTTTGTATAAATATAAGTTTTGGAAAAAAACATTAAGAGAAAAAGCTCTTGATGGAGGAGAAATCCCATTTTACAAAAAATTTTATTCAAAAGGAGGAGAAAAACTTCCAAGAGGAGGAGGAACTTTAATCTGGGTGACTTGTGCAATACTTGCATTTTTATTTCTGATTTTAAGCAATACAAATATTTTTTGGTTTAAAAAACTAAACTTTTTATCGCGAGACCAAACCTGGCTGCCTCTTTTTGCGCTCATTGCAGGTTCTATTATAGGACTAATAGATGATATTTTGGTGGTTACTGATTTGGGAAAATATGTAGGTGGAGGTTTAAGTTTAAAATACAGGCTTTTTCCTGTTTTTTTAATTGGCTTGATTGGCGCCTTATGGTTTTATTTTAAATTGGATTGGCGCACTATTCATGTCCCTGCAGTAGGAGATTTTGAAATTGGAATGTGGTATATTCCGTTTTTTGTTTTAATGAATATGGGGATTTATGCAGGAAGTGTAATTGATGGGTTGGGCGGGCTTTCAGGCGGAACTTTAGCTTCTATTTTTGGTGCTTTTTGCATTATCTCTTTTTGGAATGGACAAATTAATTTAGCTTCTTTTTGTGCTGTAATTATAGGTTCTCTTTTGGGATTTTTATGGTTTAATATTCCGCCTTCAAGATTTATTATGGGAGAAACCGGAATGCTGGGGCTTACTTCTGCTTTAACTGTGGTGGCTTTTTTAACTGATTCAGCTCTGGTTTTGCCAATTATAGCTTTTTTGTTAGTGCTTGAGGCTTTTTCTTCTGCAGCTCAAATTTTTTGGAAAAAATTTTTCAAAAAAAAGTTGTTTTTGGCAGCTCCGATCCATCATCACTTTCAAGCTTTGGGCTGGCCCCATTATAAAGTCACAATGCGATTTTGGGTAATAGGCATAGTTTGTGCAATTATTGGAGTGGTAATTAGATTGTTAGGGTAAATACAACAACACCGGGTGTCCTAATGATTTTAATATAACAGATGTTTATAATCTGTTTTTTTTTATTATTGACACCTATTTCTGGCTTGTTATACTAAAATAATCACGGGCTATAGGCCATATCGTATTGAAGTGGGCCCAATGGCCCGAAAACAAGGAGGAAAAGGATGAACGGTACGTACAGCACTGGCCCCCCTGCGTTGTTTTCCGACGGAGTTAAGGGGCATCTGGTGACGACATCGGACTCGGCGCTCGTCTGCGCCAACCTGGACGCGCTCGATAGCACCTAGGCTACACAGCGCGACATCGCACCTTCATCGCACAAGCCCCGCCTTAGGCGGGGCTTACTCTTTTATAAAAATAAAGTAGCGGAGAAGCGTTCTCCGCTAATTGTGGAAAAATACCAAAAATCCTTGACATTTTTTTTGTTATTTGTTATATTTAATCATCAATGGGCCATTTCATGGCTCTGATCAAGCGGGCCATGGGCCCAAATACGAAAGGAGGCAGAAATGCCAACCGGACCCCCGTTCGTCGTATCTCTGCAGAGCCTTTACTTTGAGATCACCGGCACTATCGAGCTGGAGGGCTATCGTGCAGCGCACCTGCTGCGCACGAGCTCCGGCGGCGGGCGCTCTTTGACTGACTCCGCCCGCGCCAACGGACTCGCCTTCAACAAGTAGATACCACACGCCTCGGCAGAACCATCAGTGGAACTGCTGTCCCATAAGGAGGGGGGCACATGAACCTGAAGTTCATCTAAATGTTGAAGCCCCTGTCTTTGAAAGACAGGGGCTTTCTCTTTTTATAATTGACAAAAATAAAAAAATATATAAGTATAAATAGACTTAGATTAGCAAATAAAAGAATCCAAAAAGGAGGATATCGATGGGTACTGCAAGAGTTCTTTTGATTGGGCCGCTAGAACTATATTTCATTTTCTTGCTCTTTGAAATAGAGGGAGGCGGCATCGGGCTACCTTTTCTAGTCATAGAATTGGACTGGGCAAGAAACCCGTTCGTATTGTTTAGCACAGGAACAACGATCCGTAAACGTCCTGGTTCCCTGGTGCCTTATATTGATTCCACCTTGGCTCTTTTTGGAAAGGAATTCACGGGTCCGATTGCCCGGGTTGGATACGTGATATTCCTACTCCTAATGATAATGCTCGTAGCCCTTGTTGCAAACCTTTGGAGGCTTAGATACTCTCGAGGGTAAGATCTCTCTCCAAAGATTTTCTCTTAAGGATAAAGCTCTGCCTGTAGGCAGAGCTTTTGCCTTTTAAAAAGTGAAAACTAAGGATGACTATAAAGTCCTAATCTGATATAATTTAAGTGAAATGAAAGTATCTGAACTAAAAGAAAAAAGTATTTTAATATTGGGCTTGGGAAAAGAAGGGATGGATAATTTTGAATTTTTAAAAAAGATTTTTCCTAATAAAATTTTAGGTCTGGCAGACCAGTTAAAGCTAAAACAGCTTTCAAAAGAAAAAATAGAAAGAATAAAAAAAGGTAAAAAAATAAGAACTCATTTTGGCAGGAATTATTTAAAAGCTATTCCAAAATATGATGTTATTTTAAAAACGCCTGGTGTTCCTTTTAGAAAAGTAAAACCTTTTTTAATAAAAGGGCAAAAGTTAAGCTCTCAAACAGAAATATTTTTAGAAAATTGCAAAACCAAAATTGTAGGTGTTACAGGAACAAAGGGAAAAGGAACCACAACCAGTTTAATTTACAAAATTTTTAAAAAATCAGGAAAAAAGACAGAATTAATAGGAAATATTGGAAACCCTGTTTTTTCTTTTTTGTTTCCAAGAAAAAAATATGATGTTTTTGTTTATGAGCTTTCAAGCCATCAATTACAGGGATTAAAAATAAGCCCTAAAATTTCAGTTTTTTTAAATCTTTACCAGGCTCATCTGGATCATTTTAAAAACTTTTCAGATTACAAAAAAGCAAAACAAAATATTGCTATCTACCAGAGTAGGAGAGATTATTTTTTATATAATAAAGATTCCAAATTCTTAAGGAATTTGGCTGAAAAAACAAAAGCTAAAAAAATTAGTTTTTCTTTAAAGTCAAAAAACGCAGATTGTTATTCAGAAAATGGCTGGATTTTTTATAAAGGAAAAAAGGTTTTAAAAGAAAAAGATATTTGTTTAATAGGAAAATTTAATTTATATAATGTGATGGCTGCAATCTGTGTGGCAAAATTATTTGGAATCTCTAATAATACTATTAGAAAAGCAGTAAAATCATTTAAACCAATGCCTCATAGAATTGAATTTTCAGGAAAATTCAAAGGAATAGAATTTTACAATGATTCTTTGGCTACTGTTCCAGAGGCTACTATTTTTGGAATTGAAGTTTTTCAAGGACGAGTCCAAACTATTTTATTAGGAGGACATGACGCAGGCCAGAATTTTGAAAAGCTCTCAAATACAATTTTAAAAAATAATATTAAAAATTTAATCTTTTTTCCTCCAGTTGGGAAAAAAATCTCAAAAGAAATAAAAAAAAGAGCAAGAATTCTTAAAAAAGACATTAAAAACTTAAATTTCTTTTTTGTAAATAGCATGGAACAGGCAGTAAAAATATGTTTTAAAAAAACAGAAAAAGGGAAAGTTTGTCTTTTATCTTGCGCTGCCCCAAGTTTTGGAATTTTTAAGGATTATAAAGAAAGAGGGGATTTATTTAAAAAATTTGTAAAATTATATGGCAAAGCAAAATCCAGATAAAATATTGCTTTTTTGTGTCTTATTTTTATTGGCATTAGGAAGTTTAATGATTTTTGGAATATCAGCTCCATCTTCTCAAGAGACTTTTGGAAAAACATATGTATATCTTACCCACCAACTTGTACGAGGAATTATACCTGGTATAATTTTGGGTTTTTTTGTTTTTAAAATTAATATTTCTTATTTAAAAAAGTTTTCTTTGCCTTTGTTTTTAATTAACTTGTTTTTGCTTTTATTGGTTTTTGTGCCCCAAATTGGAAGTGAGGCAGGAGGTGCAAAAAGATGGCTTCAAATAGGGCCTATTTCTTTTCAGCCTTCGGAATTTTTAAAAATAACATTGTTTTTGTATTTGGCAGCCTGGCTGGAAAAAAAATCAAAAAAAGATTGGCAGAGTTTTTTAACTTTTTTGGGAATTTTAGGGACAATAGCTTTGCTTTTGGCGCTTCAGCCTGATATAGGAACACTATTGCTTTTGCTTGGTATTTCTTTTTTGGTTTATTTTATAGCTGAAACTCCAATGTCTCATTTTTTTGTAATGGGAGCTTTGGGAATTACAGCTTTCTTTTTTCTTATTTATACAGCGCCTTATAGAATGCAAAGGTTTTTAACTTTTTTAAATCCCCAGCTTGACCCAATGGGTATGGGCTATCAGATAAAACAAGCCCAAATCACAATAGGTTCAGGCGGAATCTTAGGAAAAGGTTTTGGAATGTCAGCTCAAAAATTTGGATTCTTGCCATATCCTAAATCAGATTCAATTTTTGCTGTTTTATGTGAAGAAACAGGGCTTTTGGGCTCTTTTATTTTAATTGTTTTTTTTGTAATATTCTTAATAAGGGGAGTAAAAATCTCAAAAGAGGCAAAAAACAGTTTTTCAAAATTATTGGCCTGGGCAATAACCTTACAAATTGCATTTCAAGCTTTACTAAATATAGGGTCTATGACTGGAATCTCACCTTTAACTGGAATTCCTTTGCCTTTTATAAGTTTCGGAGGAACTCACATTATAGTTGAGCTAATAGGAATAGGGATTTTACTTAATATAGCCCGAGAATAACTAACTGACCATTTGAATCATTTTAATCAATTGGCAACTTAATTAACTTATGAAAATATTATTTACAGGTGGCGGAACCGGAGGTCATGTTTTTCCTATTATTTCCATTGTAAGAGAGTTAATAGATGACCCGAGGTCCAAAGAAATTGATTTTTTGTATATTGGGCCAAAAGATGATTTTGTGTTTTTATTTTTAGCCCAAGAGGGCGTAAGGATAAGAACAGTGCTAGCTGGAAAAATAAGAAGGTATTTAGACCCTATTGCGATTTTACTTAATATAATTGATATGTTTGCTTTGTTTTTAGGATTTTTCCAGGCATTTTTTTGGGTATTTTTTGAAAATCCTGACATAGTTTTTAGCAAAGGAGGATATGGTTCAATACCTGTTGTTTTTGCTGCAAAAATCATGCAGGTTCCAATTTTTTTACATGAATCAGACGCTGTTCCAGGATTAGCAAACAGAATTGCAGGAAAAACGGCAATAGAAATATTCACTTCCTTCCCAAGAACAGGATATTTTAACAGAGAAAAAATGATTTTGGTTGGCAATCCAATACGAAAACAGCTTTTATACGGCTCAAAACAAGAAGGCCGGGAAATGTTTAATATAAGAAGTGAAAAACCTATACTTTTGGTAATGGGAAGTTCTCTGGGCGCCCAAAAAATAAATGATTTATTGCTTCTAATTCTTCCTGAACTATTAAAAGATTTTGAAGTTTTTCACCAAACAGGAATGAAAAACTTTAACCAGGTTGAGGCTGAAGCAAAAGTTGTAGTGCCAGATCAGCTGGCTCCAAGTTATCATATTTTTCCTTTTTTAAAAGAACATGAATTCAAGCATATTTTAGCCATTACTGATTTTATTGTTTCCAGAGCAAGTTCAGGAGCCATTTTTGAAATTGCAGCAATAGGACTCCCAAGTATTCTAATTCCTTTGCCTCAATCAGCCCAGGGCCATCAACTCCAAAATGCTTATTCTTTTGCAGAAACAGGAGCCACTGAAATAATTGAAGAAGCAAATTTAACTCCTCATTTCTTTTTAGAAAGATTAAAGCTTTTATTTTCCAGGCCAGAAACATTATCAAGGATGTCGCAAAGAGCAAAAGAATTTTCAAAACCTAATGCAGCCCGCGTTATTGCAAATTATATTTTAGAATATTTAACAGCTTAAAAATTGGTAAAAAAGTAAAATAAAAAAGTCCCTTATTTGGGCTTTTTAATTTTCTAAAAAGAAAAGCGCTCCTCAATGCGATGAGGAGCGCTTGGCACTACGTGCCCTCGGGCCCTCCGACAGGGAGGGCACAATGTCCAGTGTAGATGCGGCGCGCTAGCAACAGGCATCACCTGATGCCTGCGCGCGCCGCGGCGCCGGCGATCAGCCCCAGGACAGATCCTTCACCTTATGCCCGTCCTTCGGATGGACGGTGGGCGGACCGGTGGTGCCCAGCAGGAAGATATCGAACAGCTTCTGCAGATTCGCGTGCCTCATATTGGCACCTCCTTTTGGTGGATTGTATTTGAATTATAGCATACAAAAAAAACTTGTCAAGCCTTTTCTTTGTTTTTATAAAAATAAGTGTGCCCCCCTCTCGGAAGAGGGGAGCACTGTGTGATGAGGTCAGAATGAAGGTGCACCAGCCTGGTGCCCTGGACCAGCGGTAACGCCCACATCTTCTACCTCCCTCCTTTCGGGCCATTGGCCCACTACCTACTGGCCATATGCCCACGATAATTTAAATATATCAAATAATTAAAAAAAGTCAAGAATTTTTAACAATTATTCACAATTACAAAAAAGGAAATTTCTACCCAAACCATCTATTATTTTCAACCTTCTACCTCCAACCTTCTACTTTCCAATTATTTAAATTGACAAGATAGGGGATAAAAGGTAAAATATAATGTAATGCCTAAATCAGAGCCAGAATTTGAATTTAGAAAGCCGGGCGCAATAAGAGTAAGATTTGCTCCTTCTCCAACAGGCAATCTTCATATTGGAAGCGCAAGAACCGGGCTTTTTAATTTTCTTTTTGCCAGAAAAAACCAAGGAATATTGATTTTAAGGCTGGAAGATACAGACAAAGAACGCTCAAAGCCTGAATTTGAAAAAGATATTATAGATTCTTTAAAAGCTTTGGGAATAGAATGGGATGAAGGACCTGATATTGAAGCTGATTTTGGACCTTATAGGCAGAGCAAAAGAACAGAAATTTACAAGAAATATTTAAATCAGCTTTTGACAGAAAAAAAAGCATATCATTGTTTTTGCTCCCAAGAAGATTTAGAAGCTCAAAAACAATATTTTTTAAGTATAGGCCAGGCTCCAATTTATAACGGAAAATGTTCAAATCTTACTGAAAAAGAAGTTAAAAAGAATTTAAAAGAAAAAAAAGATTTTGTAATAAGATTTAAAGTTCCAAAGAAAAAAATAATTTTTAAAGATTTAATTAGGGGGGAGGTAGAATTTGACACAGATTTAATTGGTGATTTTGTAATTTCAAAAGGACAAGATTTTGCACTTTATAATTTTGCTTGTGCTGTTGATGATTTTGAAATGAAAATATCTCATGTAATAAGGGGTGAAGACCATGTTTCTAATACACCCAAGCAAATATTATTACAAGAGGCTTTAGGATTTCCCACTCCTGAATACGCCCATTTGCCTTTGATTTTAGCGCCTGATAGAACAAAATTATCAAAAAGACATGGTGCCATAGCTTTAAGCGACTTTTTAAACAAAGGATATTTGTCAGAGGCTCTGGTTAATTTTATTGCTTTTTTGGGATGGAATCCGGGCATAGAAAGGGAAATCTATTCTCTGGCTTCTTTAATAAAAGAATTTTCTTTGGAAAGAGTTAAAAAAGGAGGCGCTGTTTTTAATATAAAAAGATTAGATTTTCTAAACGGTTTTTATATCAGGCAAAAGCCAATTGAAAGCCTAACAAAAGAATGTATTCCTTTTTTAGTAAAAGAAAAATTAATAAAAGAAAAAGGAGATGACGAAAAAGCTGAATTTGGTTCAGAAGGACCTGAATTTAAAATAATTGAAACTAAACAGGAAATAGAGTTTGAAGCTTTGCAAAAAATAGTATCTATTTATAAAGAAAGATTAAAAAAACTTTCAGAGCTTCCTAAGTTAGTTGACTTCTTTTTTAAAGAAAGGTTAGAATATAATAAAGAACTTTTAAAATGGAAGAGTCAATCTGATGAAAATATTATAGCTTCTATTGACAAACTAACAGGTGTATTGTCTAATATAGAAGATGATAATTGGACAAAAGAAAAGTTAGAAGAAATTTTAGCAAAAGAAGCAGAAGCATTTAGCGCCCAAGCAGGCGGCAGAATAGGGGATAGGGGATATCTTTTATGGCCCTTAAGAGTTGCCTTAACAGGGAAAAAAGCTTCAGCTACTCCTTTTGAAATAGCAGAGATTTTAGGAAAAGAAAAAGTTTTAAAAAGATTAGAGCAGGCAAAAGAACTTATTTAGAATTCAGATAATTTAGAATTCAGGGAATAGAATATAGGAAAAATAAAAATAAATACTATGAGGGAGTATTTTATAATATTTTTAATAGTTGCAGGCTGTGCTGCTGTTGTTATTTTATCTCTTATGCAAGCAGCTGGTATTGAAGTGAAAATGCCTTTTAATAATTTAGAAGATGCAATAAAGCTTTTAAAAGAGGTTTCAGAAATTATTAAAGAAGATTTTAAAAAGGCTATGGATTTCTGGAAAAGAGCCTACTTTAAAATAAAAGGAATTTGGGATAGAATTATATGGCAGAGAGTAAAATCTGTAATTCAAAGAATTTCAAGTTTTTTTAAAAATCAAATTATAAAAAGAGCATCTACTTTCAAGCAAGAATTAAAAAAAGAGTTTTACGAATTAAAACAAGATTTTATTCACTTTTTTTCAAAAATTTTAAAGCGCAGACAGAACAACTAAAACAATTTAGTTCTTTTGCTTGCTCTTTAAGGAATCAGTTCCTTTTTTTTGTTTTTTGTCAGTGACATAGCAAAAAGGAGAAAAGAATGCGAGGATATGTACCAGAATTAAAAGAGGCAATTCAGGCAATCAACGAAGAAGATCCATTACAAGGCTCTGCCAAGGAAGCAGAGCTGAAAAAACTTCAACAGGAGCTGACATATATCAAAGGAGCACAACCTGATCCACAAAGGACTGACATTGATGATGATATTGATTAATGTCAGCCTGTATCCACAAAGCCCAGGTAATGATGCCCGGGCTTTTGTCTTTTAATTATTGACGATTCTAAAAAAAAGCATTATGATATTATAGAACCACGAGGAGGAAATCAACAATCATATAGAATCGTATAGATTAAGGAGGAGATTGTGAGAGCAAGACCAACACTCGGACTTCAAATGAATGAAACGCGAAGATTTGTCAAAGAGAGACTCGAACAATGCCAAAGAGAATCAACCCCGCTTTTGGTAGCATCCCTTGATGAGGCTTTTCAAGCTTTTAAAGGGAATATCACAGGGCGTGATCTATCTAGAATCTTTGAGGCTATACCTGGATTCCATTCTCTGTCGCCAAGCATAACTGCTGGCGATTATGAATGGTTCGAAGTTGCCGTTTTCAGAGCTAAGGTTGGTGGCGAAGGAAGAATCATCATCGCCTTCCCTTACGCTAGCGAAGGTAAGCCTGAAAGGCCTGTTGCTGTATATCTCACAGGTACAGAACCAATAAACCTTGAGCACCTTCAAGACCTTATGGAAAGGGTTGCAGAGGGCCTACGCGAATTCCTGTGATCACCATCCTACGCCCGTATCTACGAAGGACAGGATTAACAAACTCTCTGTGAATTTCTTAACGCAAAGCCCAGGCAATGATGCCCGGGCTTTTGTCTTTGATAATAATGTAACAAAAAATAAAATTGTAATCAATATACTAAATAATAATGTTATATAATATATTTTGTTATATATTTATAAAAAGATACATATAACAATCAAAAAATCTATAATATAAAATCTTAGGGGACTTGACACAAAGGTCCTAAAATATATAATATGATTAGTCGCACAATATAGGTAAAGTGATATTCAAGATATGTCTTTTTAGCCCTCTCTTAGAAAGAGCTTTCTGCTAAAATGTCTATTTTTTCAATATTTTAAAAATAAATAATAAAAATATATAAATTGAATATAAATTATTAAAATTATTTTCTACTTTTAATATTGTTTATGAAAAAATCAACCCTTAGTATAATAGAACATATCCCAGACTTTTTAGATTATTGTGAAATTGAAAAAGGCCTTTCCTCTAAAACTCAAGAAAATTATAAGAGATATTTAGATAGATTTATAGCCTGGCTCAAATCTGCTGAAAAAAAAGGTTTACTTCCGCACCAACTTACTCCAGAAAATATTTGGGATTACAGGCTCTATTTATCCAGAAAACATAGGATTAAAACCAAAAATCTTAAAAAAAGTAAAAATCTTAAAAAAATAACCCAGAATTACTATTTAATAGCCCTGAGAGCTCTTCTAAGTTATTTTATAGCAAGAGATATACAAAGTATTCCCCCAGAAAAAATAAAACTTCCCAAAGATGCAAAAAAAGACAAAACAGTAAAATTTCTTACCTTAGGACAAATTAAAAAGCTTTTAGATGCTCCTAACCCAAAGACTAAAAATGGATTACGTGACAAGGTTATTCTAGAAACATTATTTTCCACTGGCTTAAGAGTTGCCGAATTAGTTTCTCTAAATCGCGAACAATTTGAAAATATTAAAAATGAAAAAGATTTTGAGTTAGGAATTGTTGGCAAAGGCGAAAGGCCTCGTACAGTATATTTTTCAGAAAGAGCTTTAGAATGGCTTAAAAAATATTTAGAAAACCGCAAAGACAAAGAAAAAGCCCTATTTATTAATTATAGAGCCCGTAAAAACAGTGACTCACGTTTAACTACCCGCTCTATTGAAAGAATTGTAAAAAAATATTCAATTCTGGCCGGAGTTCCTATATCTACCACACCTCATACTATTCGCCATTCAATGGCAACTGATCTCTTATCTCAAGGAGTTGATTTAAGAACCATCCAAGAATTTTTAGGTCATAAAAATATTGTTACAACTCAAATATATACTCATGTTACAAATAAAAGGCTAAGAGATATTCATCGTAAGTTTCATAGCGGTAAAAATTTAAAATAAATCAAAAAGTCCTGGAGCAAGCTCCAGGACCTCATCTCGCGTTTTTCATACTTTGCCGGCCGCGACATTGAGCCGGACTTTACTCCCAGAGAAGATTCTTGCTTTACTCAACAAGATTCTCTTCCCTACATGTAACCTACCACTCGGTTACAGGAGCTTTCTCTTTTTTTTACTGCGCCGAGAAATAATGTACTGTGAGGACCCGCCTCACTCGTCCTTCATACAAGTCCATTCTCCCCTTTTTGGGAAGGCGTCACCCGCAGGTGACGAACCTATGGAACATGTCATATTGGCGAGCAACACCCAAGGGGTGTCATATTGGCGGGCGGTTGGCCTTGGCTACCCAAGGCATTCAACCATACTCAAAAGGATACTATTATATTATCATGTATTTAAAATTTCGTCAATAGTTGCATACAAAAAAAGTTGCATACAAAAAAACCTTATAATCTTATTCTGAGTAAAATTTATTTCCAGGTTATTTTAAATTGATGACAATCATGACCTTCAAAAGTACATTTTATTTCACGACAATTTACTTCTGAAGCGTTAAGAATTATTTTGCCCAAGGATGCAACATGGCCTTCCATTGCCCGGCAAATAATAGGATGAAGATTAAAATCACTTAATTCCAAAATCCCATACTTTTCTTTTTCATTAAATTCGGTAAAAACTACTTTTCCGACTGTATAATGCTTTTCCCAAATATTCTCAGTCTTTTTTATTACTTTAGCCATATTAGAAGCCACATTAGATAAAGAATAAAGTCTTATAGATAATCTTATGGCCAAAGGAGCTTTCGGGTGAAAAGCACCAATCTCTCTGACTTTTTCATCATTAAAATTAAAAGCTTTTTTAATTGCCAAAAGAGAAATGGCTCTATAGCCTACTGGATAAAAATCAAGATTTTTTATTTCCCTATACTTTAACGGACACCCTAACTCTTCTAATTCTCTTTCAACTTTTTTAAGCCCTGACTCCCCTTTCTCTTTTAAAACATAATCACCATCATATCTAAGAAGAAGACCTTTAACTTCACCTTTAAAACTAAGCAGTTTTTGAGCAATCTCTTTTGTTATTGGTTTACTTGAAAAGTCTTCTGGCATATTTAT
>Ga0209635_10001956_pt1 | contig 15608 bp, 9 predicted proteins | sample DeeMarSWOR230_32_FD_187463 | JGI IMG/M metagenome (GOLD analysis project Ga0209635, IMG submission 187463) | Marine sediment microbial communities from White Oak River estuary, North Carolina - WOR-2-30_32 (SPAdes) (version 2) | ecosystem: Environmental > Aquatic > Marine > Intertidal zone >... | reverse complement strand
AAACTGTTTTACGTATAAATCAAGAGTACGGTTATATGAAGCAAAAATTACAGAAAATATTTCAGACTCGTTATCGAATATTATTGCAGGTGTTACCTCTTCCTCAGCTCTACATGCAACCCGATGAATTCCAGCTCCTCCAGAGGACATGCTTCGTGGTGGTGATCCTCCGCAACAAGGTAGTTCGTAATCACTCAAATATTGTCTGTCAGTCAGCACGCCAGCAGATGCGATACCATGCGTTAAGAATAAGATGCCTAATACCATAGATACTATACTACGAATGAATCTCATAGGTTCCCCCATTCCTTAATTATAGATTTATATTATCTAAACACAATAAAAGAAATAAATTTGTCTTTAAAAGTCTTTCTGTGATAAATTTTTGTATAAAGAAAAATATAGAAATTCAATTTTGAAATCTTTTTATTTTATGTTACAAAAATTCGTTTTGATACATAAAAGAAAAAAAGAGAGATGTTTTATTTAAAAATGATATAGGTTACTGTTCCATCTTGACTTACATAGATTCCATAATTCTCGATCAGTATTTGCCATTCTGGATAATAAGGTGTGGATTTCCTATGAATCAGTTCAGGTTGTAGTTCATTGATGTCGCTGATTTCTAGACCAAGTTCTTCAACTGCAAATTCAAATGCGATGAGTTGTGCTTCCTCTTTAGACAAAGGAAGATATGCAACAGGAGTCCTAGTCCATGAAGCTTCCTTGAAACTACCATCGTCTGCATCTATTAGAATGACAACTACTGCTTTTTGGCCACGCAAATTGAATGGAACCGCATAATAATTATTACCTACAAGATTCTCTACAAAAATTGGTTTTCCAGGAATGGTCTTTTCGAATACTGCAGCAAAATCATCATCATATGGTATTAACTGTTCAGAAACTCCATCAACTGCTGCTTGTATTATCCATTGATCTGTCTGTTTTATAAGCTCCTTAGATATAGTATCTTTGCTTAATTGTACCAGTTTAATTATTTGCTGTTTTATCAGGGAGAATCTTATTGGTGATCTTGCAATGTTAAACTCCACTTCATTATTAATCTCTGGTGGTTCAAATATTGCTACATATTTACCATTATAGGTATCGTCTGTCACGAGTGGTTGATAATAATCGCTAACCCAAGTAGCCAACATCTTGTAGCTGTTTTCACCTAGACCGCCTAAACTTGAGGGGTATGGGTCATTCACCCAGAAGCCGTAGACGGTGATATTATTAGGCATTGGATGTGCAGTTCGATTGGCATGGAAACCACGTATTGCCATCCAGTTTGTATATCCTCCATATGCTGGCACAACAGCTGGAACATGCAGTGGATGTTCGGGTTTGTAACCACCGACGGTTCCCACGGTATAGTTTATCCAAAGGCAGATACGTTTTAACATTTCATCGAGATCTTCGTTTTTGTACTTCATGAAGTTATATCCATATTCGCTGTATGGCATAGGTTTGTTGTATTGGATGATGTACCATAGCCCCTGAGTATCAAGATATGGTAGACTTTGGTTAGTATTGTTTTCAAGGCCCGCCTGGTAAAGATCTGATTGATTATAGAGATCTGGTGGACCTTCTGGATTCTGTGAGCTATTCCACCAAATATAATCCAAGGTCATTTTTGCCGTTGCAGGGCCACACATTTCATTAAAAGGTGATTCGGCAGAATACATAGGAAAGTCTTCAAGATTTAATACAAATCCCTCAGGTACAAGTGGAGCAAATATCGAGAAATGCGAGACATTTGCCCAGACATAATCATCCTCTACATTTACGCCGCTATCTTCAATTCCTACCCATCTATCTCCCTCACTATCATAGGGATCCCAATAGTACATGAGAAGTGTTTCTTCAGTGATTCCCATCCCCTGGAGTTCTTCTTCATCATAGCCTATTTGTATCATTGCATTATCAAAATAGGTATCAACTGTGAAATTGACAAATTTGCCAATATTGTTTGGTGTTCCTGAGGCATCAGGGTCGTCTACTTCTTCTATTGCTACATCAACATCAACGCAGTGTTTAACTGTTGCATTAGCCCATATTCCAGGGTTGTTGAACTCGGATATCCTATAGACTCGAGCATATATTGCATCTATATTGTTATTCTCATCGTTTTCTGCAACGTGATTTTCAGGGTCTACCTGTATCATGAGCTCATGTGTTCCATATATCGCATTCCAAGTGAATAACAAAGGTTGTTGTGACTGAGCATCAATATCAATGGAGGTGCTTTCTTGTACGTTGGAATCTACAAGGAATTCAACTGATACATTTAAAGCTGAGTTGTTACCAGTATTTTGGAGGGTTACCTCAATATCAGTAGATTCATCTTCGATTGGTTTTTCCGGAGATATCGTCATATTTACGAGTGATAGTTCTGGTTCAACTCGTTTATCCCAGAAAATGTCATAGTCACCATTTCGATTGTCGTACCATGTGATCTGAACATTATTGTATTTGTCAATAGTGATTTCTGGCTTAATAGAATCTCCAGGATCATCAGTAACGCGTTCCTCGGAAATCAATGCATAGCCTGTATTGTCAAGTTTTATGTAATAGATATCCCAATGACCACTTCGGTTATCTTGCCATACAACATGAATATATCCATGTTTATCGAGAGTGATAGAAGGATACATTGCATCTCCAGCGCTTTCTGTTATTTGCTGAGCTGTTTCCCATATTTGGAACTGATTACCAGAGAGACGATTGTAGTATAGTTGATAGGTTCCTGTGATATTATCATGCCAGACAACATGTATGTCTCCATCAGTTTCAGTTATAATTGAAGAATGTCCTGCATTTTCAAAAGGGTTGAATATTTGCAGACCGCTTCCATCTTGTTGCATCATAAGCATTGATAGCGATCCAACACTTGATATCGTAAAGATACAAACAAGGATAAGAAGATATCGAAGAATTTTGTATCGTGGAGTTGTAATTCTTTTAAATAGAATTTGTCTCATCTTGATACCTCCTAGAGCCTCCAATACCGTGGTTTATTGTGATTTGTACCATGAATAGACATGATTTTCATTCCCGTGTGTATATTACAACCATAGCTTGTGAGTGACATTTTACCCTGTTTATCTGTATCATCATTAAGAAACAGGGTAAGATGATTTCCAGTAGTAGGAACAATTAAATCAAAATCTTCATCTCCATCGATATCGTTAGCAAAGATGCCGCCTATAGCACTTCCCATGCCCGGGAAGTTATAATGAACACCTGTATAATTAAGCGTTCCATTGCCACAATTTTCATAAACCCAAAAGGCACTGGTGCCATGAGCGATAACAATTTCTTTTAAACCATCATAGGTGAGATCTACCGCGTAAGCAAATTCAGGAAAAGAATAGGTATCAACTGTTCCTTGGGAGGTAAAAGCACCAAATCCATCGTTTGTCCAAATCTCTACCTTATTTTTATCATATAAGGTGATGACAATATCATTATAAGTGTCGTTATTTACATCAGTTATTGCTACACTGGAAGGAGTACCTCCATCACTACATGAATAATGTGTTTTGGTAGGAAAGCCACCACCTCCGTTGTTGAATAACACAGTAAAGGTCTTTGCGTTTTCATTAAGCACTATAAGATCTGCATGGTTAATACCGTCAAGTTGTGCTGCAATCACTTCACCGGGGCCATCTCCAACAATGTAATCAGTTCGAGTTAAATATGTGCCAAAACCAGAATTGAACAATACAGAGATATCATCATCACCTTTATTTGCAGTCACGATATCGTGGTAGCCATCGCCGTTGAGATCGCCTACCCACATCCCTAGTGGACTGACACCTACCGAGTAATTAGTGATAGAAAACGTGAAATCTCCTCGGTTTAATAAAACCTTAACTTTGTTACTAGCAGAATCTAAAACAACGATATCATCTTCATTTACTGAATCAATGTATCGTACAAACACTTTTTCTAGCTCGCCTCCAACATCAATGGTTTTCCCGCTGAACATCGTATTTCCGTTGTAACGATAGAGTAGTACTTTTCCAGCTAAACCTGCCATTACGATAAAATCATCATCTACTTCTTGTGATATTTCTGTATTACTATGTTTCCCATTGACTCTTCCCACTATATCATTATCATGAGCGTAATCATGAGCTTCATGGACCGAAATCGTACCATCATTATTATCATCTAAGTTCAATAAACCTCTTGTTACATTATGGTAAGGATTACTAAAGGGATAATGTTGGTACCAATCTGTTGTATTTTTATATCCGTATCGATTATTCGCTATGATGGTGTCGACATAATTGCCAACACCAGGTTGTTTATTGTAATTTGCAGAGGTAAATTCGTTGGTAAAATATGAGAGTCCATCAAAAGGATGTTCATCCAGGGTTTCATTAGAATACCACCAAGAGAATTCATTATAATATGCTGCAGTAATGATTACTCGTCGATGGTCGCGGACAGCAGGGATAAATCCACCAGAGTAGCACTGTCCCATTACAACGTAAATTTGTGAGGCATTCTTGCCGATGTAGGTATTGAGTAATTGTCCAAAATAACTCCTGTTGATTTTTGGACCATCATTTGTACAGAGTGAGCCGCCATAGTTATCTGACCCATGATCTGAGGTAAAAATGAATAAAGTATCGGAATGTGAAATATCATTTTTAATTTTGGTGCCAATATCTTGAATGGCTGCCTCAAAATTGGTTAGATTGCCAGCGCCATTGATAATGCCGTTGAGTTGACCTCCATAGGCTGTGCCATCTTTGCCGTTGAGGAAAAAGACTTTGATATTTTGTGCTTTGTAACCCTTATATTGAACAAGGACTTGATACATGAATTCGATTTCATTCCACATGGCATACCGATCAGTATCTTGACCGGGACTGTCCCATCCTGCAAAGAGAATGGCATACTTTGTCCGTGTTGCATCCCTGAGTTTCAACTCCCAATTACCTGGAGGTAAAGGACCAAACATAGAGTCTTCTGGTGCATCGATCCCGGCAAAACCTTGTTGGCCTGTTGCATCAAAATGATAGGGGGCAAAGTAGACAACCATATCCTTTGCTCCTGTCATCTCAAAGACAGGGACCAACTGTGGTTCAATCTGGCCAGTCTCATTTGTATATCCAGACCATACTGTGTTGTTATTGACATCTTTGATGACGACTTCTACTCCTTCAGCGAGTGTGTCATTTTCATCCCAGACCGTGCATTGTATCTGTCGGTAATAGGTTAAAGCTGATGATGGTCCATCGAGATTGACTTTTTCTTGGTCGAAATAGGTATCTGCTACATGTACTTGAGCATTGACGATGTTGAAATCATAAAGACCGCTTCTCATGATAACATTATCATCGAAATTGTAGGCAAATGGTGCTGCATAACATGTTATGGCATAGTTTTGAGAATCAGTGATCGTATTTCCAGAAATTATCGGTGGTGTTAAAGTCGATTGTAAATCGATACCATTTCCTCCTAATTGACTGATCTCACTGTTGGTAATTTCCAAACCAATGGAATCAGGATAGTTTATAAATTGGCTGATATAATCAGAGGCATGTGAGGTTGTGAGAATTGATTCTTGGATGATTAACCCGCCATGGTTGAAAATCTCTGATGATCCATACATGATAACGTCGCAATTTTGAAGATTCAGAATACTTCCTGCATCAATTTCTATGCGTTCACAGGCCATAAGGATATCAAAATACTCACCTGGAAAGAGAGTTGTATAGATATTAATTGGATCAATTATTGGGAGTCGAATACCGATTTCATTATTTATTTCAAAAAACTCATCAATATCATTATCGGGATCAATTCGGATTAGAACATCAAACCAACCTTGCTGTGATGGAGTCCAAGAAAAGGTATGATTAGAAGTTGAACCTGCAGTTATATTAAGCTGCGTCGACCAAATGGGAGTTTCATCAACTACAACTTCTATAGTTACATCATTTATTGAGAGATCGCCAATATTCATAAGTTTTGTCGTAAAATTTAGTGGTACTCCAACTTGTGCAAGATATGGTTTTGTTCCATCTGATGAAACATAGCCTAGAGACATAGCTAATAGATCACTGAACACATCATCATAGAAAATAGCATTTTTACCCTGAGTTGGATCTTGCCAGGATACATGGGCGATGCGATCATGATGGAGAGAAATATCAGGGTATAATGAATCGTCAGGTGTATTTGTTAATCTGATTTCATCACTAAGAGAGTTGCCATCGTTGTCCAATTTTTTATAATAAATCTCCAAGTTTTGGTCACGGTTATCCTGCCAAGCAACGTGAATATTATCAAGGTCACTTATCGAAAGAATAGGGTATTGTGAAGAATCTGCACCATCTGTTATTCGAATGTCGTCTACTAAGGTATTGCCTTCATTATCAAGCTTTGTATAGTAGACCTGCCAGTTACCATCTCTAAAGTCCTGCCATACAATGTGAATGTTATCTTCACTATCAATTCCCATCGAAGGGTACTGAGAGGGAATGCCATCATCTGAAGTCAGAGGGGTATCTCCAATAAGTTCGTTTCCATCATTGTCTAATTTTTTATAATAAATCTCATAGTTGCTATCACGATCATCATGCCAAACAACATGTATATTGCCCATTGAATCGCTCTGGATCACAGGTTCTTCAGAGGATGATGGATTTGTAACAATGTTTGTATTACCAAACCAGTTTGTTCCGATAGGCTCCTCTTCAGCCACATATTCAATTTCAAGATAAGGGTGAGTATCAGGAATAGTATGTTCTTTAGAACGGAAATAGATTAATGGAAGAGCACCGCTTGGAGTCGGATCTATTAGTTTCCAACCATAATTATCAATTTGATTATTTATAAAATCTTGAACATCGCTTGTAACATTCCATTGCATCCATTGTCCTGGTGAACCTGGCATAATTGTGAAAGTAGAAATTGAAGGATCATGGTCAGGACGATTATTCCAAGTCACTGTACCTTCATCCCAATCTTCCAGGATACGGTGGGCATTAATTGGTCTACCTGTAGGATCACCATTTGTCACGCTATTATAATAAAGGTGAACTTTTGCATTTTCAATTGTTGATCCTTGAGGAACCGAGGAGATATCAAATTTAATGAGACTATCGACTTCCCAACCAGAACCTCCTCTTCTTATTTTAATAAATTGACTATAACCTTCATTAGTGGTAGGATCTATTTGACTAACCAATGCATCATCAGTAGGATAAAATATCTCAGTACTTGGATTTCTGTTTTTTTCGATTTTGTAATCAACATGTTCAAGATCAGAACTAATACGTTCATTTTTGAGTTGATTAATATGTCCGCTAAGGGTAGGTGTAATACTAGCTCCAACAAACAATACCACCATTCCTAAAACTAGGCATTTTCTAATTTCGTTTTTGTTCATATTCAACTTTTCCCCCATTCCAAAAAGGTTTTTTTAATTATATTAAAAAGTTACATATAAATCTTTGCTAATTTTTAACACGTCATTAATTATAGAAGGAATGAGTAACAAAAAAATCTGAGTTATTGAAGTAATATCATAATTCTTATTAGATATGAAAACATAATTAGAAATGATAGTCCTATTTTTTAAGATAAGCTTTGATAAAGTTCTCTATGCTTCTGTCATAAGTTTTTTCAATTTCATCAGGAAAATAACATGCCGGAAGTTCATTTCGATTCCTATGATAGCTTAAACAAACACAACACATACCTTTTTTCCCACAAGGATAAGTACAGTTACAACCAATGGTGTTTTCCTCTAATTTGCATTCTGCCAAAACATAACCCCCCTAATTTCCAACTATTTTCTTAAACTCCTCTTCATTAATAACTTTAATTCCTAATTTTTTAGCTTTTTCATATTTAGAACCAGGTTTTTCACCAACAACAACATAATCGAGATCTTTACTAACAGACGAAGCTACAATTCCGCCTTTTTGTTTTACTAACTCTGAAGCGTCAGGACGAGACATGGATGTTAGACCACCTGTAAAAACAAATTTCTTACCTCTAAGTAGAAGATCTTTTGCCTTAACTTCTTTTGTTTTCACTCCGATGTCTTTTAATTTTTCGATAAGATTAAGATTTTCCTCAGTAGCAAAAAACGTTGCGATGGCTTCTGCGGTCTTTTCTCCAAGACCATGAATCTCTTTCAATTCTTCAGCACTTGTTTTGGCAAGTTCATCAACAGAATTATATTGAGAGGCAAGCAATTGAGCCGCATATTTACCAACATGACGAATACCAAGGCCATAAATCAATCTGGATAAACTTTGCTTTTTACTTTTTTCAATGGAATCCAACAAGTTTTCCGCTGATTTATCTTTAAAACCCTCTAATTTAAGAATATCCTCTTTTTTGAGACTATACAAATCAGCGATGTTGTCTATAAAATCATTCTCAATCAATTTATCAATCGTTGATTCGCCAAGATGATCTATATCCATTGCATCTCGAGATGCATAATATTTAATCCGCCATTTCAAACGAGCTGGACACATCCGATTGGGACATCTTACTGCTACTTCATCTGCTGTATGAACGATTTTAGTACCACATACAGGGCATTTTTTAGGGATTCTCCGACCTTTTTCACTACCGGTCCGTTTTTCTGATACACCCTTGACAACCTGAGGAATCACATCTCCACTGCGTTCAACCAACACCACATCTCCGATTCTGATATCCTTCCTTTTCAGCTCATCAAAATTATGAAGTGTAGCTCTAGAAACAGTAACTCCTCCAACCTCAACAGGTTCGAGAATTGCTACTGGAGTTAAGGTTCCCGTCCTACCAACTTGAACAGCAATGTCTAGCAATTTTGTTGTTGCCTGTTTCGCTGCAAATTTATAAGAAATTGCCCATCGAGGATGCTTTATGGTCTCCCCCAATTCTTTTTGTTGAGCAAATGAATTAACTTTTATTACAGCACCATCAATCTCGTAATCTAAACGTTCTCGTTTATCTGCAAGACTCTTGCAATAATTAATGGCCTCTTCGATATTCCTCACTTTTTTTATTAATGGATTTACACGAAATCCTGCTTCTTTTAAAGCTGCAATGGCCTCTTCATGAGTCGGAAAATCTTTATCTGAATAAGAAATGAAATAGACAAATATATCAAGAGGTCGTGATGCTACAATTCGAGGATCAAGCTGCCGTAGAGATCCTGCTGCTGCATTTCGAGGATTTGCAAAAACAGGTTCTCCATTCTTTTCTTGTGCTTTGTTAAGTTTTTTAAAACTCTTGATAGGGAAATAAACTTCACCCCTTACCTCTACATTTCTTAAAACATTTCCTCGGAGTTTAAGTGGTATACTATGAATTGTCTTTAGGTTCGAGGTGATATCGTCTCCTCTTACACCATCTCCTCTCGTAGCCCCTCTTATCAATACACCATTTTCATATAGAAGAGCGGCACCAACCCCATCAATTTTTGGTTCAACAACATATTCCACGTCGCCAACATTCTTTTTGACTCGTTCATCAAACTCTCTTAACTCTTCGAAAGTGTATGTATTATCAAGAGAGAGCATAGCTACTTTATGTTCAACTGTCGTAAAACCTTCAAGTGGCTCACCACCTACTCTCTGAGTTGGAGAATCTGGAGTTATTAAATCAGGAAATTCAGCTTCTAATTTCTCTAATTTTTTCAATAACTGATCAAATTCATAATCTGAAATAACTGGATTGTTTTCAACATAATACTTATGATTATGATAATTGATTTCATCGCGAAGCTTTTCAATCTTTTTCTTTGCTTCAGCCTTTTTCATTATCATGCACCAAACATTGTTTCAATATCTTTGAGGTTATACGTATTTAGGATATCAGATTTTTCAAGCCAACCCCTTCGGGCAGTAGCAGTACCATATCGGATATACGAAAGTTGAGCAATGAAATGGGCATCAGTCCCAAGAGTGCATTTAACACCTTTTTCTTTTGCAAGCCTGGCATGAATATCATTTAAATCAAGCCTGTCTGGAAAAGAGTTGATTTCAAGAAAAGTGTTTGTATCCTTTGCAGTTTCAATGATCTGTTCAATATCTACCTCATAGGGATCTCTTCTTCCAATCAAACGACCAGTAGGATGAGCAAGTATGTGTGCATTTTCATTTTCCATACCTTTAGTGATCCTTTTCATCATTTCATCTTTTTTCATCTTGAAGTTTGAGTGTATGCCAATACAAACAAAGTCGAACTTTTTCAGAACACTATCTCTATAGTCTAATGATCCGTCAGGTTTTATATCGCATTCAGTTCCGCATAAAATTTTGAAATCTGATATTTTTTTGTTTAGATTTTTAATTTCATTGATTTTTTTGTTCACTCTTTCTTCGGACAAACCGTTGGCAATTTTTAATGATTGAGAGTGATCAGCGATACCTACAAACGAATATCCAAGGTTCTTAGCATATTTTGCAATGGTTTCGATCGAATCATTTCCATCACTCCAATTAGAATGGACATGAAAATCACCCTGAATCTCGTCGTATTTAACTAGTTTTGGCAACTTTCTTTTTTTAGCGGATTCTATTTCACCTCTGTTTTCACGAAGCTCTGGTTCAATGTATGAAAGACCCAACTTGTTGTATATATCTTCCTCTGTTTTACCAGCAATGTACTTATCAGTTTTTTTCTTAAAAAGACCATACTCATTTAGCTTGTAGCCTTTCTTTATCGCTAAACTTCGCATTGAAACATTGTGCTCCTTTGAACCAGTAAAGTATTGTAGTGCAGCACCAAAGCTTTCATCCTTTACAACACGAAGATCAACTTGTAGATTATCGTTTAATAGAACGCTCGTTTTAGTACTTCCTTGCATCAAAACTTGTTGTACATCCCCATACTTAACAAAATATTCCATAACTTCATCAGGAGAATCTGAGGATGCAAGAATATCTAAATCGCCGATAGTCTCTTTCATTCTCCTAAGGCTACCTGCTAAACTTATTCTATCAATTTTTTTACATTTTTTAAGATATTCGAGATATTCATTTCCATCACCATAGGCGACATTGAGCAGTGCCCTTCCACTTGTTTTTTCCAATAACTGTATTCCACGGAGGATATTCTGTTCAGTTATCTCACCAAATCCATCCAAATCTCTCAACTTTCCTTGTAAACAGGCCTTTCTAAGCTCTTCCAAAGTCTTGATTCCAAGATTCTTGTGGAGAGAAGCCACTTTCTTAGGCCCTAAAGTAGGAATATTTAACAATTCCAGTAAGCCCTCAGGAATTTCCTTTTTTAGTTTTTCAAAATAATTTAATTTACCTGTTTCCACCAATTCTGTAATCTTTTTTGCAATTGCTTCACCAATACCAGGGATATCTTGCAATCTTTTTTCTTTAACAAGAGTTCCGATGTCCTCATCCATTACTTCTATAGTCTGTGCTGCCATCCGGTAGGCTCTTGATTTAAAGAATATCTCTCCCTTTAAATCCAATAAATCTGCAATCTTGTACAAGGTCTCTGCAACTAACTGGTTTTTCATACTATTACTCGCACTCTTCTAGATAGATTACGATTTCTACCTCATCTCCATCCTTTAAGTTTAATGCTTCTCTAAGAGAATGTGGCGATATAAACTCAAGAATGTTAGAATAATGACTACGTTTGGGAAGAACAATTACTCCGTCAGTCTTATTTATCTTAGCATTAAAACATAAGACGCTACCAAATGTTCGATTCTTAGTTTTGAATTCATCAATAATTATGCCGCCACAGTTCTTTAAAATGCGTAATTTATTTCTTTCAACAAATTCAATCTCAACATTCAATGTTCCAGGATAGGGAATAAAGCCGAGTTTCTTTTTGAATTGATCAACGTAGCCAGACTGCTCTGTGTAATACTTGCCTTCCCCCATTCCAGAGACAATTTTTCCTTTAAAAATAACTCTGTCTGATAATTCAAAAATCTGTTTATATTGAGAAAACTCTTCTTCTAGAACTTCAGATCCCAAGTGTGTTATTTGAATAAGTTGTTTTTTAATACCTAGCTCTCTTGTAATCATTTGATTATTGTCTAGTTCCAAAAGATATCTAGAAGCAGTTTGTTGACTTGTATCTAACTGTTTTGCCAACTCAAGAGATGAAATTTCTATTCGATTTCTAATCGCGCCTAGAAGTGCAAGTTCCTTCAAGGTTTGCAATAGATATGGTTTCATTAATAAGTGTCCTCCCGTTTATTTTCCAATACTATCAAGAAGTTTTTCTCCTTCTTTTGTAAAGTAGTAGTTATTATTCTTTTTTTCTACAATGCCCCCCTTTATGAAATCGTCTACTACTCGTTGTGCTATTGTCTGAATAATCCGATGTTTTTTAGCAATTCTTTGTATGTTTGTTTCACCTGAAGCAAGTTCATTAAAAACTGCTCTTCTGAACTTATTGGAAAGTATGAAGCCTTCATCCATAGTTATACCAATATCTTAATTTACAGATATCACATAAAGCTTTTCAATTTTATGTTTAAGAACATCCCATTAGTGCTCAATGCAGAACAACTCATTGATCGAGCTATTAAAAGAACAAAGAAAATAATAATTCACGATAGGGATAAACGCTACCAAATGAAGAAAACAATAATAGCAAAGACAGAATCTTTTATTAAAACAATTACCTCTGAGTTAGAACACTACGTAAAAAAGTTTCCATCAATAGAACAGCTTTCGCCTTATTATCAAGATATAATTGATATTAAAATAGATACAAATAAGCTGAAGAAATCCCTTGGTGCTGTTGATTGGGCTAGAAAAACCTGTGAAATGGTATATTCAAAACAAAGCAGAGCATTGAAAAAAACTGGAAACTTGGAATTTTTGAAACAAAAACAAAAGGAAATTTATGGTAGGATATCATCTATTGTGAAACAGATTGATAAAGACTTAATCTTTCTTTCAACTGCACAAAATATCCTAAAAGATTTTCCTGACATTGGTGATATCCCTACGGTAGTAATAGCTGGTTATCCAAATGTAGGCAAATCTTCCCTATTAAGACGATTATCTTCAGCAAAGCCAAAGATTGCTCAATATCCCTTTACTACGACAGAAATCTACGTTGGCCATATGGAAAAAGAGGAGAAATTTACAAAGAAGAAATATCAAATTATTGATACTCCTGGTTTATTAGATAGACCATTAGTGAGACGGAATAAGATAGAAAAACAGGCGATAGCTGCATTAAGACATCTAGCTAATGTCGCAGTTTTTATAATCGATCCTTCAGAGACATGTGGATATTCCCTCCAAGAGCAACAGAACCTACTATCTGAAATTAAACGAATATTCCAAGATGTTCACCTTATTGTTGTTGAGAATAAGGTAGATTTAAAGGAAACTCAGTCATCTAACCTAAAAATTTCATGTACAACTGGAAAAGGAATTGACGTTCTTTTGCATCAGATATTTGAAACGTTGAAGCATATTGAAACTGATATTGAGACGTCGTAGCTAACTGTTATTAAAAGCTAATAATTAATAAAGGGCGTAAGTGTGATTTATAACATTTATTATCATACTTGTAAATATTTATATATTAGATAGTATTATTGTTTTGCTATAGGGGGAGGTAAGATAGATGGAAGTAAATGTTAGGAAATTATATGCAATTGTTATAACTCTAATGATTTCAAATTACCTGATCTTAATTGTAAGTGCAGTTACTGGGCCTGTTGATCCTCGTGTGAAAACGAAGAATATTTGGGATGATGATCCTGATCCTCTTTGGGTAGAGGTTTTTGATGGATGGTGTAACGAACATGTCCTGCTTCAATGGGATAATAACGGAATTAACTATCAAATTGAGATTCATAGTCCGTCTGATGATTGGTACATTGGTCCAATTCCAACTAGTGGGGAACCTGGCGAATGCTATGTTAATGATTTTGTTTCCGGCGGTTTACCAGAATCCACACAAGATCCCTATAACTGGCAGGTATATGTCCAATACGAACCAGGTGGTGATTATTATGGTTCTGAGGAACCTGAGCCTGACTTTTTTGTGGACCGGACCATGCCTTCTGGCTCAATGGTAATTAATAATGGAGATGAGTGGACCAATTCTACTGAGGTTGAGCTTCTATTAACTTTTTCCGATTCACTATCTGGTATGCATAAAATGCATTTTCGTAACGAGGAAGAGCCTTGGAGTTCCTGGGAAGATTATACCACTTTGAAGAGTTGGATTTTATCTTCTGGTGAAGGGCTTCATGAAGTCACTTGTCAAGTACGTGATAAGGCAGGAAATCCCTATTTTGCACAGGACACAATTATGCTTGATGAAACAGTACCATTTACAATTTGTACATTGGAAGGTGAAATGCAGGGAGGGGTGTACATCAGCAATGTAACTGTGACATTAAACGCTATAGACAATCTTTCAGGCGTTGACTTCACCATGTACAAGCTAGACGATGGGGATTGGATACTCTATGACCAGTCATTTATTGTATCAGATGAGGGTGAACATACTGTGTGGTTTTACTCAGTCGACATAGCACAAAATATTGAAGAGATAAAGATCTGTACTTTCACAATTCAATTTCCTGGTGAGCCTGATTTAGATTGTGAGGGGGAGCTTCGATGGACAGACGTCAAACCAGGAGATGTGGTGAGTGGAAGCTTTGAAGTAAGTAACATCGGTGATCCAGGTTCATTGCTCAACTGGGAAATCAAATCAAAACCAGATTGGGGAGACTGGACCTTCGATCCATCATCAGGTACAGGATTGACTCCAGAGGGCAGTCCGATAAGTGTCGATGTTGAAGTGGAAGCTCCAGATGAGCAGAATATGGAATATGAGGGAGAGATAAAAATAGTTAATAGTGATGACGAGTCTGATTTCTGTGTCATACCTGTGTATCTTAAAACACCAGTAAGCTCATTTCATCAACGGATTCTTCAGGTGTTCGGACACCATTTTCCTTTTTTATATTGGCTCTTTTCTCAACTAAAAAATTTTATCAATGTATTTTTAATTTGATATGTTTAATTTAAAGATTTGATTTTAAATGGAAGAAACAATGTTATTATCTAGTTCTTATTGTCTCCATTATTTCTTTTCCAAAAGGAGTTATAGCATAAAATCTAAGATTTTTCCCTTCGCTTTTTTCTTCAACTAGATCAAGACCAATGAGTGATTCTTCACCCCTATATCTGGATTTCATGCCACGTAAAGCACCAATCACATTAGAGGATGTTGCTCCAATATGGTAAGCTATTTCAGAGGTGTAGCTACAACTAGGATCAATATCATAAAGATATTCGACAACCTTCTTTCTAATAACGCTTCTCCGTAAAGCTCTGATAGCGAGAGGTCTTTTAATATCGAGAGAATGAACTAAAGATTCATCTTCCAGCATCCCATTCACTTGCCCTTCAAAAAGAATGACGCTTCTTTTTATAAAAGATTCGCTGAAGGATAATTATTTACATATGCCTTTGAATAATTAATTGCATACTTACGTGCTTACTTACATGCATATACGTTAAGCTACATTATTATAGGGATCATTATCTGCATACGCACCTATATATTCAATTGCATATGCTTTATTTAGGAAAGAGATCGGTATTAAAAATTAGAATGAT
>Ga0209635_10001955_pt1 | contig 15615 bp, 17 predicted proteins | sample DeeMarSWOR230_32_FD_187463 | JGI IMG/M metagenome (GOLD analysis project Ga0209635, IMG submission 187463) | Marine sediment microbial communities from White Oak River estuary, North Carolina - WOR-2-30_32 (SPAdes) (version 2) | ecosystem: Environmental > Aquatic > Marine > Intertidal zone >... | reverse complement strand
GATGCCGAAGGTGGCTCTGTTCCTACGTAAAAGGATTTAAGTCACTACTGTTTCAAAATGTTAAGTGGCGGGGATAGACCGTAGCGAGAGAGAGTGCCAAACAAAGCGAAGCTCTCCTATACGGGTGGGGTAGCCAGGTTAACCCGCTGGGCTCATAACCCAGAGATCGGTTGTTCAAATCAACCCCCCGCTACCACCTGTTGGACATCACGTTTTCTAGATTATTGCTGTTTCCACAAAGCAAACAGAGTATTCATGGAATGCTTGAATGAGCTTTAATGTGAAAAAAAAGGTATGAGAAGGTGCTTATCTGCTCATGACTTTTCTTGCTGCGATTTCGATATCTTCCGCCTTGATCGTTTTTCTTCCGGCATGCATGGCGTAGTCGTAGGCTTCTCTGGCAATTTTCACCCCAATGTTATCAAGAACCTTAGCCAACTCTTTCGCTGCCGCCTCGCTTACTCTATGAGCCCCTGCTTTCTTGCAGATTCTATGCATCGGCGCCACAGCCAACTCGATTCCAGCCATTTAAACAGCTCCAAACCTTCTTTTTTCATTTGAGCCCATATTTAACCTTAACGGGTACACTTGATTGCGTTTTACCCTTTAAACATCCAGAGAGAGGTGTGTAGGGTTTTTTCTCCTTTTCCATTTTGGGTTCCGATTTCTGCGTTTGCACACGCGTCAATTCAGAGGCCACATCTTGCGTAGTTCACCAGAAGCCTAGGCCAAGTCTTCAAAATTCCATCAATCTCTTTGACACCAATTCTACCTTGAGCGTAAGCATTAAAAGGGGCAAGTAAATCCACATTACTAACTCACAATCAAGAGCAAGGAGAACCTACGAAGGCATTAGACTTGGAGGCCGACAGAGAGTTTGGGTAAAGTTCGAACAGAGCACATCAAAAGAGTAGCCAAACAGCTTGTTCAACGCTTTCCAGACAAGTTCAACACAGACTTCGAAAACAACAAAAAACTGGTTGAGGAATTCACGAATCTCTCTTCAACGAAGCTGAGAAACCGCATCGCTGGCTACGTAACTCGTCTCGTAGCGATCATGCAGCCATCAGAAACTGCAGATGAGGAAGATGCTTTTGCTGAAGACGAAACAGAATAATGGTTGCTTATTTCACACGATTTGTCGCCGGTTTGGAAGTTTTGCGACAGGCTCCGTAATCTGTTCTCACACATTCTGCGTTCTGAAAGGAAGCAGGCAGTGTTTGCTTTGAACGGAGTGCGGTGAAATGCCGCTGATTAGTGAGTACCGGAAGGGCTGGGCTATACGCTACCTCAGAGAAGCCAGGGCCGAAATGGTGGCTGCCCAAAAGTCGCCTTATATGGCCACAAGCTTAGTCATCGAAGCAATGCGAAAAGCTCAGGCAGCCGTCTACTACAGCCTAGGCGACCCAGCTTCGTTAGAAGCCATCGTGCGTCAGACAATCCTCAAGAAACAAGCTATCAAAGATCCGGTTCTACGCTGCTTGGTGGAGATCGAGCGAACAGTTCAAGAAGCCGCTCAAACACCAGACTCGAACAAAGGTAGGGCTTTCAAACAGGCCGACGACCTTATCAGGATAGCCTCGGACATAGTGAAGCTTTTCACCGACGAAAACGCTGATTAGTGCTCTCTCACGCTTAGTGGAAACTTGTCGCTCTACGAAAGATAGAGATTTCAATCTCATATCCTTCTCTTGGCAGAAAGCGCGTGCAAAATCAGAACAGTGTTCCTGCATGAGATTTGGCTAACTCGTAGTACCACAAAGCATGTTTTCTTAGTCTGGAGTAGGTGATATCATCCACTTTCTTTATTACCTCAGCCGGGACACCGACGATGATAGATCGTGGCGGTATTTTGCTGTTTTCCGGCACGACCGCGTTCATTCCCACGATTGATCCTTCTCCTATTACTGATCCTTCAAAGACAATCGCTCTTATTCCGATCATCGAGACATCTTCAATTGTACTTCCATGAACCACGGATCCGTGAGCAACTGTTACGTAGTCGCCAATTTCAACAGGAATGTGGTTTTTGAGGTTGTCTCCTTCGTAGACATCCCCGCCGTGAAGGATTGCGTTATCTTGAATGTTAGTGTGTTTCCCGATTGTGATTTTCGCCACATCCCCTCTTATTATTGCACCGGGGAAAACCGTTGCGCATTTAGAAATTTCTACATCACCGATTACAGTTGCCAACGAAGAAACCATCGCATCTTTATGAATCTCAGGAAATTTTCCTTTGTAATGAAATAGCGGCAATAAACTCACCTGTTTCAGATTCTTACGGTAGAAGCTACTTATAGATGTGCACGGAAGGGCCCCAAGAATCCTGCAGCTTTGTTCTTTCTTTACTTTTCTGTGACCTTAGAGAACTACTATGACAGAAACATCGTTGACGTTTGTGCCGGTCGGTCCTGTGAAAAGCAGGTCGCCAAGATTCAAAAAGAAGTTGTAGGAATTGTTTCTGACTAAGAATTCCTCAGAATTCAACTTCATCTCTGCTGCTCTGATTATAGTTTTTCCATCAGTGATCGCTCCAGCAGCATCTGTCGGTCCATCTGTGCCGTCTGTGCTTAGCGAAGCCACGACAACACCTTCTACATCAGTAAGTCTTAATCCGGCTGCGAGGGTCATCTCCTGATTTCTTCCACCCATGCCTTTCCCGGTTACTGTAACCGTTGTTTCTCCACCCGCAACTATGGCTGCTGGTTTCAGAACAGGATCTCCAGAAGTGAAAACCTCACGGGCTATTGAGGCTAACACTGTTCCTACGTGTCTGGCTTCGCCCTCCATGGTGGAAGTCAGCAAAAGCGTGTTTAAGCCCTTCGACTTCAGGTGTCTACATGCAGCAAGGCTTGCAAATCGGTTGTTCCCAACGACAACGCTGTAAACCTTCTTAAAGGCTGCATCCTCTGCCTTAGGGGTCTCTGGAATTAGGGCTTTTTGCCCATCAAGCAGAACTTCTTTGATTCGTGCCGGTGCGCTACTCCATAGTCTATGTTCCTTCAGCACCTTTATGGCGTCAGTGAAGGTTGTCGAGTCTGGAACACTGGGTCCTGACGCGATGAAATCGAGTGGGTCTCCAACCACATCAGAAAGTATAAGGTTTAATATCGTGGCTGGATAGGCTCTTTTGGCAAGCCATCCTCCCTTAAAATCTGAAACATGTTTTCTGACGGTGTTAATCTCATTGATCGTTGCACCGCATCTGAGCAAATGATCAGTGATTTTTCGTTTGTCAGCAATGGAGATTTCGTTGCGAGGCAACGGCATGAGACTTGAGCCTCCCCCGGAAATAAGACATATGACGAGATCATCTTCTCTTGCCTTCTTCGCTATCTCCAGCATGAGTTGCGTTCCTCTTACGCCTGCCTCATCTGGAATCGGGTGGCTTGCTTCATGAAGCTTTACGATTTCTGTTTTGTGGCTGCTGCCATGTGGAACGTTTACAAGTCCATCTGTCACGCGTTCTCCTAGAATCTGTTCTACGGCTTCAGCCATTGAGCCACTGGCTTTTCCACCACCTACAATATAGATGTTCTGAAAATTCTCTAGATCAAATGAGTATCCATTGACTTTGAGTATCGAGTTTTCCAGCGAGAGTTTTGACTTTATAATTTTGACAGGATCAACGGCGTTTAATGCGGCTTCAAGGCTTTCTAGAGCTAATGCTCTTGCTTCTCGGTTTAGCTGGGTTTTCCCATTTATGATGAGCTGTTCTTTGTTTTCTATTGTTAGCATGCAGCTTGCCCGTTATTGCTTTTCGAAAGGACAATGCGTAAGTGTAATAAGCCAATGTTAATAAAGAATTTCCGAAACTTCCGTTTGAGGGTTTTTATGTCGAAACCGAAGGTTTATGTTACGCGTGAAATTCCAGAAAGAGGTCTGAAGATAATAAGGGAGCGTTTTGAAGCTGAGATCTGGTCTGAGTATGCTCCACCGCCAAAAGAAGTGATCATACAGAAAGTGAAGAATGTTGACGCCTTAGCTTCCCTCTTATCCGACAAGATAAATGAACAGGTCTTTGATGCTGCGCCAAAATTAAGAATAGTGGCCCAGTTCGCCGTTGGCTTCGACAACATTGATGTGAAAGAAGCAACGAAAAGAGGCATATACGTAACGAACACGCCCGGCGTACTTACTGAAACCACAGCAGACTTTGCATGGGCTTTGCTGATGGCTGTTGCGAGACGGGTTGCTGAAGCGGACAAATATGTGCGTACTGGGCGATGGAAGGTTGGCTGGCACCCAAGTATGCTATCAGGAAGAGACGTTCATGGCGCAACGATAGGTATTGTCGGTGCTGGAAGGATAGGCTCCGCTGTTGCAGAGAGAGCGCAAGGCTTCAGAATGAAGATCCTCTATTATGACGTTATTCCTCGCCCAGAATTGGAGAAGCAATTGAATGCAAAGCGTGTAGACTTAGACACGCTTTTGAGAGAGTCAGATTTTGTCAGTGTTCATGTCCCGCTATTTAAAGAAACTTACCATTTGATAAATGAGGAGAGACTGAAGCTGATGAAGAAGACAGCCTATCTAGTGAACAATTCAAGGGGTCCAGTTGTAGATGAAAAGGCCTTGTACAAGGCGTTAAAGGAAGGATGGATTGCGGGCGCCGGCCTCGATGTTTTCGAGCAAGAACCAACACCCACGAATAACCCATTGCTTACGCTTGACAATGTAGTGGCTGCTCCACACATATCAAGTGCAAGCCATGAAACACGTTCAAAAATGGCTAAAATGGTTGCAGAAAACCTCACAGCATTCTTCGAAGGAAAAAAGCCCCCAAACCTGGTCAACCAGGAAGTTTTGCAGGTACGACCACTGCGCGCGCGCAAAGTCCGTGACCCTTAGCCTTTTCGATATTCGAGGAACAAAGATGACTGTCAACGTAAACGTTAGACTATTGGGAGTCTTCAGAGTTTTCTCTGGAAAAGACAGTGTCTCGCTGAAACTGGAAAAACCTGTTGTGCGCGAAGCTGTGGAGAAGATCACTGATCTGCTATCATCTGGGAATAAACGAATGTTAATTGACCCCGAACTTAACGACCCGCGTCCCAATGCGCTTATTCTTGTGAATGGAAAGGAGATTAGTGTCTTGAAAGGGCTTGAAACAGAAGTTAAGGAAGGTGACAGGATAATTCTGATTCCGATATCACATGGTGGTTAGTTTGAAGAAGAAGCTAGATTATTCAAGCCTTTTTATTATGTGATATACAAAGAGCTAGTTTGGTTATTACACGTACGCGCGCGGCGCGCGATATACAAATAATTAGTTTGGTTATTATGCATGCGCGTGCATTCTACATCAAATGATCGATCGATCAAAAAATGCTTATTAAGCAATATAGCTCATGCGTGTTCAAAGCAAAGGTGTTTCTTTGTGGTGAGTATATCTAAAAGAACAGATTCATTGGGTACAGAAAACGCGTTTACTGTTCTTGCTGAAGTGAATAGAAGATTGAGAGATGGCGCGGACATAAAGAATTTCTGTATAGGTCAACCGGATTTTGACACACCGGAGAATATCAAGCAAGCTGCAATTGAAGCCATAAAAGAAGGGAAAACTGGCTATACACCATCTTCAGGTGTCTTGGAGTTGAAGAACGCTATTGTATCTTACTTCGGAAGAACAAGAGGAGTTGAGGTTAAACCTGAGCATATTGCTGTTGCATGTGGCGGGAAACCCTTCATTTACTGGAGCATTCTGTGCACTACAGATTATGGTGTAGGAGATGAAGTCATCTACCCAAATCCTGGATTCCCAATCTACCAAAGCCAAATTGCTGCTCATGGCGCTAAACCAGTTCCACTTCCCCTAGTTGAATCAAAAGAATTTGCTTTTGATATGGAAGATCTCAAGTCAAGAATAACTGCGAATACGAAAATGTTGATTGTCAATTCTCCGCAAAACCCAACTGGGGGAGTGCTGAAGAAGGGAGAACTGAAAGCAATAGCAGATCTTGCGATCGATCATGATTTCTGGGTCTACTCTGATGAGGTATATTCAACATTGGCATACGATGAACCCTTCCAATCAATAACTTCGATAGATGGTATGCTTGAAAGAACTATTATGGTTGATTGCGTCTCAAAATCATACGCAATGACAGGGTGGCGACTAGGATATGCGGCAAACAAAACCCTTGCACCACATTTTGCTCGATGGATGACGAATACAGATAGCTGCGCCAACCAGCCGACTCAGTGGGCTGTAGTAGAAGCTCTAAATGGTCCCCAAGATGAATCGGAGAAAATGTCCCAAAGCTTCAAAGAAAGAAGAGACATAATCGTAGAACTGCTAAACGATATCGAAGGAATCAAATGTTTAAGCCCAGGTGGAGCCTTCTATGTCTGGCCAAATGTTACACAAGCTTGCAGAAAAGTTGGAGCGAATTCATCTGAAGAATTCAGAAAAATGTTACTCGACAGAGGAGTTGCCTGTTTAGCTGATATACATTTCGGAGAAAAAAATCCAGGTCAAACTGAAGAATACATAAGATTCAGTTACGCTACTGCAAAGGACGAAATCACTGAAGGAATGAGAAGAGTAAAGAAGTTTGTAGAAAAGTAGTGACACCTCTGGCATAATAGAAGATTGATCGATCGGAAACAGCAAAACCGCAGATGTGAAAAATACACTACATTCTTTCCTTTAGCAACTTTGCTAAACGTTGAATTCCTTCAACAATCTGTTGTTTTGATGAATATGAGAAGTTTAGTCTCGCGGTGTTTTGCCCTGTTCCATTACAGTGAAAGGCTGATCCAACAACATATGCAACTTTGTTGTCAATGGCTTTAGGGAACAAATCACTCGTACTAAGATTTTCGGGCAATACAAGCCAAAGAAAGAGTCCACCATCAGGTTTTGACCATTTGACCCCATCAGGCATGTACTGCTCTAATGTTTTCAACATAGCTTCAAGTTTTCCACTATAGAGCTTACGTAATTTCTTGATTTGCTTTGGTAACAACCCTTTTTTCAGATATTTTGCGACAATCAGCTGTGTATAAGATGGAGAACATAAGTCCATGCTTTGTTTAGCCACAACCATTCGATCCATCCACTCAGCTGGAGCCATCACCCAACCTATTCTTAAGCCTGGGCAAAGAAGTTTAGAGAATGTGCCCAGAACCATGACTTGACTTTGTGTATCAAGGCTATATATTGCTGGGACGGCTTCCCCCTTGTACCGCAATTCCCGATAGGGGCTATCTTCAACAATTGGGATGTCATACTGATATGCGAGTTGAAGCAGATCCTTACGTCTTTGAAGAGTCATTGTGATTCCAGAAGGATTTTGGAAATCTGGAACCACGTAGATAAACTTTGGTTTACGGTTTCTACTAGCCAAATCATCAAGAACCTTTCCAAGTTGGTCCATTTGCATTCCTTGTGAGTCTTGGGAGACACCTATCATCTTTGCTCTATAAGCATTGAAAGACTGTAAACCACCAATGTAGCTAGGTAATTCCATTACCACGATGTCATCAGGGTCTAGGAATACTTTGGAAATAATGTCTAGTCCTTGTTGTGATCCTGTGGTGATCAAGATATTCTCTGATCCGATTGAATTCTTTTCGTAACTCATCCATTTAGCAAGTTCTTCACGCAGAGGTGGTTCTCCTTCGGTAGGTCCATATTGAAGTGCGACAGCTCCTTGCTCACGTAGAATCTCACATGAAACTTCTTCTAGGTCTTTCACAGGAAAGGTCTTAGGATCAGGCAGTCCACCCGCAAAAGAAATGATGCCTGGTCGCCTAGTTACTTTCAGTAACTCTCTGATTTCGGAGTGCTTCATGTTACGAGCAGCTTTGGAGTAAAACTCTGTCAGATCTTTAACCAATTCATTCCTCATCCTAAGTATCCGTTGAGTAATTGCTTGCCATGAACGAAGCTTGAAGATATAAGATTTCGGTGCAAAACTAACTAGTTTCGATCGATCGTACTCAAAACATGTACGCAATTCGCGCGCGCGGGCGGTATCTCTACATAAATGTTGTCAATAACCAAACTCAAAGTCTTTTTATTATGTGATATCCGTACTTCGTTTTCACAATCGGCGAAATCTGCCCCTTCTGAAGTGCAAACGCGGCAATCTCGAACTCTTTCACCATCTTTCCTCTGCCGAAGGTTCCGAGGTCTCCTCCGCGCTTACGTGAGGGACAAAGCGAAACTTCCTTGGCTATATTTGCAAACTTTTCACCTTTCTTCAATCGTTCCAAAACCTCATTTGCCTCGTTCTCGGTCTTCACAAGGATATGCCCGCAATGAACTTTGTCTGGCATGGAGAGTGATTAGGTTGGTCTGTTTATAACAGTTGTTGCGTGCGTGTGGTGGAGAAAACAGTCTCTTGATTGCCAAGTTGTGGGCATCACTCTTCTCATCCAAGAGTCAGTCTGCCTACATGTCAAGCCAGAGTTCTGGTCTGCAAAATTCATTAATAGCGCGTAATGAAGAAATATTCTCCATGAAACTCGAAGAGGTTTACAGCTACATCGACACCAATCGGCAGAAGAGTGTTAATGATCTTATTCGACTTGTGAAGCAGCCAAGCGTCTCCGCCAGAAGCGAGGGAATTGTCGAGTGCGCAGAAATCCTAGAGAAAATGATGACGGAGATCGGACTCTCCACTCGAATGATCCCAGAAGCGCAAGGCAATCCAATCGTTTACGGAGAAATCAAATCAAGGTCTTCTCGAAAGACGCTTTTGTTTTACAACCATTACGATGTTCAGCCCCCTGAACCCCTTGAGGAATGGACCTGCGACCCGTACAGTGGCGAGATACGCGATGGAAAGATCTATGGCAGAGGAGTTTCGGACAACAAGGGAAACACTGTTTCGAGGTTGAAGGCAGTTCAGGCATTCTTGGAGACTGTGGAAGACGTCCCGGTTAACATCAAGTTTGTGGTTGAGGGGGAAGAGGAAATCGGCAGCCCCCATTTGGCACCAGTCATCAAGAAACACAAAGACCTGTTTTCGGCTGATGCAGCGATCTGGGAGTTCGGAGGAACCGACCGCAAAGGACATCCAACGATACACTTGGGGCTGAAAGGAGTTCTCTCTGTTGAGCTAAGGGCGAAGGGGGCAAAAAGAGACGTGCATTCTGCGAATGCTCCTCTGATCCCTAACCCTGCCTGGCGTCTAGTGTGGGCCTTGAACTGCTTGAAAAGCGAAAAGGATCAAATTCTGATTCCCGGCTTCTATGACGATGTTGAGCCTCCCTCCGTCGAGGAGTTAAAATGCGTTGAGAAGATTCCTTTCGAGGAGGAAGAGGAAAAGAAAGATTTGGGTCTAACAGAGTTCCTTCACAACGTCTCAGGATTAGAAGCCCTGAAAGCGTTATTGTATCATCCCACGTGCACCATCAATGGGTTTCTAACAGGATATACTGGCTCGGGATCGAAAACCGTTCTACCCAACAAGTCGATGGCAAAGCTTGACTTTCGTCTCGTTCCCCATCAGATGCCCAAAGACATCCTCAAGAAACTCAAGAAGCATCTTAAGAGCCATGGTTTCAGCGACATCGAGGTGGTTTGCCATGGTTCGACAGAGCCGGTAAAAACTCCGCTTGGCGACAGTTTTGTTCAAACTGTGATAAAGACTGCTGAGAAAGTGTATGATAGACCGGCGGTTGTGTATCCTACCAGCGCTGGGTCCGGACCAATGCATCTGTTTCGAAACTGGCTTGGCTATCCTGTAGTCTCGGTTGGCTGTGCCCATGCTGAATCTCGTGGACATGCGCCTAATGAGAACTTGACAGTGGAAGGGTTCATTAAGGGTACGAAGTTCATAGCCGCTATTCTGAATGACTTCAGTGCTTTCTGATGCAGAGGACCCTATGTCTTAAGGTAGAAGCGAAGAATAATCTTACAACTAGAATGGCATAAACAAGAACAGCTGAGTGATGACTATGTCAGCAACCGAAGAGATTGAGTTGGAACCGATAGGCTTCGTCAAGACCAAAGCGGTTGGTAAGGAAGTGAGGGATAGAGGAAGCATTTCGGAAATAGTGTTTCGCGAAGAACTGGCAGAAGCCTTGGAAGGTGTGGAGGACTTTTCGCATGTGTTTGTGATATTTTGGATGCACGAATTGCCGAGGGAAGAGCGCAGGAAGATGAAGGTTCATCCTCGAGGGAGAAAGGACATGCCTCTGTTGGGAGTCTTCGCGACTCGGACACCCCATCGCCCAAATCCTTTAGGACTTACATTGGTTGAAGTCTTGAGCGTGAAAAGCAATGTTGTAACTGTTCGTGGCCTCGATGCCTTTGACGGCACACCGGTCTTAGATATGAAGCCTTTTGATTACATGGACACAACTGGAGATGCAAGGGTTCCTGAATGGTGGGTGAGATTGAAGCAGGAAAGATGAGAAGCGTATGCGTATGTTCACGATATTGCGCCAAGTCAAAGTGCCACACGGGCGTCGACCTCTGATGTGAATTCAGAATTCATACGAATTAAATACCTCCATGGCGCAACTGAGCAGCACTCAAGCAAGAGTTAGTGAGATTATGGAAGACGAGAACGAAGCCATAATTATCGCTTTGCTAATAGGAGCAGTCATCCTCGGAATCGGACTTGCAATGTTCTTTAATCGCCCTTTCGCAGGCTATGGCGCAGTGGTGCTAGCAATAGGACTCATGACGTTGTCATTGATTATCACCATGCGAGCAGAAGAGATCATTCATCTCAAGATATATTCCAACCCGGCTCACTCTGAGAACATAGCGGAGATCTCGGTTGAACCCCCGACTTCAACAGAACCCGCCACTCAACCCTCAACAGAAATGCACACTCAAGAAGCCGAGCCTGAAGAGCCTTACGAAATCCAATATGAACAGACCCCAGAAGTGCACGAAGTTGAGGAAGCCCAAGAGGTCCAAGAAGTAGAAGCAGAGGAAACAGAAGAATTCTACGAGCCTAGCTGGTACGAGTCAGATCAACCTCAGGAATCAAACTTTGAAGAACCTGAGCAAGATTACGAGCCCAGTACAGAAACGTTTCCACCGCTTTCGGAAGAAACCTAAGGATTGAAAGAAGCTCAAGAGAGTACAACCAAGGCGTCAACAACAAGGCAAACGTACAGGCGCCAGTTACAGATGTGGATTCTACTGCTCAAGGCGTCAGTATATCACCTTGATGTGCAATCCGCCTAGAAGGTGGGGGAACTACGTTTCGACAAGCTCTTCTTTTATCCACCAAGCTTTTCGCTTTTCCATCTTTTCGCCAGCGTAGTATTCAACCACGGACTTGCCAAATTGCTTCTTCGAACGCCTCTGTATCTTTCGAAGCCGATTAAGCACATGCCACCTGTTGGTTTTGAGGACTTCGGCTAGCTCGGGTGTTGTGGCTCCTTCGTGACTCAGTAAGTAATCCACGATTTTATGATCCATTTCGTCGATGCAAAAAACATGAGGATTAACTTTGCCTTCCTCGTGTGCGAGAACCTCCAGCTCTGTGAGATGCTTTTTAACTTTGGAAACATCCGTCTCAAGCCTGCTAATCCTCTGTTCCAGCTCCATAATTCTGTCTGGACGAGGAATCCGCTGCAACTTCTCGAAGATTGCCTCTCGAAGAAACTCACTTCTTTCACCCTCAGAGACTCGTAAAACCAGCTCTTTGTAAACTTCTTCTGGAATCTTAGCGGAAATCATCTTGAATCTGCTCATCTCACTCATCCCCTAATTACTTGAATCGACAGGGTAAAAGCGTTAGCTTCTGCTATGAGTCATACAGGTTTAGGGAGGAATGCTGAAAAGCAGAGAAGCCTTTTAAGAGAAACACGCTTATCTACCCATCGAAATTTGCAGGTTGCATGAGGTGTATATTTGCCCAAAAAAACAACCATATCGGTAATCAAATGTGATATAGGCTCACTAACGGGACATCACATAGTGCCCAAGATCTTGCTGGAGATTGCGAAAAGACGCTTAGAAGAGGCGCGAAAACAAGGGACGATAAATAGTCACTACGTGTTTCACGCCGGAGACGACCTTGAACTGCTAATGGTTCATGAAAAGGGCGAGGAAAACCCGAAAATACACAAGATTGCATGGGACACCTTCCATAGTGCAGCAGATAAAGCCCTAAGCCTCAAACTCTATGGCGCGGGACAAGACCTTCTGAAAACAGCTTTCTCGGGAAACATTCGTGGAATGGGCCCAGGCGTGGCGGAAATGGAAATCGAAGAAAGACGCTCAGACCCTATAGTTGTTTTCGCCGCCGACAAAACCTCAGGAAGCGCTTTCAGCTATCCCTTGTTCCGCATATTTGCCGATCCCATGAACACCGCTGGGCTGGTGATTGACCCCAACTTGGCGGGAGGCTTCAAATTCGAAGTTTTAGACTCGCTGAAAAACAGAAAAGTTGTTCTAGAGTGCCCAGAAGAGATGTACGAGCTAATTGCCCTAATCGGAACAACCGAACGCTACATGATCTCACGCATATGGAGAGCACAAGACAATCTCCTCTGTGCCGCAAACAGTACGACAAGGTTGTCACTGATTGCGGGGAAATACGTGGGAAAAGATGACCCTGTCAGCATCGTCCGAGCTCAGCATGGACTACCCGCAGTCGGCGAGGTGTTAGCCCCCTTCATGCACAGCTACTTTGTTGAGGGGTGGATGCGAGGCAGCCACTGGGGGCCTTTAATGCCCGTGGGGCTCAAAGATAGTAAGTGCACCATTTTTGATGGCCCACCAAGAATGGTTGCGTTGGGCTTCCAAGTCTGCAATGGAGGGATAGCTAGTGACGATGAGGGCGCTCCTTTGATAAGCGATTTGTTCGGTGATCCGGCGTTTGACATGGCTCGCCGTGAAGCCATGGAATACGCATCAGCGCTGCGTCGGATGGGCGAGTTTGAGCCCGCTAGATTGGGGGCTGAAACGATGGAATACACAACTTTACCGCAAATCCTCAAGAAGCTACGACGACGATTTAAGCCAGCCTAATTGATAATCAACAATCACTATTTCTGTTAATCCCCGCAGCTTTGCGCGCTCTCAAAGACTGAAGAAAACCCTTTGCGACACCACTAGAGCACGCGCAGCTTAGCCCTTTTCGGCACACATTTCTCATTGCGTTGGAGTGTGCTAAACAAAGCCTAGCGTACGAGCCAGACTCTCTAACTCTTCGCACCGAGACTTGACAACTTCATAGATCCTTTTGCGCAGGTCTTCTCCTGGTAGTCCAGACTTATCTATAATGCTCATTCTCTGGGCAAGTTCAAAGTCACCTAAGCCTATAAACCACGATTCAAAATCCTTGCGCGGCAAGTGAAACTCAATAGATTGGACATCCACAACCTGTACCTTGTCGCAAAATTCGCCGAGATTGGTTGCGTAAACTCCCAAATACTGGTCAATGTCACGGTAGAAATGGAATGCTCTTTCTCTGGGCACACTACCCAAAATCTGCAAGGCCTGTTTTGGTTCAGTTGTCGGCAAAGCAAGATATTCTTTTCCCACTTTCGTTATTGTGTAGAGTCCCCTTTCAGGCGAAGCAATGTAACCTTTTCTTCTGAGCCAGACAAGATGCAGATTTGTGACAGGTACACCTAGACCTAATTGTCGAGCTAACTCCCTCGACTTCACCGGTCTTCCAGCCTTCCACAGCGATCTCAAAGCCTTAATCTTAACATCACTCAGACTCATAATCAAGTTCACCGTGCTAGAACACTAGATATTAGGTGGTATAAGGTCCTTTTTCAGATTTTTGCCTCTTCCAAAGGAAAACGCTTGAATAGAAGTGGGTTTAATACAGTTTATACCTTTGGCTTTCCGATGAGCTAAACATAGGTTTGCCTTTGAGGTGTATCAGAGTTTGAAGATGGCTGTACTGGTCTATGAGTACCCTCCCAAGATCGTAGGAGGATTAGGCACATACGCAGCAGAGATAACGAGGAAGTTTGTGCTTCTAGACAACGATGTTACCGTTTTCACGATGAATGACGACGCTGGAAGCCTTCCAACCAGGGAGCTCTGGAGGGGCATTGAGATTCATCGTCCTGTGCACATTGACGTTTCGGATTCTTTGCCAGATGTGGTTGCAGCAGACATAAAGAAATGGGGGATGGGGGGAGGCATTCAATTCTTCTCCAAACTTCTCATGTACAACTACCTAACCGCTTCAAAACTAGTGAGCGACCTTGTCAGAAGTGAAGATTTCAAGTATGACATCGTTGTGGCACATGACTGGCTCTCAGTTATCGGGGGGACTGCAGTTAAGCGGGAGTTGGGGTTACCCCTTGCCTTCCATGTCCATTCCACGGAGAAAGGGCGAACACTAGGCCATGGCTCAGATGTTATTTATAACATCGAGCTTCGAGGCGGAAACCTAGCGGACATAATTGTCACAGTGTCAAACGCCATGCGAGATGAGCTAATAACACTCGGCTTTCCAGCTGAAAAGATAAGGGTAATGTACAATGGGGTTGACCCACAGAAATACTCCATGCAACAAGTCAGCCGCGAGAAAATTCTTGAAATCAGACAGAGGTATGGACTGAAAGACGACGACCTAATGATTCTTTTCGTGGGACGCCTCGTCTGGGTTAAGGGCGTTGACAAACTAGTTGGTGCCATGCCTCATGTTTTGCACAAGATTCCAAACGCCAAATTAGTAGTTGTAGGCCTAGGTGAAATGCGCGACTACTTAGAGAAGATGGTGCAAAACTTGAATCTGCAAGATGTGGTTAAATTCTGTTTTGAATTCGTCCCTGAAGAAGAACGAATTGCGCATTATGCTGCATGTGATGTGTCGGTTTTTCCCAGTGTGTACGAGCCGTTCGGTATTGTCGCCCTCGAAGCGATGAGCATGGAGAAACCTGTTGTTGTAGGCGCCAGTGGCGTAAGCGGTATGCGTGAAATCGTGATACCGGCGGGTCAAGATCAATGTGGCTTTCATGTGAATCCAAACGATCCACCAGACATTGCTTGGGGCATCATCAGCGCCCTACAAGACCCCCAAAAGAAAGATGAACTTGGCCAAAACGGCAGAAAGCGAGTGCTTTCGAATTTCAGCTGGGATATTATCGCCAAAAGAACGGCGCAGATGTACAAGGAGCTTTTGGAGAGCCAGAATGTCTAAGAACTTGAGTGAATAGTTCTAGCTTTTGGAAGAATGCAGTAATGCATGCGCGACCGAATGAAATGCGAAAAGACTATCTGCTGAATAGATGGGTTGTGATTGCGACCAAAAGAAAACAACGTCCAGTAGACTTTGCGAAAGAAGCTGAAAAAAGAAAGCTTGATACATGTCCCCTCTGCCCAGGAAACGAACGCATGACTCCGCCAGCGGTTCTGGTTTACCTGCCTTCTAAAGGTAAGGTCATCAAGGAAAAAGACCATAATGGTTTACGCCACAAGAACTGGCTGATTCGCTGCGTACCTAATCTCTATCCAGCTTTCACTCCACTACAAGGAGAAGCCAGACCGAAGGTCAAACAAGGCTTCATTCGTAGCGAAGCTATTGGTCATCACGAGGTCTTGATCGAATCTCCCCGCCACGACGAACATCCAGCAGTTGCCAGAGTCTCTCAGCTAATTCATGTTGTCAACGCATATATTGACCGAACAAACGACCTATGCAAGAAGAGATACGTGAAGTACGTTTC
>Ga0209635_10001954_pt1 | contig 15619 bp, 15 predicted proteins | sample DeeMarSWOR230_32_FD_187463 | JGI IMG/M metagenome (GOLD analysis project Ga0209635, IMG submission 187463) | Marine sediment microbial communities from White Oak River estuary, North Carolina - WOR-2-30_32 (SPAdes) (version 2) | ecosystem: Environmental > Aquatic > Marine > Intertidal zone >... | reverse complement strand
TAAAACCCGTATCCCAGCCTTCTCAGCTATGGCCTTGATTTGATTCTCAGGTTCGTGGTTTCCGATTTCGCCGAAGCCTGCGGTTACTATGACAACAGCCTTTGCCTTTTTTGATGCTGCATCCATCATCACATCCACAACATACTTTGCTGGAACAACAATTACGACCAGTTCGAGTTCTCTAGGAACCTTTGTGGCTGAAGGATAGCACTCAAACCCTAGAACGGAATCTTCGTGTGGATTAACCGGGTAGATCTCCCCCTTGAAAACTCCTCTCCTCTTGTTCTCTGCAAAATTCTTGAAAATGACATGTCCTGCTTTGTTTATCTTTCTGGACGCTCCAACGACAGCAACCGAACGAGGGTTAAAGAACGCGTGCATCTGCTTAGTAGAGGGTTCCACGAATATTTCACCTTCTGCTCCTCCTAACAATGACTATGGGTTTATGCTTTACTGTCTCAAGCATCTCCCAACTCACATCTGTTAATCCTACCTCAAACTTCTCAACCATATCCCACACGGTTCTTCCGGCACCGAAACCCCTCACACGATTTGCAATGTTAGCAATCTTTGAGGCTTCTTCAACGCTTGTTTCGCATCCAACCAAAGCAATGGGCGTCGGATGTTTCTTAAGCTTAAACGTACGCGCAATCACGTAGGTTGTGAATCCGCCGAAAGAATGAATACCTTTTAATGGTGTGGGTCTTGGTGTGAAATGGAAATTCCGGAACGAGTAGGTTTTATCTGTGTCTACAATCATGACGAAGATCTTCTTTCCAAGTCTTATCTGTATTTGCTTACGTATTTTCTCCGCTATTTCATCTGCGTTGGTCAACGGTAAGCTAACATAAGCGTAAGCCAGATTACTTCCGTCAATTCCTCCTTCCGAACCGAACATCAAAGCTTGTAGCAAGCCAGCCTGTTGCAAGGCAACCTGCTTATGGCGGCCTCCCATTTCAATTGGATATTCGCGAAGATATTGAAGAAGTCTTTCTCGGAAATGGCACAATGGTCCCAGAAGATATCCCCAAATCATCCTCATCCAGTACTTGGCAATCAATCGGGCAGAGAAACTTGGCTTGACTTTGTTTTCGTCAATCACATTTCTTAATGCGGTTGAAATGGCTTTTTCCGATATGACCACGAAATCTCGATTCGATATTTTCCCTTTGACACCATCGATTATCTCTTCTGCGTAGTTTTGTCCAGGCCGCCAATATTTTGTGGCAATGGGCAACGCTTTGTATTTAACCATTTACATCGCATTAGTTCTGTTAAAAACGTGCCTAGTATTTGACAGTTAGGTATAGCAGTACGATTAGTGCTACGCATGTAAATAGATCTGGCAACATGGCAAACGGTCCAAGACCGAACGCACGGAAACCAAAGATCCAATGCACCAAGGGATTAGAGGCGAGAGCATAGAAAAGCAAGACCATCGAAAATATTACCAGTCCGATTGTGAACTCTGACTTTGTCCTCATATACATGTCAACGTACGTGATTAATAGGAAGACTAAAAGCGTCGCGTTGATCGTGGAAATCACTGTCTGGACTGTGTAATACAACTCTATGTCTCCACGAGGAGGCTGTTGAATGTTCCATTCGTTTAACTTTGCGTTTACAGCAGCTACAATCTCCTCCCAGCTAGCCCTGTTTGCTCTCATGTCTCTAATCAACTGCTCAATTTCCTGCCTCTGTTTATTGCTTAGATTCCAGCGTTCCCACACTTGACGCTCCGGCGGAGAACCTATAGGTTCACTTGTGGCCCAGAAAGTTGCTAGCAGAGTGACCACTGCCAACGTTGCCAGAATAAGCAGGATTCGCTTGTCTATTTTCATCTTACGCTTCATTTGTTTTCCTCCTTTTTTTCTTTTTTCCAGATTTTATTCACAATCTCGTCGAACAAAGCATAATTCTCCTCCATTGCTGGAGACAAAAAATACGTCATACCATAACCCTCTCCTGCAGAAGTTATTATTCTGTTCTTCTGGAGTACTTTGAGATGATGCCTTATCGTTCCATAGTCCATTTTCAGAAGATTCGCCAGTTGGTTTGCGTTTTGCGGAGCCTCGTTTAAGGCTTTAATCATTTTGGCACGGGTTAGACCTCCTCTCGTACCTGCGATTAGCCATCCGAGCAGGTACTTCATGGGCCGTACACTGGCAGACATCTGTACAACTCCAGACTTGCTAAAACTATTTAGACTGTAGTAATAAAGGTGTCTTCCTTGACGTGAAAGATTAGGGCTAAAGTTGGGTCCAATCTTGAAAAACCCTTTAATAATTCACTGGACCCTAGAAAAATCTCTGGAATGGTTGGTGGAGGAAAAGTGGTTTTTCGCCTCTCCCTCCTTTCTCCTTTCTACTCGAGTTTCCAGCCTTCCACCAACCACGACTCAAATAGTGGGGGGAACACTGAAAAAATGACTACGACAAGTGATACAAGCTGCTTACCTAGATTCGGAATAAAATTGGGTCTAATTCTGAAAAATCCTTTAGTAGTTTTTTTAGCTCAGATGAGTGTGAGGCGTGCGAATGCGCACACCTACAATAATAGAAGGATGTGATGAATATCGACAGAAAGAAAGCCGCAATCCTCTTGACAACAGTAGCGGTGGCAGCAATTTTGAGCGGTATTGCACTGAACGCTTACGCTACTAATAATGGAGAACAGAGTAGCAACTGCTGTTCAGGGTGGATCAATAACGGAATGATGCAGGGAATGATGTCTGGAACATGCGAATGCCCACCTGGAGGGCTACGCGGAGGGCTACGTGGACGCGGATGCAACGGATTTATTGAGGTTAGCGAAGAGTTTAAAGAGAACGTGATCAACATAGCGAAAAACGACTCTGACGTGCAGGATCTACTTGATGATGGTTACAACATAACAGGAGTAAGACCGATCATCAAAGCTGTAGTTGAAGGAGATGGCAGTGTTGTGACAAAAGTAACAAGCGCGATCGTAATGCTAAAAAAAGATGCAACAGCCCGCGCGTCTGTATGGGTGGATCTGGAAGAGGCAAGAGTGACGAAAATAGTGATCTTAACGAGAACAGTGATCGAAAAATAGCCTTAACGCATACGGTTTAGATGACGAGAGCTTCCCCCTTTTTTATGGTGAAAATCAAAGTGTATTGGGAAAGACAACAAACGCGTCCTTATTCATTCATTTTGTATTTGCTTTTATTTACGGAAGTCTATTTTTGCACGATTAGATTAGGAAGATGGATTTGGGTCTAATTATGAAAAACTCTTTAATAGTTCACGGTGTTTTGAGTCAAATCTAGAGCGCTTTTGAAGGGTGAAAGAAATGGGTGTTTTGGCAAGGGCGTTGAGAAACGTTTCAAGAAGGAAAATCCGCGTATTATTGGTGGTCATTGCCTTAGGCTTTTCAATGGCAATCATGATTTCTATTCCTGCTGGCATTGTGGCGAACCAAGTAGCTGCAGAGAGCCAAAGTGAGGACTATAGGGAAATCATAGCCAGTATGGAAGAGGAAATCAACAAGACATCAACATTAATAGAATGTCGGAATTCATCTGGACAACATGTATCGCCTGGTATGCCCCCGGGTGAGCGAGCTTTTGGGTCCAGACAGGAAGTCTTCTTAGATGAGACTGTAGGCGATGAAATTCGTTCTATTGAAGGTGTCAAGGATGTCGTGCAGTTCCTTGAGAAGACATCCGAGGAGACGATTTCGGAAACCATGACTGGACCGTTTGGAATGAGCTTTCAGATCAATAGACCTGTTTACACGATTAGAGGGGTCTCTCTGAACTCCTCTTTCATCGACAGTTATTCCGTACTGCCGACAAACATAACAGCGGGGAGAAGTCTCCGCGAGGGAGATAGTAGAGTTGTTCTCATGACCTCAAACCTCACAGATTACTTTGGAGTAGTAGAGGATGGCAAGGTCGTGATCTACGGTGAGTCTTTTACGGTAGTAGGGATTTATGAACCAACAGGTGAAGGCCGCACTGAAACAAGAATGGCGTACATGAACGTTTCTGATGCTCAGACGATAACTGACCTTACAGGAAAAATAAGTAGGCTTGACGTATATGCGGAGAACACCCTTGATGTAGATGGAATAGCCGATGTGATAGAAGCAGCGTACCCAGACCTTTCTGTCACGACATACAAAGATCGCTTGGAGAACCTCGAGAACATGCAGGGAAACTATCAGACTACGCTGGAAACCGCCGAGGCATCGCTTGCCCATACGGAAGCGACTGCCTTTCAAGAGATCGTCATCGCAATTGTCGCTACAAGCTTGATAGTATTGGTCACAATGCTATATACCGTGCGAGAGAGAACAAAAGAAATTGGCGTGCTCAAAGCCATAGGCTTCAGTAACTGGAATGTCATGAGTCAGTTTGCGCTTGAAGGAATATTGATGAGTCTAATGGCAGGAATAGTCGGCCTTGTGATAGGAATCGTTGCGGCGCCTGCTCTATCGTCACTTTTGCTTCCTCATGTCAACCTGTTTTCCACAACAGGACAGAGACCATTTAGACAAACCATAAATCCTGGGGTCTTCCAGCAGCAGTCTACCACAATTGCACTAGATCCACAAACACTGTTGCTCTCGTTTGGCGCAGCCGTCTTGTTGGGAGCCTTAGGCAGCCTGTATCCTGCTTGGAAAGCGTCTAGAACAAGTCCTATGGAGGCGTTGAGATATGAGTGAGTTGGTTCTAGAGACTGAAAAGCTGGACAAGGTCTACGAACTGGGCAGGCGGAAGATTCGCGCCCTTTCTGATGTAAACCTTCAGGTGAAGAAAGGAGACTTCATCTCGATCATGGGACCATCCGGTTCCGGCAAGACAACGCTGTTGAACATATTGGGCTGCCTCGACAAACCTACCCTTGGGAAAGTTATTCTGGACGGCGTAGACATCACAAACGTGCCAGAAAAGAAACTCTACAAGATTAGAAGAGATAAGGTTGGGTTCATCTTCCAGACTTTCAACCTAATGCCATACTTGAGCGCCATCGAAAACGTGGAACTCCCTATGGAAGGCACTAAAAAATCAAAGGATGAAAGAAGAAAAAAAGCCAGCGAACTGTTAAAGACCGTCGGTTTGTCGGGACGAGAAACGCATAGGCCAAGTCGATTAAGCGCAGGAGAGCAGCAACGAGTGGCCATTGCACGAGCATTGGCAAATGATCCCGCCATAGTTTTGGCAGATGAACCCACAGGAAATCTAGACCAGAAGACCAAGTACGAGATCATTAGATTACTGGGCAAACTGAATATTGGCCAAGGAACGACAGTCATAATGGTAACCCACGACAGCCTCATAGCTGCACACTCAGGGAAAATGCTGTTTCTCAGCGACGGAAAACTGCTGGCAAAGGAGAAGAAAGGAACTCTCGTTACGGAGAAAGCGCTCAGATGTCCACATTGCGGGCGAAAATTGCCAGAAGACGCTGAATATTGTCTCCGTTGCGGTAAAAAGTTATGAGCAGGAAAGGATGATTCAATTGGAACTTCCTCAAAGAGCAAAAACAATGCGCATCTCAGCGACTCTTATAGCGGTTATCGTCATAGTTAGTCTGTTTGCGGGAGGACTGCTAGGCTATTTAGTCGGTTACTCAACTATCTCAGAGAGAATTGAAGACCTGCAAGATCAGCTGTCAATCCTCGAAGAAGAAATCTCAAATCTACACCCAACACAGAACGTCACTTATCAAAACGTCACTTACATCCTAACAGAAAATGCTTCATTTTCCCATTTGTACGAGCAGGTCAGAGAATCTGTGGTCGTGATCCGAGGGATAATAGTGCAGTATGACTTCTTCGGGCACCCCTACTACACACAAGTCCAAGGATCGGGTTTCGTCTATAACTTCACAGGGCAAATGGTCATTATCACGAACTATCATGTGGTCAATGATGCCCTCAACATAACTGTAACCTTCATAAATGGAAACGGATACACTGCCACAGTGCTGGGTTCAGACCCGTATGCAGATCTCGCAGTAGTGTCAACAAACGCCCCACAGAACGAATTCAAGCCGCTTGAAATTGCCAATTCATCAACCTTAAAAGTCGGTGACCCAGTGATAGCCGTCGGCAACCCTTATGGACTAGCTGGCTCAATGAGCACAGGCATAGCTAGCGCGCTGGGCAGAACAATAACTGAAGAAATGACAGGTGGATACCCGATAGCTAACGTAATCCAAACAACCGCTCCCCTAAATCCAGGCAACTCAGGAGGCCCGCTTCTAAACCACAAAGGTCAAGTTGTGGGCATAAACACAGCTATCGTGGAGGATTCTCAAGGAGTAGGCTTTGCAATCCCCTCTAACACCATTTTACGGGAAATCGAGTATCTGATCAACGAGGGTTCCTATGACGAGCATCCTTGGCTAGGGGCAGCTGGAATAGATATGACGTATGAAATCGCAACAGCAATGGGCACTGATTTCACTTACGGTTGGTTGATCGTCCAAGTTGCAAGTGGAGGGCCAGCTGATGAAGCAGATCTACGAGGTGGAACACAACAAGTCCTAATTGCAGGACAATGGGTTACAATAGGGGGCGACATCATAATAGCGATCAATAATAAAGTAAGAATAACCAACATTGACGATCTTTCGGCGTATCTAGAAGAGCACACTGTACCTCGGCAAAGAATCAACATAACAATAGTAAGAAATAACCAAAAAATGACAGTCGAACTTGAGTTAGGAACACGACCTTACTAGGCGTCTCGTCAACGATAATAGCCAAGAGAAGCTCAAGAAACCCTATCTGCTCTCTTTCTTTCGAAACCTCTGTGGCTCCGATTTTTTGGTGCCACGGCTCCTATATTTCATTAAAATTTACTAGCTTGCGCTAAACGTTAGCGTAGACGCGGTCGCTTGTGTATCTCCCTGTTTCCATTTCGCTTTCGATCTCACGTAACAACAATATTCTGCTAAAGGTTGGTGGGTGTGTCGAAAACCACGTGTTTATTTTTGACCACGCTGATTTGGCTTCTTTCTCCATGGCCAGTTGCAGCTCTCTTTCATCTAATACTCCGTCTTTGTCCAAATCGTACTCTTGTTTTTTAGACATTATGTGCTGAATTTCCTGTTTAGCCAGTGCCGGATCGCCAATGTAGAAGGCTCTCGCTCCAGAAGGCGGTTTCGGCGAAAGCGACAGTCCATAAGTTATCTTTGCCAAGGCGCTTTGTAAGCCTCGAGGCGAGTTGGTTACGTAAGCCGAGTATGAATCTGCGTAATGTTCCCGCAGTCTACTGAGCTTCATCACGCACAGAAGAGAAATGATGTAGACTATGTATGAGATTATTCCGACTAAGAAGAACGCAGCCCTCATACTGCCTTCTTCTTTTCCCCTTGAAGAACCTGAAAATCTTGCTGCTATCCATGTTCCCCGAGCAATGATGAAAGCGAGTAGGGGTAATGCGGAAAGCAATGTCATCACGATGTAGTCTTTGTGTCTTATGTGTCCCAGCTCGTGGCCGATTACGCCCTTGACTTCTTCCTTGTTCAACTTGATCAGCAGTCCTTCATGTACTGCTAAGGTTGCGCTGCCAGCTGTTCTGCCGAAGACAAAGGCGTTTGGCGTTTGGTCTGGGACTGTGGCTAATTTTGGCATAGGTATTCCACTTTTGTCTGCAAGCTCCTTTACGGTGGATTCAAGCCACGGGTTCTGTCCCGGTTTTAGATATTGTAAGTGTGTTGACGCTTCAACTATTGTTGGTCCGATGAGATATTGAAGCAGTATGAAGATTGCTGTGCCGATTAAGGCGTAGATTAGTGGGAAGTTGATGATGAACATTATTGCCGCTAAGAACGCGGCAAATATGAAGGCTGCCAGAAAAATGGATAAGCTCATTGTAAGTTTTAACTCGACTAGTCTACCCATTTTCTCTCATTAACGAGATAATTGAGTATCGAATTAAAGCTTTCCTAATAAGAAACGGGTCATAACGATTTCATTATTTTGCCATTGGGGAGCATATTGTCAGGATGTGGTATTCCAGCCTCCTCCAGTTCATATCGCACACAACACGTGTAATCACCCATACAATATTCCTCTATCCATTTTCGTTCCAGCCTCCCTTCTTCATAAAACCTTTTCATCGGACAAACAGCGTACCATTTACAGACTTTCTTCATTTCTATCAGCCCGAAACGCGGACAACTCTTTTCGGCGTAACGATTATTGACACTTTCTCATCTTTTTTCTCGAAGGGAACTTCTTCAACAACCTGTACATCGTGAACCGTTGTCGCCACTAGAATTCTCCCAAACATCTTTTTTAGGGCTTTTATTTCTAAGTCACTGTAGCCGTGTCCTTTTCCAAGTCTATGCCCAAGCATGTCAACAGCAACTGAGCCTTCGACGATCAAGTCTGGCTTGGGAAAGCCCTGCACTTGGAGTCCAAACTTGAAGGCGCCTTTAATTGTTGATGCGATGCGTTCCTTTCCTTTTACTCCTGCTGGATCAATAAGGATGAAGCCTCTTTTCAGCCTTGGAGAAGCCATTATCAAGGTTTTTCCGTCTTTTAGGGCGTTTTATCTGACTTTGCGTTGTGGCGAATCTGGATTAACAAAGACAACTTTCGCGTTTTTCCATTCGATAAGTTGACGCAGCTTTTCAGCAGCAGCTTCGGCTCCTCTGAAATTTGGAATTCTGCCTCGACATGGAAGAGGAAAAGCTGCGATTCTTAAACGTTCCATATCGCTCCAAATCTTCTCTCTTAACAACTGTTTTTTTGAAGATATTGTCATCGGCATCTACAACAAAAACAATCTAAAAAAAGAGAAAGACGCATAGGAAGCTTCTAGATTATTCCGAGCTTTCTGCCGCCTTCTTTGAAGACTCCTAAGGCTCTATCCAGTTGTTCTGTCGTGTGTTTTGTGCACAGCTGAACCCTGAGCCTAGCTTTTTCTCTCGCAACCATTGGGAAGAAGATCGGCAATACGAATATGCCTTTTGCCCAGAGGTGGTCTGCAAAGTCCTTTGATGTTTTGCTTTTGCCGCACATCACGGGAATTATGGGCGTTTCTCCATTGCCAGTGTCAAACCCAGCATCCTTAAACCCATCCAAGAGATGGTTGCGGTTTTCCCATACTCTTCTAACGTGTTGTGGTTCTGTTTCTAGCACGTCTATGGCTGCGATGCAAGCAGCAGCAACACCCGGCGGAACAGCACCACTCAACAGCCAGCTTCTGGCCTTATTATACGTGAAGTTCCGAAGGTCTTCGCCGCCAGTGATGTGCCCACCGACAACACCGAAAGCCTTCGAAAAAGTCCCCATCTCCACATGTACTTCGTCCCGCCTAAGTTTGAAGTGATCCACAATGCCTCGTCCGCCCTTGCCTAGTACACCTTCGCCATGAGCATCGTCAACATAAACACCTGCTCCGTGTTCTTTGGCAATCTTGGCTATTCCCGATAGTGGTGCAAGGTCTCCGTCCATGCTGAAGACTCCGTCTGTAAAAATCCACACGTGTTTGTACGGAGGATCATGTTTTTCTGCTTCTTCCATCACGCGATCCAAGTCTTCCACATCTTTATGCTTGAAAATCGCTCTATCAGCGTGGCTCAGTCTTACGCCGTCGATTATTGAACCGTGATTCAGCTCGTCTGAAACGAATAGGTCTCCTCTGTCAGCAAGCTGGGGAATAAGCCCTTCATTAGCCATAAATCCTGTTTGAAAAGTCAGCGAAGCTGGAGCGTTCTTGAACTTCGCCAGACGACGGTCTAATTCTTCGTGGAGAGCCATGTTGCCAGAAATCGACCTGTCGCTGCCTGCGCCTGCTCCGTATTTTCTGGTTGCCTCTATCGTTGCTTCGATCACTTTTGGATGAGTTGCAAGGTTTAGATAGTTGTTTGCGCAAAGCATCAAAACCTCTTTTCCGTCTACAGTGCAGACGGGTTCGCTTGGGCTTTCCAAAATCCTGAGTTGCCAGTTGAGGCTTTCACGAACCAAGCGTTGATATTCTTCACCTAAATATCTTGTTGGATGACGCGAAACTGCCATATTAATCACCTTTTACAGACTTAGTCTCAGTTTCTTTTAATATTTGCCTATAACTTTTTTCATGATTGCGTCTTCCTTTCAATGTTTCGTTTCTTGGAAAGAAAAAAGAGGTCTAGGCACTGGCTTGGAAATCATATAAAGCACTTCGCAGCAGGAACAATGTTGCCTTTTTGAACATAAAGACTTAATAGAAGCTTCTTTTAACCGAGAGGTCTAAGTGATGCGTATGCCCGAGAAAGAGATTAGACTTACTATGGAAGAATTCCACAAGAAGGTTGCTGTTGAAACAAATAATCAGATCTGGCCTACCTTGGACGCTAAGAATCCAACTCAAGCTCAGCTCGAAGAGGCTCTACACATGGCATACGCTTCACGATATCACTGGAGCAAAATAGGCAAGCCTGTAAACGCGATGCGAGCTGAATACATGATAGCCCGCGTCTACTGCGCCATGAAAAGAGGAGAACCAGCACTCTTCCACGCGAAGAGGTGTCTTGAAATCTCAAAAGAGAGCGAAATCGAAGACTGGGACCTCGCCTTCGCCTATGAAGTACTGGCAAGAGCCCACTCCGTTGCAGGAAACAAGGCAAAGTGCAAAGAGTACTACGGACTCGCACAAAACGCCATCAATGAGATCAAGAACCCTGAAGACAAGAAAATCTGTCAAGGCGAACTAGACAAATTCACTTGTTGAGGACTCTCGTCGACACTCTACTACCTAGCCGACGTGGAATGGAATAATCCCATATCTAGTCTGTCTCCTGAATGTTCCCTTTTTTCATACCTGGCACTTGGGGCAGAAGTATACGTGGCCTCCTCCCACACTCAACTTCTCTATAGGAGTCCCACAGGTTGGGCAGGGTTGCTGTTTCATGTTTGGACCCATGGCTGGTGTGTAGCCACCTTGATTTCCATGAAGGTCGTAGAACTGGTCTTTTCCGTTGAGCCTGATTCTCTTTTGAAGTACAAATCTAATAGCGTCATAGAGGGCTCTTTTCTCATCCCTGTTGAGTTCTGAGGCTTTTCTCTTTGGGTGAAGCCCAGCCCTGTAGATAATGTCTTGAAAAGCACTGTTACTCAGCCCCACAACAACAGCATCTTTTCCCACAAGCACTGACTTGAGCATCCTGTTATTATCTGCCAAGAGCTTCGAAAACCGCTCAAACGTGAACTCTTCGTCTATAGGAGAAAGTACGTCAGGATTGAAGTCTCGCCTGTAAACATAGGAGCGCTCTAGATCACTGTCTTTGTATACGTGGATAAGACCCATGCTAGTGAGCCTCACCGTCAACGCCGTGTCATCACTGAAATCAACTTTCAAGTGGAACTTCTTTGGAATTGTTTTCCCTCTTTTGTGATAGAAGATTTCGCCACCGTACTCAGGACCAAGAATCAGATTCATTCCATTGTTGAGCTTTACACGTATTACGTTGCCCCTAGATGTAACGAATTCGACTTCTCCATCGACAAGCTGATTGAAGGATTTTGTGTTTTTGTCCATCATACCTATTCTTTGCAGTCTCTCAATGTCTTGCAGATGATAATTCTTGATACTCTTGCCCCGAAGCTCTTTATTCATCTGTTCTGCAAGAATCTTTGCTTCTGGAAGTTCAATGCTCATCACGCAACCTCCAATTCATTACACTAAGCATTTGTGTCGAGTTTAAATGCCTTTATGAATGGGACTGAGAAACACTCCTCTATCTCGGTCGTGACCATGCACGAACCTCGCAACCAAGTCAAACCTTTTTTCCTTCAAGCCGAGCCATCAAGTTCTTCCATTCTTGGGTCTCATGAAAAATGCGGAATTCTGGGCACTTATTCGTCGCTTCGACGTCTGTCCACCCCTTGTTAACTGCTTCATCTAGATATCTGAAGGCTTTGTCACGATCTCCTAATGCTGCCCACGCACGTGCTGCTAGATGGTAGTACAGATGAAACTCGGCAATCATCCAATCTGGCATTTCTTCACGCGGCGTCGCGAACACTTTTTCCATACATTCGGCAGCAGCTCTGTACTGTTTTGCCCTGAAAAAGGCAAGCCCAGTTTCAGCAAGATGGTTAGCCTCGTTATATATGCAAAAATACTGAAGGTAATTCCTTTCCAACTCGAAACCTACTTTCTCAGCCACCCCTATCGAACCTAAATTGTATTCGTCGCAGTGCCAACCGACCGATGTGAAACCACTTGACAAGCAATAGTCGACGGTTGCTGCAGCAGTAAGTGTCGCTAGCCCGCGTCTTCTATACTTTGGGTGGGTGTGAATGCCAATTTCACATGCATCTCCGCTTGTGCAATCGGCGATAGACCAAGAAACTACGTTCTTGTCATGCAACATGCAGAAACCAAGTCCCTTCTGTAGGAAATCACGGATGGACCCCCAATTTGTATTCATCCAGTCAGTCACGTGGTTTGGAATCACCAAGCCAGGTGTCTCCAGCAGCTTCTTGTCAGCACGATGTATTGAAAAGCCCTTGGGAACCTGACTCTTCCAGTCAACAGCCTTGAGTTCTCTGCAAACGTAATGCCTTCGCAAAGCTTTCAGAGGAGTTCTCGGTCTGAATATGACTTCCATTTTATTCTCCCAAGAGTCCGGGTGAAAGCCTATAGAAATGTCAGTCTCGTCCTTCCTTACAGTGTCTCCGGCAAAGAATTTCTCAAATATAAACCTGTTTAGTGCCTTGTTGAACGAGTCATTGTCTACATGTCCTGATAGATAGTATCCTTCAACTGAACACAGAAATATCGTTTCAGGAGCGACTACGTCATCTACGTAGATTCTGCCCGGACTTGTCCCTTCAATGACAGCACTTATGATAAGATTGTAGTCTAGCTCTTTGAACAGATGACGCACGTTTTCATATTCAGACTTGTCCAGTTCATGAATCACGATTGATTCTTCCTTCACATTGTGATGAAGCTTGGATAAAACAGTCATCTCCAATAAAATGCTTATGGTCTTTGGACAGATATCGCGCGCAAATGTAGACGGAGTTTCAAGTTAGCGCCTGAAGAGCCCCTTCAAAAGCTTTCTTCATCGAATTTCGTACCTCTTTGGAACCGAACGCTAAGATCCAGCCCTCTTCAGAGAGAACATCGGAAACTACCTGCAAGGATGAGAATTTCACCTTTCGATATTGCGAAACTGCAAGCAACGCTGATGTTTCCATGTTGACGCCTAACACTCCTTCTCCTTGGAACTTTCGAAATTTCCCTCTTGTTTCTCGATAGACTCCATCAGTAGTCCAGACAATCCCTTTATGATACTTCAAGCGATGTTTGACGAAGTAATCTTCTATCCTCTTGCAAAGCTCACGACTGCATTGGAGTTCTACTTTGCTTGGAAAATAGTGATACGATGTCCCTTCATCACGCCTCGCCCCAGTTACCAGTAGAATGTCTCCCGGTCTCAAATACGGTTGAATCCCGCCAGCAACACCCACTTCTATAATCTTCTTTGCTCCAAATGCGATAACCTCTTCAAGCATCATGCTTGCTGCAGGTGCACCGATCCAGTTGCATAAAATCGAGATAGGTTTGTCCCCATAGTAACCAGCGTGCAAAGGTCTTTGTCTATTATACCACCACTTAACTGGTTTGCTGTGTGTGATTTTTTGGAGATACTTAAGATACCGAGAACTGTAGACTACGATCAGTTGTGGAGGAATTCTTGTCTCTTCCCTTTTCATTCCACGAACCTGAGCTTCATGCTCCGCAAATTTTGAGGGAGTAAAAACTGGTTCGTCATCGCTCAACTACAAGCACCATACCAGAAATGATAAGCCGCTAATATTAGCTTGTTGTCGAATTGACGTCACCAAGAGCTTTTCAAATCAACGATTCCATGAGCTAAGAAAATCGCATACAGTAATGAGGTTCCGTGAAGCTCGCGCTAGGCGATAAGCTGTTCGACTATTGGATACAATATGACAGCGACGCAGACGGATATGGCGAAAACCTTAAACTGCACAAGCTTCACGGGTATGTTGGGAGAACGCAGACTGCAGTAGAAGACAGAAAGCGTTCAAGAGGAGAGTATGAGCGAAGATGACATGTTTCCGACGTAGACTTGTATTGTTTCTGATCGTCTTGGCTTCGATGTCTACCATTCATGTCCTAGTTCAGGATCGAGTTTCCCGTATATACGGCTCTCCTAGTGCACTTCAAAGCGCCGGCTGCTTTGGATTCAGAACCAGGATACCAGGCGTCGACGGGGCTTTCGCCGCGATTGCTATCGACCGAGTCGGAGGGGTCTACGTGGCGTATCAGGGTGTAGCGGAAATACACGGTGAATACTACAGCCATGTCTATTTTTCTTATTCGCATGACTATGGTAGCAGTTGGAGTGAAAGCTTCCGAGTCAACGACAACGACAACGCGTCAGTCGTATGCGACACCCCGACCATTGCGGTCGACCCGCTCACCGGGCACGTGTTCGTGGCATGGAAAGACAACCGCACCGGCGTCGCGAAAGTCTACGTGGACAAGTCCACCGACCAAGGAGTCTCTTTCGGTACCGACGCCCTGGTTTATGACTGGACCTACGACACAATGTACATGGGGTACCCGCGCACCGTCAACATCGAAGTTGGCCTAGACGGAAAAGTCTACGTGGCTTGGATCATGTATGAGGGAGCTAATCCTTATGACTGCGACATCTTCTTCGCTAAGTCCACCGATGGAGGGCAGACGTTCAGCACGCCGGCGAACGTCAATCCAGTGGAAGATGAAGCTCGTCACTACCATCCATGGATCGCCGTCAGTACAGACGGCACAATCTACGTGACTTATGCCAAGAGAAATTCCACGTCGGTCGGAGTGTACCTTTCGCGGTCGCAGAATGGCGGGGCGTCGTTTGGGCCACCGGTGAGAATCGACGATGAGGACACCGGGACCCGATACCGGGGCGGCGTACAAATCATCATTGCACCGGACGGCGTCCTCCATGCCACGTGGACCGATGGTCGTGCGGGCGATGGCACACAATACATGGATATATATTACGCAAAATCTTCGGACGGCGGCGCGTCCTTCAGCCCGAATATTCGGGTCAACGACGACACCATCGTGACACCACCTGACACCCACCCACACTTCACGCGCGGGGTCCAGGGCTCCCCGTCGATTGTCGCTGACAGCACGTCAAGGGTCCACCTGGTCTGGGAGGACTTTCGCAACTTCGTGAAAGAGAACACCTACTGCCGAGACGTCTACTATGCGTCCTCCAAGGGGGGGATGGTTTTTACGAAGAACCTCCGCGCGAACCCGTTCAACGCGAGCGCAACATTTGTAGACTGCGCTGACCCGGTCGTGGCCATCGACTCGCAGGACAACCTGTTCATGGCGTATTCCGATGCCCCGACGGAGGACAGCGCCTATCACGCGATCTACTTCATGCGGATACCCAGGTCGGCGTGGAATTGGACCTCGTTTCTGGATTGGGGTCATTACCACAACTACACGGAGATAACTACCATATTATCTGGGTTGAATGACACATATTCAAATATTGTTGATGTTTTTTCAATCGGCAAGAGCTGGCGCAATCAAGACATTTACTGCGCACGTTTGACTAACGAAAATGTTGGAGAACCAAAACCAGAAGTTCTTTTC